>Ga0307509_10011871_pt1 | contig 10480 bp, 11 predicted proteins | sample 10_EM_MG_FD_202245 | JGI IMG/M metagenome (GOLD analysis project Ga0307509, IMG submission 202245) | Populus trichocarpa ectomycorrhiza microbial communities from riparian zone in the Pacific Northwest, United States - 10_EM | ecosystem: Host-associated > Plants > Roots > Unclassified | place...
CGGTTTTCTGCTGGGTACTCTGATTGGTGCCAAACAGCTTTTTGCCGATCCATGGGATCTGGCTCAACCACGGCAAGCCCGAGCCGTCATCGACGTCGGCGGTGCGGATCAGCCCTGAGACCACCTGGGTTTCATTGTTGCGCGCCGTGAGCAAGGTTCTGGTCGAGCGCGAACCCAATTCAAAAGTGGCAGGCACATTTTCCGAGCCGGGAATGCGCTTGGTGATATGGCTCATCTCCACATCCACTTCCAGGTTCACCTCATCGCTGAGGCTGATATTGGGCTTGACCCTGATCTGTAGCCCCACGTCCTGGTACGCCACGGATGAGGTGGTGACCAGGTTGGCCGTCGTGGTGGTGACCACGGGGATCTTGTCGCCGATATTGACCTGGGCCTCTTCGCGATTGCGCACCCGTACCCGAGGGTTGGCCAGGGTCACGGTGTTGCCGCTGCGTTGCAGCATATTGATGCGGGCCGAGGTGCTGCCTGAGTCCAGCAGGATGTTGTCGCCATTGATCCCGCGCAGCGCACTCAGCGGCACACCCGCGAGCCCCGCAGGTACGTTGGCCAGGTTGCCCACCGACAAGCCGAGACTCTCCGGGTACTGGATGCCCAGATTCAGTTCATCCGTCAGGCTGACCTCCAGCACCTGAATGTCGATAGTGACCTCCGATTGCGCAATGTCGATGGCCTCGACCATCTTCTCCACCGCACTCAACGTATCCAGCCCATCGCGCACAATCACCGCATTCAGGCGCTCGTCCACCAGCACTTCCTTGGGTTTGAGCACTTGCTTGATCTCGGCGGCGACGATCTTTGCGTCACCATGGCTGAGGTAAAAGGTGCGCACGGCCAGCTCACGGTATTCACGCTCTTTGTCGGGGCGCCTGGGGTACACGAGGATCGTATTGTTGTTGAGGATTTTCTTGTCCAGGCCCTGGGTCGCGAGCAGCAGGTTCAGTGCATCTTCGGCGGTGGTGCGGCTGGCGCTCATGCTCGCCGAGGCGCTGGGATTGACGTCTTTGTCGATGACGAAATTGACCCCCGACAGCCGCGCTATCGTCTCGAAGATCGTGCTCAGGCTCTGGGCGCTGAACTCCAGGCTCAGGGGTTTGCGCATGGCTTCGGACAGGTCGGCGCTCAGGTAGTCGGCACTCACCAATTCGCGGGTCAGGGCGTTGCGAAAATCCAGGGCCTCTCGGTAGTTGGGTTTTTGCGCAATGATCTGGCGCACCAGGTTGAGCGCTTCGACCGGGTTGGCGCGTTTCATTTCATAGGCCCGCGCCAGTTGCGGGCGCAGTTGTTTCATCGCCTCGATGCTCTGGATTTCCTGGCGGGCGCCGAGGTTGCTGGGGTCGTACTTGAGGATGATTTGCAGCGCGCGAATGGCGGCCGCGTCGTCGCCGCGCATCAGTGCGGCGCTGGCTTCGCGGCTGTATTGGGCGACCAGCAACTCCAGCTTGCTGAATTGGGCGGTGCGCAATTTCACATCGTCGGGCGCCTGTTTGGCTTCGGCTTGCAGCACTTCGACCGAGCGCACGATGTCGCCTTGCTGGCGCAGTTCGTCACTGTGCTTGATCGCTCGATCGGTCTCGCAGCCGGTGAGCAATATCAGCACCAGGCCCAGGGGAATCGATGTACGCATCCACATGATCATTCCCCTTCATCAGTGAGTATCCAGGCGCAAGGTGCTGACATGCTTGAGCGGCATGTAGGTCAGCACCACGAGCGTGTCGGTGAGTTTGTCCAGCCGGTAGTGCGCGTCGAGCATCTTGCCGGGCACGATACGTCCCGGTACGGAGCAGCGGTTGCACAGGGTGTATTGGCTGCCGTTGCCTTGCAGCACGACGATTTTCGCTTGGTTCTCGTAGCGCCATTGCGCACTGACAGTGAATGGCAGCGGCGGCGGTTTGGGCGGCGAGTTATCCACAGGTATCGGCGGTGGCGGCGGGGGTGTCCAGGTTTGCGCGGGGAACAGCTCGACCATGGCCGCCGGTGCGTTCACGGGCAGGGGTGCCGGTGCGGCGGCCACCGGCTTGGCGGCCACTGCCGTGGGGGCGCTGACCGGGCTGTCCGGCGTGTCCTGCCAGAACAGCCAGGCGCAGCCGATGACGGTGAGCAGCAACAACACGCGTAGATAGAGGGGCAGCTTCATTGCGTCACCCCCAGCAGGCTGATCTTGAGGTTGATGTTCAGCCGGCTGCTGATGATCTCCTTGCGTTCCAGCATGAGGTTTTCAATGCGCACTGCCGGCTGTTGCGCGATGTCCACCAACGCCTCGCGCAGCAGGCTGTAGGGCCCGACCAACGGGATTTCCACGTCCAGGCGTTGCAGCCCGGTGTCGCCGGGGGCGGAGTAGGCCAGGGTGGTTTGCTCGATCACGAAGCCGCGTTGGGTGAGGGAGCCCAGCAGCTGTTCCAGGCGCAGCGCAAAGTCGTCGGCACTGGGCATTTTTTCGACGGCCGCAGGTTCCGTGACTTGCACGTCCTGGGGCCGTTCGGCGATGCCGGCCTCCAGTTCCTGGCGGCGCTGGCGGTCGACGATGCCCGCCGGTTGAATCACCGTGACTTCGACCACCAGTGCAGTCGCCATCACGGCCAATGCCAGCAGCCCCCAGGAGCCCAGGCGCCGTTGCCATTGCATGAGGTGCCAGCGCACGCGCGGCAGGTGACGAGTCAACGCGTCCATGGGCGATTACCCCGCGCCCACGGCGATCTTGACCTGCACCGGGTGTTGCGGGTCATTGGTCTTGAGGGTGCTTTGTTGCAGGTTCACGTGCAGCCGCGGCTGGGCCTTGAGCCGTTCGACAAATCGGAACGCATCGCCCAGCCGCCTGGCCTCCAGCTCCATGTGCAACAGCTGGGTCTGGGTGTTGACCTCGACCCGGGTCAGGGCCACGTCGGCGGACCAGGCTTGCGCCACCGCGTCGATCAGCGCGAAGGGTGTCGCCGCTTGCTTGGATAGCGCTGCCAGCTGTTGTTTCTGCCGGGGCGACAGACGACTCGCAGCCTGGATCAATTGCTCCTGGCGTCGCGTCAGCTCGATGAACTGCTGCTCCCGTGCATCGGTCTGGCGTTGCTGCTGGTCCATGCGCTGCCAGTGCAACCAGGTGTTGAGCAGCACTCCCAGCGTGAGCAGCCACAGCACGGCGACCAGCGGCCGATGGACGCCGTCGGGGCGTTGCAAGTCCACCGCTGGCGCCTGGGGCGTGCGCAGGGTGTGCCAGGCGCTGGCGAGCCGGGATTTCATGTGGACGATTCCTCCAGCCACGGATGCAAGGGCCCCAGCCAGGGCGAGACAGGGCGATTGGCGACGATCAGCGTGGTCGTCGCCTGTTGCTGTGCCAGCAGGTCGGCGGTGAACAGGTTGTCGCTCAAGTGGCTGTCGGGGCGGGTGGGCAGCACGCACACCTGGGACGGCGCACCGCTGTGTCGATACAGGCAACTGAGGCCGCTGGATTCGGGGACGGCCAGCACGCAGTCTTCGGGCAGGTATCGCCAGTAACGCTGGGCCACGGCCGTGAGCAGCGGTGTGCAGCTCACCAGGGGCAGGTGCGCCAGCTTGAACAGCTCGCGGATGTCTTGCAGCAGGTCCCGTGGCAGGGCCACCGCCAGGCGATCGCGGCCGAAGCTACTGTTGGCGACCTGGACCTGCCAATGTTCGCTGTCGATACCGGCCTGTTGGCTGAACGTGGCTTCGGCGAAGCCCTGCCAGTCAGTGTGGCGATGCAGGTCGGCTTGCCACGGCAGCATCAGGTAATGCACGTGGGGAAACCCCAGCAGCACGCTGGCCCGGTCCAGAAAGCGCACGCGACCGCGCGGCGCCTGTGCGAGCAGTTCGGCGCAGGCGGCCAAGGGTTCGCCGGCCTGTTCCGCGCGCCATACCGTTGCACCGCGCCAGCGCGGGCGCGCAGCCCAGACGGCGCCGCTGCTGTGCAGCCACACCACATGCTCAATGAAAGGGAAGGACACGGAGGATCTCCTTGATCGTGGTGTGGCCCTGGGCGGCATGGGCCAGGCCGATGTCGCGCATGAACACATGGCCGGTCTCACGTGCCAGCTCGCGCAAGGTGGCTGCCGAGCTGCGGTTGAGCAGGCCCTCCTTGATGCTGTCGTTCAGCGTGAGCACTTCCGCCAGGGCGAGCCGTCCGCGATAACCCGTGTGACGACAGGCGTCGCAGCCTTTGCCCGCGCGGTAGTGGCCGTGTTTGAGTTGGTCATCGGCAAGCTGGACGAGGCGGGCGCTGTCGGCGTCGGGTTCGGCATTCACCGCACAATCCGGACACACCCGCCGCACCAGACGCTGCGCGACCACACCGTTGAGGGCTTCGACGAAGCTGGCTGGGTCCACGTCCATGTAGGTAAAGCGTTCAAGCACGCTGAACGCGCTGTTGGCGTGCACCGAGGACATCACCAGATGCCCGGTGAGTGCCGCTTGCACCGCGATGCCGGCGGTTTCGCTATCGCGGATTTCCCCGACCAGAATGGTGTCGGGGTCATGGCGCAGGATAGAGCGCAGACCACGGGCGAAGGTCAGCCCCTTTTTGTCATTCACTGGAATCTGCAGCACACCGGGTAGTTCGTATTCCACCGGATCTTCGATGGTGATGATTTTTTTCTCGCCGGTGTTGATCTCCGACAGGGTCGCGTACAGCGTGGTGGATTTGCCGCTGCCGGTGGGCCCGGTCACCAGCAGCATGCCGTAGGGCTCGCTGGCCAGCAGGCGGATGCGGGCGATGGTGTCGGCGGCGAGGCCGAGGCTTTCCAGGCTCAGGGATTCACCGCGCTGGGACTTGTCGAGAATCCGCAGCACCGCGCCTTCGCCATGGATGCTGGGCATGATCGACGCACGAAAATCCACCTCACGGCCTTGGATCTTCATCTTGAATCGCCCGTCCTGGGGCACCCGGCGCTCGCCGATGTCCAGCTCCGACAGGACCTTGATCCGCGACAGCGCCTGCTCGGCCATGTCCAGGCCGTTGGCCTTGCCCATCGCTTGCAGCACACCGTCGATGCGGTATTTGATGTCCAGGCCTTCGGGGTTGGTCTCCAGGTGGATGTCGCTGGCGCGGCTTTGCAGCGCATCAAACAACATGGAGTTGATCAGGCGCACCACGGGGTTGTCGTCGCGGGCAATGCTGCTCAGGGAGATTTCCTGGGCGGCCTGGCCGACGCGGGCGTCTTCATTGTCCTCGCCAAACGGCTGCATCACGCGCTGGCTGGTTTCGGCGAGCGCCAACTGGGCCTTGACCGCGCCCGGCAGGCTCATCGCCAGGGGCAGTGAATGCAGGTTGGGGGTGGACTGGATCCAGTGCCGATTGGCCAGGGTGAACGGGTCGCCGAGCACCAGGCAGGGGTGGCCCTGGTAGTCCAGGGGCAGCACGTTGTGCATCAGCGATTGGGGCAGTGGCAGCAGGTCGAAACGCCAATGGCTTTCCGTCAGGTGCTTGGGTTTGATCGGCGTCAGGCCCAGGGGGGTGGCGATGGTTGCGAGTTGATCGGGTGCCTTGTCCAGCACTTCCAGCAGGTAGTTGGCCAAGGACATCGAGCGCTGTTGCGCCAATGCTTGCCATTGCCGTGTCTGTTCGCTCATGGCGCTACCCCTGAATGGAACCTGCCAGTTCGAAGATCGGCATGTACAACATGAACACGATCAGGCCGATCAAGCCGCCCACCACCAGCATCAACAGAGGCTCGAAAACTTTGCTGAAGAGTTCGATGGCGCGCTCCAGTGCTTCATCGTGAAATTGCGCGATGCGCTCGCACATCGCCGCCAGTTCACCGCTCTGTTCACCGACCCGCAACAGGCGTTCGGCGACGGCGGTGGTCAGTTGATGGCGGGCCAGGGACGTGGACAGCGGCTGCCCGGCCTGGATGTCGGTCATGGCCTGGCGCAGCGCGCCCTGACGCTCGGCGGGCAGTAGTGCGCCGGACATGTGCACCGCCGTGACCACCGGCATCCCGCCCATCAGCAACATGCCGGCGGTGCGGTAGAAACGCGCAAGGACAAACAGCGTGCGCTGGGCGCCGAGGCTGGGGATCTTCCAGAACAGGTCGGCGGCGCGACGCTTGAACGCGGCGCTGCGCAACAGCAGCACCAGGCCGACAGTCGCCAGCACCACGGCGCTCAACAATTCGCGGCCACGGGTCTCCACCAACGCGCCCCACCACACCATGAAACGTGCGGTGGCGGGCAGGTCGCTGACCGAGTCGAACACCGAGGCGAACCGCGGGATCACGAAAAACAGCAGGAACAACAGGATCAGCGCGCCGACGCTGAGCACCACCAAGGGATACACCAGCGCACCGCTGACGCGTTTTTTCACGCTCTCCAGGTGTGCCTCGAAGTGGTGATAACGGCGCAGGGCCACCGCCAGTTGGCCGCTGTGTTCGGAGGACGCCACGGTGGCGATCAGCAACTCGGGAAAGGTCTGTGGCTTGAGCTGCATGGCCTTGGACAGTGAGTTGCCCTCGTACATCGAGGCCAGCAAGTCGCTCATCACCTGGCGGTTGATCCCCGGCGGCGCCTTGTCGCGCAGGGTCTCCACGGCTTCCACCAGCACCAGGCCTGCGTCGAGCAACACCACCAACTCCTGGATAAACAGGCCCAGGGCGAACTTGGCGCGGCGGCTGGGCAGCTTGAGCTGGCGACGGGTTTTCAGTGAGACAACCTGGGCGCCATCGGCTTGCAGTTGCTGGCGCGCCTGGGCGAGGTCGCGGGCTTGCAGGCGCAGGGTCTGCAAATGGCCGTCACGGATGATGCGGGCGTCGATGTCGATCATGGTGCCGGCCTCGCCAGTTGCTCGCGCTGTTGAAGCAACGCGCCGTAGTAGCGCCATACCGCCAGTGCATAGCTTGAGCGCCGCGTCGCACGATCCGGCCGGGCGCCCGCGTTATACGCGCCGACGGCCTGCCAGCCATAACCCGTCTGTTGAATAAACCCGGCGAGGATCCACGCGCCGACCATCACGCTGGTACAGGGCTGGCTGATCAATTGCTGTTCGGTGATGCCAAAGCGGGCGAGGGCGGGCAAGTGGCGGCTGTTGATCTGCATCAGGCCCAGGTCCTGGCTGCCGTCGCCGTTGAGATTGCGTGCGTTGGGGTTGAGGTTGGATTCGACCTTGGCGATGGCGTACAGCAACAGCGGATCGACGTGATAACGGCTGGCCGCCAACTGCCAGCAGTCGGCCTGGGCGGTGCCCACGAGGCACAGCAAGGTCAGGGCGATCCGCAGCGTGTGCATGTCAGAGTCCGTAGACGATGTCGGCGTAGGTGTTTACACCGCCGGCCTTGCCATCGCGGCCCAGCGAGATGATCTCGGCATCGTTGGGCGGGGTGCCGGGGTTCTTGAAAATGTACGGGTTGCCCCAGGGGTCTGGCGGCAGCGTTTTCAGATACGGCCCCTGCCAGTTCGCTGCGTTGGCGGGGCGGGTAGTGAGGGCGTTGAGGCCGAGGGTTTCGTCGGGGTAGTTGCCGTTGTCCAGGCGGTACTGGTTCAAGGCATCCGCGATGGACTTCATCTGGCCCTGGGCGGTTTGGACTTTGGCCAGCTCGAGCCGGTCGAACATTTTGGGACCAACGTAGCCGGCGAGGAGCGCGATGATCAGCAGGACGACGAGCAGCTCCAGCAGGGTGAAGCCGTGTTGGGGGCTGTGGATAAGCGTGCGTGTGCGCATGGCGATACCCGACGGTTGTGTGTAACTCTTCCGGCCCGCAGGGGGAGCGGGCACCGCCGGTAGGACTGCGTTAGAACCAGTACTTATTTCAACTGTAGCGTCGGTCGTTATACGGCGCCGAAGGGCACCCTATAACGATTGGCACTTTTCTATATCGTTATTGTGAATAACAAACCTTTTTGGAAAAGCGCCGCGAGGTTCTCGCGGCGCTTCAATGTTTACGCTAGGTTCTGTATGGCGTTGTCGGTGTGCTTATTTGACGATCCAGGCATCCTCCCAATTAGATCCGGATCCTGGCTCGTACTGGGTCGCACTCGGCGTCCATATCGTGCACCACCCGGCGACGCTTCCCGGCTTGCATTCGTAAACCTTGCCATTTTTGGGTTGAAGTACGAGAGTTCCCGCTTTGTATGACTTCAATTGATCAGGGAATACGAAGTCATATTTTTGCGATTCACCCGTGCCGGTCAGTGTGAGAGGGGCTGAAGACTGGCGTGACGTGCGGCCATCTTCGGTTGTTCCTGTCGCAATGAGCGTATGCAGTCCAGGCTGAGAACGGATAGCCATGTCCAGCCAGGCGCCCGTGTTGCCTACAACGCCTTTGGCGGTCCCTACTGCTTTGTTGGCAGCATCAAATAACGTGGTTTCCACGTTCATTGTCGGGTCGGCAATGACGGTGAACTTCAGATCATATTTGCCATCCGTCAGTTGGTTTTCAGCAGGGAGGGCGGATATGGTCATGCGCGCATTAGGATTTTCCTTGATGTCTTTCTCTATCTCGTAATGCGTTATCAAACTTGCCGGGGCGGCGTAAATATCATTTTCACCACTTTCGGGAACAATCGTTCCATCGGCTTGAGGCTTGCCTGCTTTGACCAATGTTTGAGTGTCATTGAATTTTTTCGCGAGAACACGAGGCCAAGCATCCGGCATCCCTTCTTCTGGCGTTCCGATCGTGGTCGAAACGGAATAAGTCTGGCTTTCCCCAGAACTACTGAACGCACGTGCCTTGACCGAATCTCCGGGCAGTAAGGTGTCTACGGGCAAAATACTGCCGATCTTTTGCATGCCCGGTACGCCCGGCCCGATCTCGATGTTCACGTCAATGGGTTTGTGAAATGCCATCGGGGTGTCACCAACGGTCCACTTCGCGAGAATAACGTGGTAACCACTCTTGCCAGGGGGAATCACACAGTTGTGAGTGAGCCCCGTGGCAGGCACCACGTTGCCCGCGTTGATGCTACAGAACGGTGCGGGGTCGAATGACGCACGTGTGAGAGGTTGGTTCTGATTCCAGCCGTTTTTTGTAATGAAGTACTCATACATGGTGGCCGGGTGTGGCGCGGTAAAGGTCCATCTGAACGAGACATTCGAATCTGAAATATCCGTTTTATTCCATCGAGTGGCTGTCTGGGCGTCCAGGGCCGCGAAGCGCTGATTGCTGCCGCTGGCAATTTCGCCATCAACCGGGCCTTGCCCGGGTGCGCCGCCTTTGCCATTGGGAAAGCCCTTGTATGTTTCGCCTGTGCTTTGTCGCTCCCATTGTGCGCCGCCACAGTTAATGTTCTGTCCCTTGCTGCACTTGTCAGCTCGCGAACCGTCCACATCGCCATGGGCAAAAACGGTCTGTATGGGCATCAACATACAGGCTGCCAGCACGTACTTTTGAAGCACACTCATATATCGAAATAAGTTGTTCATGCTCTATTCCACCTTCAATTCAGATAAACAAGTTCCGAACTGCTGGAACGACCAGTTGTGTAAATGCATTCACGTCATCGGTTCAGCTGATCTCCCATGGGAGCGGTGCGGGTTGGAGGGCTACTCTGTACAGAGCCATACAGAAACACCCACCCTTGATAACTGCCTTGCCCTGTAAAACTCTGATTGATCACTGCAAAGTTGCCTTGCTTGAACGGTGTGCCGTGGGCTTTGCTGAATACGCCCATGATGGTGTCACCCGGCCCGGCGACTACGCCCCAGTCTGTGGTGCCGCTCAGGGGGTCGTTGTAGAGCTTGCGCAGGTAGCGTTTGACGGTGGGTTGGCGGCGGTCCTGGACCAAGTCTTCGAGGGCCTTGGGAAAGGTGTTGCCCTCGCGGTAATACAGGCCGATCGCCCGACGAATCTCGTTGCCCCGCGCGAGCAATTCCAACTCACGCTCGCGCTGCAACACGCTGGACCACAGCGTGCCCACCTGCATCAACATGACGGCCACCACGGCCACCGTCACCAACATGCCCATGAACACCGAGCCGCGTTGGCGTTGTTTACCAGTCGGCATAGGCGCTCCCGTCGCTGGCAGTGCCGGGTGCGCCGCTGCGCACGTCGCCCAGGCCTTGTTCGTCGGAGGGTTGCAGTTGCCAGGTGTCGCGGCTGCCGGTCACCGGGTCCCGGGGGATCTCACGCAAGTAGCGCTTATCCACCAAGGCTTGCAGGCTGTCGGGGTTGGCGCCGTGGTCTTCGCGGTATTGGTCCAGGGCCTGGCGGATCGACGACAGGTTGTGGCGCAGCACGGTTTCCTGGGCCTTGGCGTGCTGGCGGAAATACTGGGGTGTCACGAGGGTCATGAGGGTCGCGATGATGGCCATGACCACCAGCAACTCGATCAGGGTAAAACCCCGATTACCAGGTGTTGTAGGGCGTTCCATTCAAACTCTCCCGAGTGTTGCGCGATGAAACGTCGAAGACATCTTCCCCCTCTTGCGGGCTTTCGGCGCTGCTCTTGTAACTGCGCAGCTGCCAGGTTTTTTCAGGCGCAAGTTCCGGACACTCGCAGACGGGATCGCGAGGAATGCGCCGCAGGA
>Ga0307509_10011872_pt1 | contig 10479 bp, 9 predicted proteins | sample 10_EM_MG_FD_202245 | JGI IMG/M metagenome (GOLD analysis project Ga0307509, IMG submission 202245) | Populus trichocarpa ectomycorrhiza microbial communities from riparian zone in the Pacific Northwest, United States - 10_EM | ecosystem: Host-associated > Plants > Roots > Unclassified | place...
CTGTTGTACCAATATTTTTTATAGTAAAACCTTTAACTTCATTTGAATGGTATGTGTTGATCATTTGAAATTGAATTCATGTTTTTGTCATCTATTGATTCAACTCTGCAATTTTGTTGTTTTTTTTTTAAATATTTTTTTTATTTAAAATTATATTAAAATAATATTTAAAAAAAATTACTTTTAATATTTGCATATCAAAATAATCTTTTTTAAAAAATTAATTTTAAACAAAAAAAATCCAGTTTTTGCCAAATTTAGGCTGTTTTTCCAAACTTTTACCCGCTTTCAGGTGGCTGGCGGTTATATATATTTTGAACTCACAAAACGACATGTCTTTCTAAACCTGTCCCCTTCAGGTGGACCCCTTTGTTTTAACTTTTAAAAAAACTTGAAAAGATATCAGTTTAAAATGACGGGAATCAATTCAAGAAACTTTAAAGTAGTTGATGACTCAAGTCGGGGTTTACTGTTTTTATGCTCTTATGAACATCGTTTCTCACTCAAAATCTAGTACAAGGAATCTCTTAAACATTTCTTTTAAAAAAAATCCAAAAAGAAAAATCATAAAAGGTGTCGTGATCCAGCTTCTATTTTTAAGACTATTCCAACGTTCGTTTCTCACACAAAGAGAAGAAGAAAAAGAGAAGAAATTTTTAGAAGGATTTCTAATTCTTTCACGTTGGCATTAAAATATTAGTTAACGACTGACTTGTAGCCGACAATTCCAATCAAGAAAGATGGCTCTGTCAAGTATCAGACGGCACTTTCTGATGCCAATGCCATGAATAAAAAAGGAAGTTTACTTTCTCATAAGGGGCCAAAACATTAGCTGTTGTGGCAGGCGGGCACAAGATGGATGAGAATGGGATTGGAGAGTCTTTGTTGAGGAAGAACAAGTATTATGAGGACTGCCCAGGTTGCAAGATTGAACTTTCCAAAGAAACCAACACTGGTGTTCCTTTTAAGTATTTGCTCTATGTCTGGATTGTTGTCCTTTGTGCAGGTTAAGCATCATTCTATGGCTAAGATCTTTTCTTGTTCGTGTTGGTTTATTTTTAAATTTTGTTTCTTATTTGTGCAAGTAGAGATAGCTATATGTACTTGCCCATTTCCGTTGGATAACTGGCTCTCTCAAGAGGTATTATCATAATTGGCCCATTCAAGTGGTATTATCATAATTTTCCCTCTCAAGTGGTATTATCCCACCTTGGACTCATGGCCTTGTGGTGGGTTTTGTCTTAAAAAGACTCTTCGTGAGAGAGGTGGTATCTGGAGATTTCTTGAATTGGTTTGCGTTGTCAATTGTTCAATTAGTTTCGTGTGATTGTTCAATGAAATGGTTTGTTTTGAGACATTGTTCAGGCAAATGTTGTTGTTTACAAGGAAACAAGATTTTTTATATTCTAGAAGGTCAGGGATTTACACACAATTTTGCTGCTAATGAAGTTTACACATCTTCAGAATCCATTCTTGCAGTAACGTGGCCTAATATAATCATGTGTCAAGAGTTGTAATGATTTGGTCCATAATCTAATTAGGTGGTTAGGTCCATGATTATTTAAGAAAGCTGACTGAAAAAGAGCAGTTTTCTTTATATAAAAAATGTGTTTTCTCTGAAAAAGAAGGGAAAAAAAAAATCACCTCAACTCAAAACAACTGGAGTGTGTCAAGATGGATGGAAATGGGATTGGAGAGTCTTTCTTGAAGAAGAAGAAGAAGAAGTACTATGAGGACTGCCCAGGTTGTAAGACTTCACTTTTCAAAGAAACCAACATTGGTGTTCCTTATAAACATTTGCTCTATGTCTGGATTGTTTTTCTTTGTGCAGGTTCATTGAAAATTTCAACGAATCAAATGCTTTTTTTGAGAAATTGGAATTTCCCTCTAATATCTGTGTTTTGTGGTTTTGACTTTTGCAGCTTTGCCTATATCATCTCTCTTTCCTTTCCTCTATTTCATGGTGAGCATGTTATTCTGGAAAGTTTTATTTATATTACTACTTGAAATGAAAGTAGGCTTACTTGAGAATTGAGACTGATGGTTCACATACCTATAGCTTGTGGAATTTTTTCCAACGTTTAATTAGCGGCGGGGAGGGGGAGGGGGAGGGGATGGGGTTAACAGAAGAATAACACCAGAATAAATGGAGCATCTGTGCTGGACAGTTTCATTTTCTTACACTTGATTGCAATGAAATTGCTTATGTTCTGTCCATAGGTAATATTGTGACTTTTTAATAATGCAGCATCATACTGGAAGGGGACTCGGTTTTAATTGTTGGTTGATAGCAGGACATGCAAACCATGCTGCTTTTTGGCATGTTAATCCTTGTTGCCAATTTGACATCCAAATTAAGTAAAAGCACAGGCACTAAGGCGCCTTAGGACTCAGCTGACACATTTTCTAACGGGTATCACCAATGTACAATGGCTGCATAGCATTCCAAAGATAACAGTTGAATCACTCATTTGTGGTTTTTAATACAGTTTGCTGTTTGGACCATGATTATGAAAGAACTCAGAATCATAATGGACCTGTCAATCTACTCTTCTTTCATGTTCTTCACTCTTACTTATGTGGTGATCTTGCAATTCTACAGATAAGGGACTTCCATATTGCAAAAAGAGAGGAGGACATTGGCTACTATGCTGGTTATGTGGGTGAGAAAGATTTTTATACGTGACTTGTACTCAAGGTCTGTTTACATAAAGATCTTGTTCAAGCTCCTTATTTCTGAAGATATCATTCATTTCCTGAAGGATCTGCTTTTATGTTTGGAAGAGCTTTAACTTCTGTGCTCTGGGGAATGATTGCTGATCGATATGGTCGAAAACCAGTCATAATATTTGGCACAGTATCAGTGTTAGTATTGCTCTAAGCCTATTTTATGCGTGATTGTTCAAGAGTTCATTAGCAATGTTCTGCTGGTTTAAGAGTGAATTTTTCTTATCTATGTATTGCTAACTTTCCTCTTATTTCAGGGTTATTTTCAACACCCTTTTCGGCCTTAGCACAAGCTTTTGGATGGCAATTTCTACGAGGTTTCTTCTTGGAAGTCTGTGTGGCATACTTGGTCCAATGAGGGTACTTCTCTTTTGAGATGTTTAAATGGCTTGCTATCTGAAAGTTCTATAGGATAATACAGTGTCAATCCCAAGTATAAATTAAATCATTGCATCTTCTTTGTATTGACTGAACAGTAATCCTCTGAGAACCCCCCCCCCCCATCTGTGTACTGCTAGAAGATTTTTAAGCTGAAGGCCCTTTCTGCCTTGTCTACTCTGTGGACGGCTTGTGGGCCATGTGGTTGTTTTCAAATGTTAAACAGTGCCCGCTACTCATTGGATGTTTGATTTGATCATTTGGCCTTTCTTCTTGTGTTACTTGGCAGGGTTACCTAGAATATGATTATTGTTCATGGATATGTAAATGTTTAACACTGCTTTTATTCCTGTCTGTTATATTTTAATATGCTGAGTGCTGATTTGACCCAGGCATATGCTTCAGAAGTTTGCCGTAAAGAATATCAAGCTTTAGGAATGTCAATTGTAAGAGAGCCTCTTCTTTTGTGATTGTTAAAGATTGATTGTAGCTTAATAAGTATCGAATGAATTATACTTGTTTCAGATCAGCACCTCGTGGGGCATTGGATTAGTTATTGGTCCCGCACTTGGAGGTTTTCTTGCTCAGGTATTTCTCGATGCACTACTTGTCGAACGAAATATCACCGAGATGATATTTATCTGTTTAACTCAACTACAAGTACTTATTTATTAATTAATTTTGGAAATATTGACACTGTAGCCTGCAGAGAAATTTCCAAATATATTTTCTTCTGATTCTCTTTTTGGGAGGTAAGCATTAGTACTTCAACTTTTTTCCTTTAAGCATATTCTATTCCTTATTGTTGTAATCTTTTGATTTTCATTTGTGCTAAATTTCCTCCAAATGGATGACACTACAGGTTTCCGTACCTGTTACCTTGCCTTCTGATATCAATCTTTTCTGTCGGTGTATTGGTTGTTTGTTGTTTGCTTCCGGTATGTTACTGTACAAACTGTTAAATTTGTATCTTGTTCGATTCTCTCTGATTAATGCATCACTATATACTGCTTAGAGGTCAGATGCTCAAATGTGTTAATTAGATCTTCGGGATGCATGTTTGTATGCTCTTCTTGTAAGAGCTTTATATAGTTTAACATGGAGCCTTAAAATTTCTGCAGGAGACGATACACAACCATAAAGGAAATGATGAAGAGTGCAATGATTCTGATGCACTTGGGGCCACCACATTTGAGTCCAACTCTTCTCAGAAAAGCCTGCTGAAAAATTGGCCCTTAATATCATCTATTATCGTGTACTGTGTGTTCCAACTTCATGACATGGCATATGCAGAGGTAATATTCACTCATGAAACCTAGCTCATACATGTTATATTGTGAATTGGCCCTTGATATCATCTAACATGAATCCATCGATAAATACCATATTTTAGGTTAGTCAAGATGTATGCTCCTATTCTCTTAAATACTTCTGTCTTTCCACCAACTGTGCCAAACATGAAATTTCTATAATTTCTTTTATTTATAATATTAAGGTCAGTAAAGTACACTGGCAACTTCATTTTAGGATTATTTCTCCCCCTCCTGCCTTCTCCTTCTTTTGTAAATCACTTGATATGTTCTTGTTATAGAAGAATCAAAGGCTACTGATGTGATCAACTTAATCACATTTCCTTCCCAACTAACTGCCTTTGGATTTCTTTCTATCTTCCATGAAATTAGATGATAGCTTCCTCTTTGTTATGATATATTAAAAAGCTTTCCCATGCCTCAGAAATTTACTCAAGGATGCCTGATTGCCAAGCCAGGCTTAGGTTTAATAGAGTACTATGTTTTTGCCCTGGAGCATGTTACTCATCTGGAGATTTTTTCTTTTAGTTAACAAATATGCTTGATCATAAATTGGTTATTTTCTTACCACAGATTTTCTCATTATGGGCTGTTAGTCCTAGGAAGAATGGGGGATTGAGCTTTTCCACTGCAGATGTCGGTGAAGTTCTTGCATTTTCAGGTAGTAGATACCAGCCAGCATCATCATATAATTGATTAAGCTCATAAATTTTTTATCCCTTGTGAGGTCATCAATTCTGAAGTTATCAAATGTTATGGATATGATATCTCTCACTTCATCACTTATTTATGTAGGCTTTGGACTGCTACTCTTTCAGCTATTTATATACCCAGTGGCTGAGAGAAATTTTGGACCGGTCATGGTATCTCGCCTAGGAGCAGTATGCCCTTAACACAATTTCTGCTTAAAAATAATATTGCATCTGTTTTGATTGAGTCCTCCTTTACATAAAATATTTTCTTATAATTTACATAAGAATATTTTCTTATTTACATAAAATACTTTCTTGCCATTTGTGAAGGTCTTGACCATACCGTTGCTATCTAGTTACCCTTTTATAGCTCTGCTAAAAGGCCTCACCCTCATGCTACTGATCAACTGCGCATCCATCCTGAAGAATGTGCTCTCTGTAAGTGCTTTGTATTTGAGCACTTAACATACTTATTTTAGTGTGCTGTTACGTTGTGTTTTCATACTTGCTGTCACTATTTGTTCTTGTTAGAGATTGATGCCTCTCTTGTAAGCCATTTTTCTGATGGACCTGCTGAATTTGTAGTCCTTAATTCTGGTCTACAAGCTTCCCCAGTAACTTTTCCAATGTCCTCTCCACCCAAAAAAGGACATAGAAAACTTTATTCGACTAGCATTTAGCTGAAATTTGGGTTCACAAGCTTCCCTGCTAACTTTTTCGATGTTCTCTCCACCAGATAAAGGATCTAAACAACTTTACTAGCATTTTGCTGAAAATTTCTTTTTTATAAAGCTCAGATGTGAATATATACTGGCATGCTATGAATGCCACTTCAACCATGGACTTGTAGCACTAGACTTGTTTACACATTGAACTTCAAATGGGAGTTTTCTTTTTATTTATTTTTCTCGTGAGAAGGTAAAAAAAGGGAAACTTATTTATATCATCCATTCTGTTAATAAAATTATCAATCAATGTTTCATCAACCTCTTCCATTTCTTTATGACTCGTGTAGGTATCAATCACAACAGGATTGTTCCTTCTGCAAAATAGATCAGTGGTAACTTTACCTTCCTTTTGCCTCAACGTTTTTCTCTTTATCTTGCATCTTAGCAATATGCTATAGGTAGATGACTTCATTTTGTAAAATGTGTTGCTTGAACTTAATGTCAGGCACAACAACAAAGGGGTGCCGCAAATGGAATTTCAATGTCTGCCATGTCCCTTTTCAAAGCAATTGGTCCTGCAGCTGGAGGTTCCCTGTAAGTATCCTTTTGAGTCTCGATCGAATGAATTGGCTAGTTCTATTTTGTGACATTCAAATCATTGCTGCATTATATTAATCTGGTTCTAGAAGCTATGAACTATGAAGCATGTTTGAAGGGTGTTATATTTCATGCTCAAAAAACGAACCAGAACATGCATCTACCGCATATGCTAGTGACAATTCTCCATCATGGTTTCTTGTGGAACTACCTCCTATCCTCAGCCTTCATAGTGATGCAGGACTGATGGAAAATCATGAGAAAATAGAACATAGGTCTATTTATTCCCTTTTGCCAGTAATTAGCACCATTCCTAAATCAAGCTGAATACCAGCTTTTGGAGCTATTCATGTATAAGAAACTGAAATGAAGGATTCACCTATGATTGAAAGGAGGCCTAACAAGTCCAAATATGTGTTCTTTAAATGGGTTCGCTAACATTGATTTCCTCTGTCTCAATTTATTGTCACAGACAAACAGCAGTTACAGTCAGTAAACTGTAATTTTGCCAGCATGTTTCTCTTCAACTGCAGTATAGGACAGCATTAAGTGCTAAAAAAGGGTACTTAAAGGATTTTTAAAGTCTTTATGATGGATTGAGGGAGTAAGAACAGAAACTAAGAAAAGATCCTAGTTTCTTGAACTCCCAAGAACATATTATCATTTTGCATTACACCAAACATGGTTAACACTGATATCTTGAAGTGCCATCGGAATGCAACCAAGGTGCCTTGCTAACCTCGAAGGACTCCTAACATGAACCAATGCATAGAACACCAAGGACTCCTAACATTCTAGTGTCCCTTATTGGTTCATCCAAACATTCAGGAACATCCTATAGAATTTTTTGGGGCAAAAGGAAATAGACAATGCGATTTATCCTGTAAGTGGATTTCATGGGATAATTATGTGTGCATCACAAGCCTTTTTTCTTAAATTATCTGTTTATCTAAAAACTTGCTCAGCAGTATGTCACACTGATCGATGCTTTCTTTATTTACAGCTTCTCTTGGGCACAAAAGCGTCAGAGTGCATTTTTTCTCCCAGGTACAAAACTCTGCAAATGCTCTTTCCCATTCCTTAGAAGATATGCAGGTTCTATATTAAGGAACTCTTAGACTAGTTTTCTAGGTGACAGGCAAGGGCAAGACCAGTTGTTCAGAACACCTAATTGGAAATGATAGATTGGTTATAAATCTGATTGCTCTTAATATTGAAAGTTGAAACAGCCTCTTGAGACTAGTCAGGAAAGTTATAACCTAGTAAACCAACGGAGAACCTTCCCATGCCTAACAGATGGAACGTGGTGGGCATAAAAAAATTTATATTTCATCTTCTCTGTAACAAATTCCCAGTAAAACAAAGATTAAAGCTTCTTGCTAGTAACTGTAACTCCAGAATGCCTTCCAACGGTAGAGTCATGATACAAAAAAAATCAATGCTTCTGAAGCTGTAGATCATTACCAACTACTGATTTGCCCTTCCTATGCAAGTGATAATACTCCCAAGTGTACTTAGACCCCACAGCTTCACCAGATAGTAATTTCCCTGTAAGATAAACTAAAGAAGGATTCTGATGTCATGAAGCAACAATCTTAGGAAGCACATCTGTAGTAACATAAGAAACTGTAATTTCCCAAGACAAAGTATCTGCCACGTTGTTCACCCTCCCTTTCTTATATTATTTCCTGGTAGAATCATTTCAGAACCTTTCATCTAGTAACCCGCGCTTCATCTAATTTACTCTCCGACTTTTTAATATAAAACCTTAATTAGATTGCCATTTTGCAATGCAGGTGATCAAATCGTCTTCTTCTTCCTTAACATGATCGAGGTGATTGGACTGTTCTTGACATTCAAACCATTTCTAGCTCTTCCTGATGACAACATTTCTTAGTTCTGTTTCAAAAGTTGACATCAACCAACAAATAAATAAATAAATAAAAACACTAGGAAACCGATTCCAAATTCTTTTTCCATAGCTAACCCAATCCTTCAACTTTGGCATACGCTCAACTGTATTACCCCATGTTTCCCCATGTAATCAACCAGAAAACCACAGAAGATTTGCTCTTCATGACTATAGCAAATGAGTACCACTTGTCCTTGCTAATGCATATTTTTCCTTGAGCATGGAAGGATCAAGGATTAGTAACTTGCATCTCCAGCAGTCTCTCCTTGTATTGTATACTTACCAGCTTACAGTAATGTAATAGTTTAAAACAATTTTGCTGTGATGACAACGTCTAATACCTTCATCTTTATGTAGATTACACACACGTTTCATTTTCAGATTTTGGTGGGGTTGTAAAACGTTTGAAACCACTTTAGAGAATGTAGCCCCGAAAGCAGCAGGAAAAATGGTGATGCTGTCTAGCCTCACATAATTGATCATATGGGCCAGTTGGTCCAAATTTTTAAAATCTCTAAACCGGTTCAATAATCTTTTCTCATTTGCTGATTATTAGTGGACTTCGAATAATAATTATTAGTAGCATGTTTGTTTTTGCTCTTGAAAAAATTTAAAAAATTTATTTTTTTTATTTTAAATTATTTTTTTGAGTGTTTTATATCATATTAAAAATAATTTTTAAAAAATAAAAAATTATTATTTTAATATATTTCTAAATAAAACCAATTTAAAAACAACAGTTTACACATTCAAAAAAAAAAAAACCTCTAAAATTGCTTTTTTAAGCTGAGCATAATCTCCATGGAACAGATTTTCCCGTCTATGCATCATCTCTCTTGTTATTGTAATTACCCTTGTAAAGATGCAGCGCCTCACCACCAAATCAAGCCAACCATCTCCACCACCATCTCAACCACCACCCCATTTTGAAATCTCGCTATAACTCTAAGTTGAGGTTGCAGGATACCGTTATGGGTTTGGGGTGATTGTGGAGCTTGGAAGAGTGGTTTTGACGGCAGCGGTGGTGGTGGAGTTGTACGATGGCTCCTGTTTTTTTTTTTCAAAAATAAATAAATATAAACCACCACTAAAATCACCATGGAACGACGAGTACTTGTTTTTAAATTGCACAGCTAATTCTTTTTTTAACGAAAATTTCCCAATTATTCTTTATTGCCTAACTAGTATTTGGAGATGACCTTGCAAGGTAGTCAGAGAAGCAGTAGTACAAGCAAACCCTATTGCCATGCCGGCCATCAAATAGAAAACTGATTTTTGAACGCAATCTGGAGCATTATTTGTTTTGCTGCTCCAATAATTTTGCCATTAACTAACCTTCCCACCCTTGAAAGTTATGCAAGATATAAAATATAATGGTTGCTTCAAACAACATGCAAGCAAAATATACGTGCAAGGAAATATTTGTGTACGCATAAATATGAAACCACAGAACACAATCCAAGCAGTGTTAACAAAGAAGAAACTGAAACCTAGCCTTGTTTTTGTACCCAGATTACCTGCAAAAATGGAGATGGGAAAGAAGAGGATGGCTGTTTTAGTAGGGTGCAACTATCCAAACACCCAAAATGAGTTGCATGGATGCATCAATGACGTGCTAGCCATGAAGGAAGTGCTTGTGAAACGGTTCGGGTTCGATGCTAGCCATGTCCAGCTCCTAACTGATGCACCAGGGTCCGTGGTTCTTCCCACTGGTGCAAACATAAAGAGGGCACTTGGTCACATGATTGATCAAGCTGAAGCAGGGGATGTTCTGTTCTTCCATTATAGTGGACATGGAACATGGATTCCATCCAACAAACCTGGCCATGCATTCAGGCAGGATGAGGCTATTGTGCCCTGCGATTTTAATCTCATTACTGGTAAATGTTCTTAAATATTCAGGCCATATACGATCAGGCGTGTGCATGTAAGATTAAGATCAGACGACTGTATCAAGCATCACTATGATCAGTAACATTATTTTGAGTTCTTAAAGTTTTCATGTAGGATTCAGTTGCCGGCGAATAATGTTATTCTCTATTATATATGCAGATGTGGATTTCAGGCAGTTAGTGAACCGGCTGCCAAAAGGAGCAAGCTTAACCATCCTTTCTGATTCATGCCACAGTGGTGGCCTAATTGACAAAGAGAAGGAGCAAATAGGGCCTAATGCAACCATCACAGCAAATAATACC
>Ga0307509_10011873_pt1 | contig 10479 bp, 12 predicted proteins | sample 10_EM_MG_FD_202245 | JGI IMG/M metagenome (GOLD analysis project Ga0307509, IMG submission 202245) | Populus trichocarpa ectomycorrhiza microbial communities from riparian zone in the Pacific Northwest, United States - 10_EM | ecosystem: Host-associated > Plants > Roots > Unclassified | place...
TCTTTCTCTTCCCCCCCCCCCCCTTCGACTGTGGATATGAGTTGACCAGGGGGTTATCTATCTCGCATCCAATGGGGACACAGGTAACGAGTACGGTACTCACAATGTTGAAGCCTTTTTAAAAAAAGAACTATTATTGCATACAACCCAGATCCAAGCAAAAGGCCCAAATTTCACTGGCATGCAATAGCAGTCCTCTTTAAAAATCCTTCGACATTCCGAGAATCATACCCGCAATGTCGAAGCGTCCTTAAAAGTACTACTGCATACCGCCCAGATTCGGGAAAAAGAGCAAATTTTTAGCGGGATGCAATACTGGTGGCAGTTCTTTTTATAAAAAACGCTTCAACATTGCGAGTACTCGCGCTCAACCGTACAAAAGGAGAAAAGCATAGGGCGGACTTAGCCTGCAGGAGGTTACGGTTAGAGTAGATTCCTTTTAAATCGAACTCGGAGTCTCTCACCGAGCCCGTATCTTCAGCTTCATCTACCCGTGTGCTTATCTCTCTCCGTCCTTTTTTTTTCTTCCATTTCCCCGGCTATTCCGAAAGCGCAGGAATAAGGAGAAAATCGCATTCATCCCCGTGGTTTCTATCATACAGTACGCTGTCCACCGCCACTACCAGAGCCCCCGCAGAGTTCTACACTCCCACCGTTTTGCTAGACTTTGGCGGGGGCAGAAGCAAAGCTGAAATCACAAGTTGTTTGTGCGTTAAGTTACAGGGCTGTACTAGTACTCGTACTGGCAGTCTACAAAGGGTGGCCTCTCAAAACGTAAAGGACTACCGGGATCGGTGGAAGGGAGAGATAAATATGATAAGAGAAAAGTTGAGTTGAAAAATGTACCTTGCCGACCTACATAAAGTAAGTGCATGAGAAGGCCCTGTCCTGGTCCTGGCCCGCAACTTAACGACATCCCATCCGTGTCCGTCTCTATCATTATCATACTTTATGAATCTCGGAGTCCAATCAGGTGGAAGGGGATTCCTTTTTTCTTTTTTTTCTTTTTTTCTACCAATATTGCGCCACCCTATCCCACTCCAGGTAAGGAGTACCCGAAAACAGAAGGGGGGCACAATTTGTATTGGCACGCGGATAAGCACTGATTTTCCGCTGTTTTGTTTTCTTAATCCTTGTTTTCGGGCACTTCTTGCCCCTGGCGGGCAGAGAGCTTGCACGGCTAACCGCACAGGTATCCTCATACTAGCCTGTTTTTACCCCAGTTACCTATCGTTCTCACACTCTTCTCTAGCTTTTACGTTGGATTCTGTGCAGAGCTGGTACCGTCGTCGCCAAATCTTTGTCTACGATGCTCCCAATAAGTTGGTGAAGGAAGAAAAGGACTTGGAGGAGAATGGGCAGGGAGTGAGGGGCTACAGATGCTCGTATTTAAACTGCTGCTCGCTGCACTGATAACTGGGGGACACGATAGATGCAGTTGATGGCAGTATATCGTGGCAATATGGCACAAGCACGTGTTCCGGAGGTGAACTGGAGTGACCGGACGCACCGTCCAGTGCCACCCTTTCGATAAGGCCAACAGCCAGCTCGCTGCCCTTTTCAGGCCTGGTCTGGCATTAGCCTGCCGGTATCATACCAATTCGTGTGGTTTGATAGTACGGTGCATTGTCCTATCATGTGTTTTTGTGTAACTTGGTCTATGGTCTAGGGTACGGCATGTGCGATAGTTAGTAAGCTCCTCGCCAATCCGAGACTAACGGGCACGCAATAAAGGCAAAGTTAACGCGACCAAGAGGTGCTCATTGCTCGAGCCGCTGTCGAGGGGTCCGTTCAGCGGAATACCTCCTTGGAGGAGACGGTGGTGGTGGTGGTGGTGGTGGTGATGGTGGTGGTGGTGATGGTGGTGGTGGTGATGGTGGTGGTGGTGATGGTGGTGGTGGTGATGGTGGTGGTGGTGATGGTGGTGGTGGTGATGGTGGTGGTGGTGATGGTGGTGGTTCTGTACAGTACTTTTGGAGTGGCTTCATAGGGGCATCACCGGCTAATGTCCCCCGGCAACTATGGAGGTTAGAAGCAGGACACTACATTTATTGAGCTCCCCCATCTCCACGCCGCCACCAAAGTTGACAGATCTGCCCAGAACCCAGAGATCGCGGTGCTCATTTATCCCAGCGCCTGCATATCCCCCTTCTCTCTGTGCTTCGCTCCCCCTTCTCCGTCAGTCTCTCCAACTTATCTTATCTGCTTTGTGAGTGGTGGCTGTTGCCGGTCCAAGTACCCCCCCACTAACCAGCGGTAACGGTATTGGTTGCGGCTTACTTCCGTGCAGGAGCTGCTCCCACTTTGGTGAAGGCCACTGTCGCATTAGGAAGTCTTACTCAACTTATTCACCCGTCAGTTACGAAACTGGCCCCACCATTTATTTGCTTTCTTGCCCATTCCAAGCTTTGTTGCCCTCTTTCCCACAGCTCTGGTTATGTGACACCCTTTCTTGCACACACCCACCCCTCAACCCCCGCTACAGACCCGTCAACACCCCACCCCCAGGAGGCATGATTGAAAGGGTAAGAGAAGAGAAAAAAAGAGAAAAAAGGAAAAAAGGAAAAGGAAAAAAAGGTTCAGTACCGGTTTCACTTTACGTCCCTTCAGCTCTTCCTTTTCCTCTGGCCACCACCCTCAACAGCATACATAAGACCTTCCATACCCACCCCCGATCGTCCACTTACGATCGTGATATACTAGCACTCAGGAGTAAGGTTGGTTTCCCAAAATCTCTTTAATTTTTGTCCTCGTCCTTTGTATTCCCTTGGATATCGTTCACAACTGTTCCGCTTTTCTAGCTTCATCTCTTATTTCCTAGCTCCCCCTCTCTCTCGGAAAGAGGTCTTTGGCCTTTTCCGCTGGTGGATGGGCTTATCTGAGTAAGGTGATATTATTATACCTTTTGATTATTTCACTGGTGACGGGGAAGGAAGAAAAAAAGAACAAAGAGCGCGGGCAGAACCTTCTAAGAAGGAGACCCATGACATACATGAGTGCCTCAATCCAATTTCTTGTTAGTTCTCCTACTCTTGTTTTGCCTATACCGTTTCCTTCTTCTCGTTCTTCCCCTTCTTCTTCTTCTTCCCCTTCTCGAAGGATGCCCTCCTCGGGATCTTCTACTGTTTACCCAGAATCGCCGACGGTGGTGGGGGGTCCTTCCTCCTCGGCTACTTCGTTCAATTCAATGTTTGAGGGGAGCACCTTGCCACCGCCATACTCAGCTACGTCGTCACGAAGCAACAGCTCGCTCTCCGCCTACCCCGAGTCATTTTCGAGTATTGAAGGAATTTCTGCTGCTACTGGAGTTTGCAACGGCTTACAAACATCCGTGAGGATTTTACAGGAATGCCGGCTAAGCCTGATCCATATCCCCCTACATTTATACCCCCATTTCGTTCAGGCGATTTTATCATTGATACTTCCCCCGATATCCTCGTCTTCCGAGGATAGGAAGACATGGGGTGGCCCAAGAGGGCCGGAGGAGACGAGGGGGTATATGGGTGATGATGGCGACGACGACGACGACGATCGCGCCTATGGGTCAGATTATGAGGATGAAGATTTGGCTCCGGACTACCCTTCTGCTGGAAGGCCTTCATCCTCAATCGAAACCTTTATCAACGTCTCGGTAACACCGGTGGAGTGCTCTATTGTATGTTCTGCGGAGCAGGTGGAAACCCTATTTATGCCGATTATACAAACATTATCATCAACTCATAGGGAAGAGGTCAAGATCTCGGAGGACGAATTTGTCGCAATTCAGGTGGACGGAGAAGGACTGGATGCGGGTCAGAGAGTCTTGGACTTGACTAGTCCATTGGCATTGGCCGGAGTGTGAGTAGTAATATTTCGGGAGACTAGCTGCAGATCACCATCTACGCTATCAGATTGTTTACTCAGAAGTCTAACGAGTGGTTCGAGTCGTTTTGCAGCCCCATATTCTTCCTCACAACCTATTTCTCGGATTATATCCTGGTTCCATTGAAGAATCGTAGTAACGTCACCAAAGCACTGCAACGACGAGGGTTCGTTTTTGAGAAGGATACCGAGGCGTTTGTCATAAGCCCTTCTCATCGCCGCAACTCATCCTCCACCTCATTTTCTATCGTTCCACCCTCACCGCCACCGGCCACCACAGTCAGTGAACTACAGATCAAGACGTTTGAAACATTACGAAAACAGAGTGTGGTTCCGCAGGTGAACAAAAATACAAGGCTAGTATTATGTGCTGGCAAACGCTCGGTCAGTAAAGGTAGAGGCAGCGACGACAGAGGGCTCTACCTGGGGCTGGTCAAATGCCTCATCTCAAAACCTCAATTCTTGAGCGTCACCTTGACAGACACGGAGCCTGCATCTCTTCTATTGGAGAAGGAGATGCTCTCCATGTTTGGCTCTGATGATGCCCTACTGGGCAGCAAGGAGGACGTGCTCATCCCCATTCTTCTAGATTTGAGGGGTCTTCCTGTGGACTCTACGGGAATTGTATGTGGGGTTGCAGGAAAGTTGGTGGGAGGGACAGCAGGGGGGATTCTGGATGGGACCTTGGCGGTTGAGATGAGTTACCTCAGTACTGCCAGGGCTGGAACGGTCATCGTTGCAGAGGACGATCTTGCTAGAGCCGTTGCTGCCCTAGGGATGTAGTAGGGAATCCCACTCCAAACCCCACCGGCACGTTAATTTACCTTGCGTCTACCAAAACAAAAAAAAGTCCTCGTTTGCTTTTTCCTTCTCAAAATTTCCTATTTGGCCTTTCTTGGGAACCGGCGGAAATCTGATTTGTCGCATTTACTCGTTTTTCCTGCTAGAGTGACTATCTAATCGGCGAGGGGAGGGTGGGTGTTGTATGCTTCTTGCTTTTTTGATCTCCGCTTTTCTACGATTCTTACTACGATTTTATTTCCCCCTTTCTAAACGGATAGCGAACAAGCAAAAAAGTATGTTGTCTTTCCATATACGGTATATATATTACTTTCATCTCCTGCTCCCAGATTATCTTCTGGAGCAAAGATGCAGTGTTAGTGCTACCGTACTCCATTTCACTATTTTTTTTCCGGTGCTCCGGCACAGTATCTTACCATGACATCTTTTTTCTTTTTCTTCCCTTTCCTTTTCCTGGTTCGGAGCTTGATACTGTACGCTACGGGGTCGGTGCACGAGGATTACATTACAAGGGAATGTGAGGAAACGAGTGACAAAAAGAAGGGTGTGCATGTCAATGGGGTGAGAAAGAGATCACGAGAACCAGGAGGTCGGGAGTTGGCAGCTGTAGGCGGTTGCAAAAGGAAGAGACCGTGCCGGCACTGCTCTCTACTCATTTCTTTCACTCGATTTTCTCAATGTTCTCTGATGCTATTGCAGCAGGGTTACATGGATTCTGTGGGGGTTCTCTATATGATGCTCAAATATTATTGTTGTCTATTAGGAGGATCGAGGAGAGCTTGGACTTGGGTCTTGGATTTTTAGCTCCCCCCTTGCCAAAGGGTAGGGGAGCAGGCGGGGCAGAGGCAATAGGCTGACGCAAGAGAAATAATGCACAAGATCGAGGGCATGGACTAAGTTTACTTTGCGAGCGCCTGATAATCGGAGAGATTATTTGCAGTGGGGAAGAGGAAACAATGTGACCACAACATTTTTTGTAGGCAGACGGATCCATCCTTGGGTTTTAATATTTTCTAGTCTTCTCCTCGAGAAAGAGACCGGGTTTCCCCAGTCTTGAGCGACCAGCGAATAAACCTGGGCCACACCAGTGCGCCACCACACGCCATTGGCTCCGCTAGTCTGAGAACCAAGACCTTGTTTGTTCACCCCCAACCTCAACCCATCGCACCCAACCTCCAACCACTGCGAGTCACTTTTCTATCATTATTATTTTCACCCCTCCCCGAGATAGCGGACATACCGGTACTACTGCGCTCCACGTCGACACGCCCCTCACCCGTCGTACCATACCCACAGCTCCACCACCGCCATCATCATCATGGCCTCGGCCGTTTCCCATCAGGTTGCCATCGCACGCGCTTCACTCGCGGCTGGTCTCCTCCGACCCGACCCCACCGCCGTCTCCCGTGATGAGATCTCCAGTTTTCACGCGCTGTTGGAACAGGCACTGAGCAAGTGCTCACCATCGAATATCCAGGTTGCTACACACATACTTTTTCCCCAGACCGCACCGCATCCACGATGAAAGAGAGAAATAAGAATGAAGAAATACTGGGAGGAAGGGGGAAAGAGAGAAAAGGGGAATTTTCGCTTGATCAATGCTCCTTTCCTCTCCCCTCCCCCCGCCCCCAGATTTTTTTTGATCTCTTCAAGTTTTTTTTTAGTTTTTTTTTAGTTTTTGAAGACCAAGCATGGCTAATTACTTTGTCCGGATGGTTTCTCTTTTTCCCGGCTGTGTTTTTATGCAAATAGAATTGCAAACGATGGATCTTGAAATATATGAATTCGCGTTCCCGGTTTGCTGCTCTTGGGAAATTCCTGACGGCTCTGTCACCTTCACTCTCGACTTCGACTACGGCTGCTGGGAAGGCTAGTGCCAGGAGGAAGAGGGTTAACGTGTTATACTTGGTCAATGATTTATTGCACCACACGACGTATAATGAGCCTTCCGACGGCGTGTTCGCGGAGGAGGTCAAACCGTTTCTCGCCGATTTGTTCGTTGCGGCAATGTATCCAGGCGCAGTGAAGCAGCTGGCAAAGTTGGAGAAGCTGTTGGATATCTGGGCAGAGAAGGGTTATTACTCAAAGTCGTTTATCGAGGACTTGAATTTTGTTGTTAAGGATGCTACATCGGCCACTCCTACTGTCAGGCCCACAGCGTCCGTGGACTCGGCAAAAGCCAAGGTTTCGGTGGAGAAACCACTCTTGCTTCCTCCTTTTCATGGGGATCCGTCGCTGCCATTCTACGACCTTCCGGCGGCAAATATGCTCCCTCATTTAATACCCAACTCGCCAACGCCTATCAATCCGCGCCTGATGAAACCGATTCAGTTCTCGACACTTGTCCCCAACGAGTCACTCGCAGCTGCGGTCAAAGACTTTATCAAGTGTGTTGACAATATGTTTAACGGCGACGACGCGCTTATGGAAGATCCGGATGCAATCGGAGGTGCGGGTGGTGAAGGTTACTATGGATGGAGCAGGGGCTTTTGCGAAAAGATGAAGCAGAAGAAACGCGCTGCATTGAAGGAAAAGCGAGATTCCCGTCTCAGGAATCGCAGCTATTCTCCAGACGCGAGTCAGCATGACAGATCAGTGTCGTCTTACTCTCGGTCGAGGTCTCGCTCCCGAGATAGGAGGCGGCGGCCAAGAAGGGACGATAGAAGTAGGAGTCCATCGTCCCGTTCCAGCTCTCGCTCCCGCTCCCGGTCACGATCGAGATCGAGGTCAAGATCCTCAGAGAGACCTTCCTTTAAACCGCAGCCGCGAACTCAGCCGAATATTCCTCCACTTGCGGAAACGCACCAATATCCTCACCAATCAGGATACCCGGCTCCTCCTCCACCACCACCACCCCCTCATCATCACCACCACCACCTTCAGCAGTATTATCAAGCACAGCCAGCGTTTCCACCACCCCCTCCTCCACCACCACCACAAACGCAGAACTGGAACATGCCACATGCACAACAGCAGCAGCAGCAGTTCTACCAGCAACAACAGCAATACCAGTACAACTACGGCGGCCCTCCCCCACCTCCGCCCCCACCCCCGCCCTCTGCACCTGGCGCCCACCACCAGCAGCAACATCAATATCCGCCCGCAGGAGCACATGGTTGGCAGCCGCCGCAAGGACCATCCCAAGGTGGTGCGTACATGCAGCAATACGAGGACTACCGATCCGTCAAAGGACGGGAAATCGGTGCTAAAAGAGGGTGGAAAACTTGAAATCCTTTTTCTCTTCTTTTCTCTTCTCTTTTTTTTGTTGCCTTGTCAGATAGATGTCTGTTTCATAGGGTGCGTTTGCTTTGACTGAGAAAGTCTTGCTCGTTGTAGTGTAGCGGGTACGATAGCTTACCAGATTACCAATGCGAAATTGCTCTACTCGCTCGTGGACCGGATCTTTCTTCCTCCGTCCTCGCCTGCCTGCCTGTCTGCTTACCAGCCAGCCAGCCAGCCCTCGTAAATTACCTCGCCGCCCCATCGCATCGTACAACCAAGCAAGCAAGCATGATACTAAGGTACACCGCTCGTACGGTGCGTTAATCGCATTCGCTGTGCGACGCGGTGCTTCCCCATGCACCCCTAGCGCAGGACAAGCAAGTACGAGTACCGTATTGTAAGCACCTTATCGGAAGTGGGGTGCGTGAGCTGATACATGAGATAGGGAATCGCGTGGGGTTTCTGGATTGGGGAGGGGGGTCTTGGTCAAGTCACGTGTTGGAAGAAATTCTTGGTTCACGGGGGGTCACTCGGGGGGGTGTGGCGGTGGGTGGGTGGCTGGTGGATGGTGGGGCTGGGGTGGCAGTCTGCTGGCCTATGTTATGCTTGAGTCCTTGTTGGGTATGATGTATGATAGGCATGATATAATAATGTTTATAAAAAGATGACTTGGAGGGAAATGACCCTAGGGGTATATCCTGAAAGTGCGTGAGTGAGTGAGTGACCGGTGGTAAATTGTAGCGGGAATTTCTGACGATGCGGTATAGCCAAGAGCAGAATATATAGCGTCCTACCTTCAACATCTCAGTCGGAAAAATGCCAGAAAGTAAGGGGCACCTCTCGAGGAATAACTATCATATTAAAAATGGGGAACCATCATACAACGGGTGCTGAATAATCCCCAAAGCAACCAAACAACCACACAGCCTCCGAAAGGAGAGGAAGACCCCATCACGGAACAATACTCCATCAAGCCATTCAACAATCAAGGAAAACTCTGTACTCAATGTATCCACCTCCATCTATATACACAAAGCAGAACGCATCTCTAAAACTAACTAAACACACCCTATATCACAGCACCCACCACCACCACCACCACACAATGCCAGAAACCCCAGCTCTTCCTCCTCCTCCTCCCGGGGTGCACAGAACCTGGAAGCTGGCGCACCACCACCACGACCTAATCCCAATCGTCCCTGGAAGCTGGATACTGCTTTAGCCGTTCGTAGTTGTGGTAGCATATCGAGATCATGGTGACCATGAGGAAAATTACTGGAGGAGGAAGAAGAAGACAACGGACGGTTGTGCCGGGTTAGTTAGTTGGTAATGATGGAAGGAAGGAAGGGTGGGGCTCAAGGGCTCCGGACGTACCGAGGAATTTTCCGAGGAGGGGGTCCATTTTGTGGTGGTGCGGTGCGGCAGTGCGGGGGGAGGAATGGGTTGGAGGTGGGCTGGAGGTTGGGGGGGGGGGTATGTGGGGTTTAAGTACGTGCGAGGAGGAGGGGGGCGTTCCAATTTGCGCGGGGGGGGAATTGTTAGATGGATGGAGGAGTTCTTGGGTTTGAAGGTAGATTCTGGGCTTGGGAGGCTGGGTAGCGGGTAGCTAGTAGTGGTAGGCTAGGGTGGAAGCGCGCCGGACGGAGGAAGGAGTCGGGGAGGATTTCCGTTGTTGGTTGGGAGGTTGGCCCCGGGATGGACTGGTGCGTTAGCGTTTCCTTTGGTCTCGGTTTTTGGGAGTTGTTGGCGGGGTTGCCGCGGGGTCATTGTGATATATATGGTGTTTGGGGGCGGATCGTCGCTTGTTCTGTGCTAGCTAGCTAGCTAGCTAGTATGATACCACACCTGGGTAGGAAGGTATATCATAGCGCAAAATCAGAATTTGAGTGCCGGTAGGGGGGGGCAATATTTTTTTTTGCTGGCTAGGCGGGATTAATCCACTCCATTGTCATGATTCTGTTGCCAAGCTGGTGTGCAGACCCACACTGTTAAATATCTCCAATGCAGCTTTGTACGAGTATGATAGTAGATTAGGTGGTGATATATTGCTGGCTGGCTCACGAATCCTCACTCGATCTGCTTTTCTAAGCGGAAAACATGGGCAGTATCATAATTAATTTCAAGTCTGCAGATATATGATACCCCGGGTATCCAGAATCACCCGCACATCGGAGCTTACCCTCTCCATCCTGTCTTATTACACCCCCCCCCCCCCACGCCACACCTCTCGCTCTCCACTCACCAGCACGAGCCCCTCGACATCTCAATAGTTTTGCGAAGCCCACCGGCCAACGCTCGGTCACAGTCCTGCACATGGGCCATCATCACGCAAGTACCTATAACCTGGAGATCCCACAGAAAGCCCCCCTTCCTGGCAAAATCAACACACATCCACCAACTCTCTCTGTTTATTTTCCTTTTGCTCTTTTGCCCCGTCTTTCTCCTCCCTCCCTCCCTCCCTCCCTTCCTTCTGCCGGGTGCACCTCGCTGTCAGAACACAGGATCGTCAGGGCGGAGCAGAAGGGAAGGCAAATACTATGGTCCGCGGAATTTGATCTTCCATCACATCACATCACATATCACACCACGGAGCGT
>Ga0307509_10011874_pt1 | contig 10479 bp, 6 predicted proteins | sample 10_EM_MG_FD_202245 | JGI IMG/M metagenome (GOLD analysis project Ga0307509, IMG submission 202245) | Populus trichocarpa ectomycorrhiza microbial communities from riparian zone in the Pacific Northwest, United States - 10_EM | ecosystem: Host-associated > Plants > Roots > Unclassified | place...
TCAATCATCCATAACATAATCCAACGGCCCAAAAGATCCCACCACCATTTTCAATTTTCAACACTTCCGAATTCAAAAAGCATAGAGAGAGAGAGGGGGGGACTCTTATCTATAAGAGAGAAAGCACAAGCCTTTCTTTATTGTTTTGCGAGAGCTTGAAACAAATATATTTCTCCATTTCTCTCTAAATTCTTTGTCTTTAGAAACAAAGTTTGTGTCTTTGTTTTTCCTAAGTTGTTGTAAGAAATTATGGCAGATGTTTTGAGCAAAACAAGTCTATTTGTTTCTTCTAATGTTGGTAATTATCAAAACCAACAGCAAAATAGTATTTCTGTGTTTGCAAAAAGTTGCAAGCTTAAAGGGTTCCCTTTGAAGGCCAAACCACAGGCTTTGAGATCACAAATTACAAGATCTTCTTCTTGCAGTGATTTTTATGGCAAGAGGGTTGCTGTTCTAGGAAATCAAAGCAAACCCAGAAGAGGGTATCTTCGTCAAGCTTCGGTTGTGGCTCAGGTTGGTCAAATTTGTATGATTTTGATTTATAGACTCTATTTTGAATTTCTTGTTTAATGAGATTTTTTTTATCTCTTTTGTTTAATTTTGTTGCGGGTTGAAGCCTTGATTTTTGCTCCTGTTTGATATTATAATAAATAAAAGAATTTTGAGATTTTATATATTGTGGAAAATCGAAGTTTTATTTTATTCTATTTTTTGTCATTTTATTATTATCAGGATGGATAAATATTTATCGGGTTTTCCTTTTGTGGAATTGACAGACTGGCCTTAGACTTAAATATGCTCAAAAATGGTGGGAGAAAGGTCTGCAACCCAACGTGAGAGAGGTGACTTCTGCACAAGATCTTGTGGATTCCCTAATGAATTCCGGGGACAAGCTTGTTGTCGTTGATTTCTTCTCCCCTGGATGTGGTGGCTGTAAAGCTCTCCATCCCAAGGTATGATATGCATAACGATTTGGATATAGATGTGGTGCATGTGAATTTGAATAGGTTAGTTATTTTTCTGAGAGATTGCTGATGGATATCATTTTTTTTTGGCAGTTATGTCAATTGGCAGAGATGAACCCAGATGTACAGTTTCTTCAAGTGAATTATGAGGAGCACAAATCCATGTGTTATAGCCTCAATGTCCATGTTTTACCTTTCTTCCGGTTATATCGAGGGGCTCATGGCCGGTTATGCAGCTTTAGCTGTACTAATGCCACGGTTAGTTTCACTATTATTAACTTTTGTTGATTAACTGCAATAGTTGGAGTGAGTTTTATAATTGTTTCTATTATGAACATGCCAATCTGTTTCAGTTTCTCCGTTTTCTGTATAGTAAGAGCTTCAACACATGAAAGAAGGAAAAGCTTAGCTTGATTGATTCTTGAAATAAAACATTTTTCTGCTTATGTTTTCGAGATCCAAGATTCTTCAACTCACTCGATTTCACTTTTTAATCTTGAGTTAGAATTCATCTGGTTCTTTTTCCGAGGAAGATGTTGCTTCACAAACCCATTTTTTACTGGACCAGATTAATGGATTCCTTTTAATTTACTTCAACATAGCATTAACCATACAGTATATTATGCATGCTTTGTCAGTCTCGTTGATTGTTTCTTTAATGATGGTCTCTGTTTTGGCGCTATTTCAGATCAAGAAATTCAAAGATGCATTGGCCAAGCACACACCAGACCGATGCAGCCTTGGGCCAACAAAAGGGCTGGAGGAAAAAGAGCTTGCTGCACTGGCTGCTAACAAAGACCTCTCCTTCACCTATACACCCAAAAAAGTTCAACCTGCACCAGTCCCTGTAGCAGAGGAAGAGGTAGTACCAGCAACAGCCGCATCCCATTCAGACGGAGGCCTACCTCCTCTTCCTCTTACTCTTCCTCTTCCTATAACAAGCTTGAAGTCCGCTCAAGACTCAGAGGAGAAAACCCTAGCCATTTCGGGGAGATGATGTGGTGTGGTCAGCCATCAGTGACCTCCTCCCTACTCTCCTTGTACAGTGTGCACTACTTTCATTTTGTGTCAGTATTAGAAATGAACAAAACCAATACAAGCTCAGGGCATGCTGTATGTATGTCGTCATGGAGTTGCAGGGTTTTGGATTTATTTTTTTGGATCCTAGCCTCTGCTATTATGAGCCTTAAGAGAGATCGGTGTGATTGTAATTTGTAAAATTAAATTTAATATATTTTTAAATTATTTGAACTTGTTTATATTAAAAATAAAAATTTATTATTTTAATATATTTTCAAATAAAAATTACTCTAAAAAATAATCTAACCATGAATGACACGAGGGGCCAGGCCATCTGGTATAAAAGATATTCGTATCAATCATGGTTTGGTACATCAGCAGTAGAGGTCTTTCTGTCTACTCAATCCGCCAGGTAACAGAGGCATTCTATCTATAATTAAATCTATTTTTTTTTGTTAATTTTAACTTTTTAAGGGGAGGGATAAGTATGTTAGCTTCTAATTAGTTCTATTTTTTTTTATTAAAAAAAAAATCAAAGAATTGAGAATAATATTATAAAATTCCAAAAAATATCCAAGAAAATTTCTTTAAATTTTTAGCCAGATTTTTATTAATTTATCCCTATAAGTTATTATTTTTATTTGACATTAGAAAAAAAATAAATTTTATTTTAGAAGACCAAAAAATATTAAAAAGATCAAATTTCTTTTAAACTTTTTATTAAATTATTCTGGATTTTCTTTTTATTTTTAGCTGAAATTTTTGTTTTATTTTAAAACCAAGTAAAATGTAAGGACAGAAATAAGCCTCAAAACATAAATTTTATATGGAAAGATAAATAAAAAAACCATACTTATATAAAAAACACACATAAATTGAATAAAGTCAATAAATCCATAATTTACTTCTTCATTGATGAAGTAAAAAAATAAAGTAACACTTTTTAAAAATAAAAAATAGATAAAAAAATAAATAAAAAATAGCATAAATTAATGAAAAATAACAAAAATAATTATAATTAGTTTTTATTCATTGTTGAAAATTAAAGTTAAAAATCTAGCTATAAATAAATAAAAAGCTGGTAATTGTTTTTTAAAAAATGTTTTTATTTTTGTGGATACGTGTCCCCCCTCCCCCATAAAAAGTTATAATTGATTATGGTCGGAAAGATCTTGATGCCAATGAGCCAAACCATAAAAAATTAATTACTTGAATAAAACCAAAAATTAATGTTATTAAAAATAATATCAGGATAAATTTTAGTGATACAAAGAACTCGTGTGGTATTGTAGTAGCGATTATTTTTAAAAGTATTTTTTATTTAAAAATATATTAAATTAATATTTTTTTATTTTTTAAAATTTATCAAAAAAAAAATAAAAAAAAAACTTTTTAATTTTTTTTTAAAATACTTTTAAAATATAAAAATAAATATATTAAAAAAAGAAAACTGTTTGAACTGCGGGGTGATGTCAGTGAGGGCATATCCAGATAAAAGGTTCGAAGCAGGAGCATAAAGTAGGGATCGCTGGAGCACGTGAGAAGATGCATGGAACTTTGACTAAATGGAGAGAAAGTAATATAAAAGTAACATAAAATGGATAAGGTTGCGTGTGCATGAGGATGGATCCACGTGGCCCAACTCATTTTACACACGCAGTATGCTCTTTGTGGGGCCAAGGCAATCCTCTCTTTATCTTGACACAACTTGTAAGCAATTTTTCGAAATATCTAATGCCTCAAACCCCCTCTCCTCTCTCGTATCCCCATTAATTAACAAAAATTAAAGAGTTCAAGAAAATTAGTGTTTATCTATACCCATTCCAACTTGAATTACAATAATAATTTAAAATGTTTTTTTATTATGATTTTTGTTATTTTATTTTTTAATATTAAGATGCTTAAAATTTGAGTTTTATAATTTGTTTATTTTCTTTTTACCTTTATATAAAGTTAGTATCATTTGCGAGTTTGTCAGGGTAATCCATGTTGTCTTAGTTTATATGTTTGGTGGGGTGTTTTTTTTTTCTCATGTAGTTAAAAAAAAATTAGTTAAAAGAAAAATCACGTTATTAAATTTTATAAAGTCCATGAATCTATTTACATGTTTGGCTGATTGACCTGATTTGCAGGTCTGACTATTTTTTTTTTTTTTTAAAAAATTATTTTCATCGATCTTATTTTTAGATATTGAGAATTCAGTTTCACAACTAAAATCAATACAATATGTTATTATCTCATTATTGTTTTTTAAAAGTTGTCATCTTGAAGTTTTCTTTTTAAAGTTAACCCATGTTTTTACCAGTTATCTAAGTTATCTTTTGATCTATAAAATTTATTGATTTAAATCGGGTTAGCTACTGTGCAGTTTTAAAAATCATATTTTTAAAAAATTAATCTATATTTTTACCGGTTATCTAAATTATCTTTATTTCTATAAAATCTATGGATAAAGTTTAGCTCACACGCAGCTAATAACGTGCGAATGTACTAGTGTGTCCTCTATTAGTGCACACACTAATCCTTGTGGGGATAAACTTGTATAAATGATTAACACCATTTTAGGGATTGAAGAATTCCTAAACTCATCTCTTCTCTGCCGATGTGCCCTAACTTACCGAGCACAAAATGCTTGGTGGGGGCACCGCCATATTTTGTACAGAAATTTAGTGATCTATAATCGAGCTCCTCTCTTTTCTTGCCATGTGTCCTGATTCCCAGCACACGAGTGAGCATCGAACAATGCTTTCGTGGGAGGCTTTGTCTTCGAATGATTTGCACAAATTTAGGTGTCGAGCATCACGAAGCTCCTTCCTTCTCCATCCAGGTGTCCAGCACGGTATATCCCATCAAAGATTAGCTGTCCCACTAGGCATGGACATTTGCGACGCCGAGGGGCCAAATTATTTCTTTCTTGAAAATAATGTTCAGGTGCTTTAAGGAAGAAAATTCACCAATTAGGTTATAAATCTGTCCAAGTTAAATAAATTAGTTTTATTTTAGTTAGATAAAAAAGTAGGTAAAGATAGCAAGTGAGTCAAAATAAAAATAAAAAAGAAAAGCAATCATGATAATTTGGAAATAAAACCTTTTACCACAAAAAAAAATAGCTCAATTCTTAGTCAATTAAATATAAAAGGAGAAAATTAGGTAAAAAGAACAAAAACCGATCCGAGTCAATCAACCAATGATAATCTTTTGAATATTCATAAGGCACATTTTCAATATATAAACACTCCAATTGACTGTTTCAGACTAACAAGCTTTCGGTTATCTGTTACTGTTTAACATGCATAATTCTATATTTTAAATGATCCGATTCTTTCTTTTTAATACACCATTTTTATGTGGCGATATACGTTACGAGTTACTTTTAATTTTGATGCTTGTTATAGTAACTTTCAAAGTCATCTGAAGTGTGTTATCTTCCTCGATCACTAGGTTGATTTTTAATCATGACCCTTTTTTTTTAAGATAATAAATTTCATCTCTCTTTTCTCTTCCTTTGCCTCGGTTTCTGACTTGAATTTTTTGTTCATGGACAAGCAATGAATTGTATAGTTCATCAACTGAAAAAGGTAAATGTCTTGAGACATTTTAATTGAACAAATAACATAGTTACAATTTGTTGTAATAGATCACAAAATATTCTCTATCACTATAACATCTTCCATTTTATCTCCATGAAGTCTCATTTTACTAGCTATAGCTGATGTTCTAGAGAAATATTTATTTACTAACTCTCTTGGCTTTATTTGAAGAGTTTCAAGCTCTTCGGGAAGAGTTTGAAGGTGTTGTCATTTCACTTTGATTTTCCCTTGATATTTTTTTGTTTACTATATATGCTTGGAGATATCATTTTAAAAAATAGTCTCACGTATAGAACAATCTATAATTTGAAATAAGTAATTCTTTTCCTTGAGGTCTTATAATTTTTATTCACCGTGATTTTTTTTTTGTGTTGCATCCATTGATGTTTCTCCTTCAAGAATGCTAAACTTTATAAGATGACAATACTATTTGGATCTCAAAAGTTTTTCCATCAGCATACTTTAATGGTCATAATGACCATCGAAGCATGGGATTGCAGGTTGTATCTAGTTTATAAGATGCTATTGGTGATTATTTCTATAATTTCAAAGAGGCTTTTTTTTATTCTTCTCTCGTGTTTCACTCGATCCACAATTATCTTCACTTATATGTTCCACTCACCTCATAGTTCTCTTCACTTATACGATTACAAGTCTTGATACCATATGTTAGTGCATATTTCCAAAATAAAAATTATATAAATAACATATCAAGAATGTTCTGAAAAATTTGCTACTATTTATTTAAATGAGTTCTGTCTTAAATAGACAACATAATACTCAAGAAGAAAGTATACCTTACAAATAAATAGGGATCACAATCCTATAACTAACGACCTACCTTACTAACTCTAAATTTTCCTAAAAAATAACTAATAACATAAACAACTTCCTAATGGCTAGGAAAACTGTAGAATTACTCTAATAAAATATCATAGTTGATTGTTTTCCTAGAGAATAGCTTAACAACAAACTCCCTCCTAAAGAATAACTAACTTAATGATCTTTTACAAAAGATTGTAACATCCTTTTTTAGTCCTAACATTAACAAATCTCTGATACCATTTATTTTTTGGATTGATAGTAAATACTAGTGAAATAAAACATAAAACATAAAACATAAACTTATATAAACTATAGACTTTTATTGATTCAAATATTACAAGATGATAGTGAGTAGAGTGAGCACATAATATTACAAGGTATGACTTTTGCTATACTTTTAGAAGATTATAATACATTTATTTATACAAAAAATAAATTGGAATAGATGTATTTCATTTTTTTAAAATCGAATTGGTTTTAATCAATCATCATTGATGACATTTTAATCATTTTGAGATGGAAGGTGATAATAACACGAGGGATGATGTTTTGAGCACTTTGAGTTAGCAAGTGATGATGATGTGAGGGATAATATTTTGAGCATTTTGAGCTAACAAATGAATAATGACATCAAAGATGATGTTCTTGAATACTTTTTCTTAGAAAACATTCTTTTATTGATCATAAATTTTTCCTATGATATCAAGACCATAATCAGGTCTTCATTAGCTGGTTCATGGTCTTCATCATCAGAACTTGAGGTTTGAAAGAGAGCTTCTTGAAGTTTTTTCTTGTACTTGGATTTTAAGCTTGTTGATGCTAGGTCTTCTTCGATATTTCTTTTGGAAGTGATAAATATGAATTAATATTCCTGAGATGGGGATGAATATGATGGTAGTTGTTTTTAGGATTGTAACTAAGTGGTTATCACTTGTGTACAAGCTTATTCGTTTTTGAACTAGACCACCAGTTGACCTTAATGATCTTTATTAAAGCAGGAGCATAACAAATTAATTCATCACTATCCTAAGAAATAAAATAATCCCAACACATTATCAAAGGGACTCTAAAAGTGAATATAAAATGAAGAGAAAGAGGAATTGATGTTGATGATATGTGTTGAGTGAACAACTTTTGACCTTCTAGGACTTTCTTAGGAAGGTTTTCTGTTTCTAAAGCATAGTATAACCACCAGGTATTATGAAACCATGCTAGAAGATTCTTTGAATAAATTCTTATCAAGACAAATGAACTAATAATGATCATAATTCTTGAGGCAAAAGGCATTAAACTTTGCTATTTGGTTATGAAGATAATTGTATACTTGGGGTTAAAACTTTCAGAAAACCTTTTAAAAGTATATGGACTTCGGTTTCAATTTTGATAAATTAAGACATTTAGTATTTTGAGTTTTGAATAGTTAATTTTTTCAGGGTTACTTTTGTCTTGATTATGAGTTATCTTAATAGAGTTGGTGTTTACCAAGATAAAGTCATAAATTGCCTTGTTTTTTTTTATATATTTTCTAGAATATAATGAAAACCTAAAGGGAAATAATGAGGAATAATTTGGTTGGTATCTTTATTGTAAAATTATTTTTCAATAACAAGGAGGAATATATCCATCTAGCAAAAATTTGTTCCGAAGCAATATTTTGAACATGTTTTTTCAAAATATATTTTGCTGATTTAAAATCAATTCATAAAAGAAATTCTGTGAGAAATAATCATCTTAAAAAGATGAGATGTATAAAACAATCGATAAGAATAGAATATTATTTGTTTTGGTTGATACTTATAGTTTCTTAACCATGTAAAGAATGTGATATTATTTTGTATCTTAGTAAGATTTTCATAATATTCTGTTTGAATTTGATTTCTTTGTTCTTAATTATAGGTTTTGAAGAATTAATTTCTTAATTATGTGTTTTGTATAGAACAGAAATCATTTCTTAAATTTTCTTTATTGATTTGAAATTCTTTTTGAATAACATTTAACTAATTTGTGTACCGCATTTTATCATGTGTTGGCGAAATGGTTGGAGAGTCTAATTTCTCTTGAATCTCAATACCGTGAGGAAAACTTGTTTGACTAATTTGATAGTATTGCTTAGGTATAGATATATTGAAATCCACTCCTTAAAGGTTTGAAGTTCTTGAACTATATGGAATATCTTCTAGTGTTTAAGTTTATAATCTTGATGGGGTCAAGTCTAGCTGATTGAAAAATAATTTTTGCATTTTCTAACTAATCTGTTATGATTTGTACTTGATGATTTTTAGATGATAATGAATTTGAAATACTGACTTGAGATAATTTTCAATTATTAGGATACACGATTTGAATGTTTGAATTTTAAGAGTTAGCTTTAATGAGAAGAGTTTGATTTCTAGGTGATTTTTTAAGAGCCTTTGAGTCTAATTTGTAGCCATGACTTTATAATATATTCTATATATAATTGCTTTATTCTTGTAATCTTTAGGCATATTAGTTTTGGTTTTGATATTTAGAGTAAAAGTTTTTAAATATTTGGATCAAATAACGAAATAGTGAAGTTTAGGTAACACATGACCATTAACAAGACTTGATTAAAAAAAATATGATGTCTCTTAAATACATGAGTATAGGGAGTCTAATCTAAGATGTTGAAGATGTTTGAGTACAATTTAAACTAATCTTACGGTGAATTAGATCTAATTGAATAAGTTAAAGAATTTTAACTTGAGAATTGATAAGTAAAATCTTGATATGAATGAGTATCTAGATAATCTAAGCATGATGAAAAGAATAATAAAACAAAATAAAAATTAAAATAACTAATTAAGATATAACTAAAAGGGCTCAGTCTTTTACTGTGGACTGCACAGTGCAGTCCACAGTAAAAGATAAGCTGTTTTTTTTTTTTTTATGTTTTTTTTTTTTTACACTTTTAGAGTTTTTTTTGTTTTTTTTCTTCTAATAATTTTTTTTTTGTTAATGTTAAATTTTTTTTATTCAGTTATCAGACTTTCATGACACGGATCCCCGGTTTAATAAGTTAACATGGTTTAACGAGTTAACCTAGATTTTTTTTTGTTTTTAATTAATTTTTTTCGTTTACTTTAGTTTGTTAATGTTAAATTTCTTTCTATTTAGAAAAAGATGAGCTGGTTTTTTTTTTTCATTTTTTTTACACTTTTAAGGTTTTTTTTTTTGCTTTTTTTTTTTGTTTTTTTTGTTTTAATAATTTTTTTATTTTGTTAATGTTAAATTTTTTTATTCAGTTATCAGACTTTCATGACACGGATCCCGGGTTTAACAGGTTAACATGGTTTGACGAGTTAATCCTGAAAATTGTTTTTTGCTTTTTTTTTCTTTTTAATTAATTTTGTTTCGTTTACTTTAGTTTGTTAATGTTAAATTTCTTTCTATTTAGTTATTAGACTTTCATGATGGTTTTTTTGTTTTTTTTTTTACACTTTTAGGGTTTAGTTTTCTTTTAATAATTTTTTTTTGTTAATGTTAAATTTTGTTTATTGAGTTATCAGGCTTTCATGACACGGATCCCGGGTTTAATAGGTTAATATGGTTTGACGAGTTAACCTAGAATTTTTTTTGTTTTTTTTCTTTTTAATTAATTTTTTTCGTTTACTTTAGTTTGTTAATGTTAATTAAGATATAACTAAAAGGGCTCAGTCTTTTACTGGGGACTGCACAGTGCAGTCCACAGTAAAAGATGAGCTGTTTTTTTCATCTTTTTTTTCTCGTTTTTTTTACACTTTTAGGGGTTTTTTTTTTCTTTTTTCTTTTGTTTTTTTTCTTTTAATAATTTTTTTTGTTAATGTTAAATTTTTTTTATTCAGTTATCAGACTTTCATGACACGGATCCCGAGTTTAATAGGTTAACATGGTTTGACGAGTTAACCTATATTTGTTTTTGTTTTTTTTTTAATTAATTTTTTTCGTTTACTTTAGTTTGTTAATGTTAAATTTCTTTCTATTTAGAAAAAGATGAGCTGGTTTTTTTTTTTCATTTTTTTTTACACTTTTAGGGTTTTTTTTTTTTTTGTTTTTTTTTTTTTTTTTGTTTTTATAATTTT
>Ga0307509_10011876_pt1 | contig 10476 bp, 11 predicted proteins | sample 10_EM_MG_FD_202245 | JGI IMG/M metagenome (GOLD analysis project Ga0307509, IMG submission 202245) | Populus trichocarpa ectomycorrhiza microbial communities from riparian zone in the Pacific Northwest, United States - 10_EM | ecosystem: Host-associated > Plants > Roots > Unclassified | place...
TCTTAACAGCAAATTTCTCTAGTTTCGAAGGATGCAGAAATTCGTGAAAAATAGCAGAAAATCGCAGAAAATACAATTAAAAAAAGGCTGATCCGATTTCCGGATAAAAACTGACCTACTATATCAGGGTATGATCTGAATTCCGGATAACTTTCGGCCAAAGCTGTCCGGATAAAAATCGATGGGCTGGGATCAGACATTTATTGAGATATTCAGGGGTCCTTGCTAAACTCATAAAAGAACAGATATATATATTCTAGACACGTATTTACAACCTAACTTAGGCATCACCTGGTCTAATAACTCTAATTATAAAAGACTGGCCCTGAATTATAATAGGCGGCTTCCTAATCAGGAATTCCGCAACTTTGGTCGCAACGACCTCCCAGCACGAAACGTATTGTGACACGACCAGCTGTGTTAACCATGCGCAACGAATCATTCCAACAAAGACTGCAAAGGTGCCAAGAAGTGCTTGCTAAAGGTCACAAGTCAAATTGGGGGTATGAATGGTTTAGGGCGTTTGAGCTGGTCTTTGTGTGTATACCAGTTTCAATCTAAAGAGTCAGCTAATGGATGACAGGAACAATTCATACGCTCACTGCACTCTGATAGTGTCAAAAACGTCCCTGAATTAGGAAAGATGATCAAACTCTCTGCTACGTTCCTACTCCAGGCTGCTCCAAAGATCATGCCTTATATGCCGAAATTAGATAAAGACTTGTCCAGGTTCCATCTCCTCTCGCAGTTGCATGACCTTGCGTGGTGGCACGATGAATTGGCCGAAATAACGAGGATTGTCAGTGGTGAAGAAGTAAAGGCTGGTGCTGTCGAACCTATGATACGAAGGGAAGGTGAAGCCAATTCAGAGCAAGTTGCCCTTCCTGTTGCTGACCACCGCTGACCAGGATCAACAAAGACTTCCGCTTTGACTGCGAGATCTACCAAAACACGGAAGCGCCCTGCGGTCGACGACCCTCTTGAAGAAAACCCCACCAAAAAGGTTGCCCGTCCTTCTGGTCGTTCCGGTACTCCCTCACTCGCTCAAGCTAACCTTGCTTCAACTTCTTCCTCGCTCCAACCTTACGCTGATTACCCCAGGAAACCCCGTGCTCCGGACACTTCACTCGCATCTGAGCATGCCGACGATACTGTATTTGATGCCCTTGATGACATTCGCGGTTTGTTTGCTGAGGGCATCAAGCGTCTCAATGAGCTTGAAGCCATGATCCACCGATCTTGATATAAGTCTGTGTTGGAACTTGATCATTGAGATGGCAATGGATGGGTGCTGTAAGGACTCTTTTTACACCGACGTCGAGATAGATCTGCTGCCATCACTGCCACCAGAACGCTTCGCGTAGATACATGATCTTTGAAAATTTCTTTTGCCTAACTTTGTATATAACATTCTTGATTGAACGACAGTATACTTCTTCGCACTGTAACTGAGAATGGCAAGAATCTCTGCAGCGACTGGGAACTGGTGTATACCAGGTTCTTTTGCAAAGACAGCCCAATTGTCGACGTCGGCTGCACTGTCGACTGTTACTGATTCCACCAGCACCTATACCAACGTAGACAAGATTGACCTATCACTTTTTATTCCTATTGATTACGGATTACACGTCTATTTCTATTACTGTTCAAATCGAGGGCTGACTTAAGGAAGCGAGAAAAAAAGCCCCTGGAGTGTTCATTGTGGGTGGAATTTTTTTATGAGGGAAGAGTAAACTCCAGGGTCTGTTGCAATTGTGTGTCACTTGGTGGAAGGTTTGAGATGACGGCGCAGTGGCTCAACACATATAGCTGCATATCCTGCAATAATTGATACCCTGCCATTGACAATTTAGTTCCGTGCGGATATATTGGGTAGAAGGATCCAGATACATCTATTATGGCGGCAGGCTTGTAAGATTAGTATTAACTTCTATTAGAAGAAAAGGTAAGTAAACTTGCAGGGATTTGCCAATTTACATAAAACCGTAAGCCTTTTTTCCAACATGTCACTGCGTGCAAAAGACCATTTTTGATCTCGGAAAATATAATTAAAATATATTAGAAAATATCTTATTTGTGAACTGCAAAAATACATTACCCATATATGGAAATAACTGAATTGTTCGGGCTAATGAATTTTCGCACTTCACAAATAAGATATTTTATATTATATTTTAATTATATTTTCCGAGATCAAAAATGGTTTTTTGCACGCCTCTGCCATATGCGTCTCGGAGTTCTAAATAAGGTACTCACATCATTGTTACCGTCTTGTGTCCAAACATCTGGTGCATGTGGTTTTGGGTGATCTCAGGTGGCTTCTCAGAGCCTTCTCTGGTGGAATCTGCTCTTGTGCCACACTGCTGCACCAGATCGGGATTTTAAATTTACAACGAAATCTTGTTCCCACCTGGTGCACCAGATACCTCCAGGAGTAGCTTTGCTTGGGCATATTTGTTGTCACACGTCCACAGATCTTAGATATTTCTCTCCGCCTCCTCACAAACAATGGTTACCTAAGCTGGGCACAGGGCTTAGGCTGAACGCAGTGCATCTCTCAAAACACTGCCCCTCAGTTTCGCTGCAGACATGATGCCTCACAACTTATTCACAACTCTCATGGGTGCCATCACGTTTTGTCCCATTCGCCTACTAGGTTAGTATGTCCGCAGTCTCTTTAGCCTCTGACTAATACTCAATCCAGGCGACTTTAGTCTCGTTATTTCTTTTCCAATACTCATCTCGAGAATTCTTTACGGTAAAGATGGACGCAATGGAGTGGTGATTTCTTTGTTTCATACTTCATCATTGGTATTAATCACTGCCCTGTTAGTCACTTACCACCCAAGGTCAATGAAATCCTCGAATCTTTAGCGCTACGACTGACCTGTTCCTTCAGTCTTCCATCTTCTCATTTTTGTCTCTCGCTATCTTGATATCTTCCTCCCGAGCCGGAACTACAGTCCAAGTCAATACGACGGCACACCTTTGACCTGGAACCAGTGGTTCCTGTTCTGGTACATTCCTACCGTCAAGGCCTATCTCTTGCTCATTTCGATTGGGGTAATCCTTGCCATAGCGTATCGCGCCATTATTGAGCATGCCACAAACAAGGAGACAGCACCTTGGAAGGGAAAGGCCGTCAAGCTCTCCAAGACTCTCGCTGTTTATATCCTGCCAACATTTTGCCTTGCATGCCGATTCAACTACAACTATTTACGACCCTCTAACTCTTACGGTGACCTTGCACCATTGTCTAGCTCGTTTTTTGGTGCCATGGATATGATGAAGATGCACCAGGATCAATGGCTCGAAATTCTCTGGAGCTTTTCACATTTCCTTGCCGCTGTGGGAGACATCCCTCAGTACAGGAAATACTACAACTATTTGAAGGGAAGGAAATCTCATGATTGGTGGTTGATGTCTAGCTTGTTCGCTACCGTTAATTTCCGTCACTGTTACATCCCACACTCGATCATTCGGTAAGATCTGCTTGTTGCATCTGAGCCAGGTATCCAACGACCGTCCACCCAGATTTCAGCTAGAAGGGGTCTTTGACCATATCTCGATTGTCGGCGCCATCGTTCAAATCTTCATTTTCTGGGTCTTCGTCGTGATGTGCAACACCTGGATCAAGAATACCACGAGGTCCCTACCTAACATAGATGAAGAAACGCCGGTGGTGGAAGGGGAGTGCGGCGAGAAGGAAGCTACTGCGTTGGACGTAAAGCAGTAGAGTTGATCACTTATGGGAGTTATACTTTGGATTTCTGCCGTTCGTTATTATCGTCCAGTTTCTTTATGGGAATTCTCGAGGATTCAAGTTCGCAGATTGTCGTATATGTGACTAACAGGAGATGTACATTTCTGATCCTTAAATACTATGCCAAGACAACGTTTATTGTCCTTGCGGTTTCTTGGGTTTGTAGCGTACAACACAATAACCCGAGATCGATATAGGCAAGGGCCAGGTAATAAGGTAATCTGTTCAAGTTTCAGAGTCCGTTTTCTGTCCCGACTTGTTCGTGGGCAACGGCAGGATTTTCGTCAACAACCGCTCGACCAGATTCTCTCCGTCAGCACCTACGTTAATTCCATCTAACCCACCAGGCATACCTCCCTGGCCATCCAAAGCCTCAGGCCTCAACCATGAGGTCTCCGCGCAAACTGATCAACTCTTCCCTTCTAGTGCTTCGGCTTGCATGTCAAACACAGGACGCTGGGGGGCCTTGGGCTCGAAAAGCCCTGGCAGAAGCGGTCGGCCCCGTCTTGTTTCTTGTGCGAGTGGAGCTCCAATCCAATTATTGTTCGAAAACTCGCGCAGATGAGCGCGAGATGTCATCAGGAAGAGGACCTCGAGACAAAGGCAATTGTTTTCACACGTACTTTTGAAAAAAAATTGCGTATTACAGGGGGGCTGGCAGCACCCAAAAGGGACACGTTACGCACCCCAATTGAATTGGTTGCCACCAGACAACTGCAATAGCGTCACCTCGCTTATTCTGTTCTCCCATGGCACATACCCCAGCTTCATCCCAACAGCACACAGAGACATCGGAATGCGACCGATTAAACGGTATGCAAGACGACGACGACGACGACGACGACGCGGTCTGGATGGAGTATATCAATAGATCGTCAATTGAGGATGCTCGTCTAATTGATGGTTGGACGAAGATCACGGATGTGACCCTCGTATATGTGAGATCTTGTCTGTCCTCTCATCGTCAAAAACTTGGTTTATCATCGACATACTAGGTGGCACTACTCGGTGGCGCTTTAACTGCATTCATCACCCAGACGGCAAGTCGTTTCCGACCTGATCCACAGGAGGTAACAAACCAACTCCTCGCAATCTACAATCACAATACGAACCCGAACCCGTCAACACCCATCAACGTGGAGAAGTTTTTCAAATTGGACGACAACAAACTCAAACATGCTGTCTTCCTAAACTCGATCCTATATACCAGTCTCGCCATTTCTGTCGCCGTGGCCGCCGTGGCGATGGCAGCAAAGTTATGGATTGTTCGTTACAAGCATGAAGTATCTGTCCCAGGACCACCACGTTTGCGTGCCACAAGGCGGCAAGAGGGCTACGATGGGACAATCGCTTGGAGGTTGGACAAGTGTATCGAAGCCATTGCAGTTTATACCTTGATTGCTGTGGTGTTTTTCGCAATTTTTATATTGTGAGTCCTGCCGTTTCCCCGGGTTTTCTCTATCAAATCGCCTCTACGAATAGCTCACCTTCGCCGCGTTCTAGTTCATCTATCAGCGAAGAACAAAAGCAACTTGGGCCTGTCGTCGGCACCATTTTTAATGTGGGCCTGTGCTTCGTCTTGGTTACATCCTTTACCGCTGCCTTCATTTCGACGTCCTTCCGATCACCCTTCTCAGACGTTGTTAACTCTGTCTTTCGGGGGATCTTTTGGATCTTTTGTGTCCCAAAAGCTGAGTTGAAGAAGAAGATAGGCATCATCCGCCCACGCACGATCGTTATTATGCTTACTTCTGTGGCGGTGCTGGCGCCAACAGGCTTCTTAATCTTCGAGTATGCTGTTGGTGCTCCTCTCATATACTTTCCGCTTGCGGCTATGTTCGCCTTGGCACGGGAAAAGGTTTTTGAGGATATCCAACCCCGTCTCTACAATCTACCAGAGTGGGCCACCTTCACCACCTGCGCAATTTTTATCACCACTGGCCTCACACTTTATTTGTCGAACAACCGCATTCTTTTTTACACCCTTTTCTTCCTAACGGTCATCCTCCTTGGCATTCAGGGCTTCGGTGTCATTAGATTGTCACCAATAAACGCAAGGACAGCCGATGTCAACGTCATTCTATGGTTGCTCTCGGCTCAAGGCCCATCATCCCACAGCCCTGATTTATTCGAAAAGGCCGTTCAGATCGCAGGAAAATCCCATAACCTTCGTGCGAGGCTCCTCAAATCTCTTCTCCCACTCCTTGTACCGCTAATCAAAAAGGATGATGAGCAACACAGGTACCTTAACTGTCTTGCTAAATTGGTGGACTATAAACCATGTGAGGCATCGTTTTGGCTCAACCAGGCCTCGACGGAACATCCCAGTCTGCCACCGCAGCTGAAGAAAACGTTAGAGAAGATTCACAGATGCCAGCATATGAACCAGAACGCGGAAAAGAAATGGATGGATGGCACAGAACGGTGTCCAGAAGAATGTTCAGGTGATGCCGCAGAGCATATCCTACGGATGTTGGGAAAGGATAAAGGCAAGCAGAAAGAGCCGAAAATAGAGGATGCATAGATTATAAGGAAGTGATTCTGATAATCATTTGTGACTTAGATTATGATTTGTAGGTCGTTATTTTACTCCAGTTGAAAATCAAGTACGATCTTCCATTCACAAGTACTGCTGCAGCGGTAGTAGATAGTATGAAGCAGGACAACCGCTGGCGGCTCGGGCTTTGTAGTCTCCCGGACGACCTACTGTAAGGCACCATGCTGAACAATACATACAGACCACTGAACGATGGCAGTATTGTGTTGGAAACCAAAGGCGTTGCAATGGACAATCTGTGAAATGGAGCTGTAAAGGAGACGGACCTGCAGTAGTCATTTAAGTTCTAGCAATGCTACTCTGGGTTTTCCGATAAGTCTCAGGTTAACAAAGAGGGTGTAATGGATTTAGAGTTCGAATAACGGGTAGAAGGATCCAGATACATCTTAGACTATTATGGTGGTAGGCTTGTAAAATTAGTAAAAGTAGAAGAACTGGTAAGTTAACTCCGGTCTGCAGGGATGCGCCAAACCGTAAGCCTTTTTCCCAACATGTGGCCTCTGTTGGCATTATGGCATACCTTGGCATACGCGGGAATTTTGGCCTCTGCCATATGCGTCTCGGAGTTCTATTAGTACTAAATAAGGTACTTACATCATTGATGTTGCCCCAATGTTCACCAAACGTCTTGTGTCTAAACATCTGGTGCAGTTGCAGCCATGTGGTTTTGGGTGATCTCAGGTGGCTTCTCTGGCAATTCTCTGGTGGAATCTGCTCTGGTGCCACACTGCTGCACCAGATCGGGATTTTAAATTTACAACGAAATCTTGTCCTGGTGCACCAGATTCCTCCAGGAAGTCAACCAGTGTTGGTAGTAGGTCTCAGTAGCTTTGCTTTGGCATATTTGTTGTCACACGTCTACAGATTGATATTATACAGATATTTTTCTCCGCCTCCTCAAACAGGAGTTACGGAAGAACTTTGGTTATCGTTTTGGAATGGCCCATTTAGTATCCCCAACGAACGGATTTCGGTTGGTAACCTGTACTATCACTACCCTCAACTTTTGAAAGTCTAGTACCTTCTGACGTGAGTGTTCCCTTCATTCTCTATACTACTCCATGTGATAGCTATGTTCTATGTTACAGAATTTGGAGCTGGTCTCTGAAAGTCCTCAACAATTTCTCTCCCTGAACATGAAGTTCTTATTCAGCTCTCTTATCGTAGCCGCGGTTGCCGCTATTGCAGGCAGCCTCATCGCAGCACCCAGTCCCCTCCATGCGCGTGCCATGGAACAAGTCAACTCGTTTGACTCGGAGCATGACGTGGACATCTACATTCGACAGCCTCTGCTGAAACTGGTCGATCATCACAACGATCATTATATCACGGCTCGTGTCCTACGGCGAGCGAGCATGGCTAATCATAAAGCTGCCGAGGACGCACGCAATACGGCCGATGTCATGCCGGAGAGTGGACGAGAAGGGTGGCTGCGTCAGTCTAAAAAACATACGGCAATGGCCAACTGGTATGCGGACATGTACTACGAACACATGGCGGCTATACAGGAACCAACCAGGACCGAACTGCACAGAGAGGTGCACAGTGATCGGAATAATGCCTTTGATGGCATAAAATACGCGGAATCAACCAGTAGGGATGCGCAAGCCAGGATGTCCAAGACGAGGCCGGTCCATGACACTCATCATACTTAGTCTACTTAAAGGACAAGCCTGGAGTCGTTCCGTTTGTCGTAGTTACAGCATGAATGGGTATCTTAAAAAATTAAGTCTGCCTTCTCTGAGGCTGGCTCTGGTCTTCTGGTGGCATATGTTTTCCTCAAGCACAACTTCACTGCGCTGACTCCAGTTGTAACGTTTCCATATTTCTTCATTTACATATTGTTATTTTTATATTACAATCGTATGGTCGACCCATGTGGTCCTTGCATTCGAATTTGTCCGGATTCATGGTCCCACTGGTGGGCTCAGACTATTTTGAAAGCTGATTTTTTGGTCAATGTACTATACATGCTATTGTCAATCGGACGACCTTCCTCAAAGCTGTCTGCCAGTCTCTTCGATATTAGGATATGCGCAATGTACGCACACCACAATCAATGTCGAAGGCTTCCATCACCGTTTTTGACGTGGATTAGACGCTATCCCCAAATTATTGGCCAAATTAGTGGTGTGATCCTCAAGGTCAGCACGGATTTGCGCAGCACATTCGAAGGTATTCGCGAGAAGCATAGTGCGCATGGGATGACGGATTGGATGAAGACTTAACAAGTCGACAATCTTTCGGAGTCCTTTACGGCACTTGTGGGGTACGGATTGTTGAGTAGGATGAATGAAGTTCTGACATGGAGGTCAATCTTTGGCGCGAGAGGTAGCACGGAGGGCCACTTGTTCCTCGATGTTGTCGACTGCGTGAGCAGCAAGGTTGGGCCTTTTGAGGCTGTTGTGAAGAATCGCCACGGCACCACGACGATGTTCGACATGGGCACGGGGTCCATGAACGACACGGCTCGAGAGTAGTGCCCTCAACACAGAAATGGTCCCAAGCGCAAAAAAACGCTCCTTGCCAGACGCACGCAAGCTCTGGAAATGCGTCGTTACATAATAAGTATTAAGAGCAACAGGTAGAACTCCCCAACTCAGTTTCATCAAGATCTGCAGCTGCAGGGTCAAAACCACTGCGCATATGATTCTTCAGTACGATGACGATATCCACAACAGATTCTTCTTTGGTGCGGTTGGGGCTCACGGGGCCGGAGGTGCCTGCCCAAAGGATGTCCTTTTGATACTCGTCCTCCTGCCAGACAGGAACCATTAGCTCTCGCATTTGATAAAAGGTGGGAATGGACAGGCTCGAGTTTAAGACAATCCCATCACGATGTTCCGTTTAACAGCCCTTCGTCACAGTTCACATCATCTCATTCCTACCACAAAAGCATCGTCGTTAAACATGGTGCGTCTCTGTGATACCCACCAAGGTACCTCAATCTGACTCTCGAGCTGTCAAAGACTGGAAAATCATCAGAAGTGGTCCAAGCCGCTTCGAGGTTAGTTTGTGAATAAGAAAATACTGGCGAACAGTTGAGGATGTTGAATGGCACATCCAGAAAAGGGGTGTGGGGATGCCGACTCGAATTCACCCTTGATCACTTGGCCACTAGCAGCCCCGAAGTAATGCTCGCGATGAACCTCGTTACGATGGTGCCTGATGACTGTTGTCATCATTCTGCGGACAAAGAGAAATAAGGAATAGGAAGGGGCGATTAAGGCTGTCAATGGGGAGCGTAGGTATCCGCAGGTGATACATTGGGTTGGGGGTTGAGCTGTCAATAATACGACCGTTCTGTACTGTCTGAATTTGAGCCAAGAATCGTAACATTTTAATCATATGACAAACTGGTGACCATTTCTCTGTACCACTTGCGACAGCAATGTGCGGCTGTGCCGGCTACGAACGTTATGAACCTCCATCAGATTGATTGCTCTCCAACCAAGTTTCATACTCACGGAAGGAAACAGCAAACACAACAAATTGGCGCCCAGGCTCAAGCAAACAAAGGAATAGTGCGCAAATACAAATATATTAAAAACATACAGGATAATACAGAGATAAAAGAAAACAGATCCCACGAAAGAATTTACTTGGCACCAGCAGATGAAAACTCTGTAAGGATGGCTCAACAGGGAGTATATAATGTCTGTGGAAAGGCAACTTACTTGTCACAGACTTGGTGCCCTCAGAAATGGCGTGCTTGGCGAGTTCACCAGGCAGGATGAGGCGAACGGATGTTTGAATCTCACGAGATGAGATCGTTGATTTCTTGGAGTATGCAGCGAGCTCTGTCATATCGCAAACAGATCAGATAAAAAGTATACGAATTCAAAACGAATAAACGCACTAGATGCCTCAGTAGCGATGCGTTCGAAGATGTCGTTGACGAAGCTGTTTAGAATGGCCATTGCTTTGTTTGAGATACCCGTATCAGGGTGCACTTGCTTGAGAACTAGAGAAGAAAAAGAAATGACTCGAAAGCGTTCCTAAATAGACGTTGAGAGCCGATACATACCTTTGTAGATGTAAGAGGAGTATGTTTCTTTTCGGACCTTCTTTCGCTTCTTCTTCTCACCGTCTGCGGGTGCTGCAGCCTTCGAAGTCTTCTTTGCTGCCTTTGCACCTTCCGTAGCTTTAGCAGGGG
>Ga0307509_10011877_pt1 | contig 10476 bp, 3 predicted proteins | sample 10_EM_MG_FD_202245 | JGI IMG/M metagenome (GOLD analysis project Ga0307509, IMG submission 202245) | Populus trichocarpa ectomycorrhiza microbial communities from riparian zone in the Pacific Northwest, United States - 10_EM | ecosystem: Host-associated > Plants > Roots > Unclassified | place...
GAAAGAAAGACAAACGTGACTCGATCACGAGTCACGCCTTCAGCACAGACACAGGCCCATCCCCGTTCATTACAGCAGTGGGTCGAGCTGACGTAGGCAGCTGGTGGATTCCACCCAAAACAAACCACACGTGACAACAGTACACGTTCAAACGATGAGTGGACAGCTAGCCATTTTCATGTCGTCTAATTTACTTATACATTTCGTGTTAACAAAATAATCGCATGGATAACATTGTTTGCAATTATATCGTGTGTGGGGTTTTTTCTTTTCTTTTAATAATGTAGTTTGCTAAAAGTTTTTGAACAATAAAACAGGTTAAAAGGTATTTGAAAAATAATATAATTTGAATATAATCGTGTTCAAGAAAATTATTTTTTTATACATCAATTATTTAAAATATTAGTCTCTTTTAAAAATATGTTTTTTTATACAACTACTATTTAAAATAAGTCAATTTTCATGATATGTTTTTTTTTTTTGCAAATTAATTAACATAAACAAGAGTTAACCTAAAATTTTACAAAAATCCAATAACTGAAATATAAAATTCAAGATCTAATAGTAAGTGAAGAAATAGAAAATAAGGTGATATGACAGGAAAAAAAATATAGAAAGAAAAAAAATAATGGGTTACCAGAGCTTCGTTTTTGACACATCTTGTACCGTTGAAAAAATCTCGACAAAACGATTTTAACTATATCTTATAAGAACACTAAACGAGGTCGTAATTAACCATAAATTAGCTCGGAATAAAACACCTAACAAATTACAGCTATATTTAGTGATTTTTTAAGGTGTGGTTATAATGTTATCATCGAGATTTTTTTAAGGATATCAATTGTGCAGAAAACGAAGCTTTGATGTGTCCTCATTTGCCCCTTTTTTTTTTTTACATTGATTCTGAAATCTTATTTTTTAATCACGATCTTCATAGAATTTTTATACATGTTAATTAATCTGTAAAAGAAATCATTTTTAAAATAATAATTATTCATCATTGAGTTATATTCAAATTATATTAATTTTTTAATATTTTTTCAGCGTGTATTAATTTAAAAAAAATATATGAAACTGTGTGGGATAGAATTCTAAAATACACTCGTACGTGCCATTGCAGTAAAAGTACGATTATTCTAATGAATCGAGAGGTGAGAGAACCTCGGCTGATGTCTGATGATTGCTATGTTTTCCTACTGGTTGGGTTCACTCGGAGCGCGGGAAGGACTTTATTCAGATCCTATCGAGGGTTAGTACGACTCCTAACCCGGGTAAAGGGTCCCTCCTAGGGAGGTCCTTCTTCTCATGCCCGAGCATCAGGGACACGGACGTGTGAAGGGTCCGGTCACTGTCCACGTGTAAAATATGGGCAAATCAATAGGATCTATAATTCATTAAAAAAGATAGGACTTGTAAGGTCGTGGTTTGGATGTCAAGCAAAGTAGTAAACAACTCAGTCATGCATTCGTTAATGTTCAGTAGCTTGAATATTTTTTATTTAAAAATATATTAAAATAATATTTTTTATTTTTAAAAATTATTTTTAATATAGCACATCAAAATAATTTTAAAATACTAAAAAAATATTAATTTAAAGTAAAAAAAAATTCAATTTTTTTATAAAATATTTTTAAAACATAAAAATAAACAGGTCCTTTCATGTGTCTCGCTATCAGCTTTAAAAATTTTCGTTAATTGATCTGGGTTATAAATGTACCATGTTATTATCTTGAATTCAAGTAAAAAATTTATATGTTTTTTTAATATATCATGCTAATTATATATAATAATGTGTCTAAAAAATATATCCAAGTTGACATCACTTTTCATTTTAATTCATGTTAATTTTTAAATACTGATTTAAAAAAAAAGCATTAATGAAAAACTTTTGTTGAATCAAAAGTTTGATGCAAAATTGGATTTAGATTTTATTTTAATTAAAAGTTATATTTTTTAGCTCTAGATTTGTATGCTTATGCTGCATTTTCTTTTCCAGGAAAAAAAGTTGTTTTTAGTCTTTTTATTATCATTATTATTATTCAATATTGAATATATTTCTCACTTAACTCGTATTTATCTCATTTTTATTGTAAATAATTAATGAAAAAAAGTTTTGAATTATAATTTAAAGTCACGAATTATTTTTCTTGTAAAATGCTAAACAAATCTCAATTTAATATGAGAAATTTGCTTATAAACAATACCTGATCATAGAAAAAAATAATTGAGTTCGTGCAACTTGATGGGTGGGGTATTTTCGTAATGATGTTCAGAGAACTTGTCCCGGCAAAACAAGTGCACCTTTACATGGATTATACCTTAGGCAATTTGGAGTTCAGTAATTGGATTCTTGTAGTTCTACGAACATATTTAACCAAAGTTACGGGTCGGTAATCACCTCGTGAATGATACAATTGAATGGTGCGAGGCTATAGAAAATGATGCATTTGTTGACTCTCTGTTCAAAATGACAGGTAATCAATCACATGCATTGTTTACCCTCTTGTATTTTATTGTCGGCGGTTCATAATTTTTATTTAATTTCTACTCTCAAACTTTTTTTCCATGTAATTGCATCACTTATAGGCATAATTGAATCAGATTTGTTGAGTAAGGAATAAATTGAAAGGTGAAAAGCTAAGATAAAAAAAAATACTATAAATGAATGATAGTTTCAAAGTTCTTACAAAAAGAGTTAACTCAAATCCTTGAATTTTACATATTATACCTATTTGGTCACTTGATATTTTTGAAATTTAATTTTGTATAAAAATTTATTTTTATTATTTTTTAATTCCTAATTTTAAAGAGAAAAGAGATATGAATTACTTGATTATGATGGTATAGAGAAAAAATAACTTTGACACTGATTAAAACACCAAATAACTAATTTTTGTATCAACAAGTTTTATTTGGTCAGATAGTTCTCCTTGTTTGTTTTGTCACCTTGAAAATGCTCAAAAAAACAAATATAAGCTCGAGAAGATTTTTTATTTCGAGTTGATTTCACGATTTCATGTTATTTTTTTTGTTGTCTTTCCAATGCTATTTATTTGTTTGTCAGGGTGTTAGGCTTTTTTAATGGATTTTTTGGGTCGAAAATAGATTTTCAGGTCAAAATATATAGAAAATTTTTTCAAGCATCATGGTGGCCCGAATCTAGGGAAAATCATATGACATGTTATTTGTGTTTTCTTTCAAAACATATTGGGACAAACTACATATATGTTCAATTCTTTAGCTGAAAAAAAAAATGCTCGCAGCGGAGCTCAAATCAAATAGTTAGTAAACACTAAATGGCGTGGCTAAATCAGTGTATTCACACCCTCAAAACACTATTTACTTGAAAGGTATACAATGTATGATGTTTTCCTTTTTTTTTCTTCTTTTTTGTCTATTTTTTTTTAACTTTTTAAATTATCCTTCAGTAATAGGTTGTGTTTTAGAACTGTACTTAGTAGAAAAAAATTATTATATTTTTTTGGGTTATATACCAATATCATGGATTTAGTTTTTTTTTCTTTTCGATTTCAGCCGTAACACTATATCTATCGAGAGCAAGTTTTGTTTTTATGTTATGTTTTATGAAATTATTTCAATCCCATGATCCAAGTCGCAAGGTAATGGGTTAACCTGTATTGACCAAAAAAAATTTATGGGGGGCTTCATTTTATAATTATTTTGTTTTTCGATTTCATTATTCAATATTAGGTTAGTAGAAAATCAAGCATCACTCTTCTTTTCAATCGAGTTACCCCGATATCGTGACCTGGGTTACAAATTTAGAGGTTGACCCCAGTTGACTATGTTTATTTTCTATGATTGATTTTTAATCAAATTATTTTTTTAAATTGGATTTCGTTATTTTTCGATTTGTTTTATATGGAGTTATATTAATCTTACGACTAGGAGTCACAAGTTTGACAGATTAACCTGAATTAACTAAATTCAATTTTTTATCCCTTTTCAATTAATTTTTTTTTATTTTACCTTCCAACAACTCAGTCTTTTTTTCCCCATTTTTAGTTTTTAATATTAGATTGTTTGAGAATTGAACCTTGTATTGTTTTTTCAATTTGTTTTTAATGGAGTTACCTTGATCGCATTAATATTTTTTTTATTGATTTCAACTCTCTAATGCTAGATTTGTTGGAGATTGAGCTTTAATAATATTTTTTTTGCATGGAGTTATGTCATATTATGACTCAGGTTGCGAGTTTAACATGTTAGTTTGGGCTGACTTTTATGAGTTGTTTTTTTTTATCATTTTTTAATTTGTTTTTTCGATTTCAACATTTAATATTAAATTGGTTAGAAATTGAGTTTCATTATTTTTGTATTTATTTTATATAGGGTTATCATAATATCTTAATTTGGGTTAATGGTTTTACAGGTTAACTTGTATATTGTTTTTTATTTTATTTTATTCAATTTTATCATTTAAGTTTAAGTTGATTAGAAATTGATATTTATATATTTTTTATTTATTTTCTATATAATCATTACAGTTTTATAACCAGGCTTAAAAATTTAATAAATTAATTCAAATTAATTTAATATATCATCTTTTAATATTTAAAAATAAATATTATTTAATATACTACCATATCAATATATTTTTTTTTTCAAGTTACAAAAAAGCTGATCCGATTTACATCGGAACGTGGGCTAGTAAACTATTTATTTATCATTTGAAAACAATGAGTTTATGTTCACGTAATGGAAATTACCGTATGTTGTTATCTCCTACTTGTCAATATCGAGAAGAAGAGAAGTCACACGAGTGAAGGGGAAAAGGATAATAAAAAGAGAAGAACATGAGAGCGAGAGGATTAGGAAAACTATTTATCTTTAAAAAAAATGAAAAAATAAAATTGCAAAAATCGAGGTTTCAGATGCTGAGAGAAAGCAGATCAAAGGTTGAAAATCTGTTCAAAATAAATAGTTTATTCTTTTATTCTTTCATGTCTCGAGGACCAAAAGAGACTCAAAACCAATCTTTCATGGTAAAAAATGCAGGTAAATTTGATATATTTTTTTAAAAATTTATGTACTCCTCTACCGAACACGTAGCTATTAATCCTAGCTTGGCGTATAAAACCTAATTAAACTGAAGTATTTAATTGAATAAAATAGAACATTGACTATGTTTAATTTATTTTACCCAATTAAATTTCGAGTGATCAGTTAACTGTTCAAACCATAACGAAACACGGAAAGATTATCAAACCGTTAGTTTCTCCAGGGAAAAAAAATCTCCAATCTATAAAAAAAGAAAAAGAAAAAAAATTATGCAAAGAAAACTAAACTTCACGTTCATGAACAGAGGCCCAAAGGGCAAGAGAACCGAAGCCCACCGCAACTAAGCCATCAGAAAGGTAGCCCAAAGCAGGTCTACTCAGAATGGGCTGCACCTAAACCAGTTCAGTGCTAAACCATTATCAGTCAGCAAACAGATTCCCTCTGCATTGCCGTCAATTAGACGCCCGCACCGCAGTCATTGATAATTTTTTCAGCGTCTAAAAGACAATCACGCAGAAGAAAGAATCGAAAAAGAGAAGGATGAGGAAGTTCGATCCATGGCCGGTATTCTTCAAGAGAGAATGGAACCGTAACTGGCCTTTCCTCGTTGGCTTTGCCATCACTGGCGCTCTCATCACCAAATTCTCTCTCAGCCTCACCGGTAAACCCCCTTGCCTTTCCTCTCTATTAAGATTTCAGATCTGGCGTAGTGATTCGTGTTTTAATCACTGCCTTAAGCTATCTTATTGCAATTTACTCACTCGATTAGAATTAATAAACATAAATGTTACAAAATCTTTATATTTCTGTCTTGGGTATAAATAACTGAAGACTGATTTAGATGACATTTCTACAGAATTAATGTTTTAATTTCCTGTTCTGTAGAGGAGGATGCGAAGAATTCTCCTTTCGTGCAAAGGCACAAAAAGTAAGTGTTCCTCCGAAACCCTAGATTACGATGATGTTGCCATTTCTTCACTTTCATTTGTTAAAGTTTGAATAATAAAAGATGTAGCTATACTGTGTGTAGATTTGCATTCTTATGCTTCTCGGTTAGTGAAAGATTGCTCGCCAGTTTTGAGGGTTTGCTTTGTATAGTTTACAACATTCCGAACGGGGTCATTGCTAGTTTTAGTTTTCTAGATGTGCGATTCATGCGCCGATGAATCTGTATAGTTTTTTTTTTATCAGTCTACTTCAATGTATGAATCTAAAGCAAATTCAGCCTTCAAAAGCTTGTTATGAAGAAGGCCTGCGAGGGTGAGGAAATGCATCTCTCTGTTGCCTAAGTATTTGAACGGCAACTATTTGGTTTTAGAACGTGGGGAACAATACTTTGTCGATGTTGTTTGTTAAGATTTTTCATTTTTAGTGTATAGGAAAAAATGCCCTGTCAATTTTTATTTTTGTGGTTATGGATTTATTAGATGCCTCCTCTGTACATGAGTTTCTTGCATGCATGAGAGAAGAAGACAAGAATCAAGTGGATGATTTTGTAAAAGTTTTTTTCAAGCCTAAAGTTCTTAACCTGGACAATGCGGATTGCGTTCATTATTTTGTGGAGACTACCTGCATTTCTTTACGTCCTTTCTTAGCTTTACCTTTTAATTTTATCCGGTTTATGATTGCTGCTAACGTGTTGTCTTTCAGGCACTGATGCTAAACGAACCCTGTCTAAGATGAGCAGCCTTCTGGTAATTTTTTTGCCCTTGCTTCACCTCCTTCTCTGTATGCATAATAAATAACCATGTCTAACAAGAAAGTGGCACTTAAAGGTGCCTTCAATCAAATCTTTTTTTTATGAAGAAAAAATAAAAGCTGCTTATCTCTAGTGCCTGAAAAACAAACATGGAACTAATCCTTGCAACATTCTAATAAGCTTACCATGCCTTCACAGGTGAATTTGGAAATGTGCTCTCCAGGTGCCAGATCAATGCTTATTATGAAGGGCATTTAGCTTTGTTTGAGTTCATATTTCTCCTCTTATTGTTTTGCAGAGTTTTTGTTTCAGTCTCTGTGGTTAAATAGACTGATGACTTTTGGGTAAAAGAAAGGCTTTGTCTAGTTATAACAATTTCACTGCATGCTACTGCTGTTAGCCTCTGCAATGTAACACTTATAAGTGTGAAAATAAATGCACCATGTGAAAATTATTATTGTTATTGTTATTATTTCCATGGTTTTGTTCCATAAAAAAAGGTTCAACTTTGGTGGTTGATTCAGCTGTCGCTGCTGAAGGAAATGCATTCACGGGCACCGTTGAGAAATTGGTGAGGCTGCATGAAATTTGTGATATTAGTGTGGTCAACACATGCCAGGGACTCTTACTTTTCCAAAGTAAATGGTAGAGTTTGATTGTGCTTCTAACTTAACCTCCCCGGGAACCTTGATTGCAGCTTAGCTTTATGGTGAACTTGTCAATTTCATCCAAATTTCTCATTCTAGGACCGTTAGACTGCAACATGATTTTGCCAACTCTAGATGTTGTGACAAAAACGACAGCATCGATGCCTATGAAACTTCTGATAGGCCATGAAGATATTTGCCGGCAGTCAATGAATATCAATTAGTTAGCAGCAAATTGAAGAGTAGTGGATAAATCCAAGCCCTGCTTGCAAACTTGTGCTTGGATATTAATACTCAATATATTTTTGGTATCTCACTGCACTTCAGAACATTCATTGCATACAGAGTGTTAAGAAGTTTCCATTCCACTTGTTAAAGATTTCCAGATTTTGACGGGTGTATACCGAAATCATAGAAAATATTATAGAGATGTAAATTGTTATAATCCATCTTCCATCATCTCGTCTTTGACTTTTTGGAAGAATCTCTAAATGCCCTTTTGTTTTGCATCATCGCCATAAAACCTCAACTATAGCTGCAGGCATGTGTTTTGATTTTCTTTCTGCTGCCAAATCGGTCAAACATGATCGGTGCAAGAAATGAAATCAAGAAGAATCTGAGATGTGAAATATTAAGCTGATGTACATATGGGACACTCAACCCGACATAAAACTGGAACTACCGGTTAATTGAAGAAAAGATGACTTTTTTTCATACAATGTTCAAGCAGGGGAGAAGAGATTGATCGAGTCTGCTGAACAAGTGAACGAAGCTTAGCTGCAGTATTGAAGATTTTTTATGTTCAAGCAATAGGACCATTGGCAATATGATTATTATTGCTTTCTGTTATATTTTGAAGCTGTTAGCTATGGCATTCTGCAGGTCGGTAGATTTTACTAGCAGTGGCCAATCCCCCCCCCCCTCTATTTCTTAATTTCTGCCGTGTTTCAAGCACCAATTTGGATAAAGCCCAACTCCCTTTCCCATTTCCTAGTTGGATCTGTATCTGTTGGTGAGAAGGGAGAGAAGTTGGTTAGACGTAATGTGAATTTATTGGAGAATCTCCATTGTTATTCATTCTTCTTGTGTTGTACAATTCATTTTATCAAATGTTATACAAGTCATATTGTGGGCATAGAAGTGGGGTGCAGTGTCAATGTATCTCTCACGTGGTTTCTTGAAAAAGATTAACTTATTGAATTTAATGAATTGTTTAAAGAAATTGGAAGTGAGAAATATCATAACGCTTCCCTCTCTTGAGGCAACAAGAGCATACAGACAAGATGAAAAATTTATAATCATTTATCTGGGTGTAGCTAAAATCAGGTTGAGAAACAACAAAATTCTTGATAAAAGCTGCGCCCCAGAAAAATCCTCATGAACATCTTGGGCCCAAATATGCTATTACCAAACTAAATTAACCAACTTCGGCCTGTTTTATTTTGTTATAGTAGTTGATAGCTGCGATAATTCATAGTTTCTATATTTATAAGTGGCTGGGAAATCAAATTGATGAAAATTTCACTTGGTTCAGTTCTCTCTGGGAACTTCAAGCCTCCGTCGGAAATCCTCCTCCATGAGAGGAAGACCATCACGCAGCTTAATCTTCGGTTCCCAGCCTAACAATTCTTTTGCTTTTGTGATGTCTGGCTTCCTCTGGCGAGGATCATCTGGTGTGTTCTCCACTCCTATGATCTCTACTTCAGGGTTGATAAGCTGCCAATGAACGTGATAAAATTAATCAAATAGGCCAAATTCATGCATGGAAAGTTTAATTGGTATTAAAGGTATTTTTGGTTTCCAGCTCATGATGATGGCGTCTGCACAAAGACCAGGACAGTAAACCCAGCACATGGAAAATACAACCAGCCATGGAGCAACGTGCTAATTTCAATGTGTCCCAAAGAGAAATTATTCCAAGCAAATTCATATCCAGGAGGAGATGCAGGCAAATTGAAACTAACCTCCTTAACAGTCTCCGCAAGCTCCATCATGGTGAATTCACCTGAAAAATCAAACCTTGGATTAATAAGAGTAACAGTTTCCATCTATTTCAATAGATAGGTCGCTAAAGAACACCAAGTGATTTGATACAGAGCTTGAAGATTAACCTGGATTTCCAATATTAATAGGCCCAGTGTTCTCTCCTTCCATAAGTCGGATGAGGCCATCAACCTTCAAGTATTTGAAATAAAGATGAAGGGCACACCAGTAATTAAGACCCAATCATGACAACTAATATCATCTACCATCATTTAATGCAACGAAAAATTTCTAGCCTACCATGTCAGACACGTAACAGAAACTCCGGGTTTGGGTTCCAGGTGCTTGAACAGTCAAAGGCTCGTTACTGTATAAATTCACAGAACAAGTGCCAATAAGATAAAAAGTTGCGACAAGAACTTTTTCAAAAAATCACAAGAGCTGTTGTTGTACTGACTTACCGGATTGCTTGGGCTATGAAATTGCTGACAACACGACCATCATCAATGTTCATTCTGGGTCCATAAGTGTTGAAAATTCTGGCAATTCGTATCTCTGGCATAGGGGGGAAAAATAGCGAAGATGTTTTAGATGTGGGAAGTCACAAAGAGAGAGGGAGGGAGAGAGCTGAGTGAATATGTTTTAAACATTGGAAAATCACAAAAAGAAAAGATAACTGTTTCAAAATTATCTCGGGGAGAGAGAGAGCTACATACCTATCCCATGCTGCCTGTGATAATCAAACATCAGAGTTTCAGCCACTCTCTTTCCTTCATCATAGCAGCTTCTGACTCCTGTAAAAAGTAGCAACATATCCACAAAAGTTAATATGCATTGCAAGTGGTACAAAAAGTACTTGTCCTTAAATACAGTATATAAGGCATCTTCAAAGAAATGAACAGTTTGATGAGGAAGACTTTTGTTCCCCAAGGAAAAACATAGAAATATGGTTCAACTTTTGTTCCCCCATCAATCTGCATGCTAAGAGTTCATAAAAAAGGTTACACTACTACATGGAGATAACTTTTCACATTTACAAGTTAATGGAAATCTAACACACCAATTGGGTTGACATTTCCCCAGTAGCTCTCATCCTGAGGATGTACAAGTGGATCTCCATAGACC
>Ga0307509_10011878_pt1 | contig 10476 bp, 19 predicted proteins | sample 10_EM_MG_FD_202245 | JGI IMG/M metagenome (GOLD analysis project Ga0307509, IMG submission 202245) | Populus trichocarpa ectomycorrhiza microbial communities from riparian zone in the Pacific Northwest, United States - 10_EM | ecosystem: Host-associated > Plants > Roots > Unclassified | place...
ACTAAAATCACCCTCCAAGGCCAAGAAGTTCACTCCTGTGAAGCCGAAGAACCTCAAGGGGATGGCTATTGCGGGAGGTGGCGGCGGACTGGCGATCACTCCGCCACCGTACACAAAGCCGTGTACGAGGTGCATTGTCGTGCAAGCTCCCGACAACAAGGCCTTGTATAATCAGCCGAGGGTGAGTGGACTGCTTCACTCCCTCCCCCCGGTTCTCTCCGCCTTGTACTGCGTTGAGCGGGTCATCTTATTACCTGATGCTCGCTCCAGCACCCGCAACCCTTTTCGAATGGTACCATCCTGGGGTTGTGGGGCCGGCCTCTGTCACGAATTTTCCATAGGATGCTGGCCTCTCATCGCAGCCGTGACTGACGTGAACATCTAGGAAGTGCTGGTGAAGGTGGCAGAAACGGGGGAGCACAGGATCGTCGTCCTCCGCGACGCGTGGGTGAACACGATGCTTGCAAAGGGTACGGGACCCGATTGATCAACGTCCTCACCTCCCTGAATCCCTCCTTTAGACGATATCGTCAATATTATCGGGGAATGGGACGGTTCCGTCACAGGGACCCCTGCCATAACCATCAGCTCCAAGGAAAACCTCGTCATCCATCACCCAGACTACCTCATCACCGCGACATCACTTTCCGATGGCTCGGTGTGCCGTCGCAAATCGCTCATGAGCAACCTTGTTCGCACAACGATGGATACAGCTCCCTCTTCCGTGTGGGGCAACATCCTCCACGACGTCATGGAGGCTTGTCTCAGTGAGGATCGTTGGGATAAAACGTTCATCAACGACGAGATCGATGACGCCTCTCGGCGGAGGCTACCTGATCTGATGAGAATCCAAATGTCCGTCGAAGAGGTGGCGGAGAAGGTCAAGGAGCGCGCTGGCGGGCTCGAGGTATTCTCAAAGCGGTACATGGGGAAGACCCCAAAGGTGTGGGAGGCTTCTGTACCTGGTTTCTTGTGGGTACTGATGGACTCCCCAGCCAGACGCAATCATGAACGTCGTCCGAGCCAAGGACGGTGAATCGTCATTGCTTGCCGTCGCGCAAGTCCTTGACGTCGAAGAGGACATCTGGTCCCCAACCTACGGCCTCAAGGGTAAAGTGGATGCTTCTATCACCGCCGTCATCGAGAACCATCAAGCTCCATACGACAATCGTGGACGGGTCAAGAAGACGACCTGCACCGGGCCGATGCCGCTCGAAATAAAAACCGGGGTTTCAGCAAACAGAGACATCCAATACCGCGCGCAAACGATGCTTTACACTCTCCTCATGAGCGAGCGATACGGCTACCAGATCGACGAAGGGTTGTTGTACTACACCCGGAACGATGAACCCACCAAGGTGCCCGCCTCCAGGAACGAGATCCACGCACTCATTGTGGCAAGAAACGACATTGTGGGTTGTATGGCGAAGAAGGCGGACCATCTGACGAAGATGGCCGAATCGGGCAAATTTGTACCCACCAGCGAGTATCTGCCACAGACTATCGACATCGACTTCGTTTGCGGAAAATGCTACGGGCTGGATGCGTGCATGCTTTATCGCAGGGTGGGTTGAGAGCCCGGGCACGACATGTGGGAACGCGCAGACTGATCTTTGTCTCGTTTAGGCGGTGGAACGCGTTGAAGACACCTGTTCTGAAATCCACGAACTATACGAGCGGAAAACCGGGCACCTTACCGAGTCCCAGTGCGAGTTTTTCCGCAAGTGGGAAGCCCTTATCTCTCTCGAGGAGCATGACCTCGTCCGGTTCAAGAAAGAGCTATGGACTATGGGCGCCGAGGAACGCGAATCCCATGGGAGGTGTTTCAGCTCGATGGTCATGGACCAAACCTACCAACCCATCAGATTGGAGTCAGATGTTCCCGGAAAGATTCACTCGTTCTCGTACCGGTTCACGAAGAGGGATTTCCACCTTCCGGCCCTTCCAAAATCCGACCTTCAAGCCTCAGGCTCTTTACTGAACGGGCACATGTCCGTCGGAGACGCCATCGTTGTGTCTGTCGAGCCGGATCTTATCGCCATCTCCATAGGGTACATCACGGGACTCACCCCCGAGGAGGTTATCATCGGGGTCGACCATAAGCTTGACCCCCAGGACATCAATGAGAGGACGCGAGCCAAGTCTGGAGGCGGGGCTTTGTACGACGACACCGTGGAATTCAGGATCGATAAGGACGAGATGTTCACCGGAATGGGGAAGATAAGGTATAACCTTGCTCACCTGTTCTACGCACACGGCGATACCAGACGTCTGGAGCTCGTGGTGGATCTCAGAGCACCTGTCTTCAACAAGCAGTACGACAAACTCCTCGACAGCCCACAGTACGGTCCTACCCTTCTCGAGACCGCGAAACCCCTTAACTCGAGCCAGAACCTGGCTATGGAGAAGGTCTTGAACGCAGAGGACTACGCGCTCATTTTGGGCATGCCTGGTACAGGGAAGACCACGGTCATCACTGCGCTTATTAAAGCGTTGGTGGATTTGGGCAAGACCGTGTTCCTGACCAGCTATACTCATTCAGCCGTGGACACCATCCTATTAAAATTGAAGGATACCGCGGACTTTGGTATTCTAAGGGTCGGAAACATGGATAAGGTGCGTTGGGATGGCGTTCGAAGTAGAACCTCTGATCTCAACGTTCGTGCGATAGATACATCCCGACGTCCATCAGTTTACTCTGTCGGCGAGGAGCACAGCTATGACGGTCGAGCAGCTCGAGCACCAAGTTATGACTCCCCCAGTTGTTGCGACGACGTGCCTCTCGATTGACCAGTAAGTACAAGGCAGATTTTGGTCGGTTCCTGAAGACACTCAACGTAACGTGTGCTAGTGCTCTGTTCTCCAGACGCAAATTCGACTACTGCATCGTTGACGAAGCTTCTCAAATTACCCTTCCCACTTGTCTGGGCCCTCTGAGATTCGCAGACAAGTTTGTCCTCGTCGGTGATCACTACCAGCTTCCACCACTGGTCCGATGCAAAGTCGCCAGGAAGGCAGGACTCGATATCTCCTTATTCCGCCTTCTCTCAGAGAAACATTCAGATTGTCTGGTCGAGCTCACCCAGCAGTACCGGATGAACGAAGATATCATGCACCTATCCAACACGCTCATTTACGAGGGGAAGTTGCGGTGTGGGTCTGAGGAGGTCGCGAAGAGGTGTTTGGAGATACCGAACTACCGGTTCATCGACGATCTCCACCTTAACACGGGCGATAAGTGCGACCGGGTTTCATGCTGGCTTGAGTATCTGCTCAGCCCTAGGTATGTTTCTTTTTTCTGTCGTCAAACCCAGTGTTGCGCAGGACTGAAGGGGTTTACAGGGTCAAAGTCGTGTTCGTGGACACAGACAAGGTTCCAGGTCACGAGGCTCGTGTCGGAGACCTCGTACAGAACGAGGTCGAAGCCGAGCTCGTGTACCAATTCACTGAGACACTCATCCGTTCTGGAATAAAGGAGAAACAGATCGGGATCCTCACTTTGTATAGACAACAGATCAAGCTGCTTTCGCACATGTTGGTTAACCGGAAGGAGATCGAAATCCTCACTGCAGACCGGAGTCAAGGGAGGGACAAGGATTGTATCATCATCTCGATGGTCCGGTCCAATGATGGGGCCCTGGTGTGTGCATCGCGGTCCTCCGACTCGAAGTGGGGCTAACGAGATGCGCGGTACACAGATTGGAGATCTCATGCAGGATTGGAGACGACTAAATGTCTCGTTTACCCGTGCCCGGTCGAAGCTGGTCATCATCGGTTCGCGCAAAACTCTCCAGGAGAACGAGGTCCTCAGGAAGTTCTTCGGTATCGTGGATGAGAAGAAATGGGTTCTGGCCCTGGAGAGGGACGCGCATCGTATTCATGGACCACTATCCTCGAAGAAACCCAACCGACTGTTCAAACGGGGTGCGGGGGATAGGTCGCCGACCAATAGCCCGGATGACTTCCCACGTACCCCCGTCAGACCTAACAAGAAGTCCAAGGTTGCAAACTTCAGTGCCCAGAGCGGCCCCCTGAGAGGTCGCAATCTCTTGAGAGATCTTATGAACGATTCCAAGTGAATCGCCTTTCTTGCATACTCGTGTATTGTCCATACCTTCTTGCTTTTCGCTGTCGTTCGTCGTGTTTCGTCGTCGCATTTACGTTGTATCTACCACCCGATTGTAAAGTACAGTGGTCCGCTCTTCGTTTGTTACCTTATTCGCATTCTAGTTGTCGTACATTATACTTTTTCACCCTTGCACCACCCCGGTCCTGCTCTCTACGAGATCGATGACACAGTAGCCCTTCTGAGGGACGTACTGTTTCGTGATCATCTTGATCGTCTCCTGTGCAATTACACCTCCCATGAAGGCAGCAGTGTTTGGAACATCGGCGGTCGGGGTACGGACGCTGCGGTCTCATTAGTCGGGTTGAGTATAAGGAAGTGCTTTGACTCACAGTTCTCCGACGATGTTCGTGAGGGGGGTTTCCACCTCCTCTGAGATCTGGGCGCCTCCTAACAACGCCTGCACCTCGGCGAACAGCTCCTCCTGGGTTGGTGCGAGCGGGCCCGAACTCTGCCCCTTCTTCACCACGTAGGACGACAAGGCTGAGAAAGCCAAATGAATTGCAGCAAAGTCGGGGGCCTCGGAGATGGAAGAGGCTATAAAAAGAAAGGGGTTAGGATACTTTGCAGTGTCAGACAGTGTTCGACCTACCCAGGGCAGCAGGATCTTTGTCTAGTTGTCCCCATTTCGTTCCTCTCATAAGCATCAAATGGTGAGCATTCCTGACGAATAGATCCACAACAGCTTCATCCACAGGAACCCTCACGAGGCCGCGGAAGATCTTCTTGTCCTCTTCGGCCTTCACTTTATAAAGCTTTTGAAGGTGGATGTAGTTGGTTGTGTCAGCCTTCATGTCCGGCAGAGTGGAGGTGAGTGGGAGAGTGTAAGGAGGCTGGAGGGTGAATTGTCTCAGAGCCTCAAGGAGGTGGTAGAACTGAGGCGAATCGAGGGAGAGTTGGGATAAAACTGGGTCGGACAGAAGGGCAGCAATGTCTGAGGGAACCGCGGTCTCTGTCCAGCAACGGTACGCCTGGGACTCGGCTTCCTCGAAATTTTCTTCGTCCACCTTGACCTTCATGTTTTGAACGGCCTGCTTGAAGGCTTGCTTTTCCTGGTAGGTTTTTGGCACCTTACCGTCGTGCTACGGGGAACGGTTCACATCAGCAAATGAACTACGTAGCTCACCCCCAACCCACCGAAGACCTCCACTCCTCCATCGCACGCACGAGGATAATGACATAAGGGATGTGACTATGGTCCGTGGGATCCATACTGGCAAAGTCCAAGGACGTTGCGTGTTGCAGAAGGCTGGGGAACGGCTTGTCAATCCGAAGCGACGGCAGGTTTTCGGAATGGGACTCGATGACTGGACCGTAGATATAGATGAAAATGTGAGCATATACGGCCGGATGTCGGACTCACCGTGGTGCTCGTGGAATTGGATGAAGAACTCTGCCAAGAACCCGGCTGACCGAACAATAATTAGGGTGGGCAGTGATGGATCGGTCCATAGGAATTCCGCGACTTTATCGAGTAGGGTTGGGTGGAGGTTATGCGCAATGACTATCGTGTAAGCGGCAAGAAACGACGGATCCGAGTTAAACCTCTGCTCGAAGTTCGATGTGTCCGATATCCCCTCGACCCCGTCGTTCAACTCGCGCAAACAAGCAACGGCTTCCTCCGCTCGCGACTTTCCGATGCTGTGGTGACCGTTGAGGAAGAAGTTGTTCCCCGCGTCCTCAGGAGTAACAGCTTTGTCGTCGATGATCGTGAATTGACCAATCCCCGGCAGAACAAGGTTCTTCAGGATCGAAGTAGATGTTGCCGAAGCAGAGATGACCAGGACTCTTGACGATTCCAAGGCTGCCTGGCCGGAAGCAGCCCACAACCTGAAACGCCGCTCAAACCACTTGCTGATCAAGCCAATCGCGGATCCTCGTACCTCAGCTGGCGGTCATATCGCCGCGTCTTATTGTCCGGTTGATGGCTCCTATAACTCATTGAGTCTCAGGTGAGCGATTACGCGGTATGAACATACACGACTGTGGCGGCGTTGATGTCTTGAGACCCGCTGAACGACATGGTGGCTGGGTGAAGCAGGATAGACGCCCGATCATCATTGAGATAAGCAGCAAGTACAGGTACACCGCACATGGTACAAGAGCCATATTGAATACGACTCGCTACGCCCTAAATATTTGCGAAGATGACCTGCAGAGTACGAGCGACCCGCTCCAATCACCTACGGCGCGCGCAAGCCAGCTAGACCAGGTGGCTTACTCCTTTCCGATCTTCTCACACATAACGAGTCCAGCCATGTCTTTGGTGGCGCCGTGCTTACCAGAGAGGACCACCCTGATTAAGTTGGGGCGGTCTGGATCTGACTCGTTGTAGTCCTCTTGCAGAATTTCTTCCGCCGGTATCTCCTTAGACTCAGTCCTCTCCCGGCGGTGTATCGTCAGTTCCAAGGGCGTGGAGCCTGAGAGTAGAAGTTTGGTGGTCACGGCGGGGATGTAGTAGACACCCACAGTAAAACGGCACGGCGTCTCCTCCTAAATAGGAGCTCAAGGCAATCTCATAGTACCCACCGAGCCCATTCCTCCCCGGAATTGACCCCAGCGATGTCAGGGGCCCAGGGTGGATACCCGTGCGCTGCGACGGCCTCACATGGTACGCCCATATAAATAATCGACACGGGGGAGAAACAAGGACGAGCAATCGTGGGAAATGGTTCCCGATTCGAAAATTTCCTTCCTCACTTTCCATTCCATGGCCGCCGGAGGTAAAACATCCAAAAAGCGAGCCGCTCCCTCGCAAATAGGCCTCAAATCGAAGAGAGTCCATTCTGAAAAGCCGCCAACGAAAGATGAGAAGCCTAATGCTATGAAGCGCGGCAGGCCCGTCACCCTTCCCAGAACCCAGGGCACTGACACAAGTTCTGATGAGGAAGCCGAAAATCCATCGGAGGGGGAGGGGGAGGAGGATGCCGAATTAGCGAGCGAGGATGAGGAGATGGTAGATGCTCCGACAAAAGATCCCAATGGTGGGTGTCGGGTTTGAGCCTGAGTTGAATGCAATGCTGATGGATCGGACATTGCAGCTGCTAGGGAAGCGCACAAGGCACAGAAAATACTCCTGGACCAACGCAAGGCTTCAAAACCTCACGCCGCACTGCTCCGAGATGCTAAACACGTATGGAGTCTTGCCCAGAAGAAACACATTGGCTCGGAGCGGAAGAAGCACATCGTTGATCTCATGAACATCGTTCGTGGTCATGTCAAGGACATCGTCTTCAAACACGACGCCAGCAGGATTATCCAGACTATTGTTCGTTGGGGTGGACCTGCCGAACGGAATGAGATTGCCACTGAGCTCAAGGGGTCGTACAAGGACCTCTCAGAAAGCAAATACTCCAAGGTACGTCTCCAGTGTTTCTGGGCCGTTGCGGCATTAGACTTGACTGGAACAGTTTTTAGTGACTAAGCTGATTCGATTCTGCCCATCTCAACGCACTCCGATCCTTATGGAGTTCCGTGGTCACGTCTTGCGTCTCCTGCTGCACCGGGAAGCGTCGAGCGTCATTGCTGATGCCTTTGAGCTGTATGCGAATGCTTACGAGCGCTCCCTTCTAGCGAGGGACCTCTATGGGAAAGAGGCTGCACTCTTTTCCTCGAGCACCGTCGGGAGCGAGGCGGATAAGGAGAAAGCGAAGAATGGCCTGAAAGGCGTTCTAGAAGGCATTTCTACCGAACAACGGACAAGGATTCTCAATGCGACAAAAGAAAACATCATGACAATGTGAGGCCTCCGTTGACGCGGTACCTACAGAGTTTCTTATCTGTCATAGACTGAACAATCCCGAAAAGGGAGCGATAACGCACGCTGTCGTTCACAGGGCACTGTGGGAGTACCTATCAGTTTTGGGTGAACTCGAGAGTGAGGCTGAACGGGAAAAGTTGTGGAGAGAAATCTTCGAAGCGTACGGCCTCTGATATCTCTCACGGACTGGGCCCCTGACCCACACCCCCAGGTGCCAGGATGTTCTCGCCGAAATGGTGCACACGAGAGATGGTTCGCGACTCGTTCGTGAATTCATTGCCCGAGGTTCGGCGAAGGTGATAAAACACGCAGCTTTGGAGTGTCCAACGCTCATGTCTACAAGGACCGAAAGCAGATCGTAAAGGCGATCAAGCCTTACGTGGAGCGCATGAGCCAAGAAGAGCTCGCTCAGCTCGTTCTTTTCTCGGCCTTTGATATAATAGAGTAAGCCGCTCTACCCCCGTCTCGCGGTGAATTCCCTCGTGTTGATGCCATGGCTTCCAGTGACACGAAGCTGGTGGCCAAGTCCCTCGTCTCGGAGTTGACAGCTGTAGCGCCGACCATCTGGAAATCCACCCACGGCCGACGGTCGTTACTGTACCTGATTTCCCCACGGAGTCGACGGCACTTCACTCCGGCGCAGGTCGCTACCTTGGCGGAGACGGACGTAACGAAGGCCCAGACGAGCAAGAAGGACGATTCCGTGCGAGCAGCAGAGATCAGGAAAGCCGCCTCGGAGCCTCTCCTAGAGTTTGTTGCGAAGTACGGGAAGGAGGTGGTGATGGATACGGGCGGGAGCTTACTCGCCAACGAGATCATGCTTCAAGCGGATGGCGGTACGTGTTTCCGGAATCTTCGTCTTTCACCCTTTCCCGACCCCACCATGGGTATCGCGAACGCGGAGAAATTCGCTTTTGGTCAACGCCTTTTGGGTGTTATTCTGTGCAACGATTAACGACCTGGGATTTATTTATGTTACGCAGACCAGTCCGCGGCCATTGAAACCCTGCTCGGGTTGATTGCCACCCCCTATCCTGCTCCGGACACCTCCTCACCACATCCAATCGACGCCTCACATATCGCAAGGTTGTATAAAACGCTCCTGCAAGGCGGACACTATAATCAATCCTCAAAATCCGTCACAAAGCCTTCATCGTCGTTCTCCCCATCAGTATTTGCCTCGTCGTTTCTGACTGTCGTTGGTCGAGACGTGACCGTGGCTATGGCACAAGGGAATGGTGCGTTTGTTGTTGCTGAGTTGTGTAGGCGGGTAAGCATGGAGGGTACAGACGAGGAGAAGATGTTGTTACGGGCGTGGTTCACGGAACAAGTCAGTAAGGACATCCAGGACAAGGAGATGAAGGGCAAGAGCGTGCTCTTGGTAAGCATCGACGCCTTGGTGTCTGCGTAGTCGTGTGATATATATGGAACTGATCGTCCTTAATGATTGTCATCTGCTTTGGACTGAACCGGCCGTGGTCGCATTGGACTGCCACTCACTGAATATCGCTTGAAGTTACCCAACGGAAGTTGCCGGTTGTGGTCGCCCAGTAATATGCCCGCTGGCCGTTCAGCTTAAATAATATGCAAGAAGTGTTTCGAAACCCGCCATAAAACCACGCGGGCAGGTCGAAGTTGGGTCTGCCGGAATGTGAGCTCAGCCCAGATAGAAGTGCGCGTCTGCAGGGAAACATAACAGCCAGTAGGACGAACGGGTAAGTGCACGAAGGTCAATAGGCGGCTGGCTCGGGCCGACACTGAGACCGACGAAGAACTGGTGAAGTGGCCCGCAGGTGACGTCGGGCAGCCTTGTGAAGCTGTACACCCCGGAAATTTACAGTCCTGGGAGTACTAAGCTCTCACTCTTCGGCGTGTTCAAACCTCAGCAAAGACGTGGCAGAGCCACACATGGAGCAGACCGCCGACTTTCCCCAACCGGGGATTGTGTTGATGACGACACCAATCTGTGGCCTGGTATATGGAGGCAACCCACGGCCCTACATGACTCGGAGAGGGGCCTGGCGCAGGGGGTCATCCCATAACATGAACCGCCCCCAGGGTATGACATGACCCCCCAGGATTCTGGATCCAAGGGGGAAGATCCAGATGAGGACTTCGAGGGTTACGCTGGAAACGTGAATTCCCGCCCTCGTCCATGCTGGGCCGCAGACCGAACCATTATAATAGGAAGTCACCCCGATGAAATATTGTGAGCAAATGCCGACTCCTTCACCCGTCACCTCAACTCAAGTCGTGGGTCACCCACAGGGTATCCTCAATTCAGAAGAGAACAAGGACCCATCCATTCTGGAAGTCGCGTAACGGGTGGTAGACGGTGGATTTAGGGGGCCGACCCGTCGGAGAAGGGAAAAGGGAGAGAGGTGCACCGGTGAATACCAGACTACCGATCATTCGGGGGGTCGGGAGACCTTGCATGGGGGGTAACCTTCTCACGGTAACGGACCCTTCTAAACTGGACCTCCTGAGTCCTAAACACGATGCCGTTGACAAAGACCCCCACATCCTCGCTATCAGGTCGTTATGCACCCATTTCTCACCACCTAGAGGTTATTCAACTCACTATCGTCGC
>Ga0307509_10011879_pt1 | contig 10475 bp, 8 predicted proteins | sample 10_EM_MG_FD_202245 | JGI IMG/M metagenome (GOLD analysis project Ga0307509, IMG submission 202245) | Populus trichocarpa ectomycorrhiza microbial communities from riparian zone in the Pacific Northwest, United States - 10_EM | ecosystem: Host-associated > Plants > Roots > Unclassified | place...
CAGCCTTCATGAAACCCTATTCATAGGAGTTGCTTGAATTTTTCAAAACATATATGTTTTAAACTTGCATCGAAATGGTTTTTGCACTTGGAGATAATTTTGAAATTCCAAATATTTTTTTATGATATCGATCTTTTGCATAATATCATCCTTGAGAAAGACCAAACAAAAAAAAACAAGATAAAATACTTGCAGGCATGATTAGGCTGGGGCAATTTAAGAAACCCAACAAGGCTGGCTAATAATTCCTTTTTTAAGAGAACAAAATGGGAAGTGAGTTGTTTAAATACTGACTGGCGGTCATATAATTATAGTGATAAATTTAGGAGCTTTGAAATGTCACAATCAATAACATTAAGTGCCCAGATAATGGGTATCATTTGAGCTCATTGAATGAGCATCCCTATTGATGTGAACCTCGTGATCACGTGGTCACGCAACCCACACGCAAAGACATCAATTCCTGGAAAGCCAAGTAAATCAGGTTTGATAGGAATGTGACACAAAGATAACTTGTACCCAGGCACCATCACTATTGGAAATGGAAAACCCCCACCCAACGAATATTGATTTGCGAACGAGAGGTATAAGGATGACGCCACGAAGCCAGTTGTTCTTCGATAAGATGTTTTCAGTTCTTTAGAGAACCATGGAAGGGAGATTATCTTACCAACACACACACACACACACACAAAATGCGGTAAACAAGAACTTTTATTAATCTGAATTGTCTAACTTACATGTCTTGTTATGCCTTTATTTATACTAACTCTAGACTTAAATAAACCCTAATGGACCCCCCCCTTAAGTGGACTTATATGAGGCCCACTTACAATTGACTCAAATAAATAATAATAACCCAAAGACTAAGAAGAAAATAATAAAAAGAATCCAAAAATTACTAATAAAGTTGATAATCTTACAGTGGTGGCAGAGGGTAAGAGGAAAGTAGGAGCTGTGAACTCTAAATCTGCGGATAACAAGCAGAATAAGTTTCAATGGCAGGTAGTTGTTAAACGAAATAAGGGTTCTGTGAGTGGTGAGAATGGACGTTTGGCATGTAAAGTGTGTAATTGTAATGAGAATGGTTGTTCAACATCTGGTATACATATGTCTGATTGTAATATGAATGATCATGCGGCATCAGATGTTACATCCCCGTATCCGAGATAAAGCAACAATCTCATGTTAACTGATAAACAGAGTGACTATATATATATTCATGGTATTTGTATTAAGGTCTACCAAAATTTCGACGGAGTCTCCCCTATATGGGGAGGTCCCAAGTTATCGACATACGACCTGTTTACACTTTTAATATACCACATCTCCTAACTCAATTTAACCCAATCATCCTAGGTCTCAATCCCACAAACATCATCATTCATATCAACCACAATGTTTATGATATACATTGTACAACAATTATCATTATGGATGGATAAAGATATAAACATGCATATGTGGAATATAGTTATACAAACTACAAAATTAAATTCATATACTCAACTTTAAACATCAATTATACAAATTGAGTTAAATAAAAGTTGTAATATTACCAAATGCAGGGGTACACTCCCTAGAACCTAAATTACAAAAAGTGAACCTAAGCTAGAATCTACTCTTATCGTGCATGCTACGATCCAAGGCTTGTTTTGATTAAGTTATAGGCTTTTCAGTTTAGGGTTTTGGGTCAGTTTTGAGTGGACCTCATATAAGTCCACATAAGTGGTCAAATAGGGTTAATTTTTCAAGAACTATTTAAACTCATGTAACCAAAATTTCGGCAGCTTTTTTGATTATTACTTCTGGATTTTTCAGTTTTAACGTGTGAGAGTGATTCTTGCATTTTTCAGTTCTTGAACGAACTGAATCTGACTTATAGAAGATTAACTGGCTTCGTGACGTCATTCTACTCATTCCAATAGTGTTAGTGCTTTGGGGAAGGTTTCCATGTCACACTCCTATCAGACCTATTTCGGTTTTTTGGGATCAGATCTCAACTTGATTGTGGGTTGCGTGACCACGTGATCACGAGGTTCGCATCACGACAACAACGAACATTAATCTTGTAAACATCAAATTAAAAGAGCAATCTCCACTCAAATCTGAAAGCCAAAAAATGGTGTTAATCTAAGAACAGGGCGAAATGGAATGAGACATCTAAAGCATAAATCAAACCAAATGCGATGAGAGAATGGGCAATCAAAGAATAGGTGATTAACATAGCACCTTAGCTTATTCTGAGTAGAGAGAGCATCATGAATAGCAATCCACAAGATAAATGAAAATCGTGGAATAACATGTTTATAATAAAACTAGTTTCCACCACTCAACTTTGTCCCGAACATGATGAATAGAGTTCCAAGTGCAACAAATAAAGAACATACCCTTCGAAGCGTCCTTCCAACATAATAGGTCATTCCTACCATCATTCGGGAGAAAGGAAGTGGGAGTACATTGAACAAGCTCAATCTATTCGAGGGATCTAGAAGATGGCCAAACCCACTCCTTACCAGCAATCTATTCGAGGGATCTAGAAGATGGCCAAACCCACTCCTTACCAGCAATAATATAACTCAGCTGCGCATCCCTTCTTAAGTTAAAATCAATAATAATCCTATCCATAAAAAACTCCACTAAGGGGCCTAACAGATGTCAATTATCAAACCATAGAGAAATATAACGCCCATCTCCAACATGGAAGTATATAAATTTTTGAACCACACAACGCAGATTGAGAATCTTTCTCCAGCTCCAAGAACCATTTCCGGAGTAAGGAATCTCCCAAATACTCCTACCTCGCAACAAATAAGAAGATATCCATGAAGATTAAATAGATTTGATTAGATTACAAATAGACCATAAATGCTTAACTATTGCTGCCCGGTTCCATACTTCAAGATTTTTTACACTCAAACCCCCTTCCTTCTTAGGCAAACAAATAGTATCCCAAGAACTTTTACATTACCATAAGAAAGATCACTACCTTTCCACAAGAAAGACCTCAGTAAAGAGGTTTTTTTCACCATAGCAGCCTTAGGAAGAATAAAGAGACAAGACCAATACACCTGAATAGAGAAGAGGATGGACTTGAGAAGTTGAAGTCTACCCGTATAAAAAAGATACCTAACCGATAATTTTCCTTCCCTGTATCCGAGAACACCGAGAAGCTATACTTTTGTATTAGGAGCAATACCACACAAGAACATATATTACTCTTATTAGGGTTTGGTGATGAACCTGAAGCAACCCAGAATTGATCAAGACAATTCCTAACCAAAGAATTCGAGGCCACCTCCGCTTTACAAAACATCATCAAATCATCAATGATGCATAAATGAGTAATTTCTTCCCTCTCATAACGCCAATGAAACCTAAAATCAGAATGTCTAGCCATTTGACCCAACAAACCCTTTGGTTTCAAGTTAGAATATGATTATACTTTTAGTCTTGTATTTATCCTTCTTTTAGAGAAAAAAAAAAGGATGTTGCATTTAAAGCTTCTCTTTGTCACATCTTGATATCCTTTCAATACTAGAAAACAATTAAGTTGCTAAATTATTCTCCTTGCACAAGAAGGAAACTTTACTACCGCATGTGTTTCCTAAGTCAGCTTTGGATTCCTTTGTTTCCTTTGCTGTGTTTTCTCCTTCCTGACAAAGAAATAAAATAAAATAATATATCCTAATATTTAAAGGAAATAATCAATGTTCCCACACATAATAGGAAATCCAAAACTAGTTAAGAATCCACAAAACACATGGAAACATCACATAACAAGGCCGACCGAAACTAATACTAATGGGTAGCCTTGTTGCTGAAACTTTATAACCCGAATAAGGGTGGATTGGGCCCCTCTTGCACATTGGTTAAATGTATGAAGGCCTCTTTTTGATGCTCCAAATGATCCTCAAGTTGAAGCCTTGGTTGAAACTTGCACTACCAACACATTTAATGCTTATTTCAATGCCTTCATTTTGGACCTTGTGATGGGCCCGTTTGGAATAAGTAATGAGTCCTTGGTGTTTGAGGGCATCTTATTGCTTGACCGCTTTTTATGATCGGCTTGTTTTAAGTCACAAGTGCACGAGTGTGCGATGTAGCAATTAACTCGGTAAGATCGAAGTCATATCCACGGAGAGCTAGATCTGGAAATTAAGCTAGGTAACAAAAAAAACTCAAAAGAAATTAAATTTACAATAACTTGGTTGAAAATAATTTATGGATTTGTTTTCAAAGATGAAAAAGTGTAACTAGATTTTAAATGACAAGAAAAAGTAAGTCTTGGTCCAAATCAATTTTAATGGTAATGTATTGGTGATTCCTTCAACATATATAAGATAACTCAACCTAATATCAACAATGGTGATATTAGATCGGAAGATATTACAATGAAGTTACGAAGATGAAGATTGATTATTGCTTAAGAATAAACAAGTACTTTCATATTAAGTAAGACATTGAATCAAGCAATCTCTATACCAAAACTAAGGTTTGTGAATAAAAATTCAAGATCATAACATTACCTAAATGATTTCTAAAATTTCATTGCAATAATAAAACATTCATGAAGAAAATGAGAAGATAAACATTAAGATTCATTCATATCTTAAAGAACTCACCTCAACCACCATCATCTTTGATTTGGATCAAAGAAAGAGATTAGCCAACCATGATTATATATAAGAACACTTCAGTAAACATGAAATAACTTGAATCAAACTGAAATAATAAGTTTTACAAACTAAAGAACTGAAATCTACAAAGAAGATCACAACAGTAAAATTTCTAACACAAATATGACTCTAACGTTGGACAGCAATTCGACCCTCTTAGAAGAACCCCTGGTGATGGCTATTGAGACATATTTATAGGTCATTCTATTAGCTTTCCAGATCATTAAAGAACAACTCATTTGGACATCTGAGTCAAAAGTTATGGACATAACACCGAAAGGTGTTCTGGAAAATCAAATCAAGACAGCTTGGAGAACACGTTGGTGCATGTTTTTCTTCCTCCTTTATGAGCTGTCTCTTTCCTTTTTTTGACCCAAAATAATGTGACAATGTTCCCTCCAGCTTTCCATCCATGTGCTTGCCCTCTTGGATCAATGAATTACCCAAAATAAATAAAAATGTTGTTTGTTATGTGGGCATGTAAGATCATGGATTGCGCTTGGGCTGATTTGGAGGCTGATTTGGGGCTGATTTGGAGCTGAATTTAAGTATCAAATAATGATACAAATGTACCTATTATTTGGGCTAAGATTGACATTGAAACCTTGAGTGTTTGATGGTTGAAGTTTGCACATGACATAAGGCAAGTTTGGGCTTGAAATAGATCATATGATAATCCTTTCTAGAATTGGAATAGAATTGATTTTTGGGGCAAATTTGAAGCACTTATTTGAACCAAGATTTGCTTCAATCTTCAATTAAATTTCTCTTCATTTCTTTATTTCGAATTCCGATGTTGAATTTTCTGAAATAATTCATTTAAGCTTCAAAAACCTATCGAAACAATAAAAGAAACTTCATTACTAAAAAGCACATCAATTATTATAAAAAACCCAAATAAAAACAATAAATACATATGTAAAATAAGAGACTTAATGATACTTTTGATGCACAATCACACCCCCTAACTTAGATTTTGCTAGTCCTCAAGCAAAACAAAACATAAAACCTTTGAAATAAAAGGAATAATAATAACCATAATTAGGCTCGACTCATCACGCTTGAAAAACCTATCATGCAAACATTGTTATCTTTAACTTAGTATACACAATAGCGAATAAAAAAAAAATAAGCATACTCACATTCTCTAAATCAAACATCCATACAAAATTCCAAATTCAATCTTTTTTATCATGCAACCAAGATAATTGATTCACACGAAAACTCAACTTGTAATATTCCCTTCTCACCACTACAAACAAAGTAGCAAACTAGAATATATATTCCTTTTTTTCTCTTTTTTTTTGAAGATATTATTTATTCTTTGTCTTTAAGTGGTCACTTTCCTTTTGACGCGAATACAAACATTTGTGATGAATGGTCGGTTACTCACAAAGTCACAAACTTAAAGTGCTTTTGCATACTCATATTTTAAGCTGCCATTTGATGTAAAGATAAACATTTGTGATGAATACTCCTTAGTTACTGAGCAACTCAGAACATTGGAGTAGATAGAACTTTGTACACATTTATTTATTTAATTGTCTAATAATTATTACTCTATTTACTTAAACCTTGTTTAGGACTAGATCAAAAGGGATGATCACAAGTAAAGAATCACACTCATCTTTTATGCATAATCACACAACTCACACAACTTTTACAAGGAAAGATGTACTTCAATAATCTTTTAAAAAAGTATGCTATATCTTGCTTTATAAGATATTATCTATCCCAAATTAAAGCATGCAATGTTCAACACAATAATGAATCCAAAAATGTAATGTTGATCCTAAACACGTCTCATTCACATACGAATGCAATTTTTTTTTTTCAAACAAGCATGGTCATCTCAAGCATTCAACATAATCAAATATCTAAAATTAAGTTTTACATTATCCTCAATGTAAAAAAGAAAGAGAAGAAAAGTATAAAGATTAGAAAAACTGTTACTCCCCTTTTGTTTTCAAGGATGAATGTCTGATTGAATTGGACATGAGCTGACTTCTTGCTTGATTTTTTTTTAAAACCTGCATATCACAACTAAAAGAAAACATTGATTTTTTTTTTTGGAAAATAAAGAACCTCACACCCCCCCAACTTAAAATAATGCATTGTCCCTAATGCATGAACAAGAAAATATAAGAGATGGAAGAAAGAAAAAAAATGAAAAAAAAATAAATATGAAAAAAAATAAAAAAAATAAAAACTCATTACTTCTGACACTACAATGGTATTGGATCTTCAAGATCCAATGTCTCAACTTCAGCCACAAAGTTTTCAAGATAAGGTTTCAATCGATGACCATTTACTTTGAAAACATTTCCATTCTTAGGATTTTGTACCTCAAATGCACCATGCTCAGAGATGGATTTAATCACAAATGGACCAATCCATTTTGTCCTAAACTTCCCAGGAAAGAGATGTAATCGTGAATTATACAAGATAACCTTTTACGCTATTGAGCATAACTTCAAATCCAACCGTTGGATCGAGCTGACACTTTACCATAAGATTCCAGAGGTATTTGTCTATGTTGGGGTACATTTTCAAGTGAATCCATGTTCGGAAAGGACTTGCGATATAGGTCAGAACATGCTATACGAATTCTGTTATTTACTTCCTTTTGACTTGTAGACTTCCTATTTGTCAAGAATCCTTTTCCTACAAGGATGTGGGAGGTTGTTTTGGGAATTTCCTAGTTCCACAAGGATCTTTAATGAGTTGCAATATAATCTCTAAGTGTGGCAAGGATTCATCAATGTTTTAGAATCCTTTTCTTATAAGGATTCCTTATTCATCCTAGCTACACAAGGAAAGAAGGGCTGGTGGTATTTAATGACAAATCAGTTATTTTTATTATTTTCTTTCATGTTTTGGCTTAATTAGAACTTTGTTTTGAGCTAGGATCCAAGGCTTGTTTGGATCAGGTTATGGGCTTTACAGTTTAGGGTTTTTGGGTCAGTTTTTTATGTGGGTCAGTTCAGCCCACAAGGGTAGATCCATTAGGGTTACTTTTAAGAACTATTTAAACACATGTAACCTAAATTTTAGCAGCTTTGATGATTATTACTTCTGGATTTTTCAGTTTTAACGTGTGAGAGTGATTCTTGCATTCTTCGGTTCTTGAACGAACTGAATCTGACTTATCGAAGATTAACTGGCTTTGTGGCTTTATTCTACTCATTCCAATAGTGTTGGTGCCTTGGGGCAAGTTTCCATTGTGTCACACTCCTATCAGACCTATTTTGGCTCTCTAGGATCAGATCTTAATCTTGATTGTGGGTTGCGTGACCACGTGATTACGAGGTTTGCATCAAGTGATGTTATGCTATCTTTTACAATGGTATACCTTCTTTTAATCGCATCATGACTTGCCTTCCTATCATACCGTCTCAGTCTTCCAAATAAGATGTGACTTGCTTACATTGGTACCATATCACACAGAAATTCATCAACATACTTCCCAATCAAAAACAGAACCACAACCTGTTTAGTTACTTTCACTTCACCACTATCATTCAACCATTACAATCTATATGGTCTAGTATGCTTAACAGTACACAAATTCAGTTTACTAACAAGAGTAGTGCTAGCCATATTAGTACAACTTCCACTATTAATAATCAAACTACACACTTTGTTTTATACATAGCATCGCTTATGGAATATGTTTTCCCTTCGCTGATCATTTTCATCTTCCTTGACCTCAACCTAACATGTGCGCCTTATAACCAAGAACTCTTCAACAGGTAACGTCAATTCATCCTCAATACAATCCTCCAATGGTGGATGTCTTCACAATCTGATTTGTCACTCTTGAATTCCACATCACCATTATCCTCTTATTTGGACACTCTAAAGCACATTGTCCACGCCCCTGACAACTGAAACATTTAACATCCTGAGTACATTTTGGTTTAGAGTCAAATTTACCTTTGAAACCCGTAAAGGTTTCATCCTTTGCTTTAGGTGGTTCGGCGTTAGTAAGGACAAAAAGCTTTGTTTGGGCAGCCTTTCTCCCCTCTAATTTAGCCTCCATGCTGATAAAGATGAATCCAAATTGGTCTAAAAACATTTGATTCTCATTCTCGTTATTTGTCTCTCCACATTCGTTGCCATATGAATCCTTCAACTCCATGTAATGTTGTAATTCCACTACATTCGCAATCTCCTTATTCAGTCCATTAAGAAATCTAGCCATCACGGCCCCCTATCCTCAATTATATTGGCCTGAATTATTGTGATCTCCATTTCTTTATAATACTCATCCACTAACTTAGAACCCTGATGCAAACTTTGCAATTTTAGATATAAATCTTTATAATAATGGTTAGGCATAAAGTGCCTCCTCATCAACACTTTCATCTCCTCTCGTGATGCTATTGGCCTTTCTTCATTCCTCCTCCTACCAATCGCATTGATACGATCTATGTAAGGTCAAATTCGGATTTTGATGTAAAATATGCAACTATGCAGTTTTACAGCAACAATCATAATTCTCAATCGGACCGTTAGATCGGGCTAAAATTTTACGTGGAGTCTCCTGACATGTTGTCTTACCTCAAGTTATAATTTCAGGTTAATCAAAGTTCAGGAAAGTACCACAATACTGGTCAATAGAGGCTGTACAAATTTAGTTATTTACTTCCTTTTGACTTGTGGACTTCCTATTTGGCTAGGATTCTTTTTTATGTGGACCAGCCCAGAACACCAGCAACGACCCATTACATGTTCCAAATGGTCTAATGACTCGGTCTAAGACAAAGGCATTGAAAGAGGCATTGAATGCATTGGTTTTAAAGGTCTCAACCAAGTTAGAATTGAAAGGTCCATTGGAGTATCAAGAGGAGACCCTAGTACATCTTATCCATGTGCAAAAGGGGTCCAATAAAACCTTATTTGGGCCATGAGGTGAGGACACCAAAGGAAACAAAAGAATCCTACTACAACTTGGAAACAACATGGGTGGCTACCTTTTCCTTTTGTTTCTAGGATTAAGGGGCTGCATGGAAGGCTATAAATAAGCCTTGAATTAGTTTTGTTATATTTTACTTCCTTCTCTTCTTCTCATGGCAGAACATGGATTTAATATTAGCGGCTTTATTCATTTTGTTAGCTATAACCCAAGGCTTGTTTAGGCTTAATTAATACTTTGTTTTCAGCTAGGATCCAAAGCTTGTTTGGATTAAGTTATAGGCTTTTCAGTATAGGGTTTTGGGTCAGTTTTGAGGGGACCTTATATAAGTCCACATAAGGGGTCCATTAGGGTTAATTTTTCAAGAACTATTTAAACTCATGTAATCAAAATTTCAGGAGCCTTTGATGATTATTACTTCTGAATTTTTTAGTTTTAACGTGTGAGAGTGATTCTTGCATTCTTCAGTTCTTGAACGAATTGAATGTGACTTATCAAAGATTAACCGGCTTCGTGGCATCATTCTACTCATTCCAATAGTGTTGGTGCATTGGGATAGGTTTCCATTGTGTCACACTCCTATCAGACCTATTTCGGCTTTCCGGGATCAAATCTCAATCTTGATTGTGGGTTACGTGACCACGTGACCACGAGGTTCGCATCACTTTTTCTAAAAGGATGTTGCAGTTTGTTTTGGGAATCTCCTAGTTCTATAAAGATCTTTAATGGGCGGCAACATAGTTTCCAAGTATGATAAGGATTCATAAATGTTTCAGAATGCTTTTTTTACAACGATTTTGCGGGTAGCAATGCAAATTCATATGAATTGTGGACGAAATGAAGACGCGAAATAAAACAGAAATGAAAACTAATGAAGA
>Ga0307509_10011881_pt1 | contig 10473 bp, 8 predicted proteins | sample 10_EM_MG_FD_202245 | JGI IMG/M metagenome (GOLD analysis project Ga0307509, IMG submission 202245) | Populus trichocarpa ectomycorrhiza microbial communities from riparian zone in the Pacific Northwest, United States - 10_EM | ecosystem: Host-associated > Plants > Roots > Unclassified | place...
GCGCGTCCCACGCCGGGATCTTGTTGCCCATCATCAGCACCCATTTGGCCGGTGGAATATCTCGCGCGTACACGTGGGTGCTGGTGGCCCACGGGTTGGTGTAGGGGTTGTCGCGTTTGCCGGTGGCCCAGGAGTAGGTCACCGAGCCGAACACGTAAGTCGAGTCGTAATAGGCTTCCAGCTCGAAGCCCTTGATGGTCATGCCACCGACGTTGCGGTAGTTGGTCTTGGCCGCCATGTCGGCGCTGGTGCAGACGCTGTCGATGGTGCCGGACACGCTGTTTTGCCGGTCGCAGCCGACGCCCGTGGCCTTGAAGATTTCGTCTTCGATGCGGTTATGGAACAGCGTGGTGCGCAGTTGCAGGTTGTCGCCATGGCCGATGAGGTTGGAGAAGTTGGTGACGTTCCCCGCCGTGATCGCCGTGATGCGCTCCGGCTTGAGGTTGAGGCTGGTGGACGTGCGGCTGCCGAGGCCTTGCACTTCGTATTGTTCGTCGATCACCGGGGCGCGCCAGGTTTTGTTCCAGCTGGCGAACATCGCCACATCCGGGGTGATGGCCCAGTAGGCGGCCAGGCGCGGCGACCAACCTGTGTAGGTTTTGTCGCTGTAGTCGTGGCCGATGCTGGGATCGGGGTTGCTGTAGTACGGCGCGTCGTTGGCTTCGCCGCGGTTGCGCACATGGTCATAGCGCAGGGACGGGGTGATGGTCACGTCGCCGATCGTCACCGCGTCCTGCACGTAGAACGAATGGGTGTCGACTTTGCCGTGGGGCATGAAGTACGGCTGGAAATGCCCGTAGTTGTACTTGGCGGTGTTGTAGGTGGCGCCCGGCATCCAGCTTTCGGTTTCACGCTTGTGCTTGCGGATCTGCACGCCGGTGGTCAGCGCGTGTTCCAGCGGCCCGGTGTTGAACAGGCTGGTGTTGCGCAACTCCAGGATCTTGTCGCCGTAGGCAGTGTCCATCTTGCGCCCGCCGGTGGCCAGGCTGAACGAGGCGTCCTCGTTGCGCTCGTCGGTCTGGTCGGTGCGGGACACCGAGTAGCTGAGCTTCAAGTCGATCAGCGGGTTGTCCAGCGGCTGGTAGAGGTACTTGCCGGAGTAGGTGGTGTCGATGGTGGTGCGGTTGGCCAGGAAGCGCTTCAGTGCGCCCTCGTAGCCATAGCGGTCGATGGCCGATTGCAGCGGCGGTGTGGGATAGCTTTTGGCCGAGAACGGCGTCCAGCGCTCGCTGCTCGCGCGCGAGTACGACAACCCCATGCTGTGTTCATCGGTGAAGTGCGCGTTGACCTTGAACAGCTTGCCGTCCACATCCTGGGCGCTGTTGGGCAGGCGCTTGGGGTTGATCGGGAACTTGTTGTCGGGATCGGGCGGGGTGCCGGCCAGTTTCATGTCGCCGCCGTCGCGCTGGGTCAAGTAGGCGAGCGCATCGAAGCGGCCGTCGTCGGTGCGGCCGTAGACGGCTGAGCTATAGACCTGCTCGTGGTCGTTGCTGGCGTAGCCGTACTTGAGCATGGCGCCGGCGTTGCGGCCGTCTTCCAGCAGGTCGGGGGCGTCCTTGGTTTCCATGATGATCGAGCCGCCAAAACCGCCGTTGCCGGTGAAGGCCGAGTAGGGGCCTTTCTCCACTTCGACGCTCTTGATCAGCTCGGGCTCGATAAACACCGTGCCTTGCTGGTAGCGCTCAAAACCGCTCTTGGTTGCGCCATCCACCGACATCGGTACGTCTTCGGCCTCGCCGAAGCCGCGAATGTTGATGGTCTGCCCGCCCGGCTTGGACGAGCCGCCCATGAATACGCCAGGCAGGGTCTGCAACAGCGATGGGATGTTGTTGGGCTGGTAGCGGTCGATGTCGGCCTGGCGCAGGGTTGAGCGGCCGACGGTGGTGGAGTCGACCTTGTTGCCGGTGCCGATCACACTCAGGGCATCCAGTTGCACGGCGCCGCTGTTGGTGGTCTTGGGGTCTTCGGGCTTGACCACGTAGGTGCTGCCGACCCTGATCAGGGTAAATTCACCGTTTTTGAGCAGGGTGCGAATGGCCACTTCCGGGGTGAAGTCGCCGTCGAGCGCTGGCGCCTGCACGTTCTTGAGCAGCGTTTCATCGAACAGCAGCTGGATTTTAGCCTGCTGCGCCACTTGGCTCAGAGACGTGGCCAGCGCCTGGGCGGGCAGTTGCAGCTTGAGCGAATCCGCCTGGGCGCTGAGGCTGAACGCCAGGCAACTGGCGATGAGGGTCGGTCGAAGAAACAGGTGCGAAGCGTGGCAAGGCGCGCGAAACATGAAATCCCCCGGTGCGGCTAACTAGCCAAAAGGTGTGCGTATCAAATGCAGACCGGAGGGAGACGGGGCAGGTAAATAAATCCACACCTGCGAATGAAAAATATTCTCAAATAGGTGTTATTTGCTTGCTTCGATCCTGATGATGCCATCGGCTGAGGTCACGGTTTTTACCGGCAGCAGGGCCGGGAGGGCGCCGAGCAGGGCGTCCGGATCGTTTACGTCGAGGTTGCCCGAGACCTTCAGTTGCGCCACGGCATGGCTGACCTGCATCGGGGTTTGCGGGCGGTAAAGGCCCAGTTCGTCGATCAGGCTGGCCAGCTCGCGATTGCGAAATGCCAGGTGCCCGCTGCGCCAGTCGGCGACTTCTTCGCCGGTGAGGCTTTGCTGCTGCAGGGTGCCCTTGGCGTAGTTGAAGGTGGCGCGTTGTTGGCCTCCGAGCAGTGCGACGGGGCTTTTGGCATCGGGTGCGAAGGCGACCTGGCCATGGGCGACGCTGACCACCAGTTGCTGCTGGCTGCGGCGCACGTCAAAACCGGTGCCAACCACCCGTACATTCGCTGCGCCGGCTTGTACGAACAGTGGGCGTTCCTTGTCAGGCGCGACCTCTATGTACAACTGGCCCTTGTCCAGGTGAAGAATGCGCTGGTAGGCGCTGAAATCCACGCGCACGCGGGTGTTGGCGTTTACATACAAGGTGCTGCCATCGGGCAGGTTCAAGGTGCGCATGCCCTTGGCGTGGGCGGCAACCTGGGTGTGAAAAAGCTCGCGTGGCGTGTCGATCCTGTTGGCCAGCACGGCGCAGACCAACGCGGCGGCCACCGCCAGAGCCGGGCGCCACATCGGCGCTTTGCGCTTGGGCAGCGCCACGGGTTTGTTCAGTTGCTGCAATTGGGCCAGGTCGGCCCACAGTTGCTCGAACTCGGCATAGGCGCGGGCATGTGCAGGCTCGGCCTGCCAGGCGGCAAAGGCCTTGCGCTCGGTACGGTCGGGGTCGTTGCGGTTGCGGGTAAACCAACTGGCGGCTTGGGCGTCGATAGAGTCGATCTCTTCGATGTCCATTGCGTCTGTGTCGCTCAGGCGGTTCATTCTGGCTGCTCCGTGCCGGGTTCGTGTTGAAGGCGTCGCTTGCAATGCAGCAGGGCGAAGGCGATGTGTTTTTCCACCATGCTGGTGGAAATCCCCATGCGTTCGGCGATCTGCGCCTGGCTCAGGCCTTCGAAGCGGTGCAGCATAAGGGCTTCTCGGCGGCGGGGCGAGAGCTCGGCGAGGACTTCTTTCAACTGTTCCAGGCGTTGCAAGCGCTGCACGGCGGCCATGGGCTCGTTGTGCTCGTCGGTGACCGGCTCGGCATCCCGTTCGGCCTGATCGCTGTGGGCGGTATGGCGCACCTTCTGTTTGCGCCAGTGATCACGCAGCAGGTTGCGTGCCATCTGGAACATAAACGCCCGCGGCTGCTCGACCTTGTCGCGGTCGCGGTAGTCCAGCCATTGGGTGAAGACGTCCTGGGTCATGTCCGCAGCGTCGCTGGCGTTGTCCGTGCGTTTGCGCATGAAATACAGAATATCTGTATAGAACCCGCGAAAGGCATCGGCCGACAGCGGGTCGGGCTTGGGGCGAGACATGAATATCCTTCTTGACGAAGCGCGACGTAGGAAAGTCGCGAATGGTATCGAGAACCATTGCTATTTGTCTCTAAAAAAGTGGGAGAGGCCTTGCCCTCGATGACCCTGGTTCAGCCAACGCATGCAGTGGCTGACACTCCGGCATCGGGGCCACGCCCCTCCCACATTTTTCTCAGCGTTCGACGGGCACGGACAGTGCAGGATTGCCCAACGCATGGGTACGCGCGGCAAAGAACCTCAGTTCCACATCAGTTCCCTCGAACAACTGCGAATACCGCCGCTTTTGCTGACGAATAAACCCATCACTGCGTCCCGACACCGAAATCGCCAAGGTGGTCAATCCCGCCTGGCGAATCGCATCCACCAAGTGTTTGTCCTGTGCCCCCAATTCGTGGCCGAAGATGCACAACGCCCCTTCATGGGTCAGCAATTGCTCATAGCAGAACGACAGGTAATCCGAACTGCGGATGGTCTTGAGCTTCTCTTCAACCTTGCCCTCGCTGACAAACAGTGGCACATCGTCGAGGGTCTTGATCGTGTTGTTGATCGCAAAGCTGCTGAGCAAGGTGCTGTCGGTGGTCGGCAGCTTGCGTGCGGTGCCGGCGTGGTTGCGCACCAGGTGCAGACCGCCGTGCAGGTAGAGGATGCGCGTGGCGTCGGTGCGGGTGTTGCGCAGGTCGAAGCTGGCGTCGGCGCTGCGGAACAGGTCGTCAATGCCCGGCGCGTGCAGGATCGCCCAGTAGTTGAGCAAGTCGTAGTTGCTCGTGAATACCGTGGAGTAGCTTGCCAGTTCGCGGTTGATCGTCGCCAATGTCGACGGTTGCACCAGGCGCCACGGGATATGCACGGCGTGGATGGTATTGATCAGCGCTTCTTTGATCGCGTAGTAGCGATTGCGCGGCGCCGCCGAGCTGACTGCCAGCGCCTTGTTGACCCGGCTGGTGGTTTTCAGGGCACCCAGGGCTTGCTCGAAACTGCGGGTTTGCAGCGCATCGAACACGCTGAGCTCGGATTGGCTCAGGGGCTTTTCTTCGACGGTGCGGGCGTTTTCGAACAGCGAGTCGTAGGCAAAGTCTTCCCAAATCGTACGGCTGGCGCCGTTGCCGATCAGAATCCCGCTGAAGTCGATCGCGCTGCGCAGGGCGCTCCAGTCTTCAAGGTGGGCGTCAATATCCTGGAAATCCTTCATTGCGGCGGGTCTACTCGAAATCGGCTGGGCGGTGACTTTATCACGAGCGGGCGTTGATCCTGATCAAGATGCGCTGCGCGCCATGGGTTGATTCTGTAGGCATAAAGCCTCTGAGGATTCGCCATGAGCAGCACCTTCTTTATTCCCGCCGTCAACATCATGGGCACTGATTGCCTCGACGAAGCCATGACTGCCATTCGCAACTACGGCTTTCGCAAGGCGCTGATCGTCACCGACGCCGGCTTGGCCAAGGCGGGCGTGGCCCACATGATCGCCGAGAAACTGGCGATGCAGGACATCGACTCGGTGATCTACGACGGCGCCAAACCCAACCCCAACGTGGAAAACGTCGAGAACGGCCTGGCGCTCTTGCAGGCGAGCGCCTGCGATTTTGTGGTGTCCCTGGGCGGCGGTTCGCCGCACGACTGCGCCAAGGGCATCGCCCTGTGCGCCACCAATGGCGGGCATATCGGCGACTACGAGGGGGTCGACCAATCGAGCAAGCCGCAACTGCCGCTGGTGGCCATCAACACCACCGCCGGCACCGCCAGCGAGATGACCCGTTTCTGCATCATTACCGACGAAACCCGCCACGTGAAAATGGCCATCGTCGACCGTAACGTCACGCCGCTGCTGTCGGTCAACGACCCGGCATTGATGGTCGGCATGCCCAAGGGCCTCACCGCCGCCACCGGCATGGACGCCTTGACCCACGCCATCGAAGCCTACGTGTCCACTGCCGCCACGCCGATCACTGACGCTTGCGCGATCAAGGCCATCGAACTGATCAGTGCCAACCTGCGCCTGGCCGTGCGCGACGGCAGCGACAAGGCCGCGCGGGAAAACATGGCGTATGCGCAGTTCCTCGCCGGCATGGCGTTCAACAACGCGTCGCTGGGCTTTGTGCACGCCATGGCCCACCAACTGGGCGGCTTGTACGATTTGCCCCACGGCGTGTGCAACGCTGTCCTACTGCCCCATGTGCAGAGCTTCAACGCCAGCGTCAGCGCCAAACGCTTGTGCGACGTGGGCCGCGCCCTGGGCGCCGACGTCAAGGGCATCACCGTGGAAGAGGGCGCCCAGGCGGCCATCGCGGCGATTCGCAGTTTGTCCCAGGACGTCGACATCCCCGCTGGCCTGCGTGAATTGGGCGCCAAGTTGCAGGACATCCCGCTGCTCGCCACCAACGCCTTGAAGGATGCGTGCGGGCTGACCAACCCACGGCGCGCGGATCAAAGGCAGATAGAAGAGATCTTTCGCAGCGCTTTCTAGCGGGGCAGTGACGAGCCGCAAGCGTTAAGCTACAAGTGAAATCGCATTCAACTTGAAGCTTGAGCTTGCGGCTTGCCGCTGAGGTCCCCCTATGAGAGTTCTGTTATTCGGCGCCACCGGCATGGTCGGCCAAGGTGTTCTGCGTGAATGCCTGCTGGCCGCTGACGTGCAGGAAGTGGTCGCGGTTGGCCGCACGCCCCTGACCCAGGAACACGGCAAGCTGCATCAGGTGTTGCACAGCGACATGCTGGATTTCCAACCCCTGGAAAACCTGCTGCAAGGTTTTGATGCGTGCTTCTTCTGCCTCGGCGTTTCGTCGGCGGGCATGAGTGAAACCCAGTACACCCACCTCACCTACGACCTGACGTTGGTCGCGGCCAGCACTTTGGCGCGGCTCAATCCGCAGATGACGTTTATCTATGTGTCCGGCGCCGGTACGGACAGTTCCGAGGCGGGTAAGTCGATGTGGGCGCGGGTCAAGGGCAAGACCGAGAATGCCTTGCTGCGCTTGCCGTTCAAGGCGGTGTATCTGTTCCGGCCAGGGGTGATCCAGCCGCTGCACGGGGTGCGGTCGAAGACGCCGTTGTACCAAGGGTTTTATACCGTGCTCGGGCCGTTGCTGTCGCTTGTACGTCAGGTCAAGCCAAGTTGGGTTGTCAGCACCGAGACCGTTGGCCGGGCGATGTTGCAGGTGGCGAGCCAGGGCGCGCCACAACCGGTGGTGGAGCAGGCCGAGATCAATCGACTGGCCGGCGAGCGCCGCTGATGTTGCACAAGAGCCTGGTGCGCCGCCTGGATTTGATCACCCTGCAACTGTTTGTCGCGGTGTTTGAAGAGGGCACGCTGACCCGCGCCGCTGCGCGCGAAGCCATCGCGGTATCGGCTGCCAGCAAGCGGCTGATGGAGTTGGAGCAGGTGCTGGGCGTCAACCTGTTTGTGCGGCGGGCCAAGGGCATGGACCTGACGGCCGCCGGTGAAACCCTGTTGCACCATGCACGGCAGATGCTGTTCAACGTCGAGAAAATGGGCCTGGAACTTGGCGAACACAGCCATGGTGTACGCGGATATGTGCGGATGCTGGCCAATCTCTCGGCGATCATTCAGTTCCTTCCCGAAGACCTGCGGGATTTTTCCGCACTGCACCCTCAGGTCAAAACCGACCTGGAGGAGCGCCCCAGCAACGGCGTGGTCCAGGGTGTGCTGGATGGCGTGGCGGACCTGGGGATCTGCTCCAGCGACACCGACATCAAAGGCCTGCCCAGCGTGATTTATCGCCTCGACAAACTGGTGGTGCTGATGCCCGCGGATCACGCCTTGGCAGCCCGCGATAGCCTGGCCTTCGCCGAAACCCTGGACAGCGACTATGTCGGCCTGCACGCCGCCAGCTCGATCAATATGCGTACCCACGCCGCCGCACGGGAGGCGGGCAAGATGCTGCGCCTGCGTATTCATGTGCCGGGGTTTGATGCGATGTGCCGGATGGTCCAGGCGAACATGGGCATCGGCATTCTGCCGCGCAAGGCGTACGAATTGTTCGGCAGCGCCCTGGGTTTGCATGCCGTGCCGCTGACGGATGCCTGGTCGGATCGCAGCCTGATCCTGGTGGTACGTGATGAGGCGCAATTGTCGCCAGTGAGTCGTTTGCTCTTTGATTACCTGAGCAATACGTCTGAGTCCTACAGATAATTCTTCGATCGTTCGCCTTTCGCGAACGCTACTTGCCAACTGACGGTTGGATTTCTGCTGTATTGGCCCTCTAGTCTTGGCGCCACATTCCAAGAATAAGAGGTCCACACCATGACGGGTCCCCTGAGCGGTATCAAGGTGATCGAGATCGGCACGCTGATTGCCGCGCCGTTCGCCGCCCGGCTGATGGCCGAGTTTGGCGCCGAGGTGATCAAGATCGAAGCCATTGGCCAGGGCGATCCACTTCGCAAATGGCGAAAGCTGCATGAAGGTACGTCGCTGTGGTGGTACCTGCAATCGCGCAACAAGAAGTCCCTGGCGTTGGACCTCAAGTCCGGCGAAGGGCTGGACCTGATCAAGCAACTGCTCGGCGATGCCGACGTGCTGATCGAAAACCTGCGTCCCGGTGGCCTGGAAAAACTCGGCCTGGGCTGGGACGTGTTGCACGCCCTCAACCCCAAGCTGACCCTGGTGCGCATCTCTGGCTATGGCCAGACCGGCCCGTATCGCGACCGTCCTGGCTTCGGTGCCATTGGCGAGGCCATGGGCGGTATCCGCTACACCACCGGCAACCCGGACTCGCCTCCGGCGCGGGTCGGGGTGAGCCTGGGGGATTCCCTCGCGTCCCTGCACGGGGTGATCGGCGCGCTGATGTCGCTGTTGCGGGTCAAGACCGGGCAGGGCGATGGGCAGATCGTCGATGTGTCGCTGGCCGAAAGCGTGTTCAATCTGATGGAAAGCCTGGTGCCCGAATACGACATGCTCGGCCATGTGCGTGAACGCAGCGGCGGCGCCTTGCCCGGCATCGCGCCGTCCAACACTTACCTGACCGCCGATGGCGCCTACGTGGTGATTGCCGGTAACAGCGACCCGATCTACAAGCGCCTGATGAACGCCATCGGTCGCGCCGACCTGGGCGAAGCGCCGGAGTTCGCCCATAACGATGGCCGCGCCGCCAAGAGCGGGCTGCTCGATGCGGCGATCACCCACTGGACCAGCAGCCTGCCCATCGACCAGGTACTCAGCGCGCTGGAAGCCGCCGAAGTGCCGGCCGGACGCATCTATTCCGTGGCGGACATCGTCAGCGATCCGCACTATCAGGCGCGGGACATGTTGCTCAGCGCCGAGCTGCCCGGCGGCGTGTCGGTGAAGATGCCCGGCATCGTGCCCAAGCTCTCGCAAACGCCTGGCGGGGTGAACTGGTCGGGTCCGGCCCTGGGCCAACATACGGATGACATTCTTGGCAGCCTGGGTCTTACCGGCGCCGATATTCAACGCCTGAAAACGTCCGGAGTGGTGCAATGATTCGCGACTATTCAGACCCGCTGATCGTGCAGGAAGTCTCCCCGCGGGACGGCCTGCAAATCGAGCCGACCTGGGTCGAGACCGCCGACAAGATCGCCCTGATCGATCAGCTTTCACTGGCCGGTTTTTCGCGGATCGAAGCCGGTTCGTTCGTGTCACCGAAGGCCATTCCCGCGTTGCGCGATGGCGAGCAGGTGTTCCAGGGCATCCAGCGCAAGGCCGGTGTGATCTACGTGGCGTTGATCCCCAACCTCAAGGGCGCCCAACGCGCCATCGAGTCCCGCGCCGATGAGTTGAATCTGGTGATGTCTGCCAGTCAGACCCATAACCTGGCCAATATGCGCATGCGATGCGAGGCGTCGTTGGCGGCGTTCGGCGATATTGTCAGCTTTGCCGCCGACCATCCCGTGCGCCTCAACGCCAGTATCGCCACCACCTTTGGTTGCCCGTTCGAAGGAGCGATCGATGAGGATCGCGTGCTGCAGATTGTCGATGCTTATCGCGAGCTGGGCATTCAAGGCATCAGCCTTGCCGATACCACAGGAATGGCCAACCCGCGTCAGGTCGAGCGCCTGGTCAAGCGTGTGCTGGAGCGCGTGCCTGCCAGTGACCTGACCCTGCATTTCCACAACACCCGCGGCCTGGGGTTGTGCAACGTGCTGGCGGCCTACGAGGCGGGGGCCCGGCGGTTTGACGCGGCCCTCGGCGGCCTTGGTGGCTGCCCGTTTGCGCCGGGGGCGTCGGGCAATATCTGCACCGAAGACCTGGTCAACCTGTGCGAAGAAGTGGGCATTCACACCGGGATCGACTTGCCGCACCTGCTGCACCTGTCCCGCCAATTGCCGGCCTTGCTGGGGCATGAATTGCCCGGCCAGGTGGCCAAGGCCGGGCGCAATTGCGACCTGCATCCACCACCGGCGTACATCGCCACGCTGTAACCCCGCACCAGACAACAAAAACAATCGGGCGCCCGTGAGCAGCCCGCTGGAGAGAAAACATGAGCACTAATCCGTTAGAGGCCGGCGCGCGGCCGGCAGTTGAAGTCGACCCGATCAAAGCCGTGGTCAACAAGGTCGCCTGGCGCCTGATGCCCCTGATCATGGTCTGCTATCTGTTCGCCT
>Ga0307509_10011882_pt1 | contig 10472 bp, 7 predicted proteins | sample 10_EM_MG_FD_202245 | JGI IMG/M metagenome (GOLD analysis project Ga0307509, IMG submission 202245) | Populus trichocarpa ectomycorrhiza microbial communities from riparian zone in the Pacific Northwest, United States - 10_EM | ecosystem: Host-associated > Plants > Roots > Unclassified | place...
GTGGGATGTGGCGGGGCGTTGCAACGCAAGTCAGGACGCACAGGACGCATGGGACGCAGGAGATGCGTCGCTTGCGTCAGGACGCAACGCCGACGGATCAGACGCAGGGTCCGTTTTTGCTGATGTACGGCCTAGGCTAGCCCTCTGCTGTATTGGATTTGCGGCAAAAATTCAAAGTACATATCCCCCCACTACCAAGCAATGTTAAAAATGCACGAACTATTTTGTTTTATTTGCAAAACATACTACAGATAATAGGCCAATTAATTAAATTAATTGCAGAAACACAGCTGCTGTTGTGGTGGGTAAACTGTGCGGTACTAGCTGATTTAAAAAGTGTCTGGACACCTTGGAGCTACGACGTATACAAATCCCTTCACGGTGTCCGGACATTAAAAAATCACTAAGTACTGTGCTGGTAAGGTGACCACACAATATTGATAGAGTGGTGGTTAACTATAGAGGATTTCTAATCAGGAAGTAACACCCAAAATGGAAGAAAATTTCCCTCTATTAGCTTAGATATTTGATCTCATTATTGCTGAAGAAGCAGAACAGTGTTCTCAGCCGTCCGGGGCCCCCGTAGGGCCCGGCGGGGGACTGCCAAGATCCCCGGACGAGACGGGACGGCAAATTGTAGTCCGTCCCCGTCCTTGAATTCACAGGACGGCCGTCATTAGCAAGGACGAGGAGCCCAACGACCTGAGACAACTTCTGCAAAGGGGCGGCAGGTAACTACATAGGACCGCCGGGGACGGTGGGGGACGACACAATGTCGTCCGTCTTGGTCCTTGGCTCTTGTCGGGCAAGTTCAGGAAAAGACGGGACGGGACGACGAAATGTCGTCCGTCCTCGTCCTTGCCCAGGGCGGACGGACTGCCCCGTTGCGAACACTGAAGCAGAATCGGAGGTAAGAATGGAAGATTTGACCGTGGTGATGACCCGGGAGGAGAATCATCAAGACATTCTTGATATATTTGCCTATCACTCGTTGTGTGATCCCTTAAGAAATATCCGGGGGTGAAGACGAAAAGGTAAAAGATGAGAAACTTGAAACAGGTGCGGGAACCACACTTAAAGCTATCTGTTCTCAATGCTAATCACCCGGCCTATGGGCGCCTATCAGGCCTGATAGGCTTTCGCAGGCCGGCCGAACTCTACCTATATCGGCCTAGGCTATTTTCAGAGCGGCCTGCCTTGGCCAGGCCCGTTGGGGACCCTGCGGGGGAGGGGAGTCACGACTAGAGTTGGCTTCCCTCACAGATCATTAGAACCACAAGGTAATCGCAATATCCTCTGCCCCCTTCGATACTAGTAGGTAAACCATATTTTTGTCCACAAAATTAGCGCAGTAAGTAATTACAACCAGCTACATCCTCTATTCGCCTCCCTTACATGGTTTATCCTCTCTCCACCAAAGTGGATACGGCCAATTACCTTGGAGCTTAAGCAAGATAACAAGAGCAGCACGTTCATCGTCAGTAAATTTAGTAGCTCTGACAATAATACTATCGTTAAATGTGTCGTCATTGCCATTGGTGCGGTTGGATACTTTCTCGTAGAGGCGGCCAACACAAGCCATAACATCCTTGAAATCAAGATTGCGGGCTTCCACTTCCTTATGAAGAACTGCGGTGAATTCGGGCAGTTGTGCCAGCTTGTCCAGTCCCTGTTGTATCGACACAGTTGGGGGAATCTTTTTCCTCAATTCAGCTAGGTAGACAATGCGTTCTGCAATGGAACATTAGTAACAACTCAGTAGACACAAACATTGTTCCCAAGCGTCCAGTCCGTCCGTCTTCAGGCCGGGGCGGGACGGGCGGGCGGGGCTGCAAGTGTTTCAGGTGAGGCAATTTGCCGGGCAACTCCGCATTACAGGCGGACCCTGTAGGTGATTGACGGGCCCTACCGGTAACTGGCGAGGACTGCAGCAGACGGGTGAGGACAGCAGGTATCGTTCGGGAGTTACCTATCCGTTGAGGACTGAAGGGCCCTGTGGTTGCCCCCCTAGACGGCACCGTAATCACTCAGGCGATAGAGATCTTTGCCGGGGGGGGAGAGGGACAGCTCTCAAGAATATACCACTTTCCGAGCGGATTTGCATCACCAGGACCGACAGCTCAACTCCCTAGGCAATTAGGGAGAGGAAGTGGGTTTGATTTCCCGTCCGCTTTGATGTTTTTTCACCTTTTTCTGCCGTATATAGTATGGCCGAACGCAAATTTTATCCACCTTCCCCTTGGCAACGGCCTCTATCTCCAGAGAGCCTACGGTGCGGTAGCCTTTTCAAAAGAACGGACGCTCTTGCCGCACAGCTTGAGACACGCCCGGGACGCCCGGGACTCAGTCGTGGCGGGCCTACAGGGCGGACGAGACGCTTGGGAACACTGGACAAACATTCATCTTACACACCTAGGGCTCCATGGACATTATACTTTCCCTCCGACTTCATCGTCTTCGTTCTTTCTTCCAATGCTAGACCCTGTTGGAAAATTAGAATACCCCTGGAAAGGCGTAGCGGGGGTGATCCTACAAGAAGGTTAAAGGATCGGCATATTAGCTCCTTAGTGCTCTTGTCGTACCGCTCTTGCTTCTCTTTAAAGCGTTCGAGGAACTCTTCGCGCCAATCACGCAACCTTTTGGATCGACTCTCCAAGAAGTAGAACATTTTGTCTCGCTCCTCTGGAGAGTCTCTGAGCAAGGCATTGCGTAGGCCTAGACAGCGATTGAACCACTTGGCCTCAAGTTCCTGGATAGCCGCTCTGTACTCAAGCTTGCTGGTCGGGGCTCTATGGCTCTGTTGCGCATCGTTAGTTTCCAACTTGAAGCTGGTCAAAGGTAGTACGAGCAACGTTGATGAGGGGGCGAAATCTGCCGGTACGAAGTGCAGCCTGAAAGCAAGTTGGAGATTTCGCGAAACGATACATTTTAGGGAGGGATAGAGATGTGGCCAAGGCAGTATATATTGCAGTGGGGTTGTCGGGTGTGGTAGAGAGAAAGATGGGAGTGGCCTAGGTTGTGTGAATATCATGGGTTGCTAGTCACATGCCAAGACAACATACACGCCGTAGAAACTCGAATAAGCGAAACGTGTCCTATCGTTGGGCTTCACACTCTCAGTAAGGTCTAGAAAGTTTTTGCTGTGTTTTTGCTCTGTTTTTTACCCGCTTGCCTGAAGGGGATTTTGGACTTCATAGCACACGGTTCGATTAACGTACCCGAAGGGATACCGAAAAATACGGCACTACGAAAAATTTGGTGAGTGCGACCAATGATGTCCGTCTTCGGGTCCGAAAGGGACGGACGGCGTTCTCGTACGATGCCTCACACCCCACATCGCGAATGTGACTCATACTAACCCCCATGATTCAATCCCATCGCCTGGACGCCCGGTGTGGGTAGTGAGAGCAGTCATGTTGCCCGATCGGGGCCCACGAAAAAACTCAGTTTTGTAGTTAGCTTGGTGCACACACTTTTCCTTATATGATAAGCCGCCTCCCATGTATCCAAGCCTAGTACCGGTGTGGGTTAGGGTCATATCATAGGGTAGTTAGGCGGTCACACTTGGTGTTGTGCCCCTCTGTGACTCACCCACTAAGGGTATTCAAAGTTAAAAACAAGAATTTTGAGTGAAATTTAGCGTAGGATCTTGCATTAGGGCACTTCGCACAATTAGCCAATAGTGTTGGGGGAAACTGAGTAACATATTTGAGGGGCTCGGGAGAGGAAGAAGCCTCCAGTACTGTATTAAACTGGTGGTAAGAATAAGTCCTCTGACCATGGGAGCAACCACCATGCCCCAACTATTGTGAGAACCATAATAGTGGTACAATGGCAACCACAACTATAGACTAGGAGAGGGACAACAAACACAGGGGGCTCAACGAACATATCAAGCAAAATTACCGTTGGCCAATGCACTTTGAGTGTATTGTTCGTTGAGTCCCAGTGTTAGTTGACCTCCCGCCTAATCTAAGTACTATTAATTCTGAGCCCTGTATATTTTGGCCTGCTCTCTCTTCAGGAGCATGAAGTCAGACCTTTGATTTTGCCTGTTGTCTTGATTAGAGTCATTGCGCCTGTAGTATTGCAATGGTTGAGTGCGGGGAATTGTTGTTGTGCCTGTTATCCTCAGGTCCCCCTTAGCTTACACAGCTTACACCTTTTAGTCTTACCAGTTACCGACCTCCAGACATCGGTAAGTGGAGTATTGTATGGTAAAGTAAAGTAATGGTAAACTAGCTTTTTCTAAGTGTGCCAAGCTTACATGAAACAAGAAAGTAAGCTAAAAAAATTCAAAGTTGAAAAACTTGAAAAACCTTAGCTTACTTTGCTGTTTCATGTAAGCTTGGCAAAGCCAAAGCCAGCTAATTTACCATTACTTTACCTTACCATACGAGACTATATTTTTGTGTTGGGACGGTAGGTAAAAGGTCCATAAGATGGGTAAGTAATATGAGTAAGGTAGAGTAAATAGCTTACACACAAATTATTGATTGAAAAACAACAGCAAAACTTTCTTAAACATCTGTGAGTGATTAGCTATTTTCTCAATTATGAGATATATGGCTTTCTAATGGAATTTCAATAATTCTTTTCAATTTAAATTATTTTACAGTATCTTTGAAACACTCAATTAAGGCCTGCATCAGCAAAAACACATCCTACATCTGATCCGCTGGGGTTGGGACCTGACGCAAGCGACATATTTTCTGCGTCCCATGTGTCCCATGCGTCCCATGCATCCTATGCGTCCTATGCGTGCTGACTTGTGTTGCAACACCCCGCCAGATTCCACGCCATGTGAATTGCCCTGCAATGTTCCATCTGTCCTGACGCAATGTCGTCTCCTCTCCTCCCGGTATCTAGACTACACTAGACCGTGACTCTTGTTCTCGTCACTTCTTTCGCCTGATGGTGCTAGCCCCTTGTTGCCACTTCGCCATGTCCTGACACATCTCTCATCCCTGGAATCCGAAATAATCGGCTGCTTCCTCAGACCACATATACCTCGAGTGGGATCTGGGGCCGCAGCACATTTCTTTTGGTCACATTGGAGTATGTCATCTCACATCTCAGGCCTCACTGGTCTCACCATCTAATGATCTGGGTTTCAAGAAAGTCGCTTCTATATCTTCTATATACAGTATCAGGGTGTAGGATTCTCACCTATTGCCAAGTCTTGATTCTCTCATGCTGATTCCTCAATAAACCTCATTAAATGTTCTCAAATCAATCCGGCCATTCACAATCTACTGCCAGTCCACCTCCGGGATCAGATGAGCCAGGCCGAGGATTGTTCCTATATCTACTATTGTAAACCCTGGTGCGTTCTCCCTAATCCGCACTGTAACAAGGCGATATTGATCAGATACATGCCTGGAGTTGACTACGGTCAGCATCTGAACACAAGCCACCCGACGCACAGTATCCGTATTGTCACATCTGTAGTCCCAGATTTTCTAGAGCGCAACTAGCTTTGCTGGTGGACGACCTCTTAGCCCACTATATATTTCTTCTGTACCCGCTTGTACCCAAATCCAATCAATGCGACGGCACTGGTTTCTAAAATGTAGGGCCCCAGTGGAATGTGGATGGTGGATGTCGTAAACATCGGCTGCTTTGAACGCAAGAACTGAGATTTCAAGTTGGGTTAGTAGCTCAACAGGTACTGATCGAAGTATCACATGGTCTTCCAGAAAACGGTGGTTTATTGGTAAGTTATGCCTGCTATATTGTATCAATTCACAATTTATAATATCAAGTGAGAGTCCCGAGATCCTGCCAAAATCATTGACAGTGGACAAGTTGTCCCAACACATCAGCAAAAAAAATACCTTGCGTTCTGTCTCTCCCCGCTCACCCTGTGCGCCGGACGTTCCTATTACCCTAGCGGGAATAGCTTGCATAATTATGCGCGAGGTATATGCCACCATAGGGGAGAGCATATATCTGAACCCAAGCTTCCTGAGTAGGGACTTCCCGGAGGCATCTGGGAGACTACTCAGGAACTACAAAGAGTTCACGTTTCAAGATATGGCTAACTGATTGGAACGATGATTAAGAGAATCAGTTCTCTACTCTTACTAATGCATACGCATTATGCATTGATAGATGAATATCGGACTTGATCACTCCATATTCATGATACTATTGGTATGTAGCCATTTAGACTGCATATTCCATTATAGTCTATCAGGACGAAGAGATCGAAGACTGACTACTGGTAGAGTGGGGACACCCTCAGAAGAAATAGCAGTCGGGAGATTCTCAGAGTCAAGCTGGGCAAGATTCAGGGTCAAACAGTGTTCGCACTTTGTTCTGACGAACTGAATTCTTAGAAAGGTACTTCTTTACTAGAGAAGTCCAAGTAGCATGAACCTTAGTATAAATAGTAGGCCTCTCCCCGATGGTTGAGAACATCATCAAGCAACGGAGAAGAGACCTTAACAATATTATAAGTTATTACGATATTCTTCTATTACTTTATCGAACAATCCTTCTTGAGCCTTCCTGACATATAATCCGTTGTCTCGAATATCCTCGGCCTAGATAGCTCGGAATCCTACCGTGTTAGATACCCCGTAACAGTCCGCAGATGACTTTGTCGGTGAAGATAGGGTAACTGGGGTCCCAATGTAGGGTAATCATGTTTCTAAGGTACGGTAACTTCACCCCTCCATGCCTTTATTTCCTTTGGGAGTCCGCGCGACCACATATAATGTTGCCCCAGAGACCCGTGCAACGTTTACTATGGGTCCTTTGCTTTATGCGAACATACTCTCCGAAGGTTACCCTGCCTAGTAGGGTAACTTTGGCCTACCTAGGTTACCCTGTCTAACCCTATGTCACCAAGTCACTTTGTAGACACTTGTACTAACTCATGTCTACCGGTAGTATACTAAGTATACTGGCCTATCCTCAATATGGTAACTACTTGGTATGCCATACGGGCTTGAGTCTAGTCCACTGTAGCTACCTATCTGTAGGGTCGTTACAGCCTTGGTCCCAGGCTCCAACTCGCCCAAACACCACATATCCCCCCCCACTGTTAGAGAGTTACGGGTATTAAAGGAGTCTATCAATGAGATGGAACAGTCTGGGAAGATCCGTAGGTCATCCTCTCCCATAGGTGCTCCCATCTTGTTTGTACCGAAGCCTGATGGAACACTTCGGTTATGTGTTGATTATCGAGGGTTAAATAAGATTACTATTAAGAATCTGTATCCATTGCCCTTGATGAACGAGCTACTTAGTAGGCTCGGGAAAGCCACAGTGTTCACCAAACTGGACCTGAAGAATGGCTATTACCTCATCCGCATGGGGGAAGGGCAAGAATGGAAGACGCCTTTCAAAAGTCGCTATGGCTTATACGAATATACTGTCATGCCTTGTGGACTTTGTAATGCGCCATCAACTTTCCAAGCAATGATCAATGATGTATTCCGTAACATGTTGGAAGTAGGGGTCATCGCCTATATGGATCACATCCTAATCTATTCTGAGACCATAGAAGAACATGTTGCTATGGTAAGGAAAGTAATGCACAGGCTGCGGAAGGCAGGCCTATGTGTTAGCATAAAAAAGTCAACCTTCCATGCGAGAGAAGTAGAATTCCTTGGATACAAGATCTCTGACCATGGAATATCAATGACAACCAAGAAGGTTGAGGAGATTACGGCGTGGTAACCATCACAAAAGGTCGTTGATGTGCAAAGCTTTATGGGCTTTGCCAATTTTTTCCGTCGATTCATTAAGAGATTTAGTAAGATAGCGAAACCTTTAACCGACCTAACAAAGAAGGGCATCAAGGGGAATTGGACCAATGCTTGTCAAGCGGCATTTGATGAGCTCAAGAGAGCTTTCACAACAGGTCCAATATTGACTCACTTTGATGAAACTCGTCCAACGAAGTTGGAAACCGATGCTAGTGACTTTGCCCCGGGAGCCGTTTTATCGCAGGTATGTGAAGACCAGCGATGGCACCCAGTGGCCTTTTATAGCCGAAGGTTCGCCCCCGCTGAAGTAAATTATCATGTTCCCGATAAGGAAATGACAGCTATAGTTGCTGCATATCGCGAATGGGAATACATGTTGAGATCCGTTAAGGAAAAGATAACTGTTTATACTGATCATAAGAAGTTGGAGAACTTTAATACTACCACGATTCTCAACAGAAGACAGCACCGGTGGGCTGAATTCCTGCAATTGTTCAATTTCAAGGTTGTTTACCGCGAGGGAAGGCGAAATGAAAAGGCCGCTGCATTGTCTAGGCGTAGGGACTACCGCCCTGAAGGGGGGAGTAATTCTGATCCCTACACTTTTTTCCGTCCGCATCAGTATGTTGGTCAGGAGCAGGACATCTTGCGACCACAGATGTTGCAGTGCTGCCAAGGGTTTCGGCTACATTCCGCGTTTAGGGCGGCTCTACTGAAAGCAGCCGACCAAGACCAAAGCTACTTGGATACGTTCAAGTCAGTACTCAAGGGTGAGAAGAATGTTTATACAAGTCTAACTATTATAAAGGAATTGCTCTGTTATAAAAACAGGTGGTATATCCCCAAGGAGGAGGCCTTGAAGCGAATAATCAAGGAGGCTGAAGATGATTCACGCATGGCTAGACACTTCGGAACCTACAAGACAATTGGTAGGGGTAGGGCAAACTTCTACTGGCCAAAAATGGATGAACAGATCACAGAATATATTTGCACATGCAACATATGTCAACATAACAAGGTCATGCGGCACAAGAAGTACGGGCTATTGGAGCCTATAGATGTTCGAATGAGACCGGGGACCTCCATATCCATGGACTTCATTGTGGGGCTACCCAAATCAGAAGGGTATACGAAAATATGTGTCATTGTGGACAGGTTCTCAAAGATGGCACATTTCATTCCCCTCAAGACAGAAGAGCACATCAAGGAACTGGCTCTTATCTTTCTGAAGGAAATCTGGCGCCTTCATGGGCTCCCAGAAACAATTATATCTGACCGAGATACCCAGTTTACATCCAAGTTCTGGATAAGCCTAATGCAACTATTGCAAGTCAAGCTAAATGTTTCCACTGCGTTCCATCCCGAAACCGATAGGGAAACTGAACGGGTCAACCAGACACTGGAACAGTACTTACGCAGTTACTGTTCGTATCAGCAGGATGATTTGGTGTTACTACTCCCTTTTGCGAAGCACGGCTATAACATTTTGCTATCAGAATCCGCTAAGGCTAGTCCTTTTGCAATCAACTACGGATTCACTCCTCTGACACAATGGTCGGGGATGGTGTCAGATAATCAAGGGATACACCCAGACAGTGAGCTTGTGGTGAAGGATTTGGAAAGAACTTGGCAAGAGATTAGAGAAACATTACAACGGGAACAAGAAAGACAAAGGAAATGGGATGATCAAAAACGACAGCCTTCTCCTGAATATATCACACTAGAGGATGTCAGCCAGGGCAGAGCAAAGAAAGCAGACCGCGTAATGTTGAACCGAAAAAACCTTCGCACAAGGAGGCCTGTGGAAAAGTTAGACCATAAAATATTTGGACCCTTTGTGATCAAGCAAAAAATTGGATCCAGAGCCTATGAGTTAGAATTGCCTGCCCGATGGACAATTCATCCGGTGTTCAAAGTCGGGTTGTTGGAGCCTTACCGCGAGGATCCTATCGGAAGACCTCAGTTGGCAATACCGGCACCAGACATTGTAGATAGTGAGCCCAGTTATGTTGTGGCGGAGGTCGTAGACAGTCGGTGGTATGGAAATCCTAAGTTAAAGTTTCCTCACAGCTTTGTGCAATATTTAGTTGGTTGGGAAGGGTATGAACCAGAAGAAAATTCTTGGAAACCGTTCGGGATGTTGGAAGATTGTCCTATGCAGACCTTGGTAAACTTCAACGACAGGTATCCATCGAAGCCTAGAGACCATCGGGTTGTTAACGGGCCTATGCGTGGAAAGCAAAGACGACGCTAAGATCTGCAGACAGATCTAGAAAAGAGGGGAGTGGTGTAACGACCCTACAGATAGGTAGCTACAGTGGACTAGACTCAAGCCCGTATGGTATACTACATCAGCAAAAAGCCATCCTGCGTCAGATACGCTGGTGTTGCATCCTGATTCTGCTAATGTGGACTCTGAGTCCTGTGCGTCCTGTGCGTCCTGTGCGTCCTGTACTCAGGCGCCACATCGGGTTGTGTCTGGTGCGTCTGGACACCCTTCTCAGTACTGGGTTCCGTCCGGACACATGCAACTAAGCAACCCTGCTTCCCATGCATCCAGACTTCAACCTCCACACGATCGCACATCAGGATTTACCACTACCCCTAAGTACCCGCCCCAGGACAGGCTTCTACTGGTAGGAGTCTGAGGCCCAGCCCTATGGTGAGGAAGTCGTATTTCTTGGCACAGAAAATATGGTTAGTGCTGGCGCCTGGTGAGAAAGCCATCGTACCCTTAATCTTAAATTTACGCTA
>Ga0307509_10011883_pt1 | contig 10471 bp, 14 predicted proteins | sample 10_EM_MG_FD_202245 | JGI IMG/M metagenome (GOLD analysis project Ga0307509, IMG submission 202245) | Populus trichocarpa ectomycorrhiza microbial communities from riparian zone in the Pacific Northwest, United States - 10_EM | ecosystem: Host-associated > Plants > Roots > Unclassified | place...
TCAGAGTACGGAGATCGACAGGCAGAAGGGGATTACGCATGAAGGAGAGATTGATAGGTGTGGCAGACGATAGATTGATTGAGAGAGTTTTTCTTATATAGACTTATGTTTGGGTAGTTAGTTTTGGGGGGTGTGGAGCGAATGAAGTTTTTGATTCTCCCTAGTACCCTTTTAGTTTTGCCCTAGTCTAGTTCGACCGGTTGACCGTTGCCTGCGCATTATCCTCGCAACAGTAACGAACCCTACTGGCCTTCGCCTGATAGCTGGTGTGGAGGCACCTCCACCTGTTGAAGCTCTTCTGGGGGCCATAGTGTCTTGGTGGTGGTGGCTAATGGCTAAAACCCGGTAGGCAGTGGCTTTGAATGGGTAGAGATAGTGGTTTGCGGGCAATAAAGAACGCAAGAAATAACCAACGCGAGCTGTGAGAAGAGTGGTGATGATGTGGTATGGAAAAGCAGAAAGGGGGACTCGTGTAGTAAGGTTTGATGGGCCCTGCCTGGGAGAGCTATGACCCCGCACTGTCCCGGCAACCGGACAAACCATAATCCACCAACCTCCCAGGCTTACCGGCCTACCTCCCTGGTTGGGTTCGTCGCGCTTCGCCCAATTGGCAATGGGTTGTACCAACCCGATATAAGTTATTATTTTTGCCATGAATTCCAATTGAGGGCTAAAACCAGAGCTCCGACACGGAGTCCCTTTAGAAGCGGAATATGACTGGCAGACCCAGGACCCTGCGGCATCGTGTACTCTCTTGCGCAGGTGATTTTTGGCTTGTTGGTCAGGCAGTTGGCTGCTTACTCAAGTTGTCTTGTGAGAGTCTCAAGACAAGGTAAGGTAGTCTTGGTTCTTGGGATTCTGAGCTTTCTGAGCTAGGACATAATTATTGCTTCCCAACAAATTCTATTGGCCAAAATATCCGAGGATGAGCGATTCCATAATCGGAAGTGACAGAGCAATCCGGCGACGTGAGTATATCATTGTTAGCTTACTGGCCATGCACGAAAGCATCCAAGTCCGAGTGATACAATAAGCCCTACTTGACCGACACAAACTACCGCAGCCTCGGTCTCCTGCTCTGCAGAAATATTTAATCATAGTATACCAGGAGTCACAACCACCTTCGACAGAAATGGTAATGTTGGCCCGCCCCAGGTTAGGAAAGTCTTTAGCTGAACAATGCAAATCACCTAATTGGCGATGATCACTCAATCTTCCCACACTGAGAAGGAAGGCAAATCAGTGAAAACTGAAATAGTCTACTTATGGAAGGTGGTGTTTACCAATAGATGACTCAATCGAGAGGTTCTAATCTCTGGAACAAAGTGCTCCCACTTGGGTAGCTCGAGCTTAGCCTTGATAGAGCTTGAGCATGGACTTCGTGAGTCAGTTCATGAAATATCACTCGAGAGGGGTAGCAGGATCTTCTGTGAAATCCGAAGTCAGCCCTTATAGAATCTCATATTACTATCACCGATCATAACAGCGACGGTGGTCAGCGTGTACATGTTTCCTGGTTCGGCGGAGCCTTCCGGTTTCCAAGATTCTAATATCTAATATTATACTCGCTCTCATGCTAGCTGACATTCCAAAGATTTCTCTCCATATCTGAGAAGATTATTATTCCTATCGCACTCCCCATACCAATACCAACCGTTTCAATCGCAACTCCAATGGTGTTGAAAACAGTCAGGCGTGATAGAGGCAGCAGTAGTTCCTGGTCGTGCCTCCGCTGATTAGACCCCTAATTTAATTCTCACCACAATCAATCACAGGATTATAATAATACCTCACCAACTCCAACAAAACCAATATCATATTAACTATCGTTCTAAATGAAAATGCACCCCTTTTATTTCGCTTTCCCTGCTCTCCTTCCAGCCCTCATCTGATGGGCTGGTACATGGAGCCGTATCGCACAGTGAGCTCTTTGTTCGCTCCTTTTGCATCCTAGACGAAGGCATCCCCAGCATGGGAGTTTGGAGACTGCTTGTTCCCCCTATATACTTAATTCAATTAAGTAGGAGCTCTGTTATCCCTGAGCAGTCTTCCGGCGAGGCGTGCGGAAGTGCTCTGTCCCGTTGATCTCGCAAGGAGCGATATTGGGATGTTGGCCATTTCACGGCCTCCCAATACCTGCCGAAAAATACTCTTTGGCGGTTTCTACTAATACGTTTCTGATGGAGGTCTGGTTTATGCGCAGGGAAATATGCCGTAGTAGAAGCACCGCAAGGACACAGCTATGAGCCGAACTGTCGTCACGAGAAAGACCGGGTCAGTCGCTGATAAGAAAACTGAGATGTGTTCGATATTCGATGTATATAACAAGTGTGTTCGCAAAGGAGTGTAAGGTGCTAGGAAGTGATCATACAGAGAACGGAACGCAGCTCAGACTAGATACAGTTTGTGGTGGCCCGCACAGTGGGCTCCTACCACACAACACGACTCACCCCGGCGCGGTCTGGTCAATAGCCCTGCTCACACCTACAAGTGTGCCCTAACCTAACATACCACGATGGGGTTACTCCATCAGTTTCATGCCATCAGATTTACCGCGAGGCGTGCGAGGTAATGGGTGAGATGGAATTAATGTTATAAGCACTGGATAGCAGAAGGACTGATCGAAGAAGGACAAAGAGGCTTTTCACTTGGCAAAGAATATCAAGCACGGGCTTGTATTTATATGACCTACCGAGTTACAATTGAGGCCGTTGTGGACCCTTTAAATACACGAATCTTTTTCTGCTCTTCCGGAAACCTCTAGAACCAAGTCGCCATATTTTCCCACTCTATCACCCAATTGCTTTACCCCGCTTGGGTACCCCTCTTACCCCTCTTACCCCTCTTACCCCTCTTTTCCTACCCCGCTTTCCCCTCACTTCGCATCCTTCACCGAATACCTGAGTCCGGTGAATCCTCCGGTGTTGTTCTCGCATCTTCTAATAGAGTGTAAGGATCCTGTAAGCAGGGCGCCGTGATTAATAGCAGGAATGACTGTCTGCTACCCTCCACTCACCTTCAATACATATGAGAATGGCGGTGAATGGCGGTGGGTGCTTGCTAAGTATAGTATTGCACTATTTCTTGGGCTATAGCATTTACGGTAATTGATCAACTATCATTGGTTCGGTGCTGCCTTTGTATGTGGTTGCTCGGTCGCCACGGGGGTCATTGCGCTATGATAAAATACACTGTTTTTATTCTATTTGAACAACACGCTATATATACAGTACGGGGACAAAACCTTTCGTCCGATGCCCTTTTTACACTAAAAATGGACGTTTTTAAACAAACAATTATCAACACTGCTTATATAAAAACACTTGAAATCTTTCTATCAGCTAGGGAATCACTATCTATTCAAACCTCTATAAGTAGAAGTGTAAGTAAGCAAAGCCGCCTTCATTGTTCGTGATTGCATCAACTGGTGTGAGAGCGACTTAGATTTTTGTATGCGGCTCCATACAAAAATGTACATGGCAACCGATACCAGATACTTAAATGACCTTTTCTCCACCACCTGGTGATATTTAAAGATTCTGTAAATTTCTTCATGTTATCTACGGGTTTGCTAATGCAAGGACAAATTTTCGCTGATTCTCATAGACATTGCCCGATGAGGGAGGGTGGTGAAAATGGGCACTTTTGGTGTAAAAAGGGCATCGGACGAAAGGTTTTGTCCTAGTACTTTGGTTTATCGATTGTGAAGGGGGGGGAGTAGTTTCCCTCTTGTACGACTAGTCTATAACGAACATCTCACCTTACACAACGTACTACATACACACATCCCAACATAGTTACTAACCCTCTGTGACAATGAGCTTCGCTATCTATACATTTCTTAGATCACTGCAGTTTTCTAACCACTTTTGAGAGAACTTGTTTACCTTCTTTATCTGCAGATAAAACCTGTTGGCTACTCAGTGGAGGCAGTGGAAGTGGCAGTTTCATGAGAAGCATATTGAGATCTGCCTTTATAACCTTCAGTAGTAGAATCACAAATGGTGGTAGCTGAGGCAATGCAGAGTTCCGCAGTGAATTACAAAATTCATTTTAACTTCGGACATTCGTGACACAGCCTCTGCACCACAGACCTCCACCACGAGTACTCACTTTCCCTACTGCAACCATCCAGCAAACAATATTAAGAAAATACATGAATGCCCTAACCCCCAATGACCAGAACCACCACAACAACTGCCCAAAAGTGAAGATAATACCAGAATGTGCCCAGGTCTTCAAACTACTCACAGAACGGGTAGGCCGATTGCTGCTTTGTAAGGGCGACCATCTTCGACACGGTTTCCTTTTGTGGACCGCGATTCTGACCCGCTCCATCGTGGCTCATATCGGTATTAAAAAGTACACCCGTGAGAAATAAGCAGGCGAGAAAACTATATATAACAGTGTCCATCTTTGCATCCATCCTGTTGCTTCTTCGGTCAGTTTTGTTAGAAAGAAGTTGAATACAGGTTCTAAGATGCTCAGTCTGCTGGTCCAACTTGCTTGACAGATCATTTGTCTTTGTCTCAAACTGGTTTTTGATGCCCTTTAGTTCTTGTTGAAGATCACCGATCGAGGATCTGATGTTACCAATATGGATATTCACAAGTGTAGCATTGGCTTTCAGTTGGCGAATATCCCCTTCCTGTGACGTGTTGGTTGCAAACTAAACTCCCATTAGTACAATGCAGCATCCCATAGGTATCCCACAAATGTCTACCTTGTCGGGTGGAGCAGACACCTCTCCTACCTCGACTCCTTGCTCAAGCACTTGATGGCTGCCAGTGGGGACACCATTGTGGCCGACCTAAAACAATTTTCTTAGTGAAACAACTGATAATCAATAATGGTAGATAATTTACCTTGGATTCGGTATGGAAAGCACGGCTGCAACATGCGCGAGGGAAACAAGTACGATAGTTGGGGAGGGGGTACAGAATGGTGGGGATATCATTTTGGCCAACCTACACAGTTTTCTTAGTGAAAGAACTCATCAATGATGGTAGTTAGTTTACCTCAGATTGAGTATGGTAAGCACGGCTTTGATATACTCGAGGGAAACTAGTATGATAGTTGGGGAGGGTGTACTGCTTGGTGCGGATATTGTTGTGGCTAACCTAAACAATTTTCTTGGTGAAAAAACTCATGATCAAGGTCGTAGTTAATTTACCTCATATCCGGTACCGCCAGCACGGCCACAATATATACCACGGAAACTAGTACGATTGTTGGGCAGGGTGTACTGAATGGCAGAAAATCTGCGAAATTTGAAAAGCTTCGTTGAGAGCATGATTGGGCCCTGGGATGAGTTGACTATGTAGAATCAAACAGAATGAGATAAATCCGAAGATGAAAAGTGATAAATGAGAAAGTGTGTAAGGTGGTTGTTGTGGTACAGTGATGTTCACACCGATTTCGCTTGCTTAAATACCACCCCTCCCAACCCCTGTGACCACCGAATTCATCACATCAATTGCACGCCATGTTTGTGCGTTGCCATGCAATCATGAAAAAGTCCACCACCGTGTCCGCAAAGAGGTCACCTGTAAAGGAAATAGACCAGGAGTCTCAACCGAAAGACAGGCCAAAAAAAATAATATTATCGCACTACTGGTTGGAATTTTGCTGCTCACCACATCCGGATTCATTGACGGAAAACTTCTACTACGAGGACAACTACTTATAGAAAGACCACTAGAACAAGCTAGTTCTAGAAAACCATTGTCTGATACCTACTGCACCACCGTTAGCTTCATACAGATCACGCACAACCCCCCTTACCTAGTTCATCATGGATCACCAACCATGAAACACCTTAAGTGCAAGGTGCGACAACATCAAACACACTATTGTCACCACAACCAACACATCTCCCGTGATATCGACCGAACCTAACATCCCTCGGTCTATTGTGATACCGACAGCAAAGCACCATCCCCGATCCTCGGTAAATTGGACTTCACCTCAGTTATGAGTAGGAGGAGATTCGGCAAAGATGGGTACTGGAGGGAATGCGAGGAGAGAATCGTCATACACAGGTCATACGTCCGAAGGAAGATTGGGCTTTGAGGAGGATAAAAGGACTCCTGTTTTCCCTTTGTTCGTTGTTTTGATTATCCATCACACATCCGCTTTTCTCTTCTCTCTATCTTTTGTCAGACAATCAGTTTTTCATTTCTTCGTTCTCTACGGGATTTGTTTTCTTGTTATCTTACCTGTTCGTATCGATAAAGGTCATTGGTTCTCCAATGGTCAGTAAATCGAATCCGCTGTACCCCAAACCATTTTGTTGAAAACTACTTATTGTTCATATAGCAGTGCTATTTTTTGGTGTAGTCATTAGTGCACCTGTTTAACACACCAACAATTTCTAGTTCAAGTCTTACAACTTTCATTACTATTTTATTAGATAGTAAGTTTTACTACTTCCAAAGCTAATCGTATGAATTCTCTATGTTTAGTTAGCTCATCAGCAACAGCTGAGTCAATGGCCTGGGAAATTTGGGACCAGAAACTAATGAGTTTAGAAAATGGGGGGGCAAGAAAAATGGTTCTGTTGAGTCAGTGTTGTTCTGTTGCGGAAATCCATCAGTAGAGGAAACCTATCTGAAGTGGGCCGAGTTCATTTCTAGGGAAGGTTTCATTGGCTATTATCAAACTATAGCTCCTTGGTGGTCAATAGACTATGCGATCAGGTTGGAGGGAAAAATATTGCCATTATGGGACTCTACAGGCATTTCCCTTCCCAGCATGAGAAGTTTACCACAACTATCTTGAGTGCTATCCTCAAGCAACTTGTCACCAGAGAAGGTATTCCGGAGCACACGCAGGAGGCTTTTCAGAAGGTCAAAACAGAGTTTGGTTGCGGAGGTCTCCCAATCAGAGACCGAGTAGATTTTCTGAAGAAGGCTATTGCATTGCTAGGGCGCGGATATATATGCCCTGATGCCCCAGACAAAGCTGCTCCACAGCATCAATGAGTGCTACCTAGCTCGCTACGAGAAATCATTAGGGGCGTCAGGAAACACGCGTGTATTGCTTACCGGGAGGCCCCATATTGTGTGAGAAATCATAAAATCTTGTAGCAAGCCGGTTAGGATACACCCTAGCCCTGCCCAAGACGATATCAAGAGTTATCAGGAAATGAAGCTTGACCATGACACGAACCCCTATGCATTGGACGATGAATTAAGAGCGGATATTATGAGAGCAATTCGGGAGATGATCTCAGAAATGTAAGCAAGAGTATCAAACACATTCCCAATACAATCACGATCTATTATTTGCCAACCGTGATTCCTAGTTTCCTTCTCGTTTCCAAAATATTAATCCAATCCTGAGTGCAACTACTCTCCATCAAAGAAGAAACAAACTAGACAAGATGACTAGAGGGGAGGGCCTGGGCGACACATAAGAGGCAACCAGATCACGAATGAAGACCAAGCGGGGAGGCAGGTCAAAACTCCGCATGCAAGTCTTAATGTGGGTAGGCCATTACCAGTGCTCCCAATGGGCGAAGCCGGCTAGGCTTCAGTGAAGCTGGGCCCAGCCTATTGAAATTCTCTTGGATTTAGCCTGGCCGGAGCTGGCAGGCCTGGGATAGTCGGGCCCACCCATAGGCCATATAGGTGTTGCGAATCACCGGTGAGCATTCCAGGCGAATCAAAGTTTCCTTTGTACCTTTCCTATTTTTCTTAGCTGTTAGTTACTAGTTCCTTTGTAAGTCATTATCAAGCGCGGAGGAGGTGGGAGTATACGGCGTTTGTATACTAGTGGGAGGATTCGCAGACATGGCCGGGAATGCTCGGAGAGCAGCACGAAGTATGCTCCGGAATACTGTGCGGGCAGGGAGAGAGATTCTCCGCGGAAGGATCCCCACCAGTTGGGATATGTGGTCAAGTTCTGTCTATTTAAATGATCAGCTCCGCCGTAGATATTCTGGATAAGCAAGCAACTATCCGAAGAATATACAGCCTTTTCCTCCTCTCGTACACTTTCTTTCTCTCGCTTATTGGCCTCTCTCTCGCAATCTGTACCTCATAGCTAGTGTTGTTCACGAGTCCAGACCTGGGCTCGAGCCGCCAAGAAACCCCCAAGAGGCTCGAGTCTAGAGTCGAGTCGGCTCGTGGACCCCTGTCCGAGCCGGCTCGAGCCGCCAAGAGACTCGAGTCTGCTCGTGGACCCCTGTTCGAGCCGCCAAGAGCCCGGTTTCCAAGAGACGCGAGCCGGCTCGGCTCGTAGCACCCCCGGGCTCGAGTCCGCTCAGCTCGTGCACAACACTATTCATAACAACAAAAATGACCGCAAGATGTGTGGTGGGTGTTTATATACTGGCCCATAGTGGAGATATAGTTTATGCTCAAAACAAGGTAATACAAGTCGTCGTGGTGAGGAGCAGTCACTTTAGTTCTCGTAAACCTCAGCAATTCTGAACCAAGCACACATAATCACGCATTGTGGTATTCCGAACAGTCCAGGGGCCCCACCAGCAGGGCAGGGGTAATGCCAAGAAGACAGGGTGGGGGCGCCAGCCCTGGTTCTGTATAGGGAAAATTCTGATTTATTGACCTAGATTAGAGAAGAACTGACGGGCCAAATAAAGAAGTACAAAGAAGGGTGGAGGAAACAGCTGAATATTCGTATCCAAGTTGCTTATCTGTCAAGCTATGGCAGAAGATGGGTTTATATAAGGAACACAAAGACCATTTGTGAACATCCTAACCTGCGGGAATCATTCTGGGAAACTGCATAAACCAAGGAGTTCCGGTTAGTGTTTGTTACGGGGCGAGGCGGGGCGGGTTTTCACTCGCCAGACCCTGCGCTTACACGGGGCCGGGGGGGGTATGTTTCGGATAATCCTTCAGGCTCCCCGCCCCCGTCCGGGCTCCGTCCGCATTCATTCCCTGGATGGGGCCCCATGTGTTACCACCTATTTTTAACGGGGACCCGTCTGGGGTATGGGTAGGGCGGGGGCCTGACCGGGGACCGGGGCAGGGAATGCTGAAAAAGGAACCCCGCCCCAGGCTGTTGAGTAGGGCGGGGTGGGGAACAGGGTGAGGGGCCCGCGTTTTTCGAGGCCCCGTCCACCCCGTAACGAACTCTAGTTCCGGTCCCTCTCTCGTTCTAAAGTCCGATCATCCCACCGCCCTGCATTCCGGACCCTTCCGGACATATCTTTGAACCCTTCCATATACTATACAAACTAGGTATCTCTGTTCCTCCTCTTTGATTGATAATGATTGACAGAGGAAACTAAAAGCTAATGAACAACATGATGGGGGGGGTATCGGGAAAGAATCTTCCTAAAGCGATAGAATATTGTACTTGGAGTAATGCCCTGCTCGGAGTAATGGCCTGCTCGGAGTAATGGCCTGTTAGGAGTGATTGCCCGTGATATACAACAAAAATTACTCGGGGAACTGGGGTGCTAGGCTGGGAGACCCCCGGGCCCTACACTATAGGCCTTTATAGGTATAAGAGAGTAACGGCACAGCGACTGCTTCGGCGGACGGCAGGAGGGCTGGTAGGACGAGCAGGGTTGAGATGGCAATTATAGGGGGTATCTGCGGTTGATACGGTGTAGGTGGGGACTGTGGGGTATGGGCCATTGCAGAGGGGAGAGGTGATAACCGGCAGGTATTGGGGGGGACGGCTGAGCACATGTGGAAAAACAAGGATGGTGACGGCCGGCCGATGCACTCAAACTATGAGTCATATGGTGATACCTGATAACCGAAAACAATAAACGCTATACATGTCGAATGGGGTGGAGGGGAGATAAATTATCAAGTGCTCGAAGTATTACAACCAGACTAAACCAATCATTCTGCTATAAGCCGTATTGATTAAAATAATTCAATAAGTCTTTCTCTTTAACCATGGGCACGGATATATTCCGCAAAGGGACAGAACAAATGTAACAGAAGTTGACTTGCGGCACACTGCCTGGGAGTCTCCAGAAGTGTTACCTGGAAACTTAGTTGGCAGTCTCTGCGATCCTGATATCTGCAACAAATGTTAGAACTTTTGGGTGTCTATACCCGTGCCAAGGTTGCGGCCGTGGCCGCAACCCCCGGATGTTCACAGGCTCACAACCTGGGGCACTCTAAAGAGTGCCTGCCAGCTCAACACAACTTTGCGGCTCAATACAACTTTGTGGCTTACCATACACACTCTGTGGCTCAACACCACTTTATGGTGCAACGCAACTTAGTGACCCAGGATAAATTTGTTACTCAGCATAACTTTGAGGCTAAATATAATTTTATTTAAAATGAAAGAGTACACAGGCATATTATCAGTTGGAGGCTAGCACTGTCAGACTTGTAGCCTGGCCCATACTCGTCCATTGCCTTTTGAGCAACTTGATTGGAGGAGAAGTAGTAACAAAGCGACTTGGTGATGGAAAATTGTCTCAAATGATTTCTCTTCATTAACAGAGGAGAAAGTGCACCTACCAGGCTACAGG
>Ga0307509_10011885_pt1 | contig 10470 bp, 7 predicted proteins | sample 10_EM_MG_FD_202245 | JGI IMG/M metagenome (GOLD analysis project Ga0307509, IMG submission 202245) | Populus trichocarpa ectomycorrhiza microbial communities from riparian zone in the Pacific Northwest, United States - 10_EM | ecosystem: Host-associated > Plants > Roots > Unclassified | place...
CGTGCCGGCGGACGCGGTGGTCGACACGACGTATCTGAAAGATATCGTCGGGTTCTATCCGTTCGATCTCGCGGCCGGGTCGCCGGATGGCCAGCCGGTGCGGGAGGAGGTCCGGATCGGCGATCGCGTGCTGCACTCGGTCGTCACGCCGCTGCGGGAGGGCGAGACCTCGGTCGGCGCGATGGTGATCCTGCGCGACCTCGGCGATACGGCGGACATCGCGCGGCGGCGCGCGGAGTTCGCGCAGGTGATGTCGCACGAGCTGCGCACGCCGTTGACCTCGATCGCGGGGGCGCTCGACATCGTGCTGTCGGGCTACGCCGGGCAGCTGTCGGATCGCCAGCTGCGCTACGTCGACATGGCGCGCCAGGCGGCGACGAGGATGAACCAGCTCGTCGATCAGCTGCTCGACCTCGCACGCGCGCAAGCCGGGCCGATCGCGGTCGCGACCGCGCCGGGCCAGCTCGATCGGCTCGCGCGCGAGGTGATCGATCGCTATCGCCAGGCGGCCGCGAACAAGCAGCTGACGATCGTGATGAGCACGAGCGCCGAGGACATCTCGATCGTCGGTGATCCCGAGCGACTGTCTCAGGTGCTCGGGAATCTGCTCACGAACGCGATCCGGTTCGCCCCGGCGAACGGCATCATCGACGTCGAGGTGTTCGGGCCGCCGCTGTCGGAGGACGCGGTCGGGGTGTCGGTCCACAACTCGGGCGAACCGATCATGCCGGAGGATCGCGAGCGGATCTTCGAGCCGTTCTCGGCGTCGTCGCGCCGGGTCGGCGGCACCGCGCTCGGCCTGTCGATCTCGCGCACGATCATCGAGGCGCACGGCGGCCGGATCTGGGTCGAGTCCGATACGCAGGGAACGAAGTTCGTGTTCACGCTGCCGGTGTCACAACGCCAGGAAGAGCTGACTCAGCCGATCGTGATCGAGCACGGCGATCAGCCGGCGCGCCGTCGCGGGCTCGGCGATAACGCCGTCGCGCTCGTCGTCGACGACGATCCGCGGCGCGCGCTGCTGTTGAAGGGCCTGTTGATGTCGCTCACCGAGCGCGTGCTCGTGTGTCACGACGTCGACTCGGCACTCGCGACCGCACGCGCGGAGCACCCCGCCCTCGCGGTGGTCGCCGGGGCGATGCACGACGCGCTCGCGCTCCTCGCGATCTTCGAGCACGACCCGGATACCCACAAGACCGCGGTGATGGTGGTCGGCGAGGCCGAGCGGCGCACCGACCTGCTCGCCGCGGGCGCCGATGATCTGCTCGAGTTCCCGATCCAGCCCGCGCATTTCCGCGAGGCGTGCCTGCGGCTCGTCGAGAGCGGCCGGCGCGAGGCGCCGCGGGTGTTGATCGTCGACGACGATCCGTCGATCCGCCAGATCTGCCGCGAGGTGCTCGAGCTCGGCGGCTATCAGGTCCGCGACGCCGGCTCCGCGAACCAGGCGCTCGCCGAGGCGCGGCGCTTCCGTCCGGACATGATCGTGCTCGACGTCCTCATGCCCGGCATCGACGGCTACAAGACGGCAGAGATGATCCGGGCCGACGCCGGCATCGGCATGCCGCCGATCATGTTCCTGTCGGCACGCGGCGATACCGCCGACAAGGTCCGCGCGTTCCGCAGCGGCGCCGAGGACTACATGGTGAAGCCGTTCGACGCGGCGGAGCTGCTCGCGCGCGTCGCGAAGGCGCTCGATCGCCAGGCCCGCGAGCTCGGCGCATCGCCGACGACCCAGCTCCCCGGCGCCGACGCGATCCAGGCAGAGATCGAGCGCCGGATCGGTGACGCGTCCGCGGTCGCCTGCTACCTCGACCTCGACAACCTGAAGGCGTTCAACGACTACTACGGCTACGCGAAGGCGAACGCGGTGATCCGCCAGACCGGCGATGTGATCCGCTACTGCGTCCAGCGGTTCGGTAACTCGAACGACTTCATCGGTCACATCGCCGGCGACGACTTCGTGTTCGTCACGAGCGCCGACAAGGCCGACGTCGTGTGCCGCACGTTGTGCGAGCGGTTCGATTCGCTGATCAAGCTGTACTACGACGTCGGCGATCGCCAGCGCGGCTACATCGAGACCAAGGATCGGTTCGGCGTGCTGCGCCGGTTCCCGATGATGAGCGTGTCGGTCGCCGCGATCTCGCTCGCGCGCGCGAAGACGTACGCGGGTCTCGCGGAGCTCGCCGCCGTCGGCAAGCGCACCGCGAAGGCGATTCCGGGATCGAGCTACGTGCGCGACGGCCAGACCATGGCCGCACTCACCGCCAGCTCTTAGTGGAGCGCGAGAGCGACCATCGCGCCCACGGCGACGGCGAGCACCGCGATCGCGAACCACAGCGCGCGATAGTCCCTCGGCAGCACCTTCGCGGTACCGGTCGAGGGCCGCAGCGCGCTCGCGTACTGGACGCCGAGCGGTGCGATGACCAGGCCGCCGCGTTCGGGCGTCGACATCACGGGCACGGTGAGATCGTCCTCGACGTGCTGCGGGATGTGATCGGTCGGTGTGCCGTCCGCGACGACCGGCGACAACGGTAGCGGGAGGTGCGCCATCGCGACGACCGGCGTGAGGTCCTCGCGCGCATGCGAGGCCGCCTCGATCTGCGCGATCAGCTCGGGATCCGTGCGGACCCGGCTCGACGCCCGCGCGAACCGCTGCGACTTGGTCTGGCCGGTGCGGCCGAACGCGTGCATCGTGCCGACGATCGCGGGATCGCCGATCGCCATGCCGAGCGCGCGCGCGAGTGCCTCGAGCTCGTGGCACATCTCGCCGGCGCTCTGGAACCGCTTGTCGGGATCGAGCTCGAGCGCGCGCTGGACGATCGCCTCGAGCGCCTGCGGATAGTTCGCGACGATCCGGGATGGCAGCGTGTACTCGCCCTTCGTGATCCGCTCGAGCGTGACGAGCTCGGACGTGCCCATGAACGCGCGCTCGAGCGTGGTCAGCTCGTAGAGCACGATCCCGAGCGCGAAGATGTCGCTGCGGTGATCGACCGGGCCGCGGAGGACTTGCTCCGGCGACAGATACCCGAACTTGCCTTTCAGCGTGCCGGCCATCGTCTTGGTCGCGCGGTTCGCCGACTTCGCGATCCCGAAGTCGATCAGCTTCACGCCGCCCTGGTAGCCGATCATGATGTTCGACAGCGAGACGTCGCGATGGACGATCTCGAGCGGCTTGCCATCGCGGCCGCACAGCTTGTGCGCGTAATCGAGCGCCGACGCGATCGCGTAGACGACGGAGATCGAGAACCCGATCGGGATCGGGGGTGCGTCGCCCTCGTGGCTGCGCTTCCACACCGCCTCCGCGGTCTCGCCGTGGATGTAATCCATGACGATGTAGTAGCGACCGCGCTCGTCGATCCCGACCTCGTAGACCGGCGCGATGTACTGGTGATGCAGCGCACCGACGAGGCGGGCCTCGTCGAGGAACATCGTCACGAACTGGTTCTCGTCGTCGTCGACGTCCAGCGTCTTGACGACGACGTGGCGCTCGAACCCGCCGAGGCCGGTCGTCTTCGCCAGATACACGTGCCCCATGCCACCCGATGCGAGATGGCCGAGCACTTCATACCTGCCGATCCGTTCGACGCCGAGCAAATCACCACCCGTGAAAGCGGGCTCACCATACACACTTCACCGGACATCGGCGCAACGGAAATACCAGGAAGATCGCGGTGGTCCGACCTCTGATCGCGAACTGTAACGAGGCTTGTTAGCTGGCGAGACGCAGATAGTGGCGAAGCTCGGGCGCGACGTTCGCAGCGTCGTCCGGATCGACGATCAGGCCGCGGCACTTCGGCGAGCCGCACGCGCAGACCTCGGCGACGTCGGCGACGAAGCCGTAGTCGTACGTGATCTCTTCACCGACCGGGATGTCACGCAGCGCGACCCACCACGCGCGGCAGGTGTTCGCCTCGTGATCCCACTTCGACAGGACCTCGGTGTTCGGATCGCACGAGTGATTGAACCAGCGCGTCTGATCCACGAGATCCCAGAAGTAGTTCGTGCCGAGACCGGAATCCTCGGCCGGCAGGATCAGCGCGTACGTGTCGTCGAAGTCGTCATCCTCCTTGTAGAGGACGCCGTCGCCGAAGCAGACGCGATCGCCCTTCGCGAAGGGGCGGGTCGTGCGGCAACCATAGCCATGGATCGAGGACGCATAAACTTCGAGACCGTCGAGCAAAGGCATGCGGCGCGAGTTTGCACGTTTCGCACGAGCGACGCGAGCACCGCGATGATCAAGATCATGAGCGATCCGCCGCCGCCGATCGCGCAGCCGCCGGGCGTGGTGCACGCCTCGCGATCGCGGACCGGTTCGCACGCCAGGCCGTCGGGGCAGACCTGATTCGCGCCGCACGGCACGGTGCAGACCGCCGCATCGAGATCGCACAGCATCGAGCGGCACTCGGCGTCGGCGCGACAGCCGGCGCCCGCGATCCCCGGTGTTCCACCGGCGTAGCCACACGTGCCGTCGGCGCAGGCGTCGAGCGGCGCCGGGCAATCCGCGGCGGTCGTGCAGGTCGCGGAGCAGAACCGGCCGCGCGGATCGCCGGTGCACAGCCGGCTCTCGCAATCGATCGCGATCGCGCAGGTCGCACCGGGAAGTCCCGCGAGCGGGCAGTCGAGATCGATCGCGGGACAATCGGCGGCGCACGTGCCCTCGAACCCGCACGGATCGGTGGGGGGCGTGGTCCACGCCGCGATCACCTCGGCGAGCAGCGGCTCGGCATCGGGGCGCACGAGGTACGACGCGGCGGTGCACTCGTCGTCGCCGGCGGTGATCACGCCGACGAGCGCGCCGTTCGCGATCGCGGCGCCGCCGGAGTCGCCGGTGCAGGTCGTCGCGCCTGCCCCACCCGCGCGCGCCTGGCGCGGTGCGACCGAGATGACCTCGGTGGCGACCGCGTGCTTGGTGCCGCGCGGGCCGTTCGCGACGGTCGCGCCGAAGCCGACGAGCGTGACCGGGCCGACCGCGGGTGCCGCGATCGCGAGCTGGGCCGGCGCGTCGCGATCGAGCCGGAGCGCGGCCAGATCGTGATCGACGTCGCCGGTGTAGTAGCGATCGACCCAGATCTCGATGACGTTCGCATCGCCGGCGGTCGCAGGGCCGGGTACCACGCAGTGCGCGGCGGTCAGCACGACGCGCGGCGCGATCGCGACGCCGGAGCATTGGCCACCGCCGATCGAGACCTCGACGACCGCCGGATCGCCGGCGTCGTCGGAGCCACCGACGATCGGCACGAACCAGAGCAGCCACCAAAGCACGAGCGAAGTCTCGCAGATTTGCTATCGTCCGCGCGTGAAGAAGCTCAGCGTCGGTGTCCTCGGTGCGACCGGTATGGTCGGCCAAAGGTTCGTTGCGTTGCTCGCGGATCACCCGTGGTTCGAGGTCACGGCCGTGGCGGCGAGTCCCGCGTCGGCGGGCAAGACCTACGCCGATGCGGTCCACGGCCGGTGGACGCTCGCGTCGGCGATCCCCGCCGCGACCGCGAAGCTGACGGTCGGCAACGCGTCGGACGTGGCGTCGATCGCGAGCCAGGTCGATTTCGTGTTCTGCGCGGTCGACATGGCGAAGGACGAGACCGCGAAGCTCGAAGAGGACTACGCGCGCGCGGAGACTCCGCTCGTGTCGAACAACTCGGCGCACCGGTGGACGCCGGACGTCCCGATGATGGTGCCCGAGATCAACTCGCACCACGTCGCGGTGATCGAGGCGCAGCGCAAGCGGCTCGGGACCAAGCGCGGATTCATCGCGGTCAAGCCGAACTGTTCGATCCAGAGCTACGTGCCGGCGATCCATCCGCTGCTCGCGTTCGGGCCGACCAAGCTCGCCGTCTGCACCTACCAGGCGATCAGCGGCGCCGGCAAGACGTTCGAGACCTGGCCCGAGATGGTCGACAACGTGATCCCCTTCATCAAAGGTGAAGAGGAAAAGTCCGAGCAGGAGCCCGGCAAGATCTGGGGCACGATCGAGAACGGCAAGATCGTGGCGGCGAAGACGCCGGTGATCACGGCGCAGTGCATTCGCGTGCCGGTGAGCGATGGTCACATGGCGGCGGTGTTCGTGGCGTTCGAGAAGAAGCCGTCGCGCGATCAGATCCTCTCGGCCTGGAAGGAATATGCCGGCAGACCGCAGCAGCTGAACCTGCCGAGTGCGCCGAAGCCGTTCCTTCACTACTTCGAGGAGAACGATCGCCCTCAGACCCGGCTCGATCGCGATCTGGGCGCGGGCCAGGCCGTGTCGCTCGGTCGGTTGCGCGAGGACGCGATCTTCGACTGGCGTTTCGTCGCGCTCTCGCACAATACGGTGCGTGGTGCGGCAGGTGGCGCCGTGCTCACCGCAGAGATGTTGAAGGCCGATGGCTTTCTCGCGAGCAAGTGACGATCTGTCACCTGCACTTTCGGTGAGCTGAGCGACGCAACAGTTCTTAAAGTGCAATCTGTGCGTACGCGCTCACACCCCGTACCGTCATGGGAAGGGCCGGTTTCGCTTGCCAGGGTCGTGCTTCCCCCGGCACAGTATCGTTTGATGTCCAATCGCCAGCCAGAGGAGAAGCGTGTAAGGAAACGCTCCGCCACGGCTGGTCCGCCTCCGGTCGAGGCGACGCCTCCGGCCAAGCCGACCAAGTTCGCCCGCGGCACCCGTGACCTGCTGGAGCCGATCCAGGCCCGGGTCGCGACGATCAAGACGCCTCCGCCGGTGATGGACGAGCCGGACGACACCGACGAGCTGCGGCTGGTCGACGCTCCGGACACCGTCGTCATCGATCCGGATGACCCCACGATCGAGGGCGACGCGGTCGACGCGCTCGACCTCTCGGGCGACGCCGACTCGATCGACGCCCACATGATCGAGCTGGCGCGCCGCCGGTTCGGGATCTCGGAGTTCCGCCCCGGCCAGGCGCTCGCGATCCGCAACGTGCTCGCGGGCATCGACACGCTCGCGATCATGCCGACCGGCGCGGGCAAGTCGCTGTGCTACCAGCTCCCCGCGCTCGAGCTCGACGGCGTCACGCTCGTGGTGTCGCCGCTGATCGCGCTGATGAAGGATCAGCACGACAAGCTCGCCGAGCTCAACATCGAGGTGCTGCGCCTCGACTCCACGCTGTCGCCGCGCGACGAGCAGGCCGCGCTGTCGCGCCTGTCGGAGAACCGGCCGTGCATCGCGTACGTCACGCCCGAGCGGCTCGGCGAACCGCGGTTCCGCGATCGCCTCGCGAGCGTGCGCGTCGCGCTGTTCGTGGTCGACGAGGCTCACTGCATCTCGCAGTGGGGACACGACTTCCGGCCCGCATACCTCGGCCTCGGCGAGGCGGTCCGCGCGCTCGGCAAGCCGCCGGTCCTCGCGCTCACCGCGACCGCGCCGCCGAAGGTCAAGGACGACATCCTCGCGCAGCTCGGGCTGTGTGAATCCGACGCGTCGGTGATCGACATCGGGCTCGACCGCCCGAATCTGCGCTACCACGTGATCAAGGCGTCGAGCGAACGCAAGAAGCAGGCGATGTTGATGCGCCTGATCGAGCGCCAGCCCGGCTGCGGCATCATCTACGCCGCGACCGTGAAGACGGTCGATGCGCTCGCCGACTATCTCTGGTCGCAGGGCGTCGAGTGCGGGCGTTATCACGGCCGGATGCGCGCGAAGGATCGCGAACGCGTCCAGTCCGCGTTCATGGAGCGCGGCGAGCCGCGGCTGATGGTCGCGACGAACGCGTTCGGCCTCGGCGTCGACAAGCAGGACCTTCGGTTCGTGATCCACTACAACTTTCCGGGCTCGCTCGAGAGCTACTACCAGGAAGCCGGCCGCGCCGGCCGCGATGGCGACCCCGCGGACTGCGTGCTCCTCTATCAACCCGAGGACAAGCGGATCCAGAGCTTCTTCCTCGGCGGGCGCTATCCCACGCCCGAGCAAACTCGCGCGGTCGCCGAGGCGCTCGTCCATGTCACCGGTGGCCTGGTCGCCACCCCCGAGACCGACGATCACGATCCGGTGTTCAAGTCGGTCAAGGACATCGCCGAGCGCGCCGATGCGCCGGCGAAGAAGGCGCGCGTCGTGCTGTCGTTCCTCAAGGAGGTCGGCTTCGCGGCCGAGGCGCCGGGCGCCCGGTTCGCACCGCTCGCGCTCGAGCCGCCGAGCATCGAGGACCTCGCGCGCGCGGCGTCGCGCTACGAGCAGAAGCGGGCCCAGGATCGCGCGCGCCTCGCCGCGATGCTGCGCTACTCGCAATCGCATCTGTGCCGGACCCGCCTGCTGGTCACGTACTTCGGCTATCTCGACGCGCCGGCGTGCGGGACCTGCGATAACTGCCAGCGCGCTGCGCGTCACGCGCCGCCGCCGGCCCGCGATCCCGAGATGGTGGCGCACGAGCGCGTCGCGGCGCGCGGTGGCGACGTCGAGATGCGCAAGCAACTCCTCGAGGAGGCGATGCGGCGCCGCCACACCGCCGGCCGCGGGCGTGCGCTCAAGATCGAGCGCGTGAAGCGCCCCGTGTTCGGTCCGCTCGAGAAGGGCGACATCGTTCGTCATGCCCGGTGGGGCGAGGGCGAAGTGGTGCGCGTCGTCGGCGACAGCATCTACACGTTCTTCCCGGTCCACGGCGAGAAGCTGCTGAAGGCCAGCTTCCTCGAAAAGATCGAGGCGTAACCACCCGCGATCGGTACGGAAGTGGAAGGCCCGACCATTCGAGGTATGCTCGATCGCGTCGTGCCGCTGAAGCTGATCGATTGGTGGGCCCTGCTCGTCTCCACGTTCCTCGTGATCGGTGGCGCGATCGGGCTGTTCACCGACGACATCGGCCCGCTGCCGACGAACCGGATCCACGCGGTCGGCCTCAACCTGGGCGTCGGCCTGCTCGGCTTCGGCTTCGCGCGGTTCGGTGCGGAGGCGCTGTTCACGCTGCTGAGCGGCATCGGCATGATCACGCTCGCGGTGATCGGCTTCCTGCCGGCGACCTCGAACTGGCTCTACACGACGCTGCACATGAACCGGTTCGAGTCCTGGTTCGAGTTGATCGCGGGCGTGATCTCGCTGGCGCTCTACTTCATGGCACGCGTGCACGCTGCCGACGCAGCTCGTACAGCGCCAGCGCAGCCGCCACAGACACATTGAAGCTGCCGACCCCGGAGCGTTGCATCGGGATCAGGGCGTGGAAGTCGCAGTGCTTCGCGACGAGCGGACGCACGCCCTCGCCTTCCGAGCCGAGCACGACCACGAGCGGCATCTTGCCGTCGATCTGATCGATCGGCTGCGCGTTCGGCGCGGTGTGCACCGCGATCCGCCAGACGTTCATCTCGCGCAGTTGCTCGAGCGCGCGTACGAGGTTGCCGACCTGCGCGATCCGCACGAGCTCGCTCGCACCCGCCGAGGCCTTCGACACCAGCGCGGTGACCTGCGCCGCGCGATGCTCCGGGATGATCACGCCGCCCGCGCCGAGGAGGTAGGCCGAGCGCAGCACCGCGCCCAGGTTGCGCGGATCCTCGACCTGATCCAGCGCGATCAGGAACGCCGGCTCGTCGCCGGTGACGAGGTCCTCGAGTTGCGCGTACTCGTACGGGCCGAGCCACGCGATCACGCCCTGGTGATTGCCGTCGATCGCCGCGCGATCGAGCGCGTCGCGATCCTTGTCCTCGACCACGATCCCGGCCTGGCGCGCGATCGTCACGGCCTGCGCGACCGGATCGCCGGCGACCTTGTCGGCGCGCCGCGGATCGACCCAGATCGATCGGATCGCGCGCGGGTTCTGCGCCAGCACCTCGCGCACGGGCCCGGCCCCGTAGATCAGGCGCTCGCCACCGCTCGCGTCTCGCGCGGGCGGAGCGTCGTCGCGCGGGCGCGGCGCCATCCCGCGATCCTCGCGGCTGCGCTCGTCGCGGCGCGGCCCACCTCCCCCGCGTGGCGGCCGGCGATTCATGCGAGCTCTTCGACGATCGCGCGCGCCGCGGCAGCCGGGCTCGCCGCGTCACGCAGCGGCCGCCCGATCACGACGAGGTCGGCGCCGGCGGCGCGGGCCTGGCGCGGCGTCATCACGCGCTTCTGGTCGCCGGTCGCGCTGCCCTCGGGCCGCACCCCGGGCGTGACGAGCAAGAACCCGGGTGGCACGACCTCGCGCAGGACCGCGACCTCGTGAGGCGACGCGACGATGCCGTCGCAGCCTGCCGAAGCCGCGAGCTGCGCGCGCTTCTTGACGAGGTCCGCGACCGGCGCGATCGCACCGATCTGTGCGAGGTCGCTGTCGTCGAGCGAGGTCAATACGGTCACCGCGAGCACCTTCATGTCGCCGCCCGCGCGCGCGGCCTGCACCGCGGCCTCGAGCATCGCGGTGCCGCCGCTCGCATGGACCGTCAACAAGCCCGCGCCGAGGCCGGCGACCTTCGCGGTCGCGCGTGCGACGGTCTCGGGGATATCGTGCAGCTTGAGATCGAGCATCACCGCGAGCCCGCGCGCGGTGAAGTCGCGGACGATCGCCGGGCCTTCCG
>Ga0307509_10011887_pt1 | contig 10467 bp, 10 predicted proteins | sample 10_EM_MG_FD_202245 | JGI IMG/M metagenome (GOLD analysis project Ga0307509, IMG submission 202245) | Populus trichocarpa ectomycorrhiza microbial communities from riparian zone in the Pacific Northwest, United States - 10_EM | ecosystem: Host-associated > Plants > Roots > Unclassified | place...
CGCCCCCCGCCCTCCCCCCCCCCCCCCCCCCCCCCCGCCCCCCCCCGCGGGCGGGGGGGGGGGCGCCCCCCCCCCCCCCACTGCGAAAAGCGACCGCTTCAGCCCCAGCTTGGAAAAAGACAGCTCCCTCAAATGACGTCCTACGGTAGGTACCGGTAGGGTAGCGTTCAATTCGAAGTTGTCACGGGGGTTTTCACTACCGTAGACTACGGTAGGTAGGTCAATGATCAACTTCCGTAAATAAATAAAAATAAAAACGAAAGAAGGGAAAAAAGAAAAGGCAGGCGACCCTGCGATCGGGGGTTTTTTTTCCGAAAGACCCTGGACTGCTGTAACTTACTGTGAACTTCCAGGCACTTTTTTATTTAAAGCAAGTTACATCAACTTATTTAACTTGTGTGCAGTCTCCGCGGGGTTTTGGCGCAGTTAGCAGAGGGTAGAGTAGTAGTGTGTCCAGGGAGCTCTTGCTGTGACCGGACCAGGAGAAAACATCTGCGCGATTGCCGCGCTTCAGCTATTCCTAATCTCTGAATGTCGTGGGGGGCCAAAACGTGGGGAATAGAGACAGAGGGGTGCAAGTATTTGTATCCCCGCAGGCGTGGTCCTATGGTGTTGGGGGAATTATGGCCTGAGCCTACACATCAGCGAAATTCTAGTGGTTTGTGGGGAGTTGCTTATGGGCATGTCTTAAACACGGAAGCGGCATGAAAATTTGTACTCGAGATGTTGGTCTAGGAGGTAATTTCTTTATAAAATAAACAAGAAAAAAGGGAAAACCTTCATTACCACAACATGGCTAGAGCTACTTCGTGACTGAGAAACTTAGGGGATACAGTACGAAAGGAAAAAGGAAAACGTCCCCCCCCGCTTCGCCGTTGTATCGTAATTACACAATCCCCACAACCTGGGAGAAATTGAAAAATGGTATGACATAAAAGCTAATTAAACTCAAACAAGAATGAACCTCCTAGCAGGTAATACATCCACCCATTCATCCGCCCATTCAACCGACTTGTCAGTTGTTTGGTTGAGAAATATAAGTAAGCACTACAAAAAAAGTAATAAAGGGAGGAGTTGAATCCGATGTATCGCTCCCTATGGAAACAAGGGTGAAAAAAGAAGAAAAAAGGCAAGAAAAAAGTTCAAGGCTATCGTGTCGCCGAAGCGTGGGGCGGAAATATGGGGGGATGAGGGAGAAAATACCAGGTCAATCTTGGTCAGGAGTCGACCCGAGTGGCAGGCTATCAATCATTTTCAACATCCTAATAGTTTGCAGAGGATCACATGAGAAATTAGCCCAACCAAAGAACACCATAAAAACCAAACGTACCCGCAGATCAATAGGCACAAGAGTCACAAAAAAGGCACAATTCATGGGGTCGCGAGTGGTATACACACCTAGAATTTTCCCGTGTCATTTCGTCGTTATCGGCTTGCAGCTGGCCAAGTTGTGCTTTGAGTGCGGCTACCTTTAATATCACAATTCTTAGCCCCTTTGTTCATTTGTATAATATTATAGTTGTGAGAGGAAACATAGTTTCCTTAGCAACTCACATTAGCAGAAGGAGATTGGGTGGCTGACAATTCCTGTAATAGATGCTTTCTTAACTTCTGGAGTCTCCCCGGTTTCTCCCCCGCGAGAGGGCCTGTCTTCTGTGCTCACCTGGTTTTTGATTCGTAGCTTCAGTTCGGCTAGCTCTGCCTCAACTACTTTCATTTTGGCCGCCGATTCGTTCTGGGAATTTGTAAGCGCCGCTTCCTTCTCCTTAACGAGAGCTTCGGCGACGCCCAGCTGCTCCTTCAAAGACGCCTCCAATGTCTCCGAGTCTGTGATGGCCATTTCAATCGCGGATTCCTTAGCCTTGATAAGCTCCTCAAAACCCTCGACCTGTGCCTTGAGTTGCTTCATCTCAGCTTCCAGATCAGACTTCTCTTTGGTAATTATTTCTAAACTGTTAGATTTTTCTGTGCTATCGGCTTCTAACGAGGAGACCAATTGGTTAGTTTCCTCGAGGTCAGTTTCCTTTGCCTTCACGGCCTGAAGAGCGGTCTCTTTCTCCTCCTTCAAGATATTGAGCTCTCCTTTCAAAGATTCTAGCTCGGCGGTGATAGATGTCATAGAGGCTTCCTTCTCCTCCTTAAGGACTTCCTTCTCTCTGTTGAGGGACCCGTTCTCACCCATTAGGGCAGCCTTCTCTTCCTCCAAGACTTCTTTCTCCCTCTCGAGAGCAGCCAATGTAGCTTCAATTTCCTTCCTCTCGGACTCAAGCTTTTCAATGACTCCGTCCTTGCCTTGCATGCCGGACTCCCCAGCCCCAAGCTTATCCTTCAAGCTCTTGATCTCATGCTTCAGGTCACCAACCTCCACCTGGTAAATCTGGTCCATCGACTTATAATCAGCATCCATCGACGCGCGGAGATCCTTAACCTCTTGCTCTGACTTCTCAGCCGATGCAGTCTTTTCGACCAGCTCCTTCTTGGCCTCGGAGACCTCCACCTCGAGGACTGAAGCCTTCTCGAGAAGCCCCTTATTTGCAGTCTTCTCCTTCGCAGCCTCGGACTCGAGTCTGGATTTAGATTCCTCAGCTCCCTGTAACGATTCCTGCAACGTTTTGATCTCAGCATCCTTAGATGTCTTAATCTGGTCAAGTTCTGCCTTCGCCATCTCAAGGTGTTTCGAAAGGGCGTCGAAAGCAGATTGATCAGGGACCGCATCTAGAGCGGCCTGTAGCTCCACTCGAGAGGCTTTCTCGGTTGCAAGTTGGCCCTCAAGCGAAGAGATGGTAGAACTATGGCTCTGCAATAATTCTGCCACGCTTTCTTCCGCCCTTTTAAGTTCCCCAGCCATGCGAGATACCTCGACGGTATGTGCCTCTCTGGTTGAATCCAGTTGGGCAACAAGCGCCTCGTGCTTTTCAGAAAGCAGAGTATACTTTTCCTCGTTACCAGAAGTGAGCTCGGCCTTCATTTTCTCGATTTCCGTAACATGTTCAGCCCGCTGAGAATCGAGGGCAACCTTATGGGCTTGCTCAAGCCTAGAAGCCGTCTGTGTAAATGTTAGCGACTCGGTTCTTGCGGAGAAAACAGTTGCTACTAACCTCAGCGCTACGTGCCATATCCTCAACAGTTTTTTCAAGATCCGCTTTGATTTTTGCTAGCTGACCTTCCTTGTCCTGCAATAAATCTTGTGAGCAAAAGAACAAATGATGTGTGCACATATGGAACAAACCACCAGTTCCTTATTCAAGGTCTCCAAAACGTTCTGTAGGGCGGCGACTTCTTCCTTCCCTTGCTCCTGTGCAGACTCGATCTCAGCTTCGGATTGCTGCTTAGCTGATTCCAATTTTCGTGAGGCTTCTTGGATCTCCTGTTTTGCAGCATCCAGCTGGGCAGTCAAATCGCTGACTTGTTCCTGGTTTGACTTCGTTAACTGGTCGATCTTGCCCCCCCACTCTTTGTCCTTGTTCTCAACGGTGCTAGAAGCTTCCTTTCTTAGGACTTCAATAGTTGATTCAAACTGCTTTTGCTGAGCTTCATTCTCCTGTATGACAGCTTCAATTTTCTCGGCCGCTTCTTTCTCGGTAGCCTCCAAAGCTTCAGCGCCTTCCAACCTAGCAGCCTCAATCTTCTTTAGCAGGTCCTCCTCCAATGCCCTAGCGGCAGATTTAGCTTCACAAAGTTGGGCAGACAAAATCTCGGAACCCTTTTCCAACTGCTCTCGATGCTCTTGAATAAGCTCCTCGAGTTTGATCTTAGCCTCTTCGGCCAGTGTTTTCTCAGAGTTGACTGCCTCCGCTAATTCCGCTACGTGTTTCTCTTGGAGTTCTTGGATAGCCTTTTGTTCACTAGCCTTGCTTTCGGATGCCACCTTCTCCAATTCTTCTTGCAGGGCATTGACAACATTACCGAGGCCGTCAATTTCCTTCTGGCGAGACTCAAGTACCTCCATGTTCTTTTCGGCGTCACCTTTAGAAACTTCATGCGCATCCTCAATCTGTTTCTTTAGCGTTGCAATCTCTTCAGTAAGCTTCCTAACAAGGTCCCCCGTATCAATTGAGTTCTGGCTGTTGGCTTCCTTCTCGGCTGCAAGAGCAACATTAAGAGCCTCAAGCGCCTTTTGGAGGTCGCCGGTTTCAGTCGCAGCCTTTGATTCGGCGTCCTTAAGAGCCTTCCGCGGAATTAGTTTATAGCTACACATCTTATCAAAAATAGAAATACCTTTTCAGCCAAGGAGGTGTTATTGGATACTTCCTCAGCATGGCGCGCTTCTAGAGACTCAAAGGAAGTTTTCAGAGTATTAATCTGTGCGAGAAGGTCTCCTTCTTTTGTGCCGAAGTCAGCCTCAAGAGTCTTGAGTTCTTTTGCATGCCTGGCAATCATCTTGTCATTTGTATCCCTCATCGCTGCCGCAGATTCCTCAGCTAGGGCTGCAAACTTTGCCCCAGCATCCTTACATTGAGCTTGTAGCTTCTCGTTCTGTACGTAGCTTGTTAGCCTCGGATCTGCTATGGTCTAACATATGATAAAACCTTACCGCTTCTTGAATGGTAGTAATCCTTGCTTTGAGGTCCGCCAGTTCGGACTCTAACTGTTCAGTAGCTGTCTTGGCATCGCCATTGGTGGTAGGGTGGCCGCTGGCGTTGGAAACTTGTTGTGAAAGCTCCTTGTTCTTTTCCTCCAAGTCAGACACTTTGACTTTCAACGCTTCCAACTCCTTTGAAGAAGTGGCACTCGATGCACCAATAGACCCACTTGGTCCCGTTGTTCTCGAACGTAGTGTTGAAGTGCTGGGCCGAGAAGAAAGATTGGAGATTCCAGTGGCTCCCCTTGCAGCCGCAGAGATGGGTCGCCCGGCAGCGGATGGCGGCCTAGGTGAGATAGCATTCTCCCGCGCCGTGGAAGCGGCCGAAGGGCGCCCAGCAGTTGCGGCATTAGATGGCGCAGACATCGAAGGGCGTGACCGATGTGAAGGTGCTGTAGGTGTGGTTGTAGAGGTAGCGGCCCTTCTCACATTGCTAGCAGTACTTGAAGTGCTTCCACCGGAGGACCGGCGATCAGCGGCAGGACTAGTCGAACTGCTTGAACTGGGCGCCGTCCCCTTCTTCTCGGGTGAGCGCGTAGCATTTGCAGCTGGAGGAGCGATTGCCGATGTTCTCCTTAAGATACCGGATGCTGTAGCCATTCTCGAACCAGCAGCTGGAGGGTTGTTGGGAGTACTGCTAATCGATCCAGAAACGGTCCTACGTGTTGCGGTGTTGCTAGCCGTGCCGGCGGCTCCATTGATTCCGATAGCAGACCTCTGTGGTGGCTTTGATAAACTTGTGGTCCCAGTCCTCCGAGGCGGGGGAACGGAGGCTGGAGCAGCAGAGCTTGATCCAGTCCCAGCAGGACGCCTAGCCGTTCCCGTCACGGTTGGTTTCTTGGCTGCCTCCTTTTGCTCTTCCCGATGGGTCTCCTTAACCGGGTCGGGATCAGCTGAAGACCCCTCACCCATCACAAGCGTAATAGACACGTCCAAGCCCTGAGGGGTTGGAGCTAGTACTTCTTCAGGAGAGTCAGACATATTTGCTATCGAGTAGTGATTAAAGATTTACAAAGATAAAAAGAAATAAAAAGGGAGTTTGAAGGACTATTTGTTCCGAGGAGGGTGGTCGAGGTGAGGGGTGATGCCTTTTGGAGGAAAGCAGCAGCAACGGACTAGCGTGATGAGATAGGAGGGGGAATAGGAGATGTCGAGGATACGATGAGAGAAACGATGAGCGAAACTAATGCAAGTGGCGGTCAGTCAAACAAACGCGTACAAGTCGAGCCACGCCGACAAACGCATTGAGATGGATGGATAGATGGGATGTGGGTTTTGTGTATCCTGGCATGGGCTTGGAACTGCGGGGTGAAAACGAAAAAAAAAGAGGGAAGGGGTAGCAAAGCACCAGATAGAACGCAATGAATGATACGGCAGAGCACCGGTAGATGATTTTGTTTAGGGGTGTGAGGGAAGGAGGGGAGGGTGGGCCGGTTATTTTATGATATGCAGAGAAAATAACGATTTAGTAGGGATGGGGCTAACTCACATTGAAATTGCCGGCGACAACGTTGCACGTTATCAACAGAAGGGTTCGTCCCTGACTTCTGATTGGAGATCTCGAAACACACTCTTCCGAAGGCGAGCCCTGGGATAGTATGGATGAGTGTGAGGACGTGTGTGTGTGTACGAGAGAGTCTGTGAGCGTGCCTGAATGAGGAGGAGGGGGAGAAGAGGAGGAGGGGGAGAAGAGGAGGAGGAGGAGGAGAAGGAGGAGGAGGAAGAAGATAGGAGAAGAAATGGAAAAAGGAGAAGAGAAGTGGAAAGCGAACGGGTGGGACGGGAGAGAGAGATCAAAATTTAATGTAGTTCATCCACCTCTCATCCTTTTTTGTTACCAGTCTCAAGCCAGAGACTCGAGCCATGCCAAAGATCTCTAACTCGACCAGGCTTAGCTCCGCGTCTGTACTGCCCCATGCGGCTATAGAAATCGCGCCAACCCAAAAATTTACAGTTACTACTCGTACTGTCTGATGATACTGCTACTGTTCCGACAAGCAAAGCAGGAGCCTCTCCCGAAACGACGCCATGTTTCCGAGTAAAAACCTCCTCATCACGCACACAAACATCGAGGAGAGAAAGAAAGGAACTGCTATGGTATCGGCTCTCTAACAACACACATACCCAATACCCGATACCCGATATCGAATATATCGACTCCCCTTACCCTCCTCTCTACGGTACCAAGTGAGTCGAACGCAAAGCAAGCGCGCAGTACCGATAACGGTGGTTGCGACACCTCCCTCCGTTATCGAAAGTACGAAATAATCAGAGTCTGTACCACGATGTCCCCATACCCGGCAGGGTGCATGCTCGTCAGAACCTTTCGGTTGTACCTGGTGCGTACGGCAGCAGATCCCCGTCGGAGAAAAAAAAAGTATCAACACATACTCGAGCACTAGTATGATCATAGATGCAGCGTAGTGGTGCAATGTAACGGCATAATTAATTTGCGCCCGCCCCGCGAGTGCCGTATTATATACCATACCATGGGGATGTTCCCATAGTAAAAACAAACTTAAACCAGCCAAGTTAGGGTTCTTTTTTTTTCAAAAAAGAAATGAAAAATGAAAAACTGTAGTAATCATGTGGATGCTAGGAGGAAAGAATGAAGGAAAGGTAAGGAAGATAAGTACAGTATCCCCGCTCCGTTAACCCCAAGCACCGATAAGAATTATGCAATCATTTCCTGAAAACCCGCAAGTCACCGAAACCGCAGACACAAGTCACATGCGCAAAAGCAGAAAAAATGGATGTGTAAAGAAATAGCAGCTTTAGCGAAATCGGAAATAGTAAAGACCCTCGGTAGAGGAGAAAGGCTGACCCATGCTTTCAACCTTACCTTCGAAACTTATATTAGCGTTGGTGGGGTGGAGGTGACCTTTTCTTAAGGTCCCCTGTCTCAGCGACCCGAACACCCCCGGTTCCAACACTACCCCTTCTAAGTCTGCCCTCTTCACCTTCCATAGTAGCAAGCTTGCTATCCGGAGAGCTAGTCCTCTTAGGCCCGAGGTTTGCCTCAGTTGCTTGTGTGATATCTGGGGAAGGGGGGTGTTTATCCGCTTCGCTGGTAGCCCACGGAGCTCTCGCATCTTCCATGCTGGGCTCTCTGCCAGGTAATGGGCGGGGAATGGTGCGGGGGGCTGAAGATTCGGCAGGGAAACGACCGACTGTGGATCCAGTTTGATTCACAGTAGAAGCGGGGACGCCCCAGGGCGCTCTGGTGGTGAAATCAGTATTTGAACCAATCGTAGGAGACTGCGTTGGGTTTCTAGCCCAAGGTGCGGCTGTGCTGGTGATAGGATTCTCGAGCGCCCGAGTCCCGAGAGCAGAGCTAGCACTAGATCCAGTTCCTACCCCACTTCCAGTCCCGGCTCCTGGACCACTTGCATGGGGCGCTTGAGTTCCGGTAGTAATAGCCGCGGTATTAGCAGAGCCATCCGGCCTACCCCAACTGAAAATGCTCCCAAACCTGAAGTGCTGAACAACCGGAAACTTCCCCAGAACTTCTGCATTAAACATCTTGATCATTCCCTAGGCCATAACCGTAAGCAAACCCTGTCAAAACATAAATCCTCGGGGGATGCTTGCTTTGTTTATTTTGCCCCACCCTCCTTGAACACCAGAGATATCATATAAAATCGGACTATGCTCCCAGAAAGGGCCCTTCTTGACATCGTATATAAAACCAATGGCCCCAAAGTAGAGATTCCTCAAACGTTCCCTCTCGACGACAAGACTCTTGACCACATCTCCGGGCTTCGGCACATCTTCCAACCCTTCGACGCTTGCCAGAACCGTCGAACCCGAGGACGAATCAGTCGGGGGATGGGTAGTCAACTCGGCACTACCAAAGATATACGGGAGGAACGAATGATCATCGAGTCCCCAAACCCCATGAGAGCCCGCGGGCTCAAGGGTGTATGTGGTCACCAACCGTCTAACCAGATGGAGATATGCATCGAGGCACTTGAGAGCCAATCCGAGCTCATCTCTCCCGGCCTGAAACCCACCGAGTACCCAAATCCCGCAGAGAAAGGCTAAGAAAGAAAGCTCGTGTCCGGTACCGTAATCCAGGCGCTGGGAAGATCCGAACGAACCGAGAAGATATGGGAGTAATTCCTGCTTGGCGATGACTTCACCTTTCCCCTTTGGGGAGAGCACTAACGCAGGTAGGTGTTGGTCGAGAAGACTGCTAGGACCCCCGAGAGCGTCCTCGACGAGAGCGTACCAATGACGGTAGGCGGTGTTACCGAACCTTCGCGGGCCCGGGTCCGGTGGAGCTTGGGTCACCAAGGCTTCTAGTTTGTGAATGATCTGGATGATGCCGTCGACCTCGGGGGATACATGAATGGTCGGGGAGGTCAGTGTATAGTTCTGCGGGTTGCGGAGCTCGCCAGTTACTGGGTCCAGTGGAGATGCCGAAGCATTAAGGTGAAGGATGAAATTGGTTATCAGTTTGTAAGCTGGCGAGGTGATAAAATGCGGAACGTCTTCCTGGACATGAATTCTTTTAGCTGGGATAGCGAAGATATGTTTAGCGGGGTCGATCGGATGAAGGTCAGGATTGGAAGCCATGGTGAGAGATGACTGTGGAAATGGGTACAATAAGTTGATGGAAGGATGACGGTATCTATAAGAAGGAGGGGAGATGAGGGTCTGGAGAGTGGAAAACACTAGCTGAGCAAGGAGTTGGATGGATGGATAGTGGCGGTAGTGAAGGGTTATGAACGGGGAGGCGATCTAGAGCGAGGTTGTTTAGGAATTTCGGACACGGGGATCAGGGATCTAATATTACCGTTGACGTCGGTGGGGGCGTCACCCGCTCCTTATCGTAACACCAAGCTTTTGTCCCCCCCCACCAGACTTGTCAGGATACCGGTATGATATAAGCTCACACGAACAGGAAAAACAATAAACCCCAAAGTACTGTTACGGTGGGAGTACAGAACAATAATCATTGGATATTGCCCCGCTTAATACAAAAAAAATGGGGTAAAATAATCACCGCGTAATTCAGATTAGCCATGCATTTACTACAATATCGTGCCGGTACCTGCATCCTCCATGTGAAAGACCCACCCAACCCAAAAACCTAACCGATCAAACCCGCCAGTGAGAACCCCGTGGGCGCGTTTAAGGTGTTTTTGGCCCGCGAAACCAATGCCTTGGGTGTCCGTGGGATCCGCTAACATACTGGCATTATTCATTCAAGCGTGATAGAGAACCAGTAGAGCACAAGCGCTAGCAAAGTAATCGAATTTGACCTCGTTTAGTCAATATAGTGCTATGGTCACGGTCCATCCTCATGCTATCGCAGCATAGTCCATCGGGCATCACGATGCTCTTTGCATTATCATACAAAGGAAATTAGTCTGCTTACGGTAGTGTGGTTGTCTCCGATTACTGATTGGGCACTGTTGCATGGCGTGGGGTTGTCGCGTGGTTCACGGATGCTCACTCGAAGGGTTGTGCCAATGTGCCAGCGGCAGATGATTCTGGATGTACCGCTCCCGTGGTGGGGGTGTGATCGCTCTGCTTTTGCACACCTTTTGAGAATTGGATTGGTTGGTTTTCGCGAGGTTCCTTGACTGCTTGAAAATATTATTTATCTAGAGATTCTGGGACAAACGGAAACCTGACTCGGATGAGGAAATGATGATATAATATTAATGCTAAACTCAATGCACCCTAATTTACTACTCTAATGACTAATAAAAAATAAAAAATAAACTATCATACTTTTTATTTTATTTTAAAAATCCTATGAGTTTATTTCGTATTTAACTACAGGAAAACTCCGGCATGCACCCTAAGGTATGGCCTAGAAAAACCATTAATATAACAAAAGAAACTTCATCACCGCCTTATTTGATAAAAATAAA
>Ga0307509_10011890_pt1 | contig 10466 bp, 12 predicted proteins | sample 10_EM_MG_FD_202245 | JGI IMG/M metagenome (GOLD analysis project Ga0307509, IMG submission 202245) | Populus trichocarpa ectomycorrhiza microbial communities from riparian zone in the Pacific Northwest, United States - 10_EM | ecosystem: Host-associated > Plants > Roots > Unclassified | place...
GGTCGCTGCTCGTCGGCCGCGTACGTGGTGCCGGCCGGCGCCGAGGTGCTGCTGGAGACCCGGCAGCCGTACCTGTCGGCCGGCCAGCGCCGCGAGGTGCTGCGCACGACGGCGGTCGGGGCCGGCTGGGCGTTGCTGGACGGGCCCGAGGGCTGGGGCCGGCTCAACCTGTTCGCCGCGGCCGACGGCTACGGCTCGTTCGACCAGGACGTGGTCGTGTCCCTGGACACCGCCGACACGTGGCGCAACGACATCGACGGCCGCGGCGGGCTGGTCAAGACCGGCGCCGGCACCCTGACGCTGACCGGCGGCAACTCGTACCGGGGCGGCACCACGATCGCGGCCGGCACGCTGGTCGCGGCGTCCCCCCGGGCGCTCGGATGCGGGGATCTCGTCGTCGCCGGCGGCGGCACGCTCGCGATCTCCCGGGCCGTCGAGATCGGCGGCGACGCGTCCCTCGGCGGCACGCTGGCCGTCACCGGCGAGGCCGTGCTGCGGGCCCGCCGGGTGCGCGGCCGGTTCGCCGAGGTGGTGGCTCCGGCCGGCTACCGGGCCGTGGTGACCTACTCGCGCGACGCGGTCACCGTCCGCCTGCGCCGCGCCTGACCCGTCCGGGCAGCCGGCTCGCTCCGGCTGCCCGGGCCGTCGCCGGCCGCCGGGACGGGAACGGCGCGGCCGGCTCAGAGCGGCGTCGGCGGGGTGACCCCGAGCTTGTCGGCGGCGACCTCGAGCTCGGCCCACACCTTGGGGCCGACCGGAACGCCCTGGGCCGACCGGGATGCGGCGACCGCCGCGCTGTTCTCGCCCGGGTAGCGGATCGCCGTGTCCGGATCGGACTTCGGCAGGCAGTGCAGCGCGGTCAGCGTCGCCGAGACCTGCTCCGCGAAGAGCGCCGGGTCGCCGAACGCGGCCGGGTCGAGCGCCAGGATCAGCGCGTTCTGCCGGTGCTTGCGGCCCTCCGGGCCGTCGGAGTGGAACGACGACACGATCGGCGCGCGACCAGCACGCTGGTGATCAGCTCGAAGACCAGCGACATCCCGGCGCCCTTGGCCCCACCGAGCGGCAGCGGCATCTTGGCGACCCGCGGGTCGGTGGTCGGGGTGCCGTCGGCGGTGGCGGCCACACCCTCGGGCAGCGTCCGGCCGGCGTTGCGGTATTGGGCGATCTTCCCGAGCGCGATGCCGGCCGTCGCCATGTCCAGCACCACCGGCGCGTCGCCGCCGGACGGGACGGCGATCGAGAGCGGGCTGGTGGCGACCGCGGCGCCCGGGCTGCCCGGGTACGGCATCTGCGGCATGCCGGCCACGAAGGCGATCCCGATCAGGCCCTGCCCGGCGATCCGCGCGGTGTAGTAGCCGATCGCGCCGGTGTGGACGGTCCGGCGCGCGCCGACCGCGCCGATCCCGCCGGCCCGGGCCCGGCGCACCGCCTCGTCGGCCGCGGCGGTGAGCGCGACCGGGCCGGGCGCCCGGTCGGCGTCCAGGACGGTCACGCCGGACGGCCCGGCGGCGAAGCTCATCGTGGGCGCGGCGTTGGCCTCGCCGGAGTCGAGCAGTTCCAGGTAGCGCGGGACGCGGGCGACGCCGTGCGAGTCGACGCCGCGCAGGCTGGCCCAGAGCAGCACGTCGCTGATCGTCCTGGCGTGGTCGGGGTTGGCTACGGAGGCGCTGAGCAGGGTGGTCACAAACGAGCCCAGCTCGCCGGCCGGAATCACGACGGGCATGAAGGTGTCCCTAAACTAGCGGGTGACGCGGACGTTGACGATCGCGGTGGTGCCGCTGCGGACGGACTTGAGCGCCCGGTCGAGGGCCGGGCGCAGCTCCCCGGCCTGGGTGACGGTCTCGCCGTGCATGCCGAACGGCTCGGCGAAGGCCGCCAGGGACGGCTGGTCGCTGAGGTCGTTGCCGAGGAACTCGCCGGTCCGCACGGCCGCGCCCTGCGGGTAGAAGCGCAGGTGGTTCATCTTCATCGACCGGTACTGGTGGTTGTTGTAGACCAGGATCAGCAGCGGCAGCCCGTTGGCCTTGGCCGCCGCCAGCGACGGGATGACCGGGTTGTAGAGGAACGCGCCGTCGCCGATGGTCAGCGCCACGGTCTTCTCCCCGGCGGCCAGCTTGACGCCGAGCGCGACCGCGATGCCCTGGCCGAGCCCGCCCTGCACGTAGAAGTACGAGTCCGGGGTGTTCCGGCGCAGGTGACGCTCGACGACCCGGCTGTGCGTGATGGTCTCGTCCACCACGATCGAGTCCTCGCCGATCAACTCGCGCAGCGCGACCGTGACCGCGACGGGGTCGAGCCCGGTCGCCTTCGCCTCGGCCGCCCGGACCAGCGCCGCTTCGGACAGGTCCGGGTTCGTCCGAGGAATCGGGACGGCGGCCAGCGCGCGCAGCGTCGCCGCCACCCCGCCGGAGAGATAGGCGTCGGCCCGCAAGACCTGGTAGACGATGTGCGGCCGCTGCGGCACGTCGTCGATCACCACGATCTTCGCGCGGGCCGGCTTGCGGCTCGGCGGATAGAACGGCGCCCGGCAGTCGACCAGAATGATCAGGTCGGCGGTGTCGACCCAGGGCTCCAGGTCGCCGCCGGCGTGCAGCTCATGGTCCCGCGGGAAGTTGGCGCAAACCGCCGAATTCGGCTCCACCACCGGAATCCGAAATGCCCCGGCGAATTCCACCAGCGCCTCGAACCCGCCCGGTTCCCGGCCGGCGGTCTCGGTAACGATCACCGGGTTCTCCGCCGCCTTGATCAACTCCACCACAGCGGCCATCTCGCCGGGAGCGCTCACGGTCGTGCCACGCGGCGCCGTACGGACCACCGGCTGCGAATCCCACGGCTCGAGCAGCACCTCGAGCGGGATGTTCAGGTAGACCGGCCCGGCCGGCGCCTGCGCCGCCATTTCCGCCGCGCGCGTCACCATCCCCGGCAGCGTGTGCACGCTGGCCGCCTGGTTGCTCCACTTGGTGAACGGCGCCGCCAGCGCGTGCGGCCCGCCGACCACCGACAGGTTCCAGTACCACTGCCCGCCCGGGTCCGGCCCCGGCCCGTCCCCGTACGTGGTGGACTCGGACGACGCCACCACCATCGGCACGCCCGCGAGCAGCGCCCCGTGGATCGCCACCGACCCCTGCAGCAGCCCCGGCCCGGCGTGCAGCAGCACCCCCTGGCCGCGGCGGGTCACCAGGCCGTACCCGGTGGCCATGCCCACCGCGACCGTCTCGTGGGTCAGGTCGAGGTAGTGCGGGCAGGGCTCGCCGTCCCGGTGGCGGCGGGCGATCGACTCCCAGACCGGGGCCCACTCGGAGCCCGGCGAGGAGAAGAGGTAGTCCGCGCCCGCCGCCAGGAAGGCGCTGATGACGGCGTCGCCGCCGTCGGTACCGGCGGTCACTTGGCCGGCTGGGCCGAAGCCGCCGCGGCAACGGGCCAGTCGAGGCACTCGGAGATCCCCCGGCCCATGATCCACTCAAGCTCCTCGGCGGTGAGGTCGAAGTGCTTGGTGAACTGCTCGATCGTCTCCACGTAGCTGAGCCCGTGGCCGAGCAGCCGGGTGATGTCGGTCCCCCAGAAGCACCGCTGGGGGCCCATCTTGTCGACCATCTCCCGCACGTACTTCTCGATGTTGAGGTTGGGGAACGGCTGGGTGCTGTAGCCCGGGATGGCCGACACCTTCACGTAGATGTTCGGGTGCCGGTGCAGGTCGGCGGTCTCCTGCACCCAGTAGCCGATCGCGTCGTCCACGCACCGGGCCATGATCCCCATGTGGTCGATGATGATCTTCAGTCCGGGGTGGCGGCCGGCGATCTGGCCCAGCTCGGCCTTCCAGATCGGCGCGTGCACCATCGTCGGGATGGCCAGTTCCTCGGCGATCGGCCAGTACCAGTCGTTGGTGCCGTCGATCATCCAGTTGCGGTCGATCGGCCGGTGGAAGGTGAGCCGGGTGCCTTTCACGTACGGGTTCTGCGCGAAGTCCTTGAGCATCGCCGTGCCCTCTTCGGGCTTGTTCTGCGGGATCCGCGCCATGATCCCGAACCTCCCCGGGTACGCCTCGCACGCCTCCAGCGCGTAGTCGATGCGGTCGCCCTCCCAGGACGGCGGCAGGATCAGGGCCCGGTTGACGCCCGCCTCGTCCATCAGCGCGAGGCACTCCTCGTAGCTGAACGGGTCCTCGCGGTGGCCGTTGAGGCGGATGCGCTCGCGAGCACCGGGGACCCACGGACGGTCCGGGGTCTCCTCCTTCCAGATGTGCACCTGGGAGTCGACGACGAACATGGGCTCTTCCTTCCGCTGCCGGCCTGCGTGCCGGGGTGGCCTTGACGCTAGAGATGCGAACGGGCCGTGCTAAGTCCCTGGCGCGCAAGCGGTTGTTGCAGGAAACGTGTCACTGGCCCTTGCCGTCGATGACGTCCAGGACGTGCTCGGCGATGGCCATGCTCGACGTCGCGGCCGGCGAGGGCGCGTTGCGCACGGCCGTGACCGCCCCCAGCCGGTGGATGCGGAAGTCGTCGACCAATCTGCCGTCGCGGTCCAGGGCCTGGGCCCGCACACCGGCCCCGGCCCGCACGACGTCGTGCACGCCGATCTCCGGGACGTACCGCCGGGCCGCCTTCATGTAGGCGCGTTTGGACACCGACCCGTACATCTCCTTGAGGCCGGTCCGCCAGTGCTGGGCCGCCATCCGCCAGGAGCCCGGCCAGGACGCGATCCCCCACAGGTCGCGGGCCGAGAAGTCGCCCAGCCGGTAGCCCTCGCGGGCGGTGGCGAGCACCGCGTTCGGCCCCACCTCGAGCGTCCCGTCCACCCGGCGGGTGTAGTGCACGCCGAGGAACGGGTACCGCGGGTCGGGCACCGGGTAGATCAGCCCGCGTACCATATCGGATTTTTCGGGTTTGACCCTCATGTACTCGCCGCGGAACGGGATGATCCGCGGCGCCGCGGTGTCGCCGGCCAGCCCGGCCACCAGGTCGCTCTGGATGCCCGCGCAGACGATCAACTGGTCGACGTGCACCTCGCCGGCCGGCGAGCGCAGGTCCAGGCCGCCGGCCGAGGAGGAGACCGCGGTGACCGGGAAGTCGAACCGGACCTCGCCGCCCGCCGCGACGATGTCGTCGGCAAAGGACCGGGCGATCTTCACGTAGTCGGTGATCGCCGTCCTCGGCGAGTACAGCGCGGCCAGCCCGGTCCCGTTCGGCTCGATCTCGAGGATCTCCTCGGGCCCGACCCGCCGCAGCCCGGGCACCAGGTTCACTCCGGCGCGGGCGGCGAGGGCGTCCAGCCGGGTCACGTCGTCCGGCGTGACCGCGACGACCAGCTTCCCACATTCGTCGTACGGCAATTCCCGGTCCGCGCAGTACTCGCGCAGCATGGCCCCGCCGCGGGTGCAGAGCAGTGCCTTGAGACTGCCCGGCTGGTAGTAGATGCCCGCGTGCACGACCCCCGAGTTGTGCCCGGTCTGGTGCACCGCGACCCGGCTCTCCTTCTCGACCACCACGACGCGCGCGCCCGGCCGGCGCTTGGTGAGCTCGCGGCCGATGGCCAGGCCCACGATGCCGGCCCCGATGATCCCGATCGTCTCGTCCGCCATGCCGGTCACCGCCCGAAGTGGATCGCGACGGTCTTGACCCGGGTGTAGAAGCTGAGCGCCTCGACGCCCTGCTCCTTGAACGCCGAGCCGGAGTCCTTGAAACCCCCGAACGGGTGGTGCACGTCCCAGCCCGAGGTGGTCGTGTTGATCGCGATCTGGCCGCACTCCACCTCCTCGGCGAACCGGAAGGCGGCCTCGACGCTGTCGCTGAACAGCGCCGCCGACAGCCCGTAGGCGGAGTCGTTGACGGCGGCGATGGCGTCGTCCAGGCCGTCGACCGGGCGGACCACGATCACCGGGCCGAAGACCTCGTGCCGCCAGACGTCCATCTCGGTGGTGACGCCGGCCAGGATGGTCGGGTTCACGTAGCAGCCGTGCGCCAGGTCGCCGGCCGGCGCGTCGCCGCCCAGCTCGACCTTGGCGCCCTGGTGGACCGCGGTGGCGATGTCGCCGAGCACGCTGTCCTGGTGGCCGCGGCTGACCAGCGGGCCGACCACGGTGTCCGCCGCCTGGCCCGGGCCGAGCCGCAGCGCGCCGACCCGCTCCCGCAGCACGGCCAGGAACTCGTCGTACACCTCGCGGTCGACCAGCACCCGGCTGGTCGCGGTGCAGCGCTGGCCGGCCTGGCCGAACGAGGCGGCGACCACGGCGGTGGCGGCGGCGCTCAGGTCGGCGCCGGCCAGCACCACCGACGCGTTCTTGCCGCCGAGCTCGGCCTGGAACCGGACGTTGCGCGGAGCGATCCGGGCCCGCAGCGCCTCGCCGACCTCATTGCTGCCGGTGAAGGTGACGGCGGCGATCCGCGGGTCGTCGAGCAGCGCGTCGGAGATCTCCGCGGTGCGGCCGGTGACCACGCTGAGCACGCCGGCGGGCAGGCCGGCGTCGTGCAGGGCGCGGGCGAGGTAGAGGCCGCTGGCCGGGGTCTCCGAGGCCGGCTTGAGCACGACCGCGTTGCCGGCGGCGAGGGCCGGGGACAGCTTGCGGGCCGGGGTGAGCAGCGGGTCGTTCCACGGGGTGATCGCCAGGACCACGCCGATCGGCTCCCGCTGGAAGGAGGTGCGGGTGTCCGGGCGTACGTCATGGACGAGGGACCCGTAGGCCTCCCGGGCGTGCCCGGCGTAGTAGTCGAGGAAGTCGGCGGCCTTCTCGACCTCACCGCGCGCCTCCTTGAGGGTCTTGCCGTTCTCGGTGGTCACGCCCAGCGCGATCTCGCCGGCCCGCTCCCGCAGCAGCCCGGCGGCCCGGGCGAGGATCTTGGCGCGCTCCAGCGCCGGGGTGCGCCGCCAGACACCGAAGCCCCGCTCGGCCGCGTCGTAGACCCCGGTGACCTGGGCGGCGGTGAGCGCGGGGACCCGGACCACGGGCTGCCGCACGTCCACCGGGTCGAACACGTCGACCCAGGTGTCCGCGCCGGTCCACTCCCCTCCGGCGAGCGTTTCCATGGTACGTACGAACATCACCACTCCTCGGGTTCGCGCATTCAGGCCGAATAGTAGGAACCCTAATGGTGGTCAACCATGTGCCCGGCGGCATGCATTGGTTGCACCGCACGCACGACAGCGCCCCGCGGAAACCTGATGGAATTCCCGGGCCGAATTCGATCGACAACCTGTGGAGGATCCCGTGCCCTACGCGGTGATCGCGCACTACCGGTGCACGGCCGAGGACGCCGCCGTCATCGAGGAAGCCCTGCTCACGATGCGTGAGCACACGCTGAAGGAGCCCGGCAACCTGGCCTACGAGGTACACGCCGAAGCCGGGGCCGTGCCGCCCGCCTTCATTCTCTACGAGCAGTACCTCGATCGGGCGGCATTCGACGCACACGCCGCGTCCGAGCACTTCGCGAAACATATTCTCGGCACGGTCCGCCCACGTCTCACCCAGCGTGACGTCCTGTTCGGCGAGGTCCTCGTCTAGCGCTCCCGCGCCGCGTCGGCACCGTTCGGATCCGGGTCGGTGAGCACCACCTTCCGCGACCGCCTGGCGGTTTGGCTCCTTCGCCGTCGACGCTTCTTCTCCGAAGGGCTGGGCCTGCGGGCGGACGGCAGGAAGGCATCGCCGGCCACGCTCCGAGGGCTCAAGATCCAGCCGGCTGCACCGGTTGGCCTTGCCTTCAGCGCCGAGCCTGCGGTCCACAACAAGAACACGGCGACGGAGAACAAGAAGATGGCGGGCAGATACACCGAGGCCAGGTCGACGTGATTGCCCTCCCCGAGGTTGTCGAGCCGGAGAGTGTCGTAGGTGATGCTGACCCGATCCCCTACCCGCGAGTCGTCGTGCAGGAAGGTGGTCCACAGCGTCTCAGGCGTGCCATCCGGCGTCGCAAAAGTGATCAAATACGACTTGTCGCGGCCTATCTGCCGGGCGTCCTCCACGGTCGCGACGGCGTGACCGGCATGAGACAGCAACTCGGCATCGTCGGTGAAACCCACGACCAGCCCGATCAGACAGCCGACGCCGCCCAGGAGCGTGGCCCAGAAGACCGCCCATCGGCCGGTGATGTGCGACCTCGGCAGAGTGCTCATGGGGGATCCCGACTTTGTTCACATGTACGGTGATCTCTCATTCTGGCAGCCGGGGGCGAGCGGCCGAGGCGGAGACCGGCACGTCGCGGTCTCCGCCGGGAGCAAGCTCAGCCGCGTTTGCCGGGCACACCCCAGGCCTGGAACTCCAGCTCGTAGCCGAGCGCGGCCAGGACCTCGTCGGCGATCTCCTGGTCCTCGTCGCCGGTGCCGCCGGCCACGCCCAGCCCGCCGAGGATCTCGCCGTCCCGCTTGATGGTGACCCCGCCCTCGGTGGCCACGATCGGGTGCGCGCCCATCGTGGAGAGGGAGGCGAAGAAGCCCGGGTTGCCCTCGGCCCAGCCCTTGAGCATCTTGGTCGGGCGCTGCATCACGGCGGCGCTGTACGCCTTGACGATCGCGATGTTGGGGGTGAGCGGGCGGGCGCCGTCCGGGCGCTTGACGACCAGCAGGAAGCCGCCGTCGTCGACCACCGCGACGCTGACCGCCTTGCCCAGTTCGCGGGCCGCCTGCTGGGCCGCGTCGACCAGCGTCTCGGCCTCGTCCATGGTCAGCTTCGTCATGCCGGGATCGCCTCCCGGACGCGCACGATCGCCGCGTTGAAGAGGTCGGGCCGCTCCCAGTACATCGAGTGTGGCGCGTCCGGGACCAGCTCCAGCCGCGAGCCCTTGACCAGCGCGTGCGCCCGCCGGACGGTGGCGGCGCTGAGCACGGCGTCGTTCGCGCCGGCCAGGAAGGTGACGTCGAGGCCCGAGCCGACGACCTCCTCGACGGTCGGCCCGCCGGTGGACAGGTTCCGCAGGTCGGCCATCTTGGCCACGTTGAACGTGCCCATCTGCTGGAACAGGAAGGTCTTGGCCGGCTCGTCCTCCTGGAAGCTCTTGGTGAGCAGGCGGTCGAGCACCGGCAGCTTCACCGCCTCGGACCGGTCGGCGGCGACCAGGCCGGACAGCTCCGGGTCGGCGATCCCACCCAGCGAATGCGCGAGGACCACGCCGCTGACCCGCGCGGGGCGGGCCAGGCCGGCCCGCAGCGCGGCGACCGCGCCGATCGACTGGCCGACCAGCAGCACCTCGGTGAGATCCTCCCGGTCGAGCACGGCGACGATGTCGCCCGGGAAGTCCTGGCCGTCGAACTCCGGCATCGAGGAGTCGGAGTTGCCGAAGCCGCGCAGGTCGACGGTGAGCACGGTGAACTTCGCGCGCAGGGCGGCGACCTGCTGCCACCACGCGGCGTGGTGCCCGCCCGAGCCGTGCACGAACAGCACGGCCGGGCCGGCGCCGTGCCGCTCGTAGTAGATGGAAACGCCGTCGGAATCAGCGACCGCCATTGTTCTGTGTCTCCTAGTTCGGGCGCTTGCCGTGGTAGACGAGCTCGATCATCGTGTGGTCGGGGTCGTGGATGTAGCAGAACTTGGACTGGTTCTCCGGGCGCTCGACCGGCCGGGTGTGCCGGATGCCGAGCTCCTCGAGGTGGGCCAGGAAGCCGTCCCAGTCCTCCACCTCGATGGCGAAGTGGTACGGCGCCATCCGGTCCATCTCCTCGACCGGGGTGAAGTGCAGGTCGAAGTTGCCGCGGGTCATCAGCACGACCTTGGTGTTGCTCTTCGGCGTGATCGCCTTGAGCCCGAAGACCTTCGAGTACCACTCCTTGGTGCGCTCGGGGTCGGTCGTCGGGAAGTTCACGTGGTGGATGTACTTGGGCTTGTTACGGAGTTCCGTGTCGGTCATGTCAGTCCTCTGCTAGTACCGGATTCGACAGCACGCCTATCCCGCTGATCTCGATGTCCACGACCGTCCCGGGCTCGAGCGGGACGGTCGCGTCGGCGCCCATCCACAGCACGTCGCCGGGGTGCATGGTGATGTACTTCGTGGTCTCGACGATGTAGTCGTACGGGTCGAAGATCATCGCCCCGGTCGCGAACCGCGCTCGCACGTCCCCGTCGACCCGCACGGTCGTGGTCTGCGCGAGGGGATCGACATCGGTCTCGATCCAGGGACCCATCGGCTTGAACGTGTCCGCGTTCTTGCTGCGCCAGAAGGTGCGGTCGGCGTTCTGCCACTCCCGCGCGCTGACGTCGTTGCCGATGGTCCAGCCGAGGACGGATTCCCGCGCTTCGGACCGAGAAGCATTCCTGAGCGTACGGCCGATGACGGCGACAACCTCAGGCTCGGCCTCGAACCGCCCCTCGACGCCGGCCGGTCGGATGATCGGCGACCCGTGGCCGGTCAGCGCATTGTTGGCCCGGTACCCGACCTCGGGGCGGTCGGGCAGCTCGGCCGCCCGGTACCCGGTCTCCTTCGCGTGCTCGACGTGGCCGCGGTAGTTCAGCCCGACGGCGTAGAAGACGGGCGGGATGACCGGCG
>Ga0307509_10011891_pt1 | contig 10465 bp, 12 predicted proteins | sample 10_EM_MG_FD_202245 | JGI IMG/M metagenome (GOLD analysis project Ga0307509, IMG submission 202245) | Populus trichocarpa ectomycorrhiza microbial communities from riparian zone in the Pacific Northwest, United States - 10_EM | ecosystem: Host-associated > Plants > Roots > Unclassified | place...
AAATAAAATCCAAATACAAATAATAAATCCAAAAAATCATAGGAAAAATAACAAAATTAGCCTCAATAATAACTTCTAGATCTAATTTTGAGAGATCTAATGGTCCAATAACAGACAGAGTGGCTTTCAATGGGATCTTTTTTTTGTAGATTTACCTGAAACTTTTTTAGTTTGATCTAAAAGTTGGATATCTTTGTTATTATAGTTTTAAGTTGCTAACCTACTTTAGTGCTACTATACCTCCTTTTGGTCCTTAAATGGTCCCAATAGTCCATATATAAGTATATGTTAGGCTATTCAAATAGTCTTTCTAGTTCAAATCTCCATCTAGTTATGTCAAATCCACATCTAAATGCTAAGAATCTTCAGCTTTTACAAGCCCGACTGCATCATTCTTCCCAGGATAGAGAGAGCTCATCCTTTAATTTTGTTCTTCCTCTAAATAAGATGTTGAGTGTTGAACATTAAAAACATCAAAAGTTTTCAGATAGATAGGAAGGCAATGTCTATAAGTATTTATCTTTTAAAACACCTTACAAGGTCCTACCTTCATTTATGTCAGCTTGTTGTACTCGCCCACTAGAACCCTGTCACGAGTAAGTACTACTATATAAATCACTAACTTCAAACATTACTCTCATATGATGAGTATTAGTCATGGCCTTATACTTGGCATTGATGTCAGTGATTATCTTCTTGACTTGCTCTTGAATACCATAAAAGTAATCTGTTATATTGTTAGCTTGGATGCTTAGTCATTCGATATAAGGAACATGCATCAACTTCAATACTCTTGAAGGGTTTTTTTCATAGACAATCTCAAATGAATTTAATTGGATAGTATTATTTTGAGACATATTATAAGTAAATTTTGCTTGCGGCAATGTCATATCTAACTGTTTTGGCTTGCCTCCCACTAAACTCCACATTAAGTTGTCGAGGCTATGGTTAACCAGCATAGTTTGCCCATCTAAATGAGGATGATATATACCACTAAAGTTTAGTTGAGTTCTTAATCTTTCCTCAGAAGATCTTCCAAAAGTTACTTATAAACTTCACATCTCTATCTGAAATGATAGACCTAGGAATGTCATGTAAACAAACCACCCCATTGAAGGAAAGGTGGGCTATTTGGGACACATTCATGGTCTTCCAACAAACTATAAAATGGGCCATCTTTGAGATTTTATCCACAATAATAAAAATAAAATTCATGGTTCATTAGTTACGAGCTAAGCCCAACATAAAATCCATACTAATATTCAACTAGTATTGGAGTATATGGTCCAACATTTGATAAGGCTCCTTTAAACCTCTAACACATTTCCTCATAAAACTAGATACCTAGCTTGGTAATTTATGTTGTTACCCACTTTTGACCTTATAAAAAAATCAAGAAAAGAAAAAAATAGAAAAAGAAAATCCAAGACACAAGAGGATATACAAGAAGAAAGTTTAGAAGATTGTCCAAGTTGATGGTGAAGGATCAAAATAACAAGTGAAAAAGTTGGAGGATAAAAATATATAAGATTGACAAAATTGGCAACTCAATTCAGATTAACAAAGGGTTTCATTGGTGAAAATATTTTTATTTGAGGTAAAGAAATCAAATTTGGATAGATAAGGAATTAAAAAGAATTTTGAAAGGCTTAATTAATCTTATGGAGGACTTGATTGCAAGGAAAATCAGTTTTTGGAGTCAATTTGGGTGTTAATTGGAAAAAATTAAAGTATGAGGACTTAATTGATTTTTTAGGAGGTTTAATTGGACGAATCAGGGATCTATCTATAAGAATATTGAAGTTTTATTTATTTGATGTGGCGAATTTTAAAATAAATTTCTATGGAAAGAATCTATAAAACAAGTAAACACAAAAAAACAAACTGTATATACTACATAAAAATATCAAGAAAATAACATTTTAAAAAAAGATTAAAAATGGATAGTCTTTCTTACTTGATGTGGTAAATCTTTAAAAAAAAAATTAGAACATGAATGCTAATAAACTAAGTGTTGGAGTGACTGAGTTTGTGATGATGAAAGCTTAATTTGTGACAAAATATGAGGAGTGATGTATGCTGTTTTTTTGTAGAAGAAAAAGAAATAAAAAGGGGGAGAGGGGGGTTATTTATCATGTTATAACTTAAATATTATCAATAAATTCACTAACATGTATCAGCAACAAGTATATTTTATTGGTAATTCCTTCCATAATAACAACAAATCTTTTTTTTTATGTCATCTTTTTATTTTCAACAGTAATTTTTGAAGTATTACTGACAAATATCTACATCGAACAAGCCTGCGTGAGTGAACATTTGGGACTTTTTGGCTATTTGGAGGTCACCGCATACGTGGGAACCAAAAGTCGTCATAGCATACGTGACTTCTCTCTTATTACTTGTCATCTTCTTAGCTATTATGGATATCTATAAAATATTGTCCCAACAATTATCTCGGCAGCATCACACAATCTGAAGCTCTCGCCAACAATGGCAGAAGTAATTCCAACCAAAAGGCACTTATTTATTACGAAACCTCTCCTCTGCAACATGTGTTGACTCGAAAAATATACTCACAAACTTCATATTCTAATACTTTTCTTGTTTTTATATGAAATTTCAGGATTGCAGTCGTTACGGGTGCAAATAAAGGGATTGGTTTAGAGATTTGCAGGCAGTTGGCATCTAAAGGGGTGTTGGTGGTTTTAACAGCTAGAGATGAGGAGAGGGGTCTTGAAGCTGTCAAGAGCCTCAAAGTTTCAGGTTTTTCTGATGTAGTTTTTCATCAACTTGATGTGGTGGACGATCTCAGTATTGCTTCCTTCGCCAATTTCATCAGAAACCAATTCGGAAGGCTTGATATATTGGTAATGTTATCAATTGCTTCCAAGGAGTTCTTTACTTCTTGATAAATTTATATTGTTCCAGCTGGCACTTGTCTACAAATTCTAACATGTTTAGGAAACCGCAACAGGTGAACAATGCAGGCATTACTGGAACAGAAATTAAAGAAGATGACTGGAAGAAGTTAAGATTTGGTGTTGAAGATGTAAGTCTCTCAAAGTAATACTATCTTCTTATAAATTTCGTTGAGAATGATGGTAATGGAATTCTGAACTTGGAAAAAAAATACAAGTATACATGTTTTCAATCTCTAACGTTTTGCTGTATTGGATTATTGATCAGATTATAGGTGTAAATGCTGCATCACAAAGAAAACTTATGAAGCAAACTTATGAAATGTCAATTAGTTGCCTGAGAACAAATTATTATGGAATCAAGCACCTAACTGAAGCATTAATTCCTATCCTTGAACGATCCAATTCTGCAAGAATAGTCAATGTCTCCTCCTCCTTTGGGAAGCTAAAGGTAAACACGCCATATATATCCATCTCTTTCAGGCAATAGATAAAGTTTAATTAGCATACATTCATATATATATGGAAAAGTTCATCATCAAATTTTGTTTCTCCTGCAGTTTTTTCCTAATGAAAAAACCAAAAAGATGCTAGGTGATGTTGATGGCCTCACAGAAGAAAAAGTTGAGGAGCTGGTGGAAGAGTTCCTGGAGGATTTTAAGAATGATTTAGTGGAAACCAAACGTTGGCCTACCCTTTTTTCAGCTTATACTGTGTCCAAGGCTGCTCAAAATGCCTACACAAGGATTTTGGCAAAGAAGTACCCCAAAATCGCAATCAATGCAGTTTGTCCTGGTTTTACTTGCACGGACCTTAATTGTAACAATGGAAGCGTAACTACTGAAGAAGGTGCACGAGGTCCTGTTATGCTGGCTCTGATGCCTGATCATCAGCGCCCTTCTGGCTGCTTCTTTTTTCAGACAGAAATGTCGACTTTTGAATGATATAAACCAATGTACTTGCAGTGTATGCATGTTATGTACTAGCTAAGAGAATAAAGGTGGGGGACGGGCCATCACTGACATGTAAAAGAATCAATTAGATATTTCTCTATAAATCATTTCTTCTTCTCTGTTTTGGATTGTATTTAAGCAACGATTTCACCTGAATGCCCATTTCAGTTGGAATTTGCAAGTGTGTATAGATACCAATCCTAGTACATGAAAAATACGTAACTGGATAAGTATATAAACCTTTCCTTTCGAATGCCTGATAATTATATATAGCTAAGAGATTACAATCAATGCAGTGAACCAAAGCAGAGTATGTGCATGTAAGGTTTTATACTGACAACAAGTGGGGATTGGGTTGAGGTTCCATACAACTTCGAATTCTATCGACAATCTGCCCCATTTCTGGTCTCCCTTCGGAATTCTCTAGTAGAGAAAAATTGGCTACATGGATCAATACACTTAACTGCTCCAAATTCGCATTCCCGTTAAGTTTTGGATCCAGTAGATTAGCCCAAACTTCTACATCATCACTCTTCCTCCACTCCTCGGTCCATTCAGCAAGCGTCACAGAACCTTGTATTGATTTGAGGCCTGTGATGAGCTCAAGTAGTAGCACCCCGTAGCTATAAACATCAATCTTGGGTGTTGCAAGGCCTGTATTGAGGTAGTTGATGTCAATGTAACCAAAAGAGCCCTTGATGCTAGTTGGAGAAGTACTAGGAGTGGTGCTAGTTTCTGAGTCTGGTCTGTCATAGCCTAACTTGCATAGCCCAAAGTCGGCTAACTTGGCGTGATCATCGTCAACTAAGAGGATGTTAGAGGACTTGACATCCCTGTGAATGATGGTTGGATCAGCTCGCGAGTGGAGGTAATCGAGCGCTCGAGCAATGTCAAGTGCAATGCTTAAGCGGCTGGACCATGAAAGAATACCCGAGGATTGGCCATGGTAAGTATGGATCCTGTCAAAGAGAGTCTTGTTTGGGACATACTCTAGTAGAAGAAGTTGTTCTCCTGCAGAGACCCATTAAATTAGTGTTAGTTTGCCTAGTTTTTGGATTTGGAACATTTGTTTGCCTCTTAATCTTGGGATGTAAAATGATCCTTGGGAGAGTTGGGCTAAATCTGTAAGTTGTTGTCTAACCCATATAGTGACACACTTGCGGGACCTATAAGAACCCTAGGCTTCATCAAACCAACGTTTTTCCAAGAATAATCAACTGGCATGCATATACGTGATTAATACACTGAAGTGATGAAAGGTTGAAGAAGAATATATAAAATTAAGGAGATTTGGCATACCTTTTTCCAAGCAGAAACCCATCAACCTGGCTAAATTTGGATGAGAAATCCGTAACAAGACTGAGACTTCATCCAAGAATATCTTCTTGCTCCCACCTCTATCCTCCATCACTCTCTTCACCGCCCCGAATCGTCCATCCCCAAGATCTGCAAGATAAACAAAAGAAGTAGCTCCAACCCCTATCCGAATTCGAAAATCCCTTGTTGCCATCTTCAACTCCTCGAGTGCGTAAGTCCGTATGACACCAGGGCACCACTTGGTAACCACTGCTTCTTGCTCTACTACTCTTCCTGTAACTTGGACAGCAGTGCTGCAGCGATGATCACCATCATCACTTGTTTTCTTATGATCAAGGTGCATGAAATATCTCCTCAAGGCTGTGATTACAAGGATTACTAGGGATATGGCTCCAATTATCCACATATTTCTTGGATGTTTGGTGGAGAATCCAAAGAGCCACATGATATCAGTTTGGTGGATTTAATTACCTTCTTGTTCTTGCTATTGCTAGGTATTAATTTGCTAAGCTAATGCCTAGCTCAGAATCATGATATCTTGTTTTTCATGGCAATTAAGATCGAGCTGAATGTTGTAATTAATCAATGCCCTTTTACACATCAAGCCGTGAGTATGTAGGTGATCAAGAAAGATGTAAAGATTCAGAGCTTTGGAACATTTGAGCACTTGGCGTTGGAAGTGTCCTATGAGTGATAGCTACACAAGGGTCTTAATTAAATCTATTTATATATATATATATATGTTTTTAAAACCGGGCATGAATTTAATCTAAATTAATTAATGTGAAAACTAGTTAAAAACACTTTTATTATTGGATAAAAAATATTATTATAGGAGTATTAATGAATTTGGAGATTAATATTTAAGCTGGAAATGCGTGGACGTGGGCTTGAAGCCTTGAACAATACGCTGGACTGGCATGAAAGATGCCATTAAGTGCCTGTATTATGGATATAAGTAGAATTAAATGGAAGATTCCCTTGTTTAATTGCAGAAAGATTCCCTATTTAGGTGACCACTTCACTATTATTTATTGTAATTTTTAGAATATAAAGAATATTGTTTTAATTTCTTAACTATGTTTATAAGAAACAATATAAAATTGTTGAGAGTTTATAATAATTATGCATGCACTTTTATTCATTACCTACCAATTATTAAATCAATTAATGAAAAATCAATTAAAAAACATTAAATATATATAGAAAAGAGAAATAAGACAAAAGTAAAAGAGAGGGAGCGTGGCGAGTTGACCGCGGCTGCCGGACAGGACACACACTATAGTCTACAGGGAGGGATGGAGGGGGGAGGGCAGGTGAAGGAAGCCACTAAGCAAGCACAAACTGCAATATAAAAAAAAAAAGAGAGAGAGAGAAAAAATGTCCAATACAATAAATATTAGTATTAATAAATAAATAAAACTAATGGTCTGAGTCTAGCCTGGATTTGGTTGGGTTTGGATTTATTTAGATATTGAAATTGAATCAATCAAAATTAGTAATGGCGTGAGTGAGTTTGATTGAAGCAAAAAAAAAAATATTCAAGTTGGAGTGATAAGAAGAAGAAGAAGAAGAAATGGTGGGAGGTGGGGGCGGGGGCGGAGGAGCATCTTCCACATGGAGGAATGCGTACCAGGAAATCGCCAACTCCAAGCCTCTCTTCGTCGCGATCTACGCCACTGTCTTCCTCGGAATCGTCTTCTCTTCCTTGTATGTTTTATCCGCCGTCTACTCCGCCAATTCATCCTCCTCCTCCACTTCCTGGCTCTCCTCTCCTCCCATTCCTACAAGTATTGATAATACTCGTCGTAAGCCATCTCTTCTTCCTACTTAAAAACACTCTCTCTTTCTATTTCTTCTGTCACTGCAAATCAAATCGAATTAAGTAATTGTATAATTTTCTTTCCCTTTTCTCTGAATTGCAATTGCAATTGCATGATGAACCTAGCCAGCCAACGTTGACTTTCTCATCGTTGAGCCATCCTATGAATAAATGGAATGAATGAATAGTAGTTAGTTTTGTTTCAATTTCAAATTCAAAGGCAAAGGCAAAATCCACTGAATGAATGAATGAATGTATAATACTGTGAAAGCATCTTCCTTTCTTTTGCTTCTGCTACTACTAGTAGATTGATTGATTACACTATAAACATCAGAGTGTGTATCAAATACTATTACATCCATAAACCCTAACATAATACAAATTAGTTTCCATTTTCTATTCTCCAACAATATCAATCATTTTAACATCAAAGATTTATTATTAATTGTAAAAATCGATTTTTTCATTCTCAGTTATTTAATTCCCATTTTTTATTTCCTATGCATAATCTACTTATCTCAACCATTTTATTTGTTTTTTTTTCAGATGTGGATCAATCTTCCAATTTTTCCAAACCAACAACATTAGCTGCGGGTTCATCGCCACCGACATCCAACCCTCAAACCATGCAGATAAAACCAATTTGGGAACCTCCCCCACACGGTACCAAATTCCCGCCCTTAAAGACCTTTAGACTCACAAAACAACTGGTTCAGCAAAGGGTGAAAGATAATGTTATTATAGTCACCTTTGGTAACTATGCTTTCATGGATTTTATCCTTTCCTGGGTTAAACACTTGACTGATTTGGGCCTTTCCAATCTTCTTGTTGGTACGTATTGCTATCAGACCATTTTTAGTTTTTCTCAGTTTTTCTACCTTTATTAAAGTCCAGAGTTAAGTTTTTTTAAAATAAAAAAAATGATATTTTTACCTTGGATCTTCTTTTTTTCCCTATTAATAGGTGCTATGGACACCAAGCTGTTGGAGGCTTTGTACTGGAAAGGTATTCCAGTTTTTGACATGGGAAGCCACATGAGCACCGCAGATGTTGGGTGGGGCTCGCCAACCTTTCATAAGATGGGAAGAGAAAAGGTTATTTTGATAGATGCAATCCTCCCTTATGGTGTTGAGCTATTGATGTGTGACACAGACATGGTCTGGTTGAAGGTACTATTACATGAGTTTTTTTGGGATGGATGTAGCTGTTTTGGTGCATCATTTTTCTTCTATTAGTAGCATCTGAAGATAGATTGTTTTATTGTATTTGCTGCATTACTGGAATAGGACCCGCTTCCATATCTTGCACGTTATCCTGAAGCAGATGTTTTGACTTCAAGTGATCAAGTTGTACCCACAGTCGTTGATGACAGCTTGGACCTATGGCAACAAGGTGAAGACTATCAGAAACAAGATGTGTTTTTCATGTCATTTTCCTTAACCTTTGTTATACTTGATGATTACTGATACCCCCTTTCTATTTCTGCACCAAACTACAAACAGAATCTTAATCCTCATCGTATAGTATATAAACTTCTTCTTTTTTCAGTTTTATTATTTGGCATGTCAAATGCTTGTCAGCACAATGTTTTGTTGACTGAAATTCTGACTACCCTTTCTGAGCTTGGTTGGGCACTCCGAATGGACTTTGCCTTTTTTCAGTTAATAGTAACTGGTTTTGCAACATATCCTATCTCTTTGAAACCTTTGTCACCATCACCATCGTAGGGTGGCTTTCACCAATGCATTTTCCATTTCTTATTTGAGACTGGGAACTAAGAGGTGTTTGCCTGTGTTTTGGTTAATAGCAAGAATTGACTTCCCAGATGCATCCCCTCTCTTGTAGTGCTTATATCACCAAGATAATATCGCTTGGACTAGAGGGATGCTACATGTTTTAGAAGAACCAATAAAAAGCTATTTTTTCCGCTTATTTTCATGCGCTGTGTTAAATCTTTTTGTATTTTGCATGTTTTCTTTACTATTACAACCCTACTGAAAAGATTTTTTTTCTTCACATTCAACAGTTGGTGCTGCCTATAATATAGGAATTTTCCACTGGCGACCAACAGAGCCTGCAAAAAAATTGGCGAGAGAATGGAAAGATATGCTTCTAGCTGACGATAAGATATGGGATCAGAATGGATTCAATGATATTGTACGCAAGCAGTTGGGGCCGTCTGTTGATGGAGACAGTGGACTTGCATATGCTTTTGATGGAAATCTCAAACTTGGAGTTTTACCAGCAAGTATATTTTGCAGTGGACATACTTATTTTGTCCAGGTAGGATTAATTTGTAGTTTTAACACTAATTTTAACATGCCTGTCAATTTTAACTGTGTTCTTTTAACTGACTGGATGTCATATGATGAGTATCAAGCATAACCTGAGCCTTGATAATGTATTTGCAGGCCATGTATCAACAACTTAGACTGGAACCTTATGCAGTGCATACCACATTCCAGTATGCCGGTACTGAAGGGAAGAGGCATCGATTGCGGGAAGCCATGGTTTTTTATGATCCACCGGAATACTATGATGCACCAGGTAATCTAGTATTAGATTGATGATTTCTGAAAATTCTATGTACTTGAACACCTTATTGAAAACAATAACAATTGCCTTTTGTATTTGATCTCATCATGACCATGTAGAAACTAAGTGTCCATGAAACATGCCAACTTAATTCTGCATTTGAAGTTCAATCCAAACTGACAGGCCTCTACTTTCTAACTATAATAGATACAACAAATTCTACATATCAATGTATGTGATACAGAGCCAACTTTCTGTTAATGGTTGAATCTTATTCTTGTTAGGTGCTTCCAACCTCATAGCTTCTGCAAGTATTTTTCATATTTTGCTTTATTTTAACAAATGGAGCAATGTGAATCATCAAAGAAACAAGTGGAATATGTTGAGAGTATATTAACAGGGCCTATTTGTAATTTTCATATTTATGAGTTTAGACGTATATGTAAGCTGGAGTGTATCATGTTGTCTCAAATCTCTCTTTATACAAAAACCCTAACAGGGTGCTAATTGCTGGACCTGCTCTTAGTTAGTACTTTGGAGTTTATCCTATCTTAACAAAAATTGCCACTGTCTAACGTCTCTTGGGAACCCATGTGCAGGAGGTTTCGTTTCATTCAAGCCGTCTATTCCAAAGAGTATGTTGCTGGATGGGGACCATAACCTTGAAACACACTTTTCTCTGATTAATTACCAAGTATGCATGTATTGATCTAGTACCACTAACTTCTGCCACTTCCCTGGAAACCACATTGTTGAATCTCACAATTCAACTTTTTATAACTTTGTTCAGATAAAACAAATAAGGACAGCACTGGCAATTGCTTCGTTGTTAAAACGTGCGCTGGTGAGAATAATACCAACCCTGGACATTTCCATCCTCTTATTTTGTGGCAGTTTTTTTGTTTATATTTGACCAT
>Ga0307509_10011892_pt1 | contig 10465 bp, 14 predicted proteins | sample 10_EM_MG_FD_202245 | JGI IMG/M metagenome (GOLD analysis project Ga0307509, IMG submission 202245) | Populus trichocarpa ectomycorrhiza microbial communities from riparian zone in the Pacific Northwest, United States - 10_EM | ecosystem: Host-associated > Plants > Roots > Unclassified | place...
TTTTTTCTCCTGGTCCTACTGTACCCGACGGGTAGGAGAGTTAAAACCACAGGCTCACAGAGCGCCCGTTCGTCATCTGCTCGCGATGACGAGCAGAGAAAGGGGGGGATGGAACCTTGAAAACGCCACAGTACACATTCAACCAAGTGTTAAGGTCCACAAAGAAACACAGCATCTAAGTACTGTCTGTCGACCGTAAGTAACCCTTGGAAAAATGTAGTACTATCTGTGGATCCATGGGCAGGTCCGCCCGCAAAACGAGCCCCGCAAGCGGGCACACGCACATGATATATACGCAACAAGATCATCCAGAAAAGAAAGTCGTTGACTGCCACCACCATTATCACCATTGGCGCGAGGAGAGGGGGGTCACCACCTCCGGGCGGACGCGACCACTGCGAACACGGCTGCGAGCAGCGCGGGCGCGAAGGACAGCACTACATACCGCGAGAATGCACCAGATGTTAGGTGGCCGTCAGTCGTCGCGCCGCGGACGCCACTCATGCCCGTGTGGCCGTTGGACGTCACGAGCATGTTGGGGTCAATCGATACGTGACTGGCGGAGCTGCTCGCAGCGGTCGTCGGGAACGTGACTGTCGACGTGGGCGAGACGGCGTCGAGAGCGTCCGAAGTGAGGAAGACGAGGGCAAAGCCGGGCGCGGGCACCGGGATCGAACACGTGTTGGCGGTTTGGTCGCAGGCGACGGTCGTCACATCTAGTGTGCCATCTAGACGGCCGACAGAAGACAGAGCGTTGCCCAGCGTCTATGTGGGGAAAAGCAATTTCCGAGATGTGTGCGAGTCCGCCGTGAGCAATAGGCACGAAAAAAAAAAACAGGAAAAGGAATGTCCAGGAAGGAAGGAGGGTCTGAAGGTGAGAAGACGCGATCTGCTTACCTGTCCTGCCCAAGTGAAGTTACCTTTGGATGCTACGGAGTCGGCCAGGAGGTACCTGTAGAACGGAAAGTGTCAGGGAATTCTGCCTTTTGCTGGACCTTGCCAAGGAAAAAACATACTTGACATTCACTTGCGAGGGCGTCGCATTGCTCTGGCCCGTAGCACCGCCGCCAACGGAGATGACGGCAGTATATGTCGATGCGCCGGACGGATCCGTCACAAAATTCATCAACGCCACTTTCGTGGGCACACCGTTCTCGAAAATGGCATACATGGGGGTGTTGTCGTTCTGCGTGATATCAGACACCTGGGACTGGTTGTGCGGGCCCAGCGCCTCGGCCATGACAAGCGCCGAGTAGTAGATGGGTCCAATCGTCCACTGAGCGCCATATTTGGTCTGGTTGGTCGGGGGCGGCGTGAAAGGATTGTAGTATGCATTCTGACCACCGACATGAAACATCGCCGTCGTAAATCCGTTAGCCACCATTGTCATTGCCCAGTCGATGCCCCAGAGTGCGGCCCCAAAAGAATCAGATATTCCCGGAAAACCTGCACACGATGCGGTGTTGGTCTCGAACATCATGAATGGCTTCCCATTCTGGCGAGAAAAAGACGACGAATTGACGTAGTATGATACAAGGCTAGTTGATGCGTTGTGTACCAAAAAGCTTGGGAAGACGTCCTGTGGGTTTTTTGGAGTTCCGAGGGTGGGATATAGAGCGGCGCAATTGTCAGTCGGATATCTGGAGGGAGAAATGAACAGTGTCGAAAGCGGTATTGAAGGGTTCTACGAACCGCTCAACAGCGAGACCATAGATACTACTCGAGTATGATCCCACGATGCCAGTATCCCATACGCTTTCTGGTGTCCATACATTTTGAATGCTCGGCACAATCAGTAAATTGTTCTTTGTCGAGATAGTATTGTCGTTGGCAATTTGTTGTACTACGCCACCAATCTCTCCGAAGTAGTCATATTGTGAGTAGTTCTAACAAGGGTCATTAACATCATTGATTCCAAGTTCAAACGAGGGCGCGCGTGATCTCACAGCTGGCCTGTGCGCATGATTGATGTAGAGATCTGGTTCATTTCCGGCCTGGAAACCAAGTATATGGTCGCCAAGGATGTTCTGAGCGTTCGAGACGATCGCAAGCGAGATATTCTGATTGTCAGCGAAGGCAATGCCTTGGGTGAATGAGCTTCAAAGATGGTGGGAACGTGGCACGGGGAAACCAACCAAGATACCAGTACACGTTTGTGAGTTTGGAAATATTCTCCATCATCTGTAGCAGGTCAGTGGTGTACTCTAACGGTGGGGTGCCTGTCGGATTCGAAGTGTTATTCAAATCTTTCGTGATCACAGTCCCATTTGGAAGAGACGCGACTAGCTCTGCGGTGTCTTGAGAATTGCCACCAACGCGGACCTGGACCCAGCCGGCCCGTGCAACGATGTTCGCCATAAGATTCAGGAATGGGACCTGTAACTGCGTGCTATTGACGGCCGACATGAGGAAGGCATATCTGAGTGGTGAAATGCGAACAGGTGCATACCTGTTCTTGCCCACTGGGGTGACCATTTGTCAAGGTGTTCGAAGGCGAAAGGGATCATAACTCACAAACTTGGTTTGCTACCGACATCTCTATGGAAAACCCCATAAATCCGCCATTCGCGGGAGGGGACATGTTTTGGAGACCTCCACTGCTTGGCAATTGTATTAAAACCTGCATAGGAATGGCAGGGTTGGGGACAGCGGGAGGGGTCAGGACTGTTTTGTCATATGATGCTCCGCTGGTAAAGTTGGGGACCGCAGCAGTACTTGTTTCTGCGGCTGTGAGATGAAGGTAAGTGCCGCCATAAATGACTTGCTGTTTCGGCTGATAGATAGTATACTGGGCAGTGGTAAGATATGCCCAAGAAAAGTAAAACAGGAAGGGACTGGGAAAGGGGCGCATGGAGAACCTGAGGAAGGGAAGGGGAGAAAGCGTGGTAGGGTAGGAAGAAAAGATGACGACATGATTGGGTTGTCCTGTAATAATTGTGCTTTACATTCACGTTGGATCCAACCGCGGAGCTGGAGGAGCCCGAGAAATGGCCTCTGTGGGTGATCTAACAACGGAACTAGTCGCAGTTGAGTTGCTGTCCTCTCTTGCGATTTTGAAGGTGGACGCCGATAACACTGGCAAGGGCCCTGCGCACTGTGATAGTTTCGGAGAAAAATTTCTGCAACATCAGAAAACCAGAAAAACACTGAAATGAAAAGTAAAAGAATAAAATCGCCGAGTGCAAGAAGACTAGACCGACTGAGGACGATTCTGAAGAAAAGGTCCGAATGCCATATGGGGAAAATGGATGAACGAGAAGCAACGCAGCGGGAATCGGATGGAGATATTCCATCGCAACGAGATTAAAATTCACCTTACCTCTTATTGCCGCGGGACGCAAGTGGGTAAAGGTAATCTCATCCGGTCCACGGGGCCAACGACACGATTAAACTGTGGTGAGAACATACCACCGATGGACCAGAATCAAACCCAAATGGGGGTCTGATAGGTGGACATACTGTCAGGGCGAGAAAGGTGGGCTCTCGACGAATTCGTCTGTCTTGGTATGAGGGAAAGTGAGGCAGAATAGCCTTGAAGGCTCTTCCCCTTTGCATGACAAGGCCACGGGCATAGAGGTGAGGCGGTATCACTTACTGCAAGGAAGCGATGACACGAATTGCAACGCCGGAAAACAAAATCATCGATCATCCACTCGCAAACACCCGAAACCCGACATTAGGAACTTGAAGCCTCAGCGCCTGCTCCTTTGGTGTGACAACTGTCACGTTGGGGTTTGACAGCAAATTTTCGGAGTGGAAACAACGATTGAGGCAGGGCATCAGCCAAAAGGAATATTGAGGTTGCAGGTAGGCACAAGTGCCACGCGGGGACAAATGCCCGTTCAACGTTTGATAGAACGGTCGCAAAAAAGGTCGAGTGAAAATGAGACGGGCCACCTAGAAATGAGCAATTCATTCCTGAGATTCGTGGTTGATGACCGTGACTTATTATGGTGCACCTCTGACAGGGTAGTATGAAGTCCACACAGTACGACTTACGTTGATCGTTATTAGTCATGTGATCTGTGAATAAGCACGTGATGGACCGTGCAACCACGAAGAGATGCAATAGTTGGTTGATGCTTCTCATTCACTGTTTCCAGTCCCGGTTTCCTTTTTCATGTGGTATTTGCCGAGTTGTTTCTGAAGGAGTGAGTGCCAATGCCAATCAATATATACGAGGATAACAATTTATCGAAAGCCCAATGCGATATGATACGATCAGGTTGAGCTCCCAGGGCGGTCTCAATAGCTACTCAGCAGCGGCCCGATTCAGGGAACCAATTGTGCACCCATCCACGTCGATCCCTTACCGAGTGCCAGAGCTGGCCTTCGACGTAGGCTGGATGTTTGTCGCAACATTCGTGCTTTTGAGGCTGTGGCACGTTCCTATTCTTCTGTTCGGGTTCAGGCGTGAGGCCAATTGTAGTCGTGGGACATGTTAGAATGCAGGTCGCTATTCAAAGATGTCGACGAGTGTCTCGTTGACCTCTTTGAATAGGGGTCTCTCTTCAAAGCGGGACAGTTTTCCTGATGGAAGACACGATAACGACATTTATTTGGCGTATGGTGTTAGGTGTCGGCATCTTTTTCGGGGCGGATCTTTCGACACACTCTTTCAGGAGAGTTGACACTAGGTGCGTTGTGGGGTGATTTCTCGACTATCTGGTTCGAAAACTCGATTAGCGGACATCCGTGGTTGACAGTTGAAATGCAGTACTAGGTTGCAGAACTCTCTTCAGATCTAGAATTCCAGATCGAACGGTGCGACGTTATCTTGCTGGACATCGTGCATTATGTGTGGGGCAGAGCATAACAAGCAGTAGGGTAGGATCGACTTGAAACTGTTTCAAGGGGGCTGAACATCCGGTACCCATTCACCATGTGTGACAGTATGCCCACGTTATCATTCTGCCTTGCTTACTGGCCACCGCCTCCGGATTTGTTTTCCTCCTTCTTTAACCTTTCCTCTTGGCTATACGGCACTTGCTCAACCCAAGCTGGATACATAGTCAACGAAGCGCAGATCATGCCAGTACCACTGTGGACGCGCATGACGGCGGCGCGGCGAACATGTGACGATCACCAACTGTGGGTGCGCCTCTTCCTCGTACTCTGACACCGCCGCGCCCTTGGGTGTGCCTCAAGACTAAGATAGGTGGCGATTTCCAGGACATGCCCGTTTTGGGGTTAAGGTGCGTACTCAAATTTCTTGCTGGCAGTGCCGCTGGGCCGACCCTTTCACTGGCAATGTAATGATTTCCTCCCTCGGATCACGAGGACGGTTCTCCCCCAAGATTCTCGCTGTGCTATTCAAGCTGGCCGGTACAACATCACCCAGTTCCACCTGCAGCAGCGTGTCGTGTTCTCGCTCGCTCTTTCACAGCAGCGCCCGATCCCTGCGCACGGAGTCAGTCAGGCACGCTGCTACGCGCTCGCCCTCCATCCGGCGTTCTCGAGGCGACTACCCCTTTGCATACCTGTTGGCATCACATCTGCACCTAGTCTTACTGTCTGTCGCGCCCTAACGCCTCGTGCCCTGCGGCAGTGGCTCTCAGCCACGCCAGCGAGTTCGACGCCCGCGGGTACCCTCAGCTAGGGCAGGTGCAGCATCCCACAGCATTCGCAGGCAGCCAGCAGCGCTCACCCCTTTTGAGGCACCTCAGCATTTGCACGCCCAACTTCCTCCACGTCAGGTCATCTGAGCTTTCGACTCGCCCATCCCCTCGTCGTCTTCCACACCGTCTCCAAGGGCATCCGAGGGCCGGGCGAATGCGGCAGGCATGGAGGGTACTCCACCCTCGGCAGCCGGGTCGGCATCAACTACATGGTCCGCCCGCTGTGCCCCGGGGATACCAAGTATGCGCTTCGGAAGGCCGAGACGGACGCGACACACCCCGCGCACGCGCAGCGCACCAAGACGATGACAGCACGCCTCTACCCCGCCCGTGTTCAATATACCCTGACCTCGGACCCGCTGGGTATGACTACCTTCTGAGGACCCGGACCGGGGACGAGGTCTGGGTTATGAGCGGGTCCGGGTGTCGATGAAGATAATCTGAGGTTACCCACGTCGGACAGTAGTGATGAACGATGAATGATAACAGGGCACTTGGCGCGTAAGACGTGAGACATGTCTGGGCCCATTTTCTGGCCCACACTGGTACATTCCGCCTCGCGAATAGGTCATCCTTCTATTATCCTCAGCTAGCGCAATCGCTTCAAACATCCTTGTCCAGGGAAATCTTTCAGCTATCCTGCGGCCACGGGGTTCCCGTTTACAGTATGACAATTGTCCCTCCTTGAAGTTCTCCCACCACGTGTACGTTATCACTTGGCCTTTACACACAGAACGCCGCCTCCAACATCGTCTTCCTCCTCCCCTTACCTTACGCCTTGACTATTCTTGATATGCCAAGTTCATTCCACTATGGTGATCTATCCAGGACTTGGAGGCAAGGACGACACCTTCTCGGCACAAGATGAGTACCATATTGCTTTTGTTCTAGTTTCGCTTTCATGCATTTCATCCTGCATACTCAACGAAGCGCTTAAGATACAGATCGCCCAGATCCGTGCACGCATTCACTGTGTATGCATCCCTCGCACCACTTTGCACTTCATTACCTTGACTCCACAGCAGTGAAAGATTCTCAAAGAGGGTAAAACACCTCTACCATTATAGCCAGCCCACCACGGAGAACATTAAATGGTCTCTTCCCAGTATCGAAGGATGTCAATACAATCGTGATGGTAGATATGTTGTTACATCCACCGAAAGGGAATGATACAAGATAGGCTCCCATGGTGATAATATGCTACTAGCCCGTGAAACGAAGATAGAGAAAGCAGGGTTTACCGCCAATAGTGTGTATTCCCGATACCCGCAGCTGTAAGCGTCATCAAGTTCCGGCGGAGTAATGAACACATAAACCACTGGCACATGGCGAGAAGAGTGACTGGGTGTGAACGTCTTTGACCCCATGAAGACGACCCGAGATAATCGAGACGGAACTGGCACTTGCTTATGGAAACTCATAATGTCCACGAAAGTCCCCGTGAGAGCGGAGAATGGAACACGTGGAGAACGAAATCGTGAGAGGAGCTGTGCGCTGCGGAATGTATGCGCGGTGATACTGGCAAAGGAAGAACCTCGTGGGGGTGAAGATACACCTACCAATCATGAAGGTCGCCAAGCGCCGTGCCGAAGAGCAATGGCCTCTACGCGGCGACGCAACTGCTGGGGCTCGGTCCGCCGTTGCCATCGGCGCCGATGGGGGCTGGGGTGAGGGCTGAGGCTCGGCGAATATGGAAAAGATGGAGAAGAGGGATGCGAAGGAATTCCTGCAGTGCGTCTTCGATTGCCGTGTTGCCCAGAACCCTCTTCAACCATTTCTCTGAACATGCATCAGTAAAGAACAGTAAACCTGGATGAGGTTACCCAGCCGGCCACGTCGTATGTCCTTCGTCGCGATCCCGAGGATCATTATCACCTTCACCATGGTCCCCACAATAATTTCCGTCATGGCCGTAGTCGGTGGGACCGTAGTACAGATCTCGAGCCGACGGGAGAAGAATTCGACCCGGTTGAACAGCTCGACGAGCTTGTCTTGGTCGGTGCTCACGTCTCGGCAGCCTGGAAGACCTAACGTCAAAATGGCCTAGTGAGGGAAATCGTGGAAGAAACGGACAGAAGAAGAACATCAGTGCCTACAAAGATGACTTTCGCAGGTGAAAATACCTAGAGAACAGACATCAGAGCCGAGGCTCCGAAGAATAAACACGTATTCACGAGGCCAATGCCCTCATAAAAGCTGGCTGAAAACGCATTGAGGACGTTGGGACGAGCCATTTTGAGAGTGCATCACCGCCACTCCGGGATTGACTGAATGTGGGGACCTGGTCCCAAAGTAGAGTGATAATAGTATTGGCAGGGTTGAAGCCTCGATAGTTAAGGAATGCGGTTTGAGGTCCTGGCTTGTCCGCGTTCTGTAGGCATCCAAGGGAGAGTTGAAAATGGGATTCAAAGCAGGAAATGGGCGCGGATGTGGGGGCGGAGGTGAGGGGTTGAGACATGATGAGCATGGATGGCGGCCCCACTGGCCAGAATATCGACATGTCGCGCGCGGTAAATTTTTCTGCCAAGCACTTCCTGTCACCTTCCAGTACGCTTTTTGCTATCCCATGCCAGTCCCTTTTGCATGTTAGTGATCCCTCGGCGTAGCTTGCAGACTTTCTCGTCAAAAGCTCAGTTATCATGGAGACAGAAGAAGCGTTCGAATCCCTCGTGGATGATCCGCGCGCTGCCTTACTTGGCACCGCATCCCTCTTTCCCTTCCCCTGTACTTTTCCGTTGCGCCCACCCATATTGATGATGTTTCTCACCCCTCCCCCCTTTGCCACGTTTCTCTTTCATCCTTTGCCCCGGGCACACGCGGACAGTTCCTTGCCACTTCTCTAATCCAGTATCACTCCTAGCGCAAAGCGGCGCTATGGGCGCAATCAATTGTCGTGACAACCTATCTTGTTATCAAAATTACCCGGCATAACTCCTATAAGAATCGCCCTTACACGACATTTAAGATGTGGAAGTGATTCTACTGATTCTAAGTTTATTATGTACATTAATGAAGAGTCTATCGTGTGATACAATGTGGAACAACCGATGCCAACTCGTCCTTGCAGCAGCCGCAACCACCATCGTGGGCCTCAAGGAAAAAGTCAAGGCCAAAGTAACACGAGTGGATGAAGACGGAGCGTTAAAGTCGATGTCGATATCAGACGAAACGGCAGCAAGGCTTTGGTCGTTTTCGGCTTGGTTCGGTCGGGCCATCGTTGTGGAGTGGACGGGATTGGTACCGTGTGGGGAGGGATCGTGATAAGCTCATTATGAATATGTCCTATCCGTAAGGTCCGAGATGATATAGAATATCTTGCAACGAAATACGAAATAACTTTGAAGTTTTGGAATTGCTGGCCTGTTTTTCAAATCAGAAGTCACAGAATGGGGGCGGGAACGGCAACGACGCGTTGCTCACCTTTCCTCCCTCCCCACTAATGAACGATACAGCCCCTCCGGAAAGCAACATGAGCGCCCAACGATCATCACGAATTGATTTGTCTACGGAAAGACTCGGCCGGAAACTCAGGAGCTGGCGGCAGCATGCCCTGAACACCGTAACGTGAGTGGACTGGAGTAGACGTTGCGTCATGTGGACACACCTCGATGGTTTGCAAGGTCTCGCCAGCCCATTTACAATACAGCTTTGACTGTCTGATGTGCCCCCAACGGGGTCGTTCCCCCAGACCTCGCCTGAGATCGTCGGCGCTGAAAAGGGGGAGGATAATCTTAGATCAAGTAGTTATGACAGGCAGGAACCGCCCACTTACTGCTGGAGGCGCTCTTGGATAAGAGACTGATCACAAGGCTGCATTTCGACTCCGCGGGCATCGAGAAGCAAACGTGTCTGGGTAACGTGCTGATCTCCACGGCACGCGAGCTTCCGGGCTCTCCAGCGGACGAGCCAATAGTACATGGGAAATTGGGAAATTTGTTTGACTTTAGAGTCGGCGGAGCGTTGTGAGTTGTGACGATGCGGCGAGCAGGTGACAGCAGACGTCACGTCTGGATCCGTTGTGTACCTGCAAGCTACAAACGAGTTTGTAGACCCGCCTCGAGAATGCTCGTTATCGCTGGCCTGTTTTAACCCACCTTCACAAGGGTGACAGGTGGTTGGCACTTGGAGAAAACGAGGGAGATGAAAAGGGGTGGCCCTCACAATTTAACCCTCCCGCCAAGCAAAGCGATTCATAATCAAATTTCATCACATGGGCCGGAACGGCGCGGCAAAAAAACCTCGATAATTGTGTGTGCACCACAGTACTGTCTGTAGTGTATTTACCACGGAGGGTGTGATCGAAACCCACTGCCGTACAGTGCACAGCCAGCACCTTCTAGATCGCCCCTGGTCGCCCTTGCCGCACGGCTGCTACTCTATCAAGCTACTTGACCTGCATTTTCAACATGTTAAACTCGAACGTTCTCGGACGACGGGATTATAATATTCGATTTTCCAGTGTCAGCCTGAGAGATAAAATTGAGCGTTTGCAATATAACTTGAAAATGGAAATGGGATGACTCAAAATGTTTGCGTACGTGTAAATTCCGCGTCGGGCGTCAATGTGACATGAGCACAGCCTACTGCACAGGATCGAGGAACCAGGTCAACCTTGGTGCGCTTACGGTCTCCCTTTCGTCCCAGTAAGACGGCGGTATGATACGATATACCCTCCTGGCATGTACAGTAGCGCGGGCAGGCGCCCAGATGACGCTCACAAATTAACGTGTTGGCGGGGAGGTTTGTCCCCAATTTGCGTAGCTGGCGGCAGCACGCTCTGCACAGAAGGGATCAACAATGTCAGTCAAAAGTCAGACTGTTCGATGTGCGTCCAGCGAGGTCTTTCC
>Ga0307509_10011893_pt1 | contig 10463 bp, 10 predicted proteins | sample 10_EM_MG_FD_202245 | JGI IMG/M metagenome (GOLD analysis project Ga0307509, IMG submission 202245) | Populus trichocarpa ectomycorrhiza microbial communities from riparian zone in the Pacific Northwest, United States - 10_EM | ecosystem: Host-associated > Plants > Roots > Unclassified | place...
TGCTTCACCGTGGTCATGAGGTACGCCGGTACGTTGTCGATCTCGTGCCCGGCGGACAGCCTGCGCCACACCCTGAAGTGCGCCTCGGCGACGAGGTCTTCGGCGACCCAGGTGTTACGGGTGAGCGAGCGGGCGTAGGCGACGAGGCGCGGCTGCTGCTCCTCGTAGATCCGGGCGTACGCGGCGGTGGGGCCGTCGTTCATGGCAGCAACGCTCCAGTTGCCAGTGGGGCGGGGACAAGGGTTTGTACCCTAGATGGCAAAACTTTCAATTAAAGTTGCAGCCGTTCCCCAAGGTGATGCAGGTCACATAAATGCAGGGGGTGATGGCGTAATCAAAGCCCCCTCCGCGTGATCAAGGAGGGTGCGTCGGCACAACGGCCGCCGCCCCCGCCCGAATCGGAGACCGCCCATGAGCCCCATCACCCTGGAACAGCCCACCGGCGCCCGTCTGATCGCCGACGACGACCAGGAGTTGGCCGTGACGGTCACGCTCCGCTACTCCTCCGGCGACCCCTTCGCCGTCCAACTCCTGTTCCCCGCCTGGATATCGCTCGACGGCAAGAAGGTGACCTGGACCTTCGCGCGCGCACTGCTGGAGGAAGGTCTCGACACCCCCGCCGGGATGGGCAACGTACACATCAGGCCGTACGGCCCCGCCCACACGGCAGTCGAGTTCCACTCGGCGGAGGGCATCGCGATGATCCGCTTCGACTCGGTCGCCCTGCACCACTTCCTGCGCCGCACCTACCGGGTGACCGAGCCGGGTCGGGAGGCCCTGGGACCGTCCCTCGACCGGGGACTCGCCTCGCTCCTCGACGGCGCATGACGCGAGGGGGTCAGGCAGGGCTCCAACTGCCGTCTATAGCAGGCGAATTGGGCTTGTTATCTTCGCCCCATGAGTGAATCGCCGCAGCGGCTTCCCCAGGTGTCCCGGACGTCGACCCGTGCCGTGGTCGTCGGAGGAAGTCTCGCCGGCATGCTCGCCGCTGCCGCCGTCAGGGACCACGTCGACAGCGTCGAGATCATCGAGGCACACGACCTGCCCGACGGGCCCGAGGCACGCCCGGGCGTGCCCCAGGCGGCGCATTTCCACGTCCTGTTGTCCGGCGGGGCGGGCGCGATCGACGACCTCCTTCCCGGCGCGATCGCCGAACTGCTCGCCGTGGGCGCCAACCGCGTACCCATGACGACCGACATGGTGCTGTTCTCCCCCGAGGGCTGGTACCGCCGCTGGAAGCGGGACAGCCACTACCTGATCGCCGCGAGCCGGGACCTCACCGACTCCGTCGTACGCCGGCAGGTGCTGAAGGACCCGCGGATCCGGGTACGCCCCCACACCAAGGTCACGGCCCTGCTGGGGAGTTCGCGCCGGGTCACCGGGGTACGGCTGAGCGCGGCCGACGGCACCGAGAGCGAGCTGACCGCGGACCTGGTCGTCGACGCCTCCGGAAAGGCGGCGCGCACTCCGCACTGGCTGGCCGAACTGGGCGTCCCCGCCCCGGCCGAGGCCCGCATCGACTCCGGCATGTCCTACGCCAGCCGCATCTACCGCGCCCCCGTCTCCACCCGCAACTGGCCCCTGATCAGCGTCCAGGCCGACCCCCGGAGCGGCGAACCCGGCCGCGCGGGCGGCATCGTCCCCATCGAGGACGGCCGCTGGCACGTCAGCCTGATGGGCACCCCGGGCGGCCAACCCTCGCGCGACACGGCCGAGTTCGAGAACTACGCCCGCACCCTCCGCCACCCGCTCGTCGCCGACCTCCTGGCCCACGCGGAACCACTCACCGACGTCGTCATGACCCACAGCACGGTCAACCGCCGCTACTACTACGAACGCCTCAAGTCCTGGCCCGAGGGCCTGGTCGCCCTCGGCGACTCGGTGGCCGCGTTCAACCCGGTGTACGGCCACGGCATGTCGGTGGCGGCCCTGGGCGCCGTGGCCCTGCGCACCCGACTCTCCGCCCTGGGCCTCGGACGCGGCCTGTCCCGCGCGGCCCAGCGGGCCATCGCCGCTCCCGTCGAACTCGCCTGGAGCCTCGCCGTCGGCCAGGACATCCACTACGCGACCACAACAGGCAAGAACGCGAGCCCGGCCGACCGACTCCTGCAGCGCTACGTCAGCCGCCTCTCCCACACCGCCACCGGCTCGTACCACGTGGCAACGGCGATGACAGAGGTCCTGACCCTCCAGTCCCCGGGCACGGCACTGCTCCGGCCGAGTGTCCTCACAGCAGCGCTGCTCGGACCTCTGCGGCCTCAACTGGGCGGGCCCACGTTCACGGTTGGGGAGCGGCGGCTCCTGGCGGACGCGGGTATCGCACTGCCCGGGCTCACCTCATAGCCGTGGCGCCGGATTGTCAGTGGCGGCTGCTTCCATGACGCCATGAGCACCGTGCACGACACCGCCACACTGCGCCCGCTCCTGGACGATCCCGCCTTCCACGACGCGAGCATGGCCGCCTCCCCGATCACCGTCTGCCTGTGGCGCGAGACCGGCGACACCGCAGGGCGCGCCGGCCCGGGATCAGGTCACGGCACAGGTGGCGCCGCTACTGAGGTGCCACCGCCCGCCCCGTCTGCGGCGAGATCATGCCGGCGCACAGACCACGGGCGGCCAGCCCCTGCGCGATGCGCGGTATCGCCGCGACCGTGTTGGCCGGCCAGTCGTGCATCAGGATGATCTGGCCGACGGTGAGGCGGCCGGCCGCTGCGACGATCGCGTCGGTGGTCGCGCCGTTCCAGTCCTGGGAGTCGACGTCCCAAATGATCTCCGTCAGACCGTACTTGGCCTCTACGGTCTTCACCGTCGCGTTGGTCTCGCCGTACGGCGGGCGGAAGAGCCTGGGCGTGCCGCCGCCCGCGGCCGCGATGGCCTGCTGGGTCCGGGAGAGCTCCGAGTCGATCGTCGCCTGGGTCTGCTGGGTGAGGTGCGGGTGGGTGTAGCTGTGGTTGCCGACCCACATGCCGGCGGCGACCTCGGCCCTGACCTGTGCCGGGTAAGTGGCCGCGTACTGGCCCTCGTTGAACATCGTGGCCCGAAGGCCGTTCTGCTTCAGCGCGTTGAGGAGGGCGGGGGTGTTGCCGGACGGGCCGTCGTCGAAGGTGAGGCCGACGTAGCCGCCGCAAGTGGCGGCCTGTGCGGGGGTGTTGATGCCGACGGCGAGGGAGCCCGCGGCGATCAGGGCGACGGCGGCGAGCGTGGTGGCCGGCGCGGCCGACCGGGATCGTAGCGAGAAGTGCGGTGCGGACTTCATGTGAAGTGTCCTCCCGAACTGGTTCAGCCCACCGTGATGTTGGAGTTCCCGCTGCTCTGGTAGCCCTCGGTCGCGAGGATCATGTAGTAGCTGAAGCTGCCCAGCGGCATTCCGGCGCGGGCCCAGGCGTCGAAGTGGTTGCCGGTGGTGATGGTGCCGCCGGTGCGCTTCGTCTGCCGGACGCTCCAGTACTGGTCGAAGGTCTTCGTGCCCTCCACCGAGGGGGCGTTGTACCGCGTGGTCTTGTAGATGTCGTAGGTGCCGCCGTCACTGGTGACGGTGCCCTTGTACGTTCCCGTGGGCCGGTAGGTGCCCCAGTTGTCGACGATGTAGTACTCGACGAGCGGGTTCGACGTCCATCCGTAGAGCGACAGATAGCCGTTGCCGGAGGGGTTGAAGCTGCCCGAGTACGTCACGGTCCGGCGGGCGCCGGTGCTCCAGCCCTTGCCGGCCACGAAGTTGCCGGTGTTGCTCCACGTGGTGCTGTAGTTCCCCCCGGAGTTGAGGGTCATGGAGACCGTGCCCTGGGAGTCGGTCCAGAACGAGTAGTAGTAGCCGTTGTTGGTGCCGGTCTGGTTCGTGGTGATCACCGTCGCGGCACTCGCGGTGCCGGGCAGGGTCATCGCCGCGAGGAGCGCCAGCAGCAGGGCGCAGGCGCCGCTGATGGACAGCCGTAAGCGGTTTGTCGTGCGTGCGGGTGTGTGGTCCATGCCGCGTCAGTGTTGGTACGTCCCTGTCAACTGTCAATAGTTTCGGTGCTGGATGCGAAATATTCGCCGACATATTGGCAGGTGAGATCAATGACAAGACACACACCACTTACAGAGTGAATCACCTGCTCGAATGTCCGAATGTTGCGAACGAATGTTTCGAAGAATCGGCGGGAGCAGTCGTTGACAACGGTCACCCCCTACGCAAACGCTGGCAGGAGCACGCCAAAACCGTGAGTGCCACAGCGTCCACCGGAAGGACACGACATGGCGGCGAGAGCGTGGGAGGCGGCGACCGACCCACCGCGCCCGATGGACCGCTACCCCACGGTCGCGGAGGTCACCGAGTCGGCGCGGCTGCTGGTCTCCCGGTTTCCGGGGACCGTACGACTGCGCCGGATCGGGGCGTCCCGCGCGGGCCGTCCGATCCTGATGCTGTCCGTGGGGCACGGGCCCCGCCATGTCCTGGTGGTCGCCGGGCCGCACCCCGACGAGCCGGTGAGCGGTGCGACCGCGCTCACGCTGGCGGAGCGGATCGCCCGCGGCGACCGGCTGTCGGCGGCGACCGACCCCGCCCTCGTCACCTGGGACATCGTTCTGTGCCTGGACCCGGACGGCGCGGCCCTGAGCAGCAACTCCGGTTCCACCCTGAAGAGTTACTACCGCAGCGCGTTCCGCCCGGTCGCGTCGGAGCAGCCCGAGTGGGCCCCGATCGTCTCGCACCCGCTCCCGGAGAGCCGCGCGCTGTTCCAACTCATCGACGGGTTACGGCCGTTCCTCCAGTGCTCGCTGCACAGCACCGATGTGGGCGGCAGCTGGGTCCAGTTGACCCGTGACCTGCCCGAACTGGCCGAACCCTTCCGCACATCCGCCGACGAGCTCGGCATCCCGCTCCAGTACGGCACGTACGACGCCCTGTACTGGGAGAACCCGAGCCCCGCCGTCTACGTCCTGCCCCCGCCGGACGGCACGGGCCGGCCGGCGGCCGGGCCGGAGAACATCGGGCTGTCCACCTGGTGCGCGCCCCTGCGCTACGGCGGTGTCACCGCGATCGTCGAAGTACCCATGTGGGCAACGGATTTGGCCGCGGACACGACTCCGTACCCGGCGGCCGACCTCGCCCTGCGCGAGCTGGCCGAACTGGTGCTGGACGGCGGACGGCAGGTGACCGCCGTACTCGACAAGGCGCGCGGATTCCTGCCGCCGGCCCAGGACGACCCGCTCAGACGCGTGCTGGAGTGGATGGCCGACGGCCTCTACGACATGGTCGCCGACTCCTGGAAACCACTCGCCCGGCAGGCCGCCGCCGCAGCGCACCCCGACGATCCGCGCCACCTGACAACGGCCCAGGTCTCGGCCCTGAACATCGTGGCCCGCCGCCAGCCCGTCCGCGCGGCGGGCCTTCTGCTACGACTCCTGGAGACGGCGGAGAACCCGGCCGCCCCGGGGCTGCACCGCGAACTGGACGAGCTCTGCACCGCGTGGTGCACGGAGTTCGAGCGGGCCCTGCGGGTGCGCTGGGTGCCGGTGCGCGACCAGGTGGAGCACCAGACCCGCACGGTGCTGGCCGCGGCCGAGAGCGCACTGAAGACCCTCCGTTGACCACCACCCCTCAGTGATCCGTCCTCCTCACCGCCCCGCGAGAATCGCCTCCACCCCGAACTCGAACCGCTCGTCGAAGGACCCCGGCGCGAGATGTCCGGCCACGCGGTGCAGGGCGGGGTGGGTCGTCGCGGAGATCGCGCGGGCCAGGATGTCGCCCAGCGGACGGTGGTCGACGGCCTGCTCCTCCTGGGTGAGGCCCAGGGCGAAGTAGATGACGGCCCACGAGGTCCACGCGGCCTCACGGTCCCCGAGGCCGCACGCGAGCAGCGCCTCCACCAGGGCCTCCGCGAAGGCGAGGGTGCCCGGTTCGGCGGGGTAGGTGCCGACCACCAGGGCCGCGCCGTCACGGTGGGACAGCAGGCCGCGGCGGAAGCGGCGGGCCAACTCGCGGGCCCGTTCGGCGGGTTCGGCCGGCAGGTCGGTCAGCGGGATCTCGCCGAGTACGGCGTCCGCCATCAGGTCCAGCATCCGGGCCTTGGTCTTCACATGCCACTGCACGGTGTTGATGCGTACGCCGAGCCGGTCGGCGACGGCCCGGGTGGACACCGCGTCGAGGCCCTTCTCGTCCAGGAGGTCCAGTCCCGCGCGAATCACCGTGGCCGGATCCAGTCGGTCACTCTGTTGCCTATTGGTCACCGACCTAGTTTACTGCACCCACAGACATTGGTCAGCGACCAAGAAGTGGGTGGTCCCGTGGAAACACAGCAGGTCGTCATCGCCGGAGGCGGACCCGTCGGGCTCTGGCTCGCCGCCGAACTGCGGCTGAACAACATCTCCGTCACCGTCCTGGAGACGCGCACCGACATCGACCAGCGCTCCAAGGCGCTCACCGTGCACCCGCGCGGCATCGAGGTACTGGCCTCACGCGGGATCCACCAGCGCTTCCTCGACGAGAGCCTGAAGATCTCCACCGGCCACTTCGCCAACCTCACCAACCGGCTCGACTTCTCCGTCCTCGACACCCCCTTCCCCTACACCCTCTTCATCCCCCAGGCCCGCACCGAGGCGCTCTTCGAGGAGTACGCCCTCGGACTCGGCGCGAGTATCCGGCGCGGCCACCGCGTCACGGGCCTCACCGAGCACCCGGACTCGGTGACCGTGCGGGTGGAGGGGCCGCAGGGGCCGTACGAGATCGAGACCGCATACCTCGCGGGCTGCGACGGCACCCGGAGCACCGTGCGCGAGGCGGCCGGCATCGGCTTCCCCGGTACGGACTCCCGCTACCTCGGCTGGCTCGGTGACGTGCTCTTCGACAACCCGCCGGCGCCCGGCTTCAACCGCTTCACCGAGCGCGGCGGCCTGATGGTCGTGCCGCTGCCCGACAACCGGTGGCGCATCGCCGGCACCAGCCCCGACAGCGCTACCACCGAGTGGCCCGGCGACTTCACGCTGGAGGAACTGCGGCGGAAGGTCGTCGACATCGCCGGCGACGACTTCGGCATGCACGCCCCGTCCTGGCTCTCCCGCTACGGCAACGCCACCCGCCTCGCCACCCACTACCGGCGTGGCCGCGTCGTACTCGCCGGCGACGCCGCCCACCAGCACTACCCCACCGGCGGTGTCGGCATGAACGTCGGCTTCCAGGACTCCTTCAACCTCGGCTGGAAGCTGGCCGCGACCATCGACGGCTGGGCCTCGGAGGGGCTGCTGGACAGTTACCACACCGACCGCCACCCGGTCGGCGAGCAGTTGATGGAGCACAGCCGCGCGCAGACCTACCTGTTCCACGCCTTCACGCCCGAGGGACTCGCCCTGCGCGACCTGCTGAGCCGAATGGTCCCGGAATCAAGGGAGTTCAGCGACGTACTGGCCGGCCGCCTCACCGCGCTCGACGTCGCCTACCCGAGCACCGACCCCGCGGCCCACCCGGTGACCGGCACCCGCACCCCCGACCTCGCCCTGCCCGGCACGGACAGCACCCTGTTCGGCGCGCTGCGGGCGGACTCGTACCTCCTGCTCGACCTCACCGCCGACGGCGCGCTCGCCGACCGCGCCCAGCAGCGGATCACCGTGCACGGCGGGGCGCCCGACCGGACCCGGGACGCCTGGGAGGACGTACGCGCCGCACTGATCCGCCCCGACGGACATGTCGCGTGGGCCTGGACGGAACAGGACGACATCAAGCTGGCGGCACAGGTGGACACGGTCGTCGCCACCACTCTCGGACGCTAGAAAGGGGACCGGATCCATGGATCTCGGACTGAAGGACAGGGTCTACGTCGTCACCGGCGGCACGCGCGGCCTCGGCTACGCCGTCGCCCGCGAACTGGTCGCCGACGGCGCCAAAGTGGTCGTCACCGGCCGCGACGAGAAGCGCGCGGTCGAGGCGGCGGCCGAACTGGGCCCGAACGCGGCCGGAGTCGCCATGGACAACTCCGACCCGCGGGCACCGCAGCAACTGATCGCCACCGCACGGGAGTTGTTCGGCGCGTTCGACGGCATCCTCGTCAGCGTCGGCGGCCCGCCCGCGGGCAATGTCGCGGACAACACCGACGACCAGTGGCAGGAGGCCTTCGAGTCGGTGTTCCTGGGCGCGGTACGCCTGGCCCGCGCAGCCGCCGCAGAGCTCGGGGAGGGCGGCGCGATCGGCCTCGTCCTCTCCATCACGGCACACGAACCGACCCCCGGCATGGCCATCTCCAACGGCCTGCGCCCCGGCCTCGCCGGCTTCGCCAAGTCCCTCGCGGACGAACTGGGCCCCCGCGGAATCCGCGTCTTCGGCCTCCTCCCGGGCCGCATCGGCACGGACCGCATGCGCGACCTCGACGGCCTGGCACCTGACCCGGAGAGCAAACGGGCCGCCAACGAGGCCGCGATTCCGCTACGCCGGTATGGGGCGCCGGAGGAGTTCGGGCGCGTGGGGGCTTTCGTGCTGTCGCCGGCGGCTTCGTATGTGACCGGGGTGATGGTGTCCGTGGATGGTGGGGCTCGGCGCGGTTTCTGACGGTGATTCGGCGGGGGCGCGGGGGCGTTTGCGAGGTCGCCTGCGCCCAGCACAGTGCGGGTTCGTCCAGCACTTCCAGCACGCGCGACCGCGGCGACGAAGGCCTGCCCACCGCCACGATGTCCATCGTGTACACATGGAACACTCGGCACACTTGAGCGCATGACGCGGTCACTACCCACAGAGTCCATCCGCGACGTGCGCGCGCACTTGGCAGACGTCGTGGAGCGTGCAGACCGCGACGACGTGCCCACAGTGATCGCACGCCGAGGCAAGGAAGTCGCCGCCGTCGTGTCCATCGAGGTGCTGCGCAAGTATCAGGAGTGGGAAGAGCGCGAGATCAATCGGATCATCGATGAGCGCATGGCCAACCCCACGTCCGGCACCCCGATCGAGGACATCATGAAGGAGACGCTGGCGCGGAGTGAGTGAGTACCGAACCGTCTTCCGCCCCGAGGCGCAGGCCGAACTTCGGAAGATCCCCCGCGACGTGGCGCTGCGCATCCTGACCAGGCTGACAGAGTTGGAGACCGACCCTCTCGGCTTCAACACCACCGCACTCGCGTCCCAGCCCGAACGTCGCCGCTTGCGCGTCGGCGACTACCGCGTCGTTTACACGATCGACAACGGGGAGCTGGTGGTCTGGGCCGTTCATGCAGGACACCGGTCCACCGTTCACGAGACCTGATCGCCACTGACCCCACGTCAGAGTATCCAGCGCCCATCCAGCACGGTGACATCGAAGAGGTCGGACTCGATGGAGTCCGACCTCTTCCGACCTGCACGCTTGACCATATAAATCACGTGCAGTACGCACACGACTACACGTTGAACCGGAACTCCACCACATCCCCGTCCTGCATCACATACTCCTTGCCCTCCATGCGTGCCTTCCCCTTGGCACGGGCCTCCGCGACCGACCCCATCTCCACCAGGTCGGAGAAGGAGATGACCTCCGCCTTGATGAAGCCCTTCTGGAAGTCGGTGTGGATGACTCCGGCGGCCTCGGGGGCGGTGGCGCCCTTCTTGATGGTCCAGGCTCGGGATTCCTTGGGGCCGGCGGTGAGGTAGGTCTGCAGGCCGAGGGTGTCGAAGCCGACGCGGGCGAGGGTGGCGAGGCCGGGCTCCTCCGCGCCGACCGACTCCAGGAGCTCCATCGCGTCCTCCTCGTCGAGCTCGGCGAGGTCCGCCTCCAGCTTGGCGTTGAGGAAGATCGCCTCTGCGGGGGCGACCAGGGCACGCTGGGCGGTCTTGAAGTCCTCGTCGACCAGTTCGTCCTCGTCGACGTTGAAGACGTAGAGGAAGGGCTTGGTCGTCAACAGGTGCAGGTCGTGGAGGAGTTCCTCCTTGCCCGAGCCCTGGACGATGCCCTGCGAGAAGAGGGTGTCGCCCTTCTCCAGGATCTCCTTCGCCGCCTCGACGGCCGCGACCTTCGGAACGACGTCCTTCTTGATGCGCGAGTCCTTCTGGAGGCGCGGCAGGACCTTCTCGATGGTCTGCAGGTCGGCGAGGATCAGCTCGGTGTTGATCGTCTCGATGTCGTCCTTGGGCGAGACCTTGCCGTCGACGTGCACGACGTTCTCGTCCTTGAAGGCGCGGATGACCTGGCAGATCGCGTCCGACTCACGGATGTTGGCGAGGAACTTGTTGCCCAGGCCCTCGCCCTCGGAGGCGCCCTTCACGATGCCCGCGATGTCGACGAAGTCGACGGTCGCCGGGAGGATCTTCTGGGAGGAGAAGATCTCGGCCAGCTTGGTGAGGCGCGCGTCCGGGACGCCGACCACGCCTACGTTCGGCTCGATCGTGGCGAACGGGTAGTTGGCCGCCAGCACGTCGTTCTTGGTCAGGGCGTTGAACAGGGTCGACTTGCCGACATTCGGCAGACCGACGATTCCGATCGTGAGCGACACGTTGCGACTTCCCGTACGTGAGAGGCGTGAGAGCGATG
>Ga0307509_10011894_pt1 | contig 10463 bp, 19 predicted proteins | sample 10_EM_MG_FD_202245 | JGI IMG/M metagenome (GOLD analysis project Ga0307509, IMG submission 202245) | Populus trichocarpa ectomycorrhiza microbial communities from riparian zone in the Pacific Northwest, United States - 10_EM | ecosystem: Host-associated > Plants > Roots > Unclassified | place...
TCTAATGCGGGTTGACCAACGCACATCAGAAACACAAATTGCTACAATTGAAGGCGCGTTCCAGGAGTTTACAGAACGCAAAGACATAGCTATTTTGCTCATCAACCAACATGTACGTTCAAAAAATTGGTCGTAAAATTGGTTTAACGACTGTTATTCGACAAGATTGCGGAAAAGATTCGACCGACAGTCGACAAATACCAGCAAGCATTCCCCGCCTTGCTTGAGATACCATCGAAAGATCATCCGTATGGTATGCCCACATCGCCTGATTCCGGTTTCGCAAGGCTGAATTAATCGTCCTCATAGATCCATCAAAAGATTCTATATTGAAACGGGTACAGAAACTGTTCGGAGAGTAGGGAGTCACATATTACCGTTTCCTCACCCAAAAGCGCTTTCGGTTGTAGTCGTCATCTAAGCCTTGGGGTTCCCGCCGAGTTTCTGTTCTTGCAATTATTTACATAAATATCGACACAGATAAATTACGAGATCCATCTCATTACAGGCTCATTCTCTCTGACTCCAGGTTCCCGTTCAACAAAGACTCGCACTGGATTTGGGTCCCGTGAGCCTAGGATGCATAGGATCAGTTCATATTCGATCGGCAGGAGAGGACGCTCACTTGGGATGTCGACAATAAGATATCGGAAAGCAAAGTATCCATCCTGGTTCTGCGGCTAGTTAGAAATTGAGAACTGCGAGATGTAGGTCATTTACCTTAATAAGGTCGGCATGCACCTCCCCCTCAGTAAAGTGTCTTCCCAATCGCCGTGTCGTCGGTTCCGCGCCAGAGCTGTTAGCACCCTTTAAGGAAGAGAACATCCCAGCAAAGTTCCAAGCGAAACTGTCCACTTTCTTCGGTTCCTGAACGTCTGCTGTGATTTCAGGCAGGATTGGTGGAGGGAGGGGTGCACCCGAAAGGTATTTAAATGCACGAACAGATCTGTCCCATAGATCCTTCCCAGTGTCTTTTGACCATTCGACAGCTTCGTCGTAAGATAATTCTGACAAAGCATTCCCCTTATCTTTCACCCATGTCGAAGCCGATTCTAAGTAAGAAGACTCCGACGGAGCCAACGTTTCGCCTTTGGGTCTCCCTTGAACATAGAAAGTCATGATCATGTGTTCTTGACCGTATGAGTCAACCATGACTCGAGATGTAACATGTCGGTTCCTATGTCGGGGGCGCACAGATGAAGGAGGGTTGTTATGGAATGTTAATGGTCCATTCAGATATTTTGAAATCTGTCGGAAACATCGAAAACGTCAGATTCTGACACCCCTAAAGTGAAAGGGACACATACGTTAGTGGATTGCTTTATGCGCTCACACGCATCCCCATACAACACTGTTGGGGAGTTTTTCGAGAAGAGTTCAGAGGTCAGGGAGTATATGAGAAGGGCGGAAAGGCCTGCTCCAAGGAGAATGACTCCCAGATTGGTAGTTCGCGCAGTTGTGCGCATCACTGCAGATGGTTGGCAGGAAGGAGAGCAACCGATGAGAAGGACATGACAAATAATATATGGATAAAAGTACTAACCTTTGCCGCCTGTACTCAGTTCTGACCATTTCGGAATCTTTTCTCCTTTGCGTAATGCTGAGGGCGACAGACCAAGCTGGAAGGGTCCGACTGTATCGTGTTTCGGCTCCGAACGTTGTCTTTTGTCGGGGGAATCGTTCAGAAGTTGGGATTTTGAATCCCCAAAATCCATACCCCGGTATGTTACATATGTATGACTAGGTTGGCTGATAAAAACTTTGGCCGGGATGTGAGGAAGATGAGAAGAGCATCTCATATGAGCCCATAGCCGTAGGCTTGTGATGCTCATGCTGAAGAGAACAAGTGATTCACAGAATCAAGGAGTCTCTAAATGGCTGGAAAAGGCAACAGAGAAAGCAAAGCCAAATAACGCGTTCTTTGAATATGGTTACGTTTACAAGTACTGTACAACCAGCGAATCTGATGAAAGTACAGAGCAATGGTAATAAAGGCGCCCAGACGAAATCAAATACATGATTAGGAACGTTCTCCCCGAAGCCTCCTGGCCAGCGCCAAATCCTTCGGTTGAATTGTGACACGTTTGGCATGGATGGCAGCCAAGTTGGTGTCTTCGAAAAGGGAAACGAGGTAGGCCTCAGCAGCTTCCTGGAGAGCCATAACAGCAGATGATTGGAAACGGAGATCTGTCTGTTACAGGCCAGTTAGCCATAGTGGAAGGCGGGAAGAATCGACCTACTAACCTTGAAGTCTTGGGCAATCTCACGAACGAGACGTTGGAATGGAAGTTTGCGAATGAGAAGTTCTGTAGACTTCTGGTAACGCCTGATTTCACGGAGGGCGACGGTACCAGGTCTGAAGCGATGGGGTTTCTTGACTCCTCCAGCTGCGTTCTACAATCCGACTTTGAGGAGGTTTCATTCATGGAGATATGATGGTCTGCTCACCGATGCGGTCTTCCTGGCTGCAGATTTTGAAGCGAGTTGTTTACGAGGTGCCTTGCCTACAGTGACCCAAGTGAATTTCTTGTGCGCTGCAATAGCATGGCATTGGTTGCATACCTCCGGTGGACTTGCGAGCAGTTTGCTTGGTACGGGCCATTGTATTGAGACTTGGTCGCCTTGATGTCTTGAGGTGGTTTGCGAACAAGATGGATTAATCGGAGTCTTAACCGAGGCCACCTTTTAAAGTTCCCAAATCAAATCAACGACGCGACGCGCACGTGACAAGACGCGTCTGACCACGGGCTTGCATTCCTTTTGAGGCGAAGTCCAAGTTCTCGGGCTCGCTATATATCTCCTACTATTTCTCTCAACCTCTTCTTTTCTTTTTTCGGCACCTTTTTATTTTTCTATAAGAGTCAAGATCTGTCCAAGCGAAATGTATAGGTACTTTCAAGCAGCAATATTATGTAAAGCGTCAGAAAATTAGCCAACCCACGCAGACGTGCCCCATCCAACGTCTTAGTTGTGGCACTCTCAGGGAGAGCGGCCTTAGGTCGGTCTTTCCTGTGCTGGTAGTGTTCATTCCCCGAACGCAGTTATAAATAACCATCGGACCAGTCACTTCGAGAAAGTTCTTATGAATTCAAAGACAGATTCTTTGAGCTGAAGAAGACGCATCAGCTTCAAAAGATAAGGAGAAAGAAATGCGTGAAAACCAACCGGTGGACTAGGGCCATCTTTATCAAAGTAGTTTAGGAAAAATTCAGTTGTCAGCCAGTCGCATTCGATTGAACCCAAATCCCTGAAAACCAACGGCCGTGGGCGATTGGGTATCGGGGCAGCGAGAAAAATGTCGAGGGGGCTGTGTTTCGCCAGAGGAGCATTTGGGAACAAGCTTTTAAGGGACCTCATAGGCGAAGATGCCGCTTGAGCAGTTTGCTCTGCAATCGCCCCTTCCTTTATCGCCGCAGCCAACCGCGCCTGAAGAGCGCGTACAAACGCATCTCGAAGGTGAGTATATGAAGTGGAACGTGTTGGTACTGTAGACCTACTCAGTCAGAAAATACAGCAAGCATTTACAAGGGCTCACCAATTCGGATGACACACGCAGAGTTACGAATAATATGCACGATCTTATCTTCTGGGGCCATGTCTCGCGGGATCTGCTGGTATTGGCATCGGAGGTTAGGATTCGGAACACTTGGCAACTCACAACGAGCATTGGATTATTCAAATCTGCATAAAATGCAATAGAATAAACTTTTACACCCAGAAAAGATACTTTTCTGACACCAACACCCACAAGTGTCAAAGGTGGAACCTTGACGTTGGAAGGAACACGCATAGTTTTCGGGAAGGCGATGGAGGTTGCGGGGTCAACTATGAAAACCTATATAAACGAGGGAGAATACGATATCACGGAGGCTCCTACTTATTATATCCTCTTCTGCATTTTTCTCAACAAGTGTTTTCGTGACCTGACTGTCGAGGTAGATTGTGGTGGGCGAGACGAGACAGCCCACTGTCGTCCCCAATGCAGCTACTCCCAATAATAGAACGCGCTGAGAGCGACTCGCTGGTTTGGACCAGGCAAAGCGCCTGGTCACTGGATGGAATGCGCGCGCACATCTTGCAAAGGTGAGAGACATGCTAGAGTGGAAAATCCGGACCGGTAGGATGCCGACCTCGTGCCAGTAAAATAAGACGCGCGTCGGGGATTGCCAATCCCTGGCTTCAAGACTCAAAAGGAATCTCAAGTGGCTGCTTGCGCGTCCCTTCGTTTCTATACATAGATCATACGACGCGTCACCCGTCTCCGCTCTTCATATATAATAGCCCAGGAGTGTAGGTTTCTCCCATTTACTACCACATTGCACCAGATCTCACGAAATGTCGGATGTATTCTCTCTCGACACTGGGTTTCAGTTTCCAAAGTCTATCTTAGATTCCCCAGTGGCCACTATGGAAGAGGACGAAATCTCCGTTGTCGATTCTCCGGGAGACATCGTCGATCCTTCTGCTTATGATAAGCAGCGGGCCTCCCTGCAGACCTATCTTGACTCTCTGCCCTACGAGAGCGAGACAGTAGAAGACATGCAAAATCGACTCGAAGGAATTGTAGAGAAGATCTATGTTTGTGCCAAGAGCAAGAACTGGCTTGTTCTCAGCACTTGGGATGGGATGCTCCAATGGTACTCCATTATGTTCTGCGAATGCTTCGCGTCTCACCGCTGATTACTAACTACAGCTGGATGTTGATGCGTTATCCGATGCATAAAACCACACGTGCTAAACTTGTACGTTTGTACTATGAGTTATGTCTTGTCCCCGGTGTGGAGCCCAGAGTCCTTCGCAGTTGGGCCGACATGCTTTCACGGTTACTCGCAAGCAAACCTGGTCTCAAGCGAAAGCTTGAAACGACCGACCTTGAGCTCCCGTGGAAGCCTCTTTGGCGCGTTCTACAGAAAGAACTTTGGCCAAAGAATAGTTTGGAGGATTCATCGTGGGTTTTCACTTCGCTTTCTTGGATATATCTCACGAGAGTAAACGGACAGAAGAAATCTTGTCAATATTTTGCTTTTCGTCGCTGAACAGTGCAAGCGCTATTACCCCGCCAGTGAAATCCCTTCTATGCTTGAAGCCTTCATTCCGATTGTAACGAAAGAGGTAATGAACTCGTCGTTCCAAACATCGGTTTGATATCCTGATCATTTTTGACAGAGTATCCTAACCATGGTTCCTGTCTTGACTTCCTTCATGCCTCCTACACATACACATCTCTATCTTCCCGCTCTTTTCAAGTTCTGGGAAGCCTTCAATTCCGGCGTAGTTGATGATCGCCTCATGGAACTCTGTGGTGACCTATCAGAAGAGCACGTCTCTGGTACTTTTGGAGATGCAGGAGAAGGTGGTGCAGCATGGAAAGACGTTGGTATTTGGACCGAAGATCAGTGGAACACACTCGTTGGAAAAGGACTTGGTTCGATGAGTAGGTCGCTTTCTACTATCTATCGGGCCCGGATCCAGTACTAACCATTTTAAAGACGTCCCTGTGGGTGCGATGAGGGTAAGTTAATTACACATTTCACGTTCTAGACGCGTCTGATGGGTTCCTCAGGGTGCCTCGAATACCTCTTCACATGCGGATCTCCTCGATAAGAGTGGTTTCAAGATCAAGAAAACGGTTAGCAGAATACGTATGTATCGCACTACTCGTTTACTGGGTTTCTTTATTAAATATGTATCTTTACAGACGCTCTCTCAAAAGTTCTTGTCTACTCTATGAGGCTCGACGGCGGAATCCGCGAAATGTTACCCCCCAATATTAAAGCAAAGGGTGGGAAATTGCCCACGCAAACTGGTTACATTGCTGGATCCAAAGCGATGGAGTCACTGCATCGTTTGATCACAAGCATCGAATCTTTTTTCCATCCTTCCAACACTGGATTATGGACGCTCTCTGTGCGTTGCTGCTTTATATGCCGCTTGCACTTAACTCACATACCCCATAAAAAAGCTCACGACCCTAATCCAACGCTTGAGCGCAGAATTCACGAAGCGTTGGAAAGAAGAAGAACAGGAAACCTGCAAGACCCCTGTGGTAAATATAACTTCACCTTTTCCTCCGCGACCTGCTGATTATCACCTTTGGGCAGACCCATCGGCTAACCCCGACTATTCGTCGTTCGTTCGTTGCTATTTTGAAGACGCCAGCCCTTTTGGCAATGTTCTCAAAGGACCCTGTCTGTATGAGTTATGCCCAGGGTGCTCTCCGCTCGTTGGCGATGCTGGAGCCAAACTTGATCATGCCAGAACTCCTTGAACGTGCCTATGGAGGATTGGAAGTGGTTAACGAGACCCATCGAACGACTGCCGTCTTGAGTATGCTCTCGGGTGTTGCACGACCTTTAGTTACCGAGCAAATATGGCTGGGTGGACAAAAACATATCGTGCCTCTACTGGAGCTCTGCATACCTGGTATCGATCTAGTTCGTTCTCACTTCTCACGAAGTCAAATGAAAAGCTAAATTTGTTCTGCAGAACGATCCGGTCAAGACGGTCTGCGCGACAATGTTCATTGTCTCTGTTATTCAGCACATCAAGATTGTGGATTTGTCCCAGTCTGGCTTATCATTTTCCGCAGATGATCCTGGGGATGACATGATGGATATTAACGACGTCGATCACATTCCTGATGGAACGGACCTAGGAGATACACCGCGCTTGAGTCGAGCAGAAGAGAGATCCCTCGCTCGCGACAGCACAGCAGGTTTCGCAGGTGCATGTAATTCCAAATGGTCAATTCCACCAACTAACGCATTCGAATTGTAGATTGGGTGGTGTCGCTATTCCGCCGCGTCTTTTCTCTCTATGAGAATTTGCCAGAGGAAGGGGGGAGGAAGAATACCACCGGCGGAAAACAAGAAGAGAGTGTACTAAAATCCATTAAGAGCATGTTGGACGTCATTTGTCTCCATCTATCTGACCAATTGTTCGAGCTCGTCCTGAATCTGGTTTATGATTACGCGACAACGAATGCCAAATCAAACGCTGTTCGTGCATTTGGGCAATTGGTTGCGTGCTTGGCCCGTACCCGCCCAGAGAAGACAGTCACGAAATTTTTAACTCATTGTATTGCGCAAATAGAAGACGAGTTGAAACACGGTGCCTCGAGCATTCGCACAACTTCAACCCATGCTGCTGTTCCTTCCGACACCACCTTACACTGGAGTGAGTCATTTTTCTTTCATGATTCAGCGTTATTCACCTGTCCTAATCTGTAGATATGACCATCCTTCGTGGGTGCCTTGGTTATGGTGGCTCCGCAGTATGTGTTAGCCACTTATTTTATCGTCTTTCATATTTATTTCAGCTTGATAGCTGGTTCCCTACAAACGACAGATTATGGGGCTACTGACTCTCCTTGTGGAGAAAACCAAGAGCGAACGTGGTTACACTGGCACAGGCCGCTTGATAACTCGAATCTTGCACACAGTCGGTGGCACTTATCCCTTAAATACTCGCTTTTTGAACACAGATGAGTGGGAAGATCTAGGTACATTCTAAGTGCCTTATGGTGAAAACCCAAAGCTTACACATTCTTAAGGTTCTAACAGAAAACACAGCACCCAATGGGGTCGTTTATATGAACCCCAGGACGTTACGATTGAGTGGCACGGTAAATATTCCAGAGCAACTTTTGACAACTGTTTTTTGAAATTTGTGTTTCTTTCCAGTGCCAACTGACGAAGAGATTACCTTTGTACTGGATATCATCGAGCAAATAGGAAGACCAGCCTTGCAGGTTGTAGAAAACCTCCTCACAAATAGCAGTAAATGGGATAATATTGCTCGGAATGATTTCTGCCGGTCTGTATCTCCCTTGTTGAAAGCTAAACCAGAAATTAATTTCTTTGTAGACACCTTCATGCTTGCAGGGCAGTTTGGGGTGGACTGCCTACATTCATCAAGGAACAGCCTAAAGAGGTTGTGAACCCATGCATCAACGTTGAACAGGAGCTTTCGGAATTGCTCGTTACTCACCTCGATGTTAACGCTGGGTTTACCTTGACTGATCCCAACGATATTCGATACCAGAAAGTCGTCAGACGCCGTCAGCATTTTGGTCTTGTAATTTTACGTGCAGCTGCGACTTTTAGGAACACCAAGAATGGTGAAGATCACATTGACGCCGTTATCGGGGTAACCAGAGCTATCGACACATATCTTCTCACATATGGTATGAGTCGAAGCGAATTTGACTCTATGCAAAAGAATTACGCTCAGGCTCGAGAGTATGTATTTTTTTTTCTCTGCAAGTGGATTAGAATTTAAGCATCTTGTAGCCTCAATCGGTCGTGGGTACGACAGAAGGAGAATTCGCGTCTCGTTTTTGTGAAGCGCGCACAGGTCTACCACTCTGGAAGGGTTTATATGCAAGCGCTGTATAGGCGTCGATCAGAGCTAGATGATAAATTGCTCCACGAACTCGTTGAACTCTCTCTTTCGCAATACACGAGAATTCGAAGGTATCATCCTATCTTGCTATCTGGGTGGATCCGAATGTATTTACGTCATTTCGACAGACAAGCTCAGTCGGTTCTTCATACTGTATCAGGGGTGAGCTTCCTTTTTCGTGTTCTACCCAGAATGCCTCATTTTTTTAGTATTATGTACGCTCCACGAGATTCTTTCTGCCATCCCTTTTCAAGGCTCTTGAGAAAGGAAATGATCCTGATAGGATGAAAGGGGCATTATATATCTTATGGAATAAAGGCATAGGTACGTGGGTTAACGAGTGTAAATTGATATTACTCTTCAACAAGTCATCCTATAGCTGCATATGCACTCGCTGGTATGTGACGTTGACACCTAGAGTGAACCTTTCTCACACTTTACAGATCAAGCTTTCCATAAGGAATACCTAATGACTCTTTTGGAATGCCAACACGAGGAGAAGGTAATGACATTGAACTCTGGGTCAACAAACGGAGATATTAAACAAGTGCAATCAGCCATCAGTTCAAAAGCTGGTGAATAGCTTGGCTCAAGACTGCTTAGGACACCTCGATGAGGAAGCCACGCACACCGATGCTTATGTGTTGGCTACTCCAAGTGTTGACGCAGCTCTGGACGACCTTTTGAGCGAGTTCTCGTCATCATTCGTCGACCAAGACCTTCTTAAATTGGCTCTGCAAAAGTCTGCTGTACGTGTTAGAAACCGTGAGGCGATCTATGAAGACACGGTGTGTAATTTTGTTAACCACAATATCCAATGTCCAAATGATGCTTCTAAAGATTTTATCGATTCTTCACCTTGCCTTGCGCCCGACAACACATGTAAGCTTTATGTTGTGGAGAGGCATTATTTCTAATTACGATCTAAGTGGCGATATTTGCAAATGGCTGCACGTTTTTTGTGTGGTCTCCTGCGGAGGGACGTTGTAACTCCCCCAGGAGTAGCACAATTCTTTTTGGATCAAACAACAAGCCCTCAACCAACGATCCGTGCGATTGTGCAAAGGTTTGTGATGGATATCGTACAATTGGCCTAAACTAATTTCTAACCATAGAGCTATCGTGAAGGTTTTAACCTTCGTCAAAATACGGAGCTTTTCTCGATCAAAAGAAGAGCTCTGGCTGGATGAGTGGAGCAATCCTTTGGCGCAAGATGTCTCCATAACTAGGCCCCAGCAATTCCTCGAGAGCCTTCAACAGCCCATAGGCCAAGACGGGTACGTTTATTCAACTATGGCTGAGCCATTCGCTGAACGAAGTTGCCCCAGGCTATACCACGATAAAATCCAGACAGGCTTTCTGGCCTGGAAGAAACGTGTCAAGGGTTACAAACCTGTCTTAGATGGCGAGAATCCCCTGTCATGGGATGTCGATTCATTACCTTGCCTAGATGTCATCAAGAAAGCTGTACAGACCAGCGATTACCTTCAACTTCTCTCAACACTGTGGGGCCAAGAATCTAGCAAAGCTGGAGGGGCATTAGATGTTCGCCAGGACAATGTCCTCTTTTTCAAATACCTAGGTAAGTAGTAGTAGTATCACTTACCAAAGCTCCCTCGTCGATGCCATTAACTTTTCAGCCAAAATTTTCGGGGACGAGGGTCTCGACAAAATTTTTGAAGTAATTGATCCCCTCCTCTTTGACGCCGACAAATACAAACAACGAGCAGGAGCGGAAATCCTGGCTGGGGTTTTGCGTGGTAAGCATTCTGAAATTTGAATATTTTCTATTTCCCATGGAATGTAGGTTCAAAACACTGGACCCCAAGTGCATCTAATAAGCTCTGGTTTTGGACGACGAGTCGACTTGGCCGTATTGTTGGGCAAATTAAACCGGAGACTCTTTCCTTTTGGGAGGCCATCTTCCTGGTAAGTCTATGAAGCGGTGAACTTTATGGCGTCCCACTCATCGCTTGCTAGCACCAATTGAATAAGCGCGATCCACGACGAAACCAAGCCTTAATTGATTGGATAATGGCCCTTCCCCTCGAATTCAATGG
>Ga0307509_10011896_pt1 | contig 10463 bp, 11 predicted proteins | sample 10_EM_MG_FD_202245 | JGI IMG/M metagenome (GOLD analysis project Ga0307509, IMG submission 202245) | Populus trichocarpa ectomycorrhiza microbial communities from riparian zone in the Pacific Northwest, United States - 10_EM | ecosystem: Host-associated > Plants > Roots > Unclassified | place...
ACACCTCCCGACCAAATTCTTATACCGTTCTAACGAGCCCAGGGATCGCAAGTGCAACTCATACTGCTGACCAGATATACTTGGGGACATTTCCTGGAAATTCAATTAACCTCCACAATTCCACACACACGACCACCGTTTCCAGTGGAAGTGTGATCTCGATTACATCTCTTAGGTCATCCGCCGCTGTGCAGCAAGGGCACTCTCGTATTTATATGTCAAGCACAAACGGATTCCAATTCACTCCATCCACGCCTGCCTTGAGGGAGGCCCCAAGGTCACAGGGCCAGGACAAAACTACTTGGCAACTTGAACAAGGAGGTCCGTCCAATTTCATTCAATGCATTGGTTCGATTCGTATCTAATCGATCACGTTAGGCACAGCCATACAAGACACAATGGATGAGTTAAATTCCCAAGATGAACAGACCGCAATGAATGGTTCGTCTCTTCACCTCTCTCCCCAAATTTACAACTGACCATTCACCAGAATCGGGGAAGAATGTTGACCTGACCGATGATATCCGGGATCGGAGTGGCGAAGAAACGAACCACGAAACTGATGAGGGCACCATTCCCACTGAGAAGGATCCTGAAAGCCAGTTGGTGTAGGCAGATTTTCGGGAGTTGACCCCAGGATTTCTTACCCAAACAATTTCTCTGTTGATTCTCGATTCTTGATACTTTCATCGTCAGTTTGCTGTTATGTCCAAGGCTCTGCAACACCTAGTTATATTCTCGATATACTGGCTCTAACGTTTTTTATAATTGATAAGAGTCAAGCACAGCATCTACCTTGATATTTACGATCATGAACTTCCTGTGAGAATGCATTTGAAACCAATCCAGTTATTTCCAACTTTGAATAACCAGAGAGAAGTCCAGCATCATTTCCAGTTCCTTTCCACAAATCAGGGGATAGTAAAATGAATATGTGTGTTCTAGAGTACAGTCCATCATTGAGATAAAAAAAAAAAACATTTCATGGGCGCTTAACCGATGTTGGAGGTTGTGGTACGGCTCCAAGCAACCTCTCGATATCTTTAATCGATGGCACTCATCTCATCATCCAAGTAACTCGCGAGGTCATACCATATATTGAGTGTTTTTAAACCATAAGCGGGACGTTTGATAAACGAGATTACGGTATCGACCAACATTATGTCTTTGTCCTTGGCGTGTGACCGGTTGACCTGAGTTCGCACGACTCTTCATATATCGTGATCCCATGGGCACATCACATATATCGAAGGAGAGACTATTTATACTAGATCGGTGATGAGATAGAAAATGGAAAACATACTTGGAGTCATTCTGAAAGCTCCAAAGAGAGGAGATCATCGCGTGATAGTGTGAAATGGTGAGATTGTGAATGAACCAGAGAGCGTTGGGATTGTCGGGGCTGGTCCAGATTGTTTCCGGAATATGATATTGTGAAAGGGATCGTCGATCGAGTCCTTTGAGTGCAGTCGTGTGATTTTATCGAGGGTGGTGCCTAGCGTACGCGCTGCGCACTCCTCTGATGCGCTGTAAGTCCTCATTTCATTCTCACGCAGCATAGCTCCCTTATAACGCGCTGCAGTTGGTGCACTTTGAATACATTGTTAAATGAACTCTTAGTGTAACGTCCAACATACCCCGAACACTTGGCCCAAATAGTACAATAATCTATTGGATTCGCCGTCACCAACGCTATTTCTATTTGACCTGCCACTGTTTCCTTAAACTCTGAATTTACCCACTGGTCTGTGCCCTCTTACTGTTTGTATGGTGGATGGTAGAGGAAGAGACGAATACGAGACTTGATTGGGATCGTCTGAAATTGCTTCCTGCGTACTTGTTTTCCTCGAGAAGATGTTTCATATCGATTTTTGTCACAGGTGGGACAATGAGTTTTGTCAGAATATGGTCCAGTAATTCCAAGGCATGCATTTATGCACACATCTTCTAGGATAAGGTTGATCCTAGTTAGTTCTTCAACCTTCCGTTTTACTTTATAGAAAATGAGAAGCTCATTAGAAAGCGACAATGAATGGCATTGCAGGCAGCAGAAGATGGGGAAAGGGTGAAATGGAATCAGCGCTGCATCTGAAAAGACCCAATTTAATGCGGCCGCCGGCCATACTATATTCTAAAAATTCCAATAATTGAACTCCATTAATCACCTAGCTTTCCTTTATTTCATTGCGATTCGAATCATTTCCTCTAACCCCACTGCTCTCCTATCTTTCCTTCTCATTCCATGGTATATTTTCCAATTGTTGCATAGGCAAGAAGCCCTGATCAGCCCAGTAACTTCTGGGATGTGTGGCGCCATGGAAACTCAAAATCGAACAAGAGAACACAGGACCCTAGGTAACTACCGGACAACGCACTGGCCCCAAATTAACCAGGATGGGCCCCGTAGTCACAGACTCGCAGTGGCAGACCCTGACGCTGATGAATCGGAAACCAGCGTGTCGTATCCCTGTCCAGTGAAGAGGGCGAGATAAAGCGAATTCCCAGCGAGTGGGTCGATTTCAAAGAGGTGGCAGATGAGATGCGCCATTATCTTTTGGTCCTCCTTCCTACCGTTCACCAAGGCGGCAATTATCGACGTTGCCACTCTGGGGTTGATACGTTGGGACTGGGCAAATATTTTGGCGGCGGTATCTGGGTCTCCAGAGTCAAAGATAGCACAGATTTCGAGGATCTTCGCGCCATGGGGATGTGGTTTGAGCGGACTGGATGTTCTTCGTTTGGGGTGAGACCGTGACTTCTGTCGATTATCGAATATGTGCGGCACAAGTCGAGGAAGAAAGACCGGGTGGTTCGCCGGGTCAATCTGCGCTTTCACCATAATTGTGATTTTGAAATTGGTAGTAGCCAAATGAGAGGCACATGGCGCCCGAGTCATATAAATGGAAAATATCTTACCCCAAAATGTCGCAGCTGGGTTTCTCCTATAGTGTTTACTTCCAATTTTTTCGGCTCGAATTCTCGCTCGCCTACGGGTCCCAAAGGGCTTAGCGACTTCGCCATTCAAAATTCAGAACTCAAACTCGGAGGGAAAATCTGCGCCGGAAAATGACATCTGCCTTATGTCTTCGTGACATGATTCCAATAAGGTTGTACAGTTCCAGCATATAGAAAAGATCTCCTCGAGGATGGTATCACTGGGGACTGACGTCGACGTAGATGCAAGTCGGCTATTTCAAGGGGTTATGTGAAGCCATCGAGGAGAGAACAGGGCCAGGGGCGGGATCAATTGACAGGTGAGTTCTCTCCATCTACTCATCATTGTCCCTCCCATCTCGTATTCTCCATTCTCCCCCGGTATCGCGGAGCCACACAATTGCTTGGCATCATTTACCAGCCGTTATACTCGGTGCGCAGGATGCAATGACGCATAGAACCGATACGTGGGCAGAACTTGCCATGCTCCCACCATCTCGTATTCGCCGTCTCTCCCTTGTCGTCGCGAATCCACTGGATTACTCTACATCATTTAGCGGTGGTTCTACTCAGTGCAAATGAGCATCCGCAGATTAGGGGCTATCACGGTCCGACTGCTTAACGTTTCTGTTGACATATTAACCATTGGATGGATTTTACTCGCCTTTAAAGCTGATGTCCATTTCTCCTGTCTTGAGTGGAGTGCTATTCCGGGTAACGTCCCGCTCATGGCAGTAGAGATTATTACCCTCTGCCGAATCCTTTGGCCTCGGAGACGTTGACACAACGCTCAGCCCCTGTATGACTTACAGGTTCTCATGGAAAGACAGGGCATCTATGCCTATTTTATGCACATATCCCATCTTCTGACCTTTCTTGGCCCAAGCCGCAATTTCATTCTCACAGAACTCGGACACGTCTGTCCCCTCTATGCCGTACCGTGCGACACCCTGTGAAACATACACCATAAATAGCATCGACTCTGTAAAAGCATCACTCCGACGCCAGGAAAGACACTGACCAGCTTCGATTCGGAGCACGGTGGACCGTCGATATCCGCACCGAATGGTCGTGATTGTTCATTCGAGCACCATTGGAACCGCCTACTGTGACCGCGAAATGACGGGTTGAAAGGTATAAATACGGTGCACTACCTCAGCTCGTCCTCAGTTCTCAAGCAACTCCAGCAACACATCGACAATAATCTCCCAGAAATTGATTCAATGGCCGCATCTGCTGGTACGCTCTATTCATACAAACCAAAGTGGTGAATCTGATCACCAAACCTTGATTCAAGGAGCGAAATTCAAGTTCGAGCGCATCAACAAGGACGATGCCGTTTTGCTTGTCGTTGACCACCAAGTTGGATTATTCCAGTTGGTACGCGACTACCAGCCTGATGAGTATCGAATCAACATCCTCGCCCATGCTGCTCTTGGGAAAGTATTCAACCTCCCGACTGTGTTGACTACCAGTGCAGAAACCGGTTCGTGGCACCCTCCGCCCCTGTCTCGTCTGTTTTGCAATCGTTTGTTGATACTTTGACGCCTTGTTCACAGGACCCAACGGACCACTTCCGAAGGAAATCGTCGAGATGCATCCCAACGCGCCGTTGATAAAAAGGAATGGGGAAGTCAATGCTTGGGACAACGAAGACTTCCGCGCCGCCGTCCGGGCCACAGGCAAGAAGCAAGTGATCATGGGGGGAATCGTAACGGATGTAAGAATTACCAAAGAAAACTCAGGAATCGAACTAACTTTATCCCAATTAAATCTTAGGTATGCACTGCGTTCCTAGCGCTCTCACTCGTCGAGGAGGGATACACCGTTTACGCCAACGCCGATGCCTCGGGATGCCAAAGCCAACGCATCGCAGATGATGCCAACGACCGCATGCGCGCTGCTGGGGTGAACGTTTTATCTGGGTTCGCTGTGGCATGCGACTTGATGCGAGACTGGAGGAACACCCCTGGCTCGGTGGAGTTGCTTCCCTACTTTGACAAGCAAGGGTTTTTTTCCCTTTCGAAATGGATTGAAGCTGATGGCTTGTTGAATGTTTTTGAATCAAAGGTATTTCGCAGGCTATGCGTATCTTGCTCGTGGACACGCCGCTGCGGTTGACCGTGGCACGATCCTCCCTGGAGAGTCCGAATGAGATGCCTACAGTGTTCGAAATGAAAGAAACATCGGCAGTGTGTTTTAGAAAGCTTCTTGGAGTTGTGTTTGGCAGTTTCAACGAAAGAAATGCAGTGATTGCGTTTCGGAAAATCTCTTCTAAATAGATGCATGCAATTAAAAGGAATTTCTTGTTCGTATCAACTTTGGCGCCCAGCTCCCAAATTGGGTTCGCACAGAATTCTCGAAAGGTTAGTAAATTTACTCCAAGTCGGATTCCGGATTGCGAAATTATTTAACAATGGGATTATTTGGTATCAATGCAACGTAAACTACATGTCCATGCGAGTGTGTTCAGACTCCAGAGTAACAATAAAACAAACACGATGGAAGAAAGAAAAGAGCGAGGAATTCCAGACGTAAAAGTAACCTGTCCACGATAGAACACAAAGAATCGAAAGAAAGCGTCGAGTTCAGACACCCATACTCGAATGCTCGGTGCATTGATCCACAGACAATGCAAATCCAGCCATGTGAAGGCAAACCTTCCCCATCGCAATGCGGCACAACCGGCCATCTCTCAAAGCGGATGCCTACACATCGCCCTTCGCCCTCGCCACACTAACAGGACTCTCCACCTCTTCCCAATCGTCATCAATAGACGCATTCGGCCTGGCCTCGACTCCACTACCGCTCACACGCAACACTTGCCCGTTCTTCATCGCCCACCGTTCGCGGAGTACGATGACCATTCTGACAAGACTGAATAGGATGGCGTAAACGACAAGGATCCCGGCGATGTAGGCTGCTACAATTGGGCCTTGTATTGTAGGGTCAAGGAATGAGTAGGCTGGAGAGACAGGTGTTAGAAGGTGTTTTTTTTTTTCGAAATTGAAGACGAGGAGAGCGAAGTGGGGAATACGATAAAGAAACAAAAGACAAGGAAGGAAATGAGAACGTACTATATATGCCTTGGGTCGCATGTGTGATATACGCTACGCCAAGGTACAGGGCGAGGAAGAGGATGCAGATCGGCAGAGTTATCCATGGCGCGGGAGGTGAATTCGAACATAGAATCTCAAAGAGTGAGAAAACCGTATTGAGGATGTGGACGGATATGTTGGACCACGCTGGATAGAATCGAATTTAACAAATCGCGAGAATCACAAGGTGGCGACAAACGCGTACCCGAGTACGGAGTGGCAAATGTAGAGCTGCTTGCAAGCAAGGCCCAGAATACAATCGTCACTAGAATTGCTGATAAAGGAAAATCTTTGTGAGTACTCACGACGGAAAGAAAATCTACGAATTTCACCCACGGAATGTAACGACAGTGGCTTGGAGCACGACATGGAGTGCTTGTAGTGGTCTTGGCCAACTTGGCAGCGCATACCCCGCACCAGCGCCATTCCTCCGCCACGCTAGTCCATATATGGTGGTCTGTACGCCCGCGGCGAAGTAGTATGCGCAGAGGCCTGTGAATGTAAGATAGGTGAAGTAGGAGAAGTAGCTGCAGGAGACGATAGAGAATGATGGGATGTTAGCAGCGTTTATAGAATAGTTCGGGTTTAAAGGGAGTGAGAAGCGACAGTATAATGGAAAGAAGAGAGGAACCACTGAAATTTAATGGCAATTAGAGGGAGCATTTGCCGAGGATATGAAACGCCTAAAAGGCTATTCAGTAAAGCGAGATCCCCACTCCTTAATCTGCCGCTTCAAAAGCAAAGAAACGAGGAATTGTGGTCGAGATAAAACGAAATGCTTAAACATACCTGCTTCCAGTATGTTCCATCACTGACTTCCATATCAGTGTCGTTAGCAATGTGGTGACGATGTAGAATGCGATCACCATCCTCGCGGAGGCAAGAACCAGTGGTGTGCGCAGTAAGGGTATAGGGGAAGTGACATATTTGTGTGCCGCGTCAAAGATCATGGGGGTGGGCGAAGAAGCTGAAGGAACTCCGAGCCATGAGTAGAGGTTTGACCGAGGCATGGTGTCTTGTGGGTTGAACTGGCAAGCAGGAGTAATAACTAGAAGGGAAGGATATAGTTAGGCGGTCGTAGAGTAGGGGGAAAGGATAGAAAGGAGGAAACAATGGGAATCATGGAGTGCAAGACGGGGAGGAAATTGCCGAGCGATGACTCGTAAATATACCACGTAGCGAGACTTTGATTACGCACGGAACGGAACAGGGACGAGGAAGGGAAGCGTTTTTGCTGTGCTCACCCGAATAGCTTTGTCACGGCCAGGCACTCTCCCTATCCTTGAAGTGTGTTGTATGTTGTGAATGAATGTACGCCTATCCTTCCAGCGGCTCAGGAACGTATAGAATACAGGGAAGGGGAGAGAAGAAACAAGGGTAGTATTCCACAACCGTCCGAATAAGTGGATATCGAGTTGTTCCGAGAGGAATAGGTAAGAAAATGGAAGACGGGAAGGACGATAAGCTTCAGTGGTCGAAATTGTCAGGGAATATGTGGCAATGAAAACAGTTCAATGCCAAAGTGGATGGAGAGAAATCGTGCTTTAGAGTGGGACCAAAGAATGTCGGGAGTGAGCGTGGGTGACTCGAACTTTTCCAACAATGACGAAAAGAAACTGGGCTGCGATAAGTAGGACACCAGAGCCAACCGTATGGAGCAGCACACGATCGGAAGCCGCCAAGAACCGAGGAATCGATGTGGAGTGGCTCTGCCAAAAGCGACGGTGCGGAGTAGGAATATCTTCCAGTCTACCTTCCGACCGTTTTGCAGTGGAGGAATGGGGCCCACAAACAAAGGGAATGGACGTGAGCGTCGTTGTCGACGTTACGAGTTAGCAGGTGAGAACGATATTGTGGCTGATGGTAGCAGGCGCGATTTCCCCAAATGGAATTCTCGGCTAGTGGTGTGATCCAACGCGGCGGCGCAACGGTTCCTGGCCAGAGGCGACGCAGTACAAGAAGAAAGGAAAGAGAAATATTTGCCTTAAAATTTTGGGGTGGGATTTCTTTTTGTAGTCTTTATGTCCATGCGTTGTATTGTTGAACGTCTGATGTAAATAACGGCAACTGAAGTCTGGGAGCAACAGGACTCCGATGGCCTGACAGCAAAAAATCCCCGATAATCCATAATCCATCAGCGGAGTATAAAAATAATGTGTCGATGCAACAAAACAATTTCTGAGATCTTGGTGTATCATGTATACTAGGGGACCGGGGCCCAGTGGACCTGATCATTATGTCAATTATTTATTCGCGTTACCCTCGATTGCGGTGGATAACAATAATATGTATATCTGTCAAAACTCAGAGATGTCGGTGTGTTTCCAATTGAACGGAACTCACATATCAACGCATTACACCACCCGAGGACTTCTAGCGTTGATCTAACGGGCCACATTCGCCGGGGTCCGTGTTTGGTTATGTAGTAATTTGTTTACCCACTCGCTTGAAGGCTAACAGCGAAGAAGAAAATCATCATCATCTTCATCCAATAGCTCTTAACTCACACCAAGAGTGCTAGAATCAATTCTCTGAGCTCGAGGTAATCTTTTATTCAGTTTCTCTAAATCATGTCCTATATTGATGAAACCCCGTATGTGTAGAGTGATTCTCTCGAAATCGGCTTCTCAACTCGACTCGGCCCCCAGCGTTATTCGTATTACTATTAATGATGAACATCGAAATTTCATAATTTCTGAGCGCCTGAAGCTGTTGCTGAAAACACAGCCGGACTGCGTGACATATCACCCGTTCCTTCCTGATGGTAATCCAAATCGTTATCCGATTGGTCTCAAAGCCTCCGTTAACGTCCGATCAGGTGGTTTCGATGAAATTCCGAGTCACTCAAATCGCCCGGGTTGTTGGTCCAGAATTCGACCTCCTCAGCTTCGATCTTCCCGGTAAAGCCCGAATTCTCGCACTCCATTCCACCATTTCTGATCGTAGAAACACAACAGCTGCCGCTAATTCTTCTCTCAGTTTTTCAAAGCAGACGAAGAGAGGGCCGCTTTTGACCTCAGCCCACATGTGACTGACCCGACTGCCGCCCTCAATTTTTTTGCCTAGTCAATGGTATTTTAGCCCATGTTAGCACGGATAACGTTGCTCGTGATATGTTACATATTGTTGAGGCGCATAGAGAAACTAAACTACGGTATTGGGGAATATCGTACGTGCAAGTTTTCTTTTCTTGAGTTTTAACTTTTGTTTAACTTGTTTCTGTTAGGTACAGAACCCTCCCCGAGGCCACTTTTGACGCCGTGTTTCCTGTATGCCATCTTCTTGAGCGAAATTGGAAGTTCTCTCAAAAAATTGATGCCCTATAGGATAAAGTCGAACGTCAAATTATCGATGGTGTTTTCGACATGGAAGCATACTATGCTACTATGTAATCCGCACAATCAATCTCTTTCTTCACTTACCTTACTTTATCCACCGATAGCGGACTGGGGGGACGAGGTAGTCGACGCGGGGAGGCCTTCTTCCTCGAATGCCACAAAGGCCGATCCAACTGGGTGTGCTTTCTACGCAAACGCCCCTGCCACGATTGCTCGAAAATTGGGCGCTCTACAGCAGAAGGTTCTTATTCAACCTGTCCCGGCGTATTCCCCTAACTTTCCCAAATACAGTTTTGTCGATTATCCGACATTGAAAAATGCTGTCTTGGCTTCATTCCATCAGCCTTATGACACATTCTCGACGCTCGCTCAAGGCTTTTTGTGCATCAATCATCCTTTCCGCAGCGGAGCGAGGCAGTTCTGGCTATTACCTGTGGAGACGGTGCCAAGGTCGCTGACAAACTGCAGAAGTATACCAACAGTATCAATAAAGTCTCGAGCTTTTCGAGCATTGTGGAATTCGGGTCCTTTGCTCGTAGGTCACGTTTGCCCTTCTCTGAATCAATTCGAAGTTAACAATTGAGGTATAGGGGATCGTTTTGAACAGATCCTTTGATGCCTCTCTCTCCGCGTACGTTTCTGACTCCTTCCACACAATTGCAAAGCTTAAACCAGTTTATTTAGCGCGAAGAAAACAGCGAAACAATTTCTGGGTTCGGTTGTCCTTACTGAACAGGCTCGGGGTAAGTCATGTCCTATCGAGGCAAGAACTCAAATGTTATCCTTTTACGACTAGCACACTTCATTCGCCAGTCCTATATCCTGCACTCTCGCCCACGTTCAAGCGTACTTCCAGAACGGTACATTGCCAGCAGTCGATACAGTGTGCCCCATTGTGGCCCCTGTCTTCACTCCTCCCTCGACTAACTCCACTCAAACTCGTCGCGACATTCGACCGGAGATGCCGTTGTCTGAAATTGCGGTATAACTCCGGGACTCGCATCAAAGAGTCACTCGCCGTGGTTTGTACTAGATATCAGCCGATCAGCGAGTTGAGGGTTCCAAAGAGGGGTCTGTAATACTGAAACTATCA
>Ga0307509_10011897_pt1 | contig 10463 bp, 9 predicted proteins | sample 10_EM_MG_FD_202245 | JGI IMG/M metagenome (GOLD analysis project Ga0307509, IMG submission 202245) | Populus trichocarpa ectomycorrhiza microbial communities from riparian zone in the Pacific Northwest, United States - 10_EM | ecosystem: Host-associated > Plants > Roots > Unclassified | place...
GAGCGGCTCCCCCACGACGCAAGAAAGAGACACCTAAACCTTCCGACGAGCCACCTGCTCCATCACAGGAGGAAGAGACCCCCGTTCCCGAGGCCAAGGTCCCGCTCCCGGACTCTACTCCCAACCTCCTTGCCGGTGTCGAAGGAGAGAAGGTCGAAGTGCCATCCGATGGCGACTTGAAACCCGCTCACACTACGGATCCTTCTCCCCCTGTTAAGGATGAAGCTCCAGAGCCAGCTAGGGAATCAGGCCTGGTTACGGAGAGATCCACTTCCCCGACCCTTGTTAGATCTGGCGATCACGATAATGTGCCAGAGGTAGCTCGTGCTCCTTCCCCCTTAAAGGAGGAACATCCCTTATCCGAAGAAAAACTTGCCGAAGTCGTCGAGGAAGGGAAGAAGGAAATTGAGGAGCTTTCTGGGATTGATCAACCTGAACAAGATCTGAAGGAACCTCCCAGGCGGCCTTCGGGCGACGGAGAACCCGCCAAACCACTTGGGACAACGGTGGAGAAGGAAGAAGAGCCAAAGGTGGTCACAGCAGAGTCCGATGTCGAGGAGGATGCGGAGGGCGAACTTGAGGAGCAGCCAGAGGAAGAGGAAGAGGACGAAGCGACGAGGCGGGCCAGGATTTCCGATAGGCTGGCGAAGTCGGGCGGATTTAACCCCTTCGCCGGTGGTCCCCCAGTTAGGAAACCCTCAGGGAGTAGTCTTCCGGAGAGGAGGGCGAGTGTTGAGGCACCGGGCTCGTCCAACCCCACTTTACACGAAGAACAGGAGCAACCTGCTCAGCCACTGACTAGGAGGGATGCCGATTCACTAAACGAAGAACCTGACCTCCTAGCAACGGAAACGGAGGAGGAGGATAAACTCTTTTATACTCCCAAGCAAGCCGAAGGTGATTCTTGAGTGCTAAGCTCCAACTTTATATTTTGGGTGTGTAGGAATATCTATTGATCGCAATCTATTCCGTCGCCTTCAGATAATGACTTAGAACCTCATGAAGAGGTTCTTGGTGAAGGTGCCTTTGGTGACGGTGCGGAAGACGTGAAACCTGCGAAAGTTCCTGCGCCTCCTCCCCTCACTGTGCCTCCACCGCCCCCGTTGACCCGCCGGCCAGTTCCCCCAGTCCAACCTGCTCCGGAGCCAATAGTCTCCGTGGAAACCCCCACACCAGTACCCCATTCAAGGTCTGCTTCCCTATCTCAATTACCCCCGCGAAGTTCGGAAGAGAGACACGACAGTCCCGTCGATGAGAAGCCGGGTCCCCCTCCACCGCTACCCGCGGGTCGTCCGTCTGGCGTGCCTCCACCGCCACCGATCGCACCACGTCTCATTCCCCCCCAACCGAAGAATGAAATGCAGGAACCACATAAGGTCCCTCGTTCCCGTAGCACATCTCCACCTCGAATCACCAAAGCTGCTTCTTATGGAAGCGAAGAGTACGAAGAGGATCCGTCCTCGATGTCGTTTGAACTCCCAAGATATACAGATCCCGTCACGCAGTCTCAGAACATAGTCGACCAGCCAGACCATCCCGAACAAGAGATTTTCGCTGACGAAGATGGGGGTAGGTTTTTTTGTACCTTATCGAGCGTGGATCTCACACCCGATCCGCAGACCCGATAGATCCAGGCTTTATCCCTCCAAAATCACCTTCAATCCAATCGCTCAAACCGCTTACAGAACCCCCCAAGCCTCCCCAAGAGGAGCCCGCCCCAGAATTCGCACCTGAGGAGGAAGACGAAGTACGAGCCCGTAAGAAGCGCCTGGCTGATCGGATGGCAAAGCTGGGTGGTATCAGGTTCGGAGCGCCTCCCCCCGTGGGAAGACCCGCACCTCCCAAGGCTCAACGTGAGGCGGAGGAGGAAGAGGAGAAGCCGAAAGAGGAGGAACGGCTGGAGGATGAACAGGATGAACAGGCTAGAAGGCAGAGGATCGCTACGAAATTGGCAGGTATGGGCGGGATGCGAATCGGCATGGTCCCTGGGGCTATTCCACCGAAACCGACCCCTCCAAGTCGCAAAGGTAGCACAAACACGGAACAGCCTGAGCAAAAGTCTCCGCCCCCGGTCAGATCCCCACCGGTGAGAGTGCCACCGCCTCCCACCTACCCACCTCCCCCACCCGTGAGGTCCGACACCGGGAGCGTTTCTGAGGATGATGGAGTTAAGGTTGAGATGGAAGAGAGTGAGGCGGAGGAAGTTGACTATCACGACATCAGTCAGGAAATACCTCCCGTAGTCCCGTCGCGTGCGGCACGACCTCCTATCCCGGGCTCGGGCCACTTCAGGAAGGCGTCCACGGATTCAACTTCCTCTCAATCACAATACACCGTGCCGACTCGAGTCGTTCCGCCCACTCCATCGGAGTACGTTATGGTCGAGGAAGCCGATTTTGGAGAGGAGTCGACTTCGCCACCTCCTCGCCCTGCTCGGCCACCACCTCCGCGTGGAGCGCCTCCGCCTCCTGCCCCCTCCAGCGACGTCCCTGATAGTATGACCATGTCACAATGGGAGCTCCCTCCGGTCCCAAGTTCCTCACTCGATATGGAGACCAGTGTGGCGGACCTGTCTGCATCTTCGTGGTCCGAAGGTTTCTCCGGCGAGGAACCTTTCCAAGAAAGAACCGCGGCACCTTCCCCAAACTTAAGAAGGCAAAGTCTAGGTCAAATGACCGCGGATCAACTCACGGCTACGTGGGGCCGAGTGGGGATCCAGGTCTGCGAGGTTGCTGTTGAGCTGTTTGAGAAGTCGAAGAAAAGTCTGATTGGAGATGGGACCTTCGTCGGGTTCGTGAACGCTGTGTTGGACAAGGTCCCCAACGCTTCGCCGGTGGAAGAGGACGCTACCTCATTCGGATACTTGATCTACGCCCAGACGGGTGCTTCGGTCACTAAGAGGGCCGCGGACATCATGCCGGGAGATATTATCATCTTGCAGGACGCCAAGCTGAAAGGCCATAAGGGCATCCAGACTTATCACCAGAAGATTGGCGAAGGGGTTCCAGTTGTGGCCGTTATTGGCGAATATGAGCCAAAGAAGTTCAAGGTTAAGGCTTACCAGGCAAGCCAGCACGTCGGAAATCAGGTACGCCATGAGAATGAATCACACCCTCGTAGTCCTTATGTGTTCCTTTAGACCGTCGAGTCTGTTAGTTATAGGTTTGAAGATTTGAAGAGCGGATCTATCAAGGTTTTCAGGGTACTCGAGTCTTAAGTTTGGTTTAGTCGCTGACAGGAATTTGTATGTGGACTTGACTGCTTTTTTTTTTTTGTAAATACCTGGAATGTAAACTACACTTGGAACGGTTCAATCGATCACATATTTATCGCGAATTGCGAAGCCATGGGCGTCCAAAACGGGTTTTGACTCGCGCACCACGTGCCCTTCGATCCGTTCGCCGCCCTTGACGAGCACGCCTACAACCAGGCTCCTCATGCCTGACGCCTCCACGAAGAATGTCCAGCTTGTTGGATCCGTTCTAGAGAGGACACCTGGATCTACCTCTTCACCGTCCAGACCGCCCGCTCCGAAGACGGGATTTCCTCCGGTCGAGCATAGGACCAAGAGCGCGTTTGGTCGGTCCAGGGATCTATTGAAAAAGTCCTCCCCGAATGGCGAACGCCTGAGCCAACCCCCTATTGTAACTCCTGAACACCCCAGACTCCCGAATGCCCCACCGCCGCCGACGTCTGACGAATCGAAATGGCGTGAAGACGTTAGTCGGGAGAACGAGAAGATCGTGGCGAACATGTCCCCAGAAGAACGAGAACTTGAACGTCAGGCGATTTTGGAGCGGTTTGGCCTTGGAGTTGGTGCGATACTTCAAAGGGCGAAGCAAAACAGGGAGATTAGGCCGGATGAGCAGGAGGGGACGGAATCTGAAAGGGAAATTGAGCGAGTTCCTGGATCTCCTGGTGAGCGCAACTCTGGTATGCAGACGTTCCTCATCTCATTGCCTCTCCAGTTCACAGACCCAATAGTCCAACTGGCTCAATATTGAAAGGTAACGTTGCGTTTGTTGATCAATCCATGAGTCTTACGGAAAAAAACTTGACACCAAGTCAAGCCACAGCTGGGCACCCCAGTTACCTCCAGGCCCTCTAGTCGCTCAGAGAAGAAGATCCGCTTTGCCGAGGTCGTCCCCCAAAACGTCTACGTTTACGAATCTGCTCCCTCCTCTCCAAAGAAGAAACCGCTGGCGCTTATGTCTCCAACCGACGTCGAGCCATCCGATGTTCCCGTTGTGTCACTCGGGACCTATAAAGGCCCTCCATTATCTCAGTCCGCCGCCGAGGACATTAAGACGAGCACCGCGGAGGAAGGCACTCCTGAGGATATTCGGCGTAGATTTTTCCCCGGTGCTCCCGCGTTCGATCCATCATTAGAATGGATTCAACCCGCTGGACCCGCGGGGGGTGCCTCCTCGATCTCCCCCACGTCCGTCGTGCGCTTTGACCTCGACGGGAAACCTATACCCGCTGAACTAAGTTCCTCACTCCCCACACACCTCGGACTGCACCACCATGCGGAAGGAGAACACGCAGGATACACACTTGAGGACCTCTTACTACTTTCCAGGTCTACCGTCCCCGCCCAGCGAGCGTCAATGTTGCGAGTACTTGCACGTGTCGCTGGTCGCTTGGTTCGTAATCTTACAGGTGACCCTTTTCATGGCGTTGAAGGGCTGAGAGGTCAGGAACGCTTCCTCCGTCGACGGTTTCTCGCTGCTGCGGTGGAAGCTGTTGGCGAACGAGGAAGTGTTGGTGCGATGGCGATTGAACTCCTCTGGGAATGCCTTGTGCAGTGGGATCGCGACACGGATTCACTGGATTCGGTCGAGTTAAAGCCACCTCCGGAACCCGAGCCAGCTGTCAACCCAAATGCGACCGGGCCTCAGGAATTACCTCGTTCTGGCGATTACATCACCTCCCTCCCCCTAGAATACCTGCTCCCTCGATTCTCCGACGCTCTTGGATTCGCTGTCATCCCTACCGAATCTTTGTCTCAACTGCTAGAAGTACTGTATCGATTAACTCAGCACTCGAATGACATCGCCAACACTATCGTCACTACACCAAACCTAATCAGTAATCTATTCCGGACATTCCTGTTAACACCCATCCCACCTACCGATTCCTCTCCTCCCCCGAACCCCTTCGCTCTCGCCCTGTTGCGACTCCTGACACGAGCGTCCCGATCAAACGCGTCCGCATTGGCCGAACCAGCGGATTCACTCTTGCGGTTCATCACACCGTTGCCGGCGTCCTCACCGTATCCCCTACCGCTTGCAAATTCCTTGGCAACTGGCACCCTCAACTTCTACGCAGCCCTCGCGTCATACGGGATGTACTCGCACATTGCCACCACCGCATCGACCCAATTCGCCGGGCTTCATCAGTACATCCTCTCCCCATCATGCACATCGGTGCCCCTGCGTCTTTCTTGGCTCGGGCTTCTCGAGGTTTGGATCGTGTGTGCAAGAGACCCGCACCAGACTTCTCCCAGTCACGAAATTTTATGGAGTCAGGTTGCAGCTTGGTCATGGGGACCAGATATTCTACGTTTCAGGGAACAGCTTGACGCAGACAGTGATTCCCAGCTATGGACCGCTTTGTGGAGGTGTTTGAGTGCATGGCTAGAGGGTGCTCGAGTGAATGGGATTTCGGGTGGCGGGACGGAGAGATCCGCGGTCGTCGGAGTGACGCGACAAGGGTTCGGTGGCGGAACAGAAAAGGGTGTATTCACCTCCGCGTTCAGGGCACTACGAGAAGTCCTTGGGGACCCCAAAGAACGGGATGGAGTAGCTGCCGGGAAGCTCGGAACCCTGGCAAAGAACGCAGACGTACTGGCGGCTGCGCTGCAGTTATGGGTTGCATGTATTTCCACTTTATCCCGCGCCACCAGTCCTCTTGAGTCCCCTCCGTTTTCACTCCCCTTTCCCCAGCTCCAGGAGCTGACTGGGTTAATTATCCGTAGCCCCCTCTGGTCATGGATTTATTCGGGCTCACCTTCCCCTCCATATTCTCAGGCGTTCCTTCGCCCTCTGTCGTGCTATCTGGCCCAACACCTTCGACTCTCCCGGCGATTGCCTACGTCGTCTAACGATCTCTGGCTTGCGCAGGCGTTCGTAATTCTTGGAAAGCAGATCCCGGGAGACGAAGACTTCGCACAACGTACCCTCGACGAGATTGTGACACTCATCGACCCCGAGTTCATTGTTTCTCACGGACTTCTGGAGAAACAGAAACTCGACCTTCTATTGAGTGAGGGAGGTTTCGAGGTTGTGATGCCCTTCCTGAGGGATGCTTTAGAGCCAAAGGAGGAAAGTGCTCGCGTTGGATCCTACTATCCCTCTCCGCGGTCAATAAGATCGAGCAACACCCAGAGACTTCCACCTGCACACCTCGTACGCAACCGCAAGCCATCCACACAGAGAGAGTATCCGTTACCGTTATATGGAGATTGGTTCTTTACCCCCCTCGACCACCTCCTGCGTTCCGGCACATCCTCTGTATTTAAGTCCCTCCCGCCGTCGTGGGACGGCTCGGAAGTGGGCATCGTACGCGCCACACTCCTCCTCGCCAAGATCGCACAGGAAGCTTTGGTGCACAACGGGTTTCAGGCACGGGCGATGGGATTATCGGAGACGGCGTTTGGCTGTATGAAGGTTTTCATGCTTGAGCACGAACAGCAGAATGGGGACACCGCTCAGGAGGTTTTCAAGGATGCGATTGTTGACGGGTTGTTGGAGGACTTGCTCTCACCGTTCTCTGCTAACGATTCGGAGCTCAAGGTATCGCATCCCCACCCGCGGACCGGGGGAAAGAGCAAGGAAGAGGATCTCGAGTCTATCGCCGTTCGATTCCTGGGATCGGGGACCCCCTTTTATCAATATTACACCGACTTTGTCCACCTTTACGACGCCATCTCGTTCGGCCATCCTGCGTTCAGCAAGCTCTTGCTCGTCCCTACTTCAATGGATTACCCGGTCGACTACCGCAAGTTCCTTTGGGGAGACTACGGCCACGTCCTTCGAAGCGTTCGCATCGGGGCGGCCGACATCCTCCTCTCCTCACCGTCTCAGTTCTCGAGTTACCTCTGGCCGGTTGAGAGGGACCCGCACGTTGTGGGATATTTCATGCGCGCGTTGTTCAAGACAGGTACCCTTGTTTCGGACGGTTTCCTGAGGTTCATTGCTGTGCATCATGTCGCGAGCGGCATTTGGGAAGACCTCACCAACCATTCGGGCGCGAATGTGGAACGTGGTGGAGAGAGAGGAGAATGGGAAAAGGAGAGGGCCACTCAGATGTTGAAGGCGGTGGTGGATCAGGCTCCTCCAGACCTCGTGAGAGAGGTCGTGATATACAAGCAGAACCTGGAGGAAGGACAGACACTACTTTTGCCACCGCGCTGTTTCGAGTGCGGCGGATCTAGGGCAGTGGGTGAGGGGCCTGTTAGTTGGGAGACAAGGAGACTGGAATTTGTAGGGCACGTTGGGGGAGATTCTCTCTTGGAGAGGCTACGACCGTTGTTTAAACCTAATTAACCGACCGTTAATGGCGGTGGTTTAACGAACATGTAACGGCCTTGTGCTAGTGCAAAATGGTTCGCGGGGGTGCAGAGACAATGGAGTCCTGTGGGGCGAAAGATGGTAGTGTTGGATAACAAGCAACTGGGCAGATGTTTCGAACCTCCCCAAGAACGCGCCGCACTGCAAGGCCGCAACCAGAATCGAGTTTTCAAAGCTTTATGGTGGACGGGGTGGACCGTCAGCTGCAATGACCAAACGTGTGAACCTGAGAGAATCGGGATGGCGGGAGGTGTTTGGAATGTGCCATCCGACGGAGTCATGGGGGTCCCGGTGTTTGGGGCCTTCGACTGGGGACAGTTCCGTCAGGTAGGCGTGGTGCAAGCCTGGGCACGTTTGTATTTGAAGCAAGTGGCACAGCGAAAGATGGGTGATACATATGAAACCGGGACACTTCCGGTCAAATGAACCTACGTAATGTTTCCCATTCAACCAAAGATATCATAGTCGAGGCCCCATGCTTTGCTACAACCGGGAAGGTCAGCGAATAACGAGCACCGATCTGATTACCGGTACCTTGGATTGATCATCCTCTTGGGAGGCTTCGAGACGGCGGCGCGTTCGATGAGGTCAAAGTGCTCTTGAGGGAGGGTCACAACTATATCGCGGACACGACGTGATCAGCCCACGTAACGAAAAAGCGGAGTTCCTGTTGGGACGTGGGACGCACTCTTGAAGTTTTCCTGGATCCTATTCTCGTGGACGCTCTTGGGCAGGACAACGACCCCGCGTTGGACGTGCCACGAGATGATGGCCTGAGCGGGGGTGATCCCTAGGTCCGTGGCGACCTTTTTTATCTACGGGAAGGATTTCAGAACCAAGTGTCAGGCCCAGTCGGCAAGGTCCGGATCTCCTACAATCGGTAATTCGAGGGTCTCCTTGACTTGTTTGCTACTTCCGAGTGGCGAGTAAGCCTCAAGGAGCACACCATGGAGTTTAGCCCACTGTTCGCGTAGCATGGTTTCATCAGCGATCAGAAAGGAAGGTAAACCGTAGAGATGCGTACAGCGAGCAATTCTGGCTGCGGATTTCCAAAGCTCAGCTCGACCTGGTTTACGGCCGGGCGGTATTTTATGGGGTTGGAAGTCAAGTTCTCGTATCTGTAAGGCTGGATTAGGCGCCATGAAAACTACAACGCCCCCCATTACCTACCTCCACACGTTGAAGCTTTCAACAAAATCAGTGCTCAACTCGGGTGGGACAGACACGATAGGCTCACTTGCTAACACCGATATTTCTGATCTTGCCTTTGTCAACCAACTCTTCAAGTTTCTTCCACGTGGGGTAGGGATTCGCGGTCAGCTCCTCGTCAACGACGGTCTTCCCGTCTTTCAGTTCCTTCTTGAACGCGATTGGCCTGTGGCCCACCCGTCAATGTTGAAAATGGCAACGGGCAACCGCAGCACGCACCAGTGGATGAGGTAGAGATCCAAGTATGGTGTCTGGAGGCGGGACAACGATTGATCCAAGCTCGCCTCGACGTCCTCTGGGGCATGGAATGAGTTCCACAACTGTCAGCGCGGGATTAGTCATTAGGGAAATCAAGCCTTGGGAAGTGACATACCTTCGAGGTGATGAAGATGTCCTCCCGAGGAACCCAGCTCTCCCTGATCGCGTCTCCAACCTCTTGTTCGTTCTGTATACAGATGTTTCGCTTGTGGATCTCTTATGAAAACGTCGCAGTACGCACGCCGTAAGCCCAAGCATCATCGATGTGGCGGTACCCGGCAGCCAAGGCGGCCTTTACCGCCTGGCCAACTTCTCCACTACCGGCTTGCCAGACACCTGTCGCATAGATAAGCAAACAGAGGTCGATACGTTGAATGTGGCTACAGTGCGGACTCACCAAGCGCGACACTCGGAATCTTATCTCCAGATGGAAGGGTATAATGCGACCTCGGCGTCGTGTGCAAGCGTCCCATCCCACACCCAATACGTGGCTTCCAACTCGTAGTCTTGAGAGTACTACGGAAACTCGTGGTGAAGATGGCCATCCCCGCCAATACGGCGATGAGCCAGAACCGCCTGTTTCGTTTGGCGGTATGTGAGGTTGGAGTGTGCGAGGGAAGGGGATGTTCCTCGGCTTTACTCATGGTCGCGGAGAGGGTGGTTCGAGGTGAAAAGATGCTCCGCCCCGGTGAGATCGAGTTACACTGCGGATAACGGAATATACACCCGTTAACAGTCGTAGGGTTGTGCTGAACAGTGAGCGTTCGGGCAGCTCTCTTACGAATAAGGGGAACAAATATGAAGGAATAATCGAGGACGAATCTCATTGGCACGTTACGTAACTTACTCCTGTCCGGCACGACAGCATGGAGGAGATTGACAACGGCTTGGGTTCAGCGATTGGCGGATTATCCGACGAGAACTACGCACAATCGCTCGACTTCTGTCGCTTTTGGTTTGACATCGCACAAACGTATCACCAAGTGCCCTCTGACCAGGTCTTCGATGCCATCTGGAAGAATAGAGGGACGGGTGGGATAAACAGCGAAGCCTGTTCTCTCATCCATTCGACCGCTCACTTAATCCTTCGCTTCGCTGGCGATGTTGCAGAGTTGGACCACAATCTTGCCCCACACGGCCCCGGGCTCCAAAGTCGCCTCTGCGCAAGACTCTTTCAAGAATTCTTCAGCAAGAATATGGAAATTGTACGGTATGGCGGTTGGGCCGACCTACCGATGAGGGAATTCTACGCAGGCGCCACTTTCATCGCACATTTGGTCAATCTTGGATATGTGGAGGAAGCTACGATCCGCCAACACATCCTACAGTCGCTTATATCTCACCCAAGATTGTATGATCATCAGGCGGACGCGCTCGCCATCCTGTTCAAACTAGCGGGTGCCGCATTTGGGGCGTATGCCG
>Ga0307509_10011898_pt1 | contig 10462 bp, 8 predicted proteins | sample 10_EM_MG_FD_202245 | JGI IMG/M metagenome (GOLD analysis project Ga0307509, IMG submission 202245) | Populus trichocarpa ectomycorrhiza microbial communities from riparian zone in the Pacific Northwest, United States - 10_EM | ecosystem: Host-associated > Plants > Roots > Unclassified | place...
CCGCGCCCATCAGCACATAGGCCATCGGCAGCGCCACCGCGATCGCCGCGGCGAACAGCGGGTAGTTCCAACCGCTGCCGAAGCCGCTCACGTAGCGCCCCAGCATCCAGCCCTGCGCGACCGAGGCCAGCGTCGAGCCAGCGAAGAACAGCCGGTCCCACATCTTCTTGTGCGTGTCCTTGGCCTTGACGCGAAAGTCGAACGCCACGCCGCGCAAGGTCAGCCCGATCAGCATCAGCGCCACCGGCAGGTAGAGCTCGCCCAGCACGACGCCGTGGGCGCGCGGGAACGCGATCAGCAGGATGCCCACGCCCAGCACCAGCCAGGTCTCGTTGGCGTCCCAGAACGGGCCGATCGAGGCGATCATCACGTCCTTCTCGGCGTCTGTCGCGCGGTGCATCAGCATGCCCACGCCCAGGTCGTAACCGTCGCTGATCACGTAGACCAGCATCGACACACCCATCAAGGCCATGAAGATGATCGGCAGCGCGGTATCGAAGCTCATCCAGTTCATGTCGCACTCCCGGTCTGCATCACGGACGAGCCCGTCGCACCGGCCGGGGTGGCGGCCTCCTCGGCCGCCTCGATGGCGAGCACCTCCTCGGGCTTCTCGGCCATGTACTTCAGCACCGTCACGTACGCCACGATCAGCGCCAGGTACAGCGTGACGTACAGCGCCAGCGTCAGGCCGATCATCGCCGACGGCTGCTTGGAGGCCACGTCGGCGGTGCGCAGCAGCCCGTAGACGATAAAGGGCTGGCGCCCGATCTCGGTGACGTACCAGCCGGCCACGGTGGCGATCCAGCCGGCAAAGGTCATGCCCGAGAACAGCCACAGCACGGGCCGCGGCATGGCGTCGGTACGCCACTGCCCGCGCCGCAGCAGCCACCAGCCGGCCCAGCTCGTGGCCAGCATCAGCACGCCCATGCCGACCATGATGCGGAAGGCGAAGAACAGCGGCAGCGGCGGCGGGTGGGCGTCACCGAAGCTGTTCAGGCCCTTGATCTCGCCGTCGAGCTCGTGCGTGAGGATCAGGCTCGCCAGCTTCGGGACCTTGATCTCGAGGTGATTCTTGCGCTCGGCCAGGTCGGGGATGGCGAACAGCAGCAGCGGCGCGCCGCGCTCGGTGTCCCAGACGCCTTCCATCGCAGCGATCTTGGCCGGCTGGTGCTCGAGCGTGTTCAGGCCGTGCGCGTCGCCGACGACGATCTGCACCGGGATCAGCAGCGCGGCCAGGGTGAGCCCGACGCGCATCACTTTGGGGGCCGAGCGCTGCCCGACGCCGCGCAGCACCTGCCATGCCGACAGGCCGGTGAGCAGGAACGCGCAGGTCAGCCCCGAGGCCAGCACCATGTGCGTGAAGCGGTACGGGAACGAGGGGTTGAAGATGACCTCGACCCAGCTCTTGACGTGGTAGACGCCGTCGACGATCTCGTAGCCGGCAGGGGTCTGCATCCAGGAGTTGAGCGCCAGGATCCAGAATGCGCTCAACGTGGTGCCGAACGCAACGAAGCAGGTCGCCATCAGGTGCACGCGCTCGCCGACCTTGCCGTGCCCGAACAGCATCACGCCGAGGAAGCCGGCCTCGAGGAAGAAGGCGGTGAGCACCTCGTAGCCAAGCAGCGGGCCGGCGATGTTGCCGGCGCGCTCCATGAAGCCGGGCCAGTTGGTGCCGAATTGGAAGCTCATCGTGATGCCGCTGACGACGCCGAGCGCGAAGCTGAGTGCGAACACCTTGGTCCAGAAGCGGTAGGCGTCGAGCCAGCCTTGCGCGGCGGCCGGGTCAGGGCCCAAGCGCGTGCTCAGCCAGCGCAGCCGGAAGAACAGCAGCACCCAGCCCATGCCGATGCTGATCGTCGGGAACAGGATGTGGAAGGTGATGTTCGCCGCAAACTGCATGCGGGCCAGGATCAGGGCGTCCATTCGCTTGTTCTCCCTCAGGCTTGGCGTTTGCCGCCCGGCGTCGCTGCTGCGGCGACCCGGCCGGTGAATTGAAGCACTTTCTGCACCTTGGCCCCCATCTTCATCAGCTTGGACAGCGTCTGCTGGTCCATGCGCTGCACGTCGTCGAACCAGGTCGTGGTGAGCTCGATCAGGTCGTGCATGCCGCGCATGCGCTCGAGCGCGACGCGGTCTTCCTCGCTCGTCGGTTGTTCGAGCAGCGCATTGCGCAGCATCGACAGCGTCGGTTCGATCTCGCGCCGGCGCCGTTCCTCGGCGAGCGTGCGGAAGATCTCCCACGCGTCGCTGGGTGCCTCGAAATACTCGCGCCGGTCACCCGCGATGTGGCGCAGGTTGACGAGCCGCCAGGCCTGCAGCTCCTTCAGCCCCATGCTGACGTTGGAGCGCGAGAACTCCAGCTTCTCGGCGATGTCGTCGGCGTTCAGCGGTGCGGGCGCGACGAAGATCAGCGCGTAGATCTGGCCCACCGTGCGGTTGATGCCCCAGCGGCTGCCCATTTCGCCGAAGTGGGCGACGAAGCTGCGAACGAGCGGGGTCAACGTGTTCATCGTGGTCAGGGGCTGGCTGCAAGTGACCCGACGATTGTATTTGTCTTTTCAGTAATTAGTGAAAATTCAGGAAGCGACGAACGAAGGTCGTGGGCCGTTCGTGGGAACACCACCGTCGGCATTGATCAGACGACGCCACGGCGCCATCTTGCCGTCGACATGGCGCGCAGCCACTTGAGCACGGGCTTCTCAACGTAGCGGTGCACGCCGAGTCCCAGCAACGATGCAAATACGATCTGCATGGCGATCACGGTCACCATGTGGAACATCGTCGGCTGTAGAAGATCCAGCGATCTGAATACCCAGAGTGACGCGCCATAAATCGTCATGTGAAACAGGTAGATCGAGTACGACGCGTCCCCGAGGTGTTTCAACAACGGGATGTCGATCGCGTCTCCCCAGAGCACGGCCGTCCACACGATCACGACAGCAACGATCCCATCCGCGAAGCCCCTGATCGTGTCGTCATTCGGCACGGCCAGGATAAAGAACGCGATCAGGGTGACACCCATCAAGATCGGCCGCGGGAGACGGCTGACGCGCCCCTGCGTCCAGAGGGACAGCCAGACACCCATCAAGAACTCCAACAGCAGGTTCGAGGTGTAGAAAATGACCGCAGCCACGTTGGTATGGGCGTGCGTGATGGTCAAGACCATGCCGAGCAGTACCAGCGTGAGCAAGGCCAGGCTCAGAAATACATAGCGCCGCCGTCCTGCCAGCATCGAGAGCGCAAAGAGCGAGTAGAAGAACAACTCGTAGTTGATCGTCCAACCTTGGAACAAATATGGCCAGATCAGGCCGTGGCCGCGCTCGCTGAAGTGCGGCACGAACAAGAAGTCCTCGAGCAAGGGCAGACCCGCTTCACCATGCCAGATCAGCCTCTTTGCGGTCCACAGCGTGGCAATCCAGTACAGAGGCACCACCCGGATGAATCGCTTGACGATGAAGCCCACCGCCTGGGGGATGCGGTGTCTTGCGTGAGCCGAATAGTTCCGCGTCGTCACTGTCATCACGTAGCCGCTGATGACAAAAAAGATGTCGACCCCTCTGGTGCCGAACTCTGCCCATGGCGCGGTGAAGAGGATGCTGTCGCTGGGAAAGAACCATCGGGCGTGATGAAACACAACCATCAGTGCCGCAATGGCGCGCAGGTACTGAATGCCCTGGATGGACACTTGTCCCGTGCTCGCGTTCGTGTTCACCGAGCTCTCCCGACCGGTGTGAGAGGCCAGTATCTGCTCTTGGGACCGCCGCGGCAACACGACATCGCCGGAGCCCCGCCGGCCGGGGGCGAGCCGTCGTGCCGAGCGAGAATCGGCAGGGCGCCATGTGATCCCGCAGCGCCGAATTTGAACCAGCCCGCGCACGCGGAGCAGATTGCCACGACATGATCTCCTACCGAATCGAAGCCCGCGACCCGAACGCGCATCTCTTTCAGGTCAGCATCACCGTCGCCAACCCGGCGGCGGCGCAGCGCTTGAGCCTGCCGGTCTGGATCCCCGGCAGCTATCTGGTGCGCGAATTCGCACGCCACCTGTCGGGCTTGAGTGCGAAGCAGGGCACGCGCGCCGTCGATCTGCGCCAGCTCGACAAGGCGACCTGGCTCGCCGACTGCGCCGGGCGCGGCGCGCTGGTGGTGCAGTACAGCGTCTATGCCTTCGACACCTCGGTGCGCGCGGCATTTCTCGACGCGGCCCGCGGCTTCTTCAACGGCACCGGCGTGTTTCTGCGCGCCGAGGGCCACGAGGCGCTGCCGCACCGCGTCGAGCTGCGTGCGCTGCCCGCCGGCTGGCAAGTGGCCACCGCGTTGCCGGCGCTGAAGGTCGACGCCAGCGGGCGTGGGGTCTACGAAGCGGCCAACTACGACGAGCTGGTCGACCACCCGGTCGAGCTGGGCCGCTTCTGGCGCGGCCGCTTCGAGGCGCGCGGTGTGCCGCACGAGTACGTCGTCACCGGCGCCTTGCCCGATTTCGACGGCGAGCGCCTGCTGGCCGATGCCAAGCGCATCTGCGAGGCGCAGATCGACTTCTGGCACGGCACGCAGGCGCGGCGCGGCGGCGCGTCGCACGCGAAGCCGCCGTTCGCGCGCTACGTGTTCCTGCACAACCTCGTCGAGGACGGCCACGGCGGGCTGGAGCACCGCGCCAGCACCGCGCTGATCTCGCCGCGGCGCGACATGCCGCAGCGCGGCAAGCGCGACACCAGCGACGGCTACGTGAACCTGCTCGGGCTGATCAGCCACGAGTACTTTCATACCTGGAACGTCAAGCGGCTGCGCCCGGCGGAGTTCACGCGCTTCGACTACACGCAAGAGAACTACACCGAGCTGCTGTGGTTCTTCGAGGGCTTCACCTCGTACTACGACGACGCGTTCCTGCTGCGCACCGGGCTGATCGATGCGTCGCGCTACCTGCGGCTCGTCGCTCGCACCATCAGCGGCGTGGCGGCCACCCCGGGGCGCAAGGTGCAGAGCGTGGCCCAGGCCAGCTTCGACACCTGGGTCAAGTACTACCGCGCCGACGAAAACACGCCGAACGCGACCATCAGCTACTACACCAAGGGCTCGCTGGTCGCGCTCGCGCTCGACCTCACGCTGCGTGCCGAAGGCCACGGCACGCTCGACGACGTGATGCGCGCGCTCTGGGCCGCCAGCGACGGCGGCGCCATCGACGAGGCGCAGATCGCATCGGCCTTGCAGCAGGTCGGTGGTCGCTCGTACCAGGACGAGCTCGTGGCCTGGGTCCACGGCACCGGCGAGCTGCCGTTGCGGGCGCTGCTCGAGCGCGCCGGCGTCGCCTGGGCCGCCGATGCGCCGACGCTGGCCCAGCGCTTGGGCGTGCGCGTCAACGAGAGCGCGCTGACCGGCGTGAAGGTGAGCCAGGTTCTGCGTGGCGGTGCCGCCGAGGCCGCGGGCCTGTCGTCCGGCGACGAGCTGCTGGCGGTCGCGGGCTGGCGCGTGCGCCGTCTCGAAGACGCGCTGCGCGTGATCGACGCGGGCGTGCCGGCGCCGCTGCTGGTGGCGCGCGATCAGCGCGTGCTGGCCCTGAACCTGGTGCTGCCGGTCGAGCTGCCGCTTGGCGCGGCGGGCGTGTCGCTGCTGCCGGCGCCCAAGCCCTCGAGGCCGGCGCATGTCTTGCGCAAGGCATGGCTGTTGGTCTGAACATCCTCTTCGGGCCCGCGCCCGGGTTGCGCCGTCGCGCCGCGCTGCTGGCGTTGGTGCTGGGCGTGCTGCTGGCGCATGGCTGCGTGACGCAGACCGTCGCCGATCACATCATCGATCTCGACCAGGACCAGGCCATGCCGGCGCGCATCGAAGTGGCCTACGTCCGTGAGATGGCGCTGAGCGCGCCGCCGCCCAACGCCGCGCCTGCGCTGCCGCCGCGGGTGGCCCCGGCGCACCACGTGCGGCGCGCCGCGAAGCCGGCGCCTCCGGCCTCGGCGCCCGAGGCCGCGCCGCCGGTCGTCGCCACGGCGAGTGCGGCCGCCTCGATGCCCGAATCCGTGCCTGAACCAGCGTCCGCGCCGTCGTCCGCCCCTGCGCTGGCCGAGCAGACGACCGAGACCCCGCCGCCCGCGGTTGCTGCTGCCGCACCGGCCTCGGCCGCTGCGTCTGCGGTTGCTGCGTTCGAGTGGCCGACGTCGACACGCATGCGCTACGAGCTCACCGGCAACTACCGCGGCGAGGTCAGCGGCAGCGCGCAGGTCGAGTGGATACGCGTCGGCTCGCACTACCAGGTGCACCTCGACCTGGTCGTCGGCCCGAGCATCGCGCCCATCATCACGCGGCGCATGAGCAGCGACGGCGAGATCACCGCCGACGGCCTCGCGCCGCGCCGCTACGACCAGGACACCAAGGTCGTGATGCGCGATCGCCACCGCGCCACGATCAGCTTCGAGCCCGGCAGCGTGGTGCTCGCGAACGGCGACCGCCGCGCCACCGTGCCCGGCGTGCAGGACACCGCGAGCCAGTTCGTGCAGCTCATCTATGTGTTCAGCACGCGGCCCGACATGCTGCGCGTCGGCGGCACGGTCGACATCCCGCTCGCGCTGCCGCACAAGGTCGATGTCTGGACCTACGACGTCGTCGACGAAGAGACGCTCTACACCGCGTTCGGCCCGCTGCCCAGCATCCACCTGAAGCCGCGGCGCACCGCACCGCGGCCCGGCGAGCTCAGCGCCGAGATCTGGTTCGCGCCGCAGCTGCGCTACATGCCGGTGCGCATCCGCATCACTCAGGACACGGACAACTATGTCGACCTGCTGATCGCGAAGAAGCCCGACATGGGCACGCCCTGAATCTCGCTACAGTCACCGCACCACGTTGGAGAGAACACGACCATGAGCTTCGAGACCATCCTCGTCGACACGCGCGGCGACGGCCCGCGCCGCACCGGCCTGATCACGCTGAACCGGCCCAAGCAGCTCAATGCGCTGAACGACGCACTGATGGACGAACTCGGCGCTGCGCTGAAGGCCTTCGACACCGACGCGGCGATAGGCTGCATCGTCATCACCGGCAGCGAGAAGGCATTCGCGGCCGGTGCCGACATCAGCGCGATGGCGAAGATGACGCTGACGGACAGCTACGGCGGCGACTTCATCACCCGCAACTGGGAGACGATACGCAGCATCCGCAAGCCGGTGATTGCGGCCGTCGCGGGCTTCGCGCTCGGCGGCGGCTGCGAGCTGGCGATGATGTGCGACTTCATCATCGCCGCCGACACCGCGAAGTTCGGCCAACCCGAGATCAAGCTCGGGATCATCCCCGGCGCCGGCGGCACGCAGCGCCTTCCGCGCGCGGTCGGCAAGGCCAAGGCGATGGACATGGTGCTGACGAGCCGAATGATGGACGCGGCCGAGGCCGAGCGCGGCGGGCTGGTGTCTCGCGTCGTGCCGTTTGTCGAGCTGATGAACGTGACCCTGGCCGCGGCCGACGCGATCAACGAACTCAGCGCGATGAGCGTGATGGCCGCGAAGGAAAGCGTCAACCGCGCGTTCGAAGGCACGCTCGCCGACGGCATCATGTTCGAGCGCCGGCTGTTCCATTCGATGTTCGCGACCGAGGATCAGAAGGAAGGCATGGACGCCTTCCTGAACAAGCGCAAGGCGCAGTTCAGTCAGCGCTGAGATGGGGCACCCGGCGGCGGAATACCGCCGCCACCCGCCGGGCGGGTGCTCAGGCCGCTTGGGAGCGGCCCGGCGCTGGCCTGAGTCAGGGCTGGATCCAGCGCGGGCCCTGCGCGTCGAAGATCGCGCGGCGGTTGCCGTCCGGGTGCAGCTCGAGCCAGTCGGCCGACTCAACCTCGGCGCTGATGACGGCGAAATAGGCGCGCGCCACGGCCCCGCTGCCGGCGTGGATCACATCGCCCAGCGGCGCACCCGGCGGCATCGCCGAGAGGTAATCCTGGGCGGCAGGCGTCAGCTTGATGCGGGCCCAGCGTGACGATGCGGAGAGGCCCGACATTTCCAGCGTGAGCCGCACGCGAAAGCGCAGCTGCCACCCCAGCTTGCGCGACCACATCACCACCGTGCCGTGAGGATGATTCAACAGTTGCGGGACCTTGCCGGCGCGCTCGTCGGAGTAGAAGAGCAGCTGCTTCTGGCGTTCGTTCACCTCGCGCAGCACCACGGTGCGCGCATCGGCCGCATCGCCGTTCACCGTGGCCAGCACCGGCGTGCGCCACTCGTGCGCCTTGTCGGTCACGGCCTGGCCGAGCCGCTGCCACACTGCCGCTTCGATCTCTGGCAGTGCGGTCAGGCGTGCGGGCATGCTCAGCTTTCGTTGCGCAGCGACGGGAACAGGATCACGTCGCGGATGCTCGGCGAATCGGTGATCAGCATGATCAGCCGGTCGATGCCGATGCCGCAGCCGCCGGTCGGCGGCATGCCGTGCTCGAGGGCCCGGATGAAATCGGCGTCGTAGTACATCGCCTCTTCGTCGCCCGCTTCCTTGTTCGCGGCCTGCGCCTGGAAGCGCGCGGCCTGGTCCTCGGCGTCGTTCAGTTCCGAGAAGCCGTTCGCGTACTCGCGGCCGGTGATGAAGAGCTCGAAGCGCTCGGTGATGGCCGGGTTGCTGTCCGATGCGCGCGCCAGCGGCGAGACCTCGACGGGGTAGTCGATGATGAAGGTCGGCTGCCAGAGCTGCTCTTCGACGGCCGCTTCGAACAGGCCGAACTGCAGCTCGGCCAGCGTCCAGTGCGCCGGCGGTTCTTCGCCGAGCGATTTCAGCTTGGCGTGCAGCACCGCCGCATCGCCGGCCTCTTCGACACTGAGCCCGGCATGCGCGACGAGCGAATCGCGCACCGTCAGGCGCGCGAACGGCTTGTCGAGCTCGACCAGCTTGCCTGCATACGTGACTGCCGCCGAGCCGGTTGCCACGCGCGCCGCGTGGCGCAACACCTCTTCGGTGAAGTCCATCAGGTCGTGGTGGTTCCAGTACGCGGCGTAGAACTCCATCATCGTGAACTCGGGGTTGTGCCGAACCGAGATGCCCTCGTTGCGAAAGCTCCGGTTGATCTCGAACACGCGCTCGAAGCCGCCGACGATCAGGCGCTTCAGGTAGAGCTCCGGCGCGATGCGCAGGAACATCTGCTGGTCGAGCGCGTTGTGGTGCGTAACGAAGGGCTTGGCATTCGCGCCGCCCGGGATCGGGTGCAGCATCGGCGTCTCCACTTCCATGAAGTGGTGCTCGACCATGAACTGGCGGATCGAGCTCAGCGCCTTGCTGCGCGCCGCGAAACGCGCGCGCGATTCGGGGTCGGTGATCAGGTCGACATAGCGCTGGCGGTACTTCTGCTCCTGGTCCGCCATGCCGTGGAACTTGTCCGGCAGCGGCCGCAGGCTCTTGGTCAGCAGGCGCAGCGTGCTCACGCGCACCGAGAGTTCACCGGTCTTGGTCTTGAACAGCGTGCCCTCGGCGCCGAGGATGTCACCCAGGTCCCAGTGCTTGAAGGCCGCATAGGGCTCCTCACCGAGCGCGTCGCGCGTGACGAAGAGTTGGATCTGGCCCGACGCGTCCTGCAGCGTGCCGAAGCTGGCCTTGCCCATCACGCGCTTGAGCATCAGCCGGCCGGCGACCGTCACGTGGATCGCGAGTGGCTCGAGCTCGTCATTCGGTTTCGCGTCGTGCTGGCGCAGCAGCTCGGCGGCGCGGTGCTGGGGCTTGAAGTCGTTCGGGAACGCAATGCCTTGCTGGCGAATGGCGGCGAGCTTCTCGCGGCGCTCGGTGATCAGCTGGTTCTCGTCGGTCATGGGGGCGCTTTCGGTGAACCCGCGATTTTAGGGGCCGATCATGTCTGCACCCCGATCGCCGAGTACGCCGATCGACCCTCCGAGAGGGTGGGGCCTTGCTTGGGGCGGCCCGGCGCGGCGGCCCCGGGAGCCGTCCCTTAAACTCGCCGCCTCTGATCAAGGCCGGTTTGCACCGGGAGAATGCGTGAACGCTGTCGTTGCCGTCGTGGGTCTGGGCTATGTGGGCTTGCCGCTCGTCGTCGAGTTCGGCAAGCACGCGCGCACCATCGGTTTCGACATCGCGGCGGACCGCGTCGCCCGCTGCCGCGCCGGCAGCGACCCGTCGCACGAGATCCCCGATGCCGAGATGGCGCTGGCCGTGCACGCCGAATACAGCAGCGACCCGCAGTCGCTGCGCGCGGCCGACTTCATCCTGATCGCGGTGCCCACGCCGGTCGACGTCGCGCGCATCCCCGACTTCGGGCCGCTGATCGGCGCGAGCCGCAGCGTCGGACCGTATCTCAAGCGCGGCGCCACGGTGATCTACGAATCGACGGTCTACCCGGGCGCCACCGAAGAGGTCTGCATTCCGGTGCTCGAACAATCGTCCGGCCTGACCTGGAAGCAGGATTTCTTCGTCGGCTACAGCCCCGAGCGCATCAACCCGGGCGATCGCGAGCACATGCTGACCAACGTGGTCAAGGTGGTCTCGGGCGACACAC
>Ga0307509_10011899_pt1 | contig 10461 bp, 13 predicted proteins | sample 10_EM_MG_FD_202245 | JGI IMG/M metagenome (GOLD analysis project Ga0307509, IMG submission 202245) | Populus trichocarpa ectomycorrhiza microbial communities from riparian zone in the Pacific Northwest, United States - 10_EM | ecosystem: Host-associated > Plants > Roots > Unclassified | place...
AAATGGCAAAATCGAAAATGCGCACTCATATACTGTTGAACTAGATCATCCAAAAAGTCCAGAAAATTGTATTTAAGGAACTAGAGATGGTGTAATTATGTGCCACATATGGTACCTGACACAGAACAACAATGTAGACATGATATTCTGACAGATGCAATTTGAAGCAATATTATCACTATTGCTTTACATATCACTCATGTTTTGGCAATATACATTGGAATATCATGTCTGCATTTTCGTTCTGTATCAGGTACCATATGTGGCACATAAGTAGACCATGTCTAGTACCTAAAATCCATTTAGCATTTTTGAATGGTCTAGTTTATCAGGATATGAGTGCGCAGACTTGGGCCCGAGTTCAGACCCGATCCTCATGCTATCTAATGACAAGAATTGTTGTAAACTGCCCAGACACTTAGGTCTGAGCTGGGACTGTTTAAAAACCTGGTCGATACTCTTTTGGAGGTCTAGTCTCTCCCCCACGCTTTCTGGTCGGACTCCAGTGGATTTTACTGGATTCCACCAGATTCCACTGGACTCCACCGGACTCAATGTTTGGTGGGTCACCATACAAAGTTTCTGGACTGGACTGGATTTTCAGTCCAGTGGAGTCCAGTAGAATCCACCGGATTTTCAGTCCAGTCGGACTCTACCAGACTGAAAGTCCAGTCAAGTCCAGTCAAGTCCGGTGGAATCCACTGGATTCTACCAGAATCAATATGTTAGTTATATATTTTAATTAATAATGGGGACACGAAATTATGCATTTTGTTCAGCTGGCTAGGTCAGGTCACGTGACTGTTCCAGCACATCAACAAACGCATCACGCTGGCATCACTCACATCATCACTTCTTCCACCACCACCACCCGCCGTCACCACACACCACTCCCCCCCCCACTACCATTGCCAACCCGTTGCGTCAGTGTAAGAACGCGCCACACGATGCCCCAGGAATGCTGAAACAGTCCTGAAACACCACCAAGATGACCCCGCCGACAGCAGCACAACAACACAAACGAGGAGGCTGTGACACATCGAAAACGCGACAGACACGATGGAACACACAAGGGGGGGCCAGGAGGGGCCAAAGGGGCACGGGAAAGCAACGGGCAGGGCGTACAAGGTACGCCCGCCTTTTTTTTCTTTTTTTTTCGTGTCTACTGACATCCCCCCCCTCTCCTAGCACCTCCACCCCCATCCCCTCCTCTGTGTTTGGGAAGTTCTCCACCTCCCCACCATCACGAAACATGAAGAACGTGCCCGAAATGGCGCGTTCTTCGTGTTTCGTGTTTCGGCGCCACACCCCATCCCCTCCTCCCAAACCAGGAAAAACACACCCATAAGGGTGTGTTCTTTGTGTTTGGGAAGTTCTCCACCCCCCACCATCACGAAACACAAAAAACGCGCCTGAAATGGCGTGTTTTTTGTGTTTTGTGTTTCGGCGCCATCCCCTCCAACCACACACACGAAACACGCCGCGTATGGGCATGTTTCATGTGTGTGGTTGCTTATCTGCTACTCCCAACCTCTGAACACAACAAACGCGCCATTTCGGGCGTGTTTTTCGTGTTCGGCGCCTACTCCATCCCCTCTGCCTTCAAACAACAAAAATGTGCCCGTTTTGGCACATTTTCGGTGTTTGACCAACTCCACCCCCCTTTCCTTTGTATGACATCCCCCTCCCTTCCCTCTTCACCCCTTCCTTGCCCTTCCCTTCTCATTTTTTCCTTTTTAGGTACTTTCTATTTAGGTAATTACCATTTTAGATACTTTCCTTTTAAGTAAATTACTAAATTTGGTATATGTGTGTATATATATTAAATAAATAATTTTACTTTAGGAATTATAGAGTCCAGTGGACTTTGATAGAGTCCACTGGACTCCAGTGGACTCAGTCCAGTGGAATCCACTGGATTTTGATGGAGTCCACTGGACTCTGGTGGAATCCAGTGGATTTTGGTGGAGTCCACTGGATTCCACTGGAATCCGTGGGGGTGAGGAAAGTACTGGGAATTGCTATTGCCTCCCTGGAATGGGTTCAGGATGCCACAGCCTCTCATATGGTTGCTCAGCTGGCTGTCTCCACTGCCTGTGAGTGTTTTATTGATAGTGATGGTACCACTCTTGCGAGTCCTTATCTCTTCCCCACGTAATCTGGTTGGACTCCGGCGGACTCTGGTGGACTGTAGTCCTGCTCAGTCCACCTCATAAAAAATTATCTATGTCTTAATACATATGTTTTGTCGTTTATTTGGTCTGGGCACATTTTCAATTTTTTCATAGTCCAGTGGAGTCCAGTTCAGTCTGGTGGAGTCCACCGGACTGGGCAAACTGGACTGTGGTCTAGTTAAGTCTAGTATTTTGACTATTTGACAAGAAAATTTTAGCAGAAGTCTGGTGCAGTCCAGTGGACTCCACTGGACTCCGCTGGACTCATTGCAAATTTAGCACAAATTTGGCAGAGTCCGGTCAGTCCAGTGGAGTCCGGTCCAGTTCGGTCCAGTCCGCTGGACTCCAACCGGACTATGTGGGGGAGAGACAAGTATTGCACTCTTGCAACTGCTCATAATGAGCCAATTTCCAGTGTCATTATTAATGCCAAACCTCTAGCTGCTACTGCTGCTGGGCCCAGTGAGACTGTGGATGATACTGTCAGTGATGGGAGCTCTGAAATGGATGGCAGTGAGAATGATACTAGCAGTGAGACTAGTGGTACTGGCTCAGTTGAGGACAACAATGCAAATGTAGAGGATGGTGAGGATGATGAATGTGTGACTGATGAACCTGATGCCTTGAAGCCATCTGAATCTGATGCTTTAAAGCTGTCTGAACCTGCCTTGAAGTTGTCTGGACCTGATGCTGTGAAGCTGTCTGAACCTGATGTCTTGAAGCCATCTGGAAATGTTTCTGAGAAGGATGAAAATGTTCCTGCCTCTGAGTCTTTGCCTGAGTTACTTACAATCTGGTATACCTTTAGGTACCTCTTTTTTAAATCTTGTTCTTTTCTGTTTTTACATGTTTATATTAGTTGCATCTTCCTCTGGCCAGTGTATTGGATTTTATTTTTATAATTTGATTTGATCTGACTTGTTATAGATGTTGAAATGGATTTGGAAGAAATTCCATCACCTCAGGGATCTTCACGTGCCACAGGAGGTTATTTACATGGCCAGGCATATGGAAATGTTTTAAATCATGCATGTGCCATCAGGCCTGGACTTTGGGCTTTGAAATTTTGAAGCCCAAGCTGCAGGCCCAACAAAGTCCCATTAAAGGCTCAAGCTGGGCTGGGCTGGGCTTTGTAGGACCAGCTTGGGCCAGCTTATGGCCTTAGGCCTGAGCCTGCACATCACTACCTGAGGCTGAGGCTGAGGCTGAGGCTCAAGTAACACAAACATGCAGCGAGGGCCACTGCTTCGCATGGCAGTACAAGTCCTTCCTCAAATTTTTTTGGATACAACTGAGCTAAAACAAACCCTTTTGGAGCACAGTGCAGAAAATGCAGTAAACGACAGATTTATATCAAATCAATTGTGACATATTGGGAATCTTCTATTTATAATCAACCCAAGTGCTCAATTTGCAAAATGGAATGTTTGGGAAAGCGTGGTGGTAGAAACAAAGGTACTGGGTGGTTGGGCAAGCATGAGAAGGCTTGGATTTGCCAATTCGAGCACTTGCACATTTGAATTGGCAGATTTGAGGATGGTGGGTGATTTGGCAAGTGCAGGGAGGCTCAACTTGGCAGAAAAGAGGGTGGTGCAAAGATGCTCAGTTTTGCCAATTTGAGCATGCAAGTGCTCAAATTGGCAGAATCGAGGATGGTGGGTGGTTGACAAGAGCAGAGAGTCCTGGTTTTGCCAATTCAAGCAGCAAAACCAGGGGGTAGCAGGTGGTTGGGCAGGATCGGAAAAGGATGGTGGATGGTTGGGAAAGAACAGGGATGCTCGGTTCTGCAAATTCAAGCACTTGTGCACTTGAATTGGCAGAGCCGAGGATGGTTGAAAAGAGCAGAGAGGGTGGCAGGTGGTTGGGCAGGATCAGGAAGCCTCATTCGAGCACACAAGCATGCTCAAATTTGCAGAACCAAAGGGGTGGGTGGTTAGACAAGAGCCAGAAGCCTCAGGTTTGCTAATTCGAACACTCGCGTGCTCAAATTGGTGGAGCCGAGGGTGGCAGGTGGTTGGCCAAGATCGGAAAGACTCAGTTTTATCAATTTGGGCACTTGCATGCTCAAATTTACAGAACCGAGGTGGCAGGTTGGCAGGTGGTTGTACAAGGGTGGGGAGGCTCAGTTCTCCAAGCTTGAGTATCCACTATGTAATCAGGAAATGAAATAAAAGGATGAAAAAAAATGAAATAACAGATGGGCAAGAGAATTGATGGGCATGGAAATATGGTCCATTGGCAAGAGGCAGTGACTTCAATGAGGAGGTGACAACTTGAAACAGAAAGTTAGAACCTGATCATAAGATCTATTTTTCCAGGAAGTGGACTGGAAATTACAATCAAAAGGTAAACATTGCAGTAGCAACTTTTAACAAGCAGACACCACAAAACTCCCTGTTTCATATTCAAATGCCGAATAGTTTTCTTCATTCAGCTGCAATGAGTCTGCAATGCATTTCTCTGACATTTCAGACAATTTGGCTTTATGTGTTTGGGCCTGATTTGCCTGAAGCATCTTTGAGCTTGCTTAGAGACTCACTTTGCATGCAATAAGCAGTCTGAAATGCCAAGCATTTATCTACTCATAGTGTTTCTCCAAGTTTGTCTAAGGTGTTGCTACAGCATATGTCTCCATTTGCAGCAAATTCACCTTTTCTTGACTGTATGTCTGGTTCTGCCTAGTATTTCTTCTTTTCCAGTAGACCTCAACTCATCTATGAAAGCCCCACAAGCGGATACAGCATCTGCCTCCTTGATTCCTTGGCGCCAGCTCACCCATCCAAGGTGCTTTCAGTTCTTATAATCATTGGTGGTGACCTTGTGCAGAAAGCCATTGCCCAAATGTCCAGCAGCATCATCGCCCCTGTGGCATTCAGTTTCAGCTGAGTATCATATGCTTTCAACAGCCTTACACTATTGCGAGGGTGGTTTGTTACAGTACTATCATATCAGGTGATACCACCCTGTTACCAAATTGTCATTGTCATAACAACAAATCAACTTGTTCACATTTTACTAAGAGAACCAGTAGCAACTGCCAGTACATTTCCAGTGGCAGTGATTAGCATTATGACCCAGTTGCCATTGAGACCTATTGGAATAGCTGCATAGCTGCAGAAGCTGTATGGCCAAATATGTCCATGAAAGCACATTTAATTTTGCTTTGCCTGCAGTGCTGTGCTTCATAGACAGTAATCAAAAGACCTGAATCACCTTCTGAATATCTCTTGTTATCCACCATCCAACTTTGCAGATATTTCTCCTTCTATATTTCTAGGTCATAAATCAGGCAGCTCTTTCTTTTCACCACTGCTGACAGTGATGATGGCATGACAGTGATGATGGTGGTTAGAAACTCAGGTATTGGGCATGAGAATGTCATTGCCAAAGGCAGACATAAGGCTGTTGAAAGCATATGATACCCAGCTGAAACTGAATGCCACAGGGGTGATAATGCTGCTGGACCATTCTCATGCCCAATCCTGAGTTTCCAACCACCATCATCACTGTCATGCCATCATCACTGTCAGCAGTGGTGAAAAGAAAGAGCTGCCTGATCCATGACCTAGAAATATAGAAGGAGCAATATCTGCAAAGTTGGATGGTGGATAACAAGAGATATTCAGAAGGTGATTCAGGTCTTTTGATTACAGCTCAGCAGTGCAGGCAAAGCAAAATTAAATGTGCTTTCATGGACATATTTGGCCATACAGCTTCTGCAGCTATGCAGCTATTCCAATAGGTCTCAATGGCAACTGGGTCATAATGCTAATCACTGCCACTTGGAAATGTACTGGCAGTTGCTACTGGTTCTCTTAGTAAAATGTGAACAAGTTGATTTGTTGTTATGACAATGACAATTTGGTAACAGGGTGGTATCACCTGATATGGTAGTACTGTAACAAACCACCCTCGCAATAGTGATTCACCAACTAAGCCAAAAGGCCAACATGGCAAGGCTATTCTGCCATGCCTGCAAGCACTATATATAGAGCTCATCTGCCACAAAGTCATCTGCCAGTATGGTATGTGAGGCTACCCTGCTATGTCTGCAAGCACTATATATAGAGCTCATCTGCCACAAAGTCATCTACCAGTATGGTATGTGAGTCTGACAAGTACAAGAGATTACAATGGTGCCTCAGACCACTTCAGTGGTCAGATGATACTAGCGAGCCATAAGAGACATTTGGTGACATGTGCAGAGGCAACATGCCAAGTATCCGACAAATCAATCATAAAGCTAGCTCAATCGGAAACGATCAAGCATGATAGCTAGTGCAAGAGACATGTGTACCATCACCGCCAGTGCAAAAAGCAAAAGAGCAAAGATTTACCATGGAGAAATCCTTGGCAAGCTCGGTGTGATGGCCATGTGGGTGTTACATGTGAGCTAGCACAAAGAGTGTAGATTCAAGTAAGATGTAGATTCAAATCAGGGCTAGCTTGTATAAAAGGCCTTCGCTTTCACAGAGAAAAGCAAGCAGATGCATTTGTACCCTCCCTAGGCCCCAACAGGCTGATGGATGGGAAGTGTCTCGCTTCAAAGAACCTGAACAAGTAGAAAGAAGCCTAGATGTGGACCACATTATTTCCATTTTAACTAGCTGGATGTTGTGCAAAGCTATAGTGCTTTCTGTGCTATGTAGTTCACAAAGAAACAAAGAGCCCCTTGAAAGAAAGAAAGCAAAGAGATAAGTCAAGTGAGTGACTCGTATAGGTGCAAGCCAGCAACTTCAAGAAGAGGAAGTGCAGTTGTATCTTTAGCTAGAGTGATTTAAAAGTTCAAGTTGCCGAGTTTTAAGAGTCTAGTGTCTATTGTAACAAAGCTAGCGCAGATTTTCAAAGAGTAAACCTGAAACTATGCTTCAAAAACCATATAAACACATCATGTCCCACATATCAAGGAGCTAGCTTGCTCAGAGTGGTGATCTATGCATATTTTGACCATAAGAAAGAGTCTAGCTTGCTGTAGTACCGAGTTTCAGTGCACTTCTATGTCATTTGGTGCAGTGCTTTGAGCCTACCAGCTGCAGAAAGGTGTATACCACTCTCAGGAACTTGAATTCAGCTAACAGTTAGATTTGCTAGCTAGCTTACTCAAAGTTGGTTATGCATCCTTTGATTATATAAAAGTGTTTGGATTATATTGTATTTGGACAATATGACCCCAACGACACTCTTCATAAAGAGGGTCTGTTATACATTTTGTTGAGGCGCAAGCATATTGTCTGCCTATGGAGCTAGCTAGCTTACTCAAGGTTACCTTTGGGTTGGTTTTGTTAGTTTCACAGTCACTTATTCAGCAAGCACTTCATTGGTCTCCGCTGAATTCGGGAGGAAAAGAAGGTTTAAGGACAAGCTTCTTCCGGCCGGTGGAAGAGTTGGGTATAGATGGTGTAGGGGAATGGCGGGCGGAATGTGTCATAAGAGGGTCTTGCACATTTTGGGCCTGTGCGGGGCCGAGTCTAGCAAGGACATCTTGCAGCAGCTGGTGGGTGGCTTCATGCTGACTTTTCATCTTGTCCATGATGGCTTCGATAGTGATGACACTGAAGTGCTTGCTGTGTAAGTGACTGTGAAACTAACAAAACTAACTCAAAGACAAACTTCAAGTGAGCTAGCTAGCAAGACAGGCAGACAAGGTGACACCTCCTCAATATCAGCTCTTTGTTAGAAGAGTTTCATTGGGTGCGTATTATTGGTAGCAGTATGGAATCCATATGGAAAAATGTGGAATAATGTGGAATCCATATGGAATAATGTGGAATCAATATGGAATGATATGGAATCCATATGGAATGAATATGGAAACTTACACCAAAATGGCTGGGCTCTCAGCCAAAAATATTCCATATAGAATCCATGGAATCCACATGGAATTGGCATCCATTCCACCTGGAATCCGCCTGGAATGTGGGGGCACAGTAGAGACCTCTCTGAATGGTTTAGTTTATTATGTAATAAGTAAACTAAACAGAGACATACCTAGCAGGGGATCCGAAGAGGAAAGGATAAGGATGCATCCGCAGGTATGGGCTAATATACAGAATCGCAGATATAAAGAATAAAACTGAAATTAATAAATACATGTAAGGTACAAGGTCACATGGTGCGCCAGTGTGGTGCCAATGGAAAGTGGGTTGGGAGTGATGGTGAGTTGGAGGCATTACATCTCACAACATCATGTGACATTGTATGATATCAGAAAGCAGATTGGGAGCTGGAGCGGGAGAAGAGCAGGAGGCGGGAGCGGAAGGGGAAGTGGGATGGGTTCCCCTTACACTCTTATCCCCCATGTTCCCTGACACAACCACAACCCCTCCCTCATTCGAAGTGTGAGATGGAGGGGTATGTTTGCCCAACACCACCCTCCCTCTCGTGTTTTAAGCAAAGGGGCCTTCGAAGGCTTTTCTGCCACCCACAACCCCACCCTTGCTTGAAACACTGTTACAAACACAAGACAGAGGGCCAACACCCACCCCTCCCTCACTCAAAATGCCAGATGAAGGGTCTGTGTGGCCCCCCACTACCCCTCCCTCACATTTTGAGCAAGGGGGAGCATCGCAACTCCTCTCTTGCCCAAAATGTGAGACAGAGAGTCTGTCCGGCCCCCTCCACCCCTTCCTCTCATGTTCTGAGTGAGAGACGGAGGGGTCAGCTTCCTGGTACTTGACTCAACACACCCTCAAACGCAAGATACTGTACCATTTCGATCAATTCGGGTGTCACATGTCACACCATTTTTTTTTGACACCAGATTTAATTTATTTAGGATTTATCCGATTTTTTGAGATTTTTCGAAAATGCAAAATTTCCCGATTTGGACTGAATTGATCGAAATGGTACAGTAGAGGGCACGAAATGGAGGGCGCACACACTAGGTATGCCCCATATTTTTAATTGTTTTATACCTACTAGTACTATTTCTTCAGAACCACTACCTTCGACGATGCGTCCTAACGCGTCGCCAGTCTTTCCCATCCCCCTTCCAGCTGCCAATCATCAAGAACATGCCCATTAGGGTGTATTCTTGGTGTTCAGTGGCTATTTCTACCACCTGCCAAACACCAAAAGCACACCCAGATGGGTGTGTTCTTGGTATTCTGTGGCTATCCTTTCCCCCTGCCACTTGAACACCAAAGCACATCCATTCCGCTGTGTTCTTGGTGTTTGGCAGCTACACCACCCCCATCTGTCTCGTGTTTGAGCGGCTCTGTCGCAATATGGGGGTTTTTAATTAATAATAATGTATATATATAATTAATAAAATGTATATATAATATTTCTTGTAACAAATGACTGGTTAAGACCGGTCCTGTGACCAGTCTGGACTGCAGTTTTGCACTGGTCCAGTCCTATATTGGTCCAGTCTGGTCTTTTTAAGAATTTAAATTTAGTAGGACCGGTCCTGGTCCTGGTCTTAGGCCTGAGAGGCCAGTAACGGGACCAGATCAGACTTTCAAACACTACTTCTTTCTACTTGTTCAGGTTCTTTGAAGTGAGACACTCCCCATCCATCAGCCTATGACTTCCAATTATGCCACAATAGGCAAATATTCATGCTAGCTCAATCTGTTCTTTTGTTTCTTTGTTTTAAAAGGGTTCTTTGGTCTCCTAAGACATGCTATGCATTTCTATACAAGAAAACATGAAGGTTCTTTCTTTCTGAAGCGAGACACTCCCCATCCGTCAACCTTGTGGGGCCTCAGGAGGGTACGAACACATCTGCTTGCTGTTCTTTATGAAATTGAAGGTCTTTTATGCATGAAAATCTACAGATCTAGATCTACTGCTACTTCGGGTTGTTACATGTTAAATTCTGTAGCACGCGCTTCTGCATAGCCTGTAATGATAAATGGGGCAGTTTCACCTGCTATTCTGTTCGGTTTCTTCAGATATCCAAGGCCAAGAACCAATTGTGTGATGCATCTCACTGCAAAACTCGCATTTTGATCCAATTAACCTCTAGATCCTGTAATTCTCCGTAATTGCCCTCGACCCTTGGTTACTGCACCTTGTCTCAGTCATCTCAGGTCGGAATGTTCAAGGAATTCGCCAGAATCCACACCGAACCTTTATTCTGATCAAAGAGCCGCATGTTACTGCAATTCCGCTTTTTATCAATATCTTTTGATTTGTTCCGACCAAAATATTGTATATCTCGTCGAAATAACTCTATAATGCTCGTACCGACTTCGTTAAAGCATAATTTACATATAATTCTGTTTTCTTATTGAAAGATTACGAGGGATCGCGAGGGATCGCATCTACTTCATTATCTTGT
>Ga0307509_10011900_pt1 | contig 10461 bp, 9 predicted proteins | sample 10_EM_MG_FD_202245 | JGI IMG/M metagenome (GOLD analysis project Ga0307509, IMG submission 202245) | Populus trichocarpa ectomycorrhiza microbial communities from riparian zone in the Pacific Northwest, United States - 10_EM | ecosystem: Host-associated > Plants > Roots > Unclassified | place...
GTGAGGTTCGCAGGTTGCCGGAGCATACGACGCAGCGCGGTGGCGCGCAGTATGCGCGTCGGTCGAATTGCGGGCGCCGGCTTCGCTGTGAGGCCGGCTGTGCGATGGCGCGGTATCGCTAAACGGACCGGCCTGCAGCCGGCAGCACAAGCCCGGACAGCACAAGGCTCTCATAGGCAGGGTTCACCATATCGAAGTCGATGTCGCCTCCGGCGGGGTGTTTGCGGCCGGGCACCCACCTCTTCGGATAATCGCCGTAATACTGCCACGCAATGACGGGGATGTTCGCATTGGCATGGCCGTGCGGAATCGGATCGGGCTTGGGCCTGCGGTCGTGGTCATTCCAAGCGAGCGCGCTGGAGGGCGGCGGCGGTGACGCTTCATCGTTTGGATCCTGGCGTATATAGCGCGCGGGGAAAACGCCCACGCAGACAGCGCCGGCAGCACACGCATCATTGATCCTGAGCCATGACTGCCTGCTGTCGCCCTGATTGAGATAGACCGCCGGACGAAAGCGGATGACGCCCCCTTTGGCCGCGAAGCCCGCGACGATGGTGGCAGACCAGATCGCGTAATATTGCTGATCCAGGATATATGCCGAGTTTGAGCTTTCCGGCTCGAGATCCAGGTACAAGATCGGCAAGATGTTCTGACTCAGAAGGTATTGCGCGCCGAACGCGTCGACCACGCCTTTCATGTTTTCCCGGGCGTGCGCCGCGGCGTTGGCAGGATTGCCCACGAACTTCATTTGACGCGCCAGACAGAGCACGGGAATTCCAAGCTGGTGAAGCACCGCGTTCTCGGATGTCTTGTATTGATAGGTGCGCGCCGAGGTGCCGTTGAAATATCGCCCCCAGAACTTCGGCGGACCGCCGATCAGCGGAGCCGCCTTCGCGCTCAAGGCCGGGGTGGCAACGCCCGAGGTGTCGACGCCAAACAGGGGCATGACGGCTTCTCCACTTTCGCTTCCGCCTACGAAGGCACTATACGACGTTTCGGCGAGACCACTACTCCCGGCAGGCATCGTGGATAGCAGGCATCCGATAATCCACAGCGCTCCGCTCCGGCCGGCTTGATGCGACCGACCTGCTCCTTCGCAAACATCCCCATTCTGGGGACACACTCTGTTCTTTCGGGGGACGGGCATGCGAAGAGTAAATTGACGGTCGAGCTGGTTGCCCTTCTTGGATACATATAGAACGATGTGCCTTTGTGGCCGGCCTGATGGCCCAGAGAGTGCCATTCATGGTCGCTGAGCTGGGCCAGGACGCCGACCCGTTCATGCTGCACCTCTATGCCGCTCTGGCCGAGAAGGAGCGGCGGCTGACAGCCGAGCGCACCAAGGCCGCGCTGGCGGCAAAGAGAGGCGGCCGGAGCAATCCTTGGTAACCCCCGCAACCGGTAGCGGTGGTTCTTACAGTTACCCGGTAACGCCGCCGGCCCCAACCATCGCGACACCTCCCGCGACGGCGGCGCCCACGCAAGCTCCGTCACCCCCAACGGCGGCGCCTCCAGCCAATAAGACGACAGCACCAGCGGCAAACAGTTCGCCTGCGACGACACCAACCGTGCAAGCGACGCCTACGCCGACGCCGGTTGCGCCTGCGCAACAGGCGCCTGCAGTGGGACCGCCTCTTCAGTTGATTGGCCCGAATGGTTTGCCGGCAGCTCCCGTTCGTAGGTCAGCGACGCCGACTGTTCCCGCGACGGCACCGTCCAGACCGGAACGACCTGAGATCGTTGTGATGAGGGTGCAGCTCGAACTGAAAGCCAGGCACTTGTATGCGGGTCCGATCGATGGCCGTGTAACACAGACACTGCAGAATGCGATCAGGGCCTTTCAGATTCTTCAGCGCCTACCGGAGACCGCAACGATGGACAATGTCACGCTCGCCAAGTTGGGCATTGTCTATTGAACGAAGTTATAAAAAGGCGAAACGAAGGAAAGCAGTCGACCAGAAACAGCCAAGCGGACTGATAAGCTTTCGAGCAAAACCTTATCAGTGCGTGAGCTCGTCAGGCTCATAACCTGAAGGTCATAGGTTCAAATCCTATCCCCGCAACCACTTTTATTATAACTCACTCACCGTCCCGGTCTAACCGCCGGGACGGATCTAGCTTTTCTGGGGAACGCGGAAGGTCCGGCAGCGTGTAGCGCTACCAGGTCCATCTCGGTCCTCGACTATAATCTGACACGGGTCATGAACATCATCGGGACCAGGCCGCTGATGGCTGCGATCGCGGCCTGAGACCGAACCGGTCCTGGCTTCTGACCGACTTCCCTGGGAAGAGTGTTTTTGCACGGTCAATAACCAAACCGGGCGTCGTTGCATCGCGAGACCCGCGGGCGTCGCTACGTCGGGATGTCCTGTTACAAAAGTGCGGGACATCAAGAGCCAAAGGTTAAGCTATGTCATCCGTGGCTAGAGTCTGCCGCGCGGCTTTTTCTTGTGCAATAATTCCTTCCAGCCGCGAGATGTTCTCCAGCAGGCGCTGGCTGGTCAGCACGAGAAAGTAATACCCGAATTGGGGATTTTGAAAGTAGATTTCAAGCAGCCTATCATAGGTTATAGTCATCACTTGCCCGTCTTCAACGCATTCGACGGTCGCGGTTCGCCGTTTATTCGGAGTAAGAAAACCAAGTTCGCCTATGAGACGTCCCGGCGGACGCTTGACGCTGATTTCCCTGACCAAAAACTTTCCTGTGACCGTCAGAAACATTTCGGAAGCTGCTTCATCCTTTTTAAACAATTTATCGCCCCGGCGATATCTGCGCTCGGTCATGAAAGGTTTGAGCCATTCCAATGAGGTGTCGCCCTCCGTCGCGATACGTGCCCTCTTGATCAAATTGAGCATTTGACGGAGGCGGATTGCATTGATCGGCAGCAACAACAGATAGAGGATGAAAGCCCCGACATTTCCGGAGAGCGCGCCATAGGCGACGAAGAACATACAGCCGACCATGTTCGCGACGCGCAGCGGCACTATTGTATGCATCAGCAAGGTAGCGACAAGAAAGATGGCGCCAACCAGAGCGAACATGTTGGCAAGCGTGATGTTGGCCAGCACAATTTCCAGCAGCCGGTTGAATAGTGCATCGTAGGTGATGTTGTTCGGATCGAGACCCATCTGAATCAGAATCCTTGCGATCCTGAGATTGTCCGTCGCCGTATCAAGAATGCGGTCTAGTATCGTCAAAAGATCTGCACTGCTCGATTCCATCGGATCGTCCCCTGTGCAAATACTGGATTCGTCAGATAATAATCGAAGCCGGATAATCAACGTTTGAGTAAGATTTGCCGGCGGTCTCGATCCAGTCGATCAATTCACCTCGAATTTCGGCGGCATGCGCTTGGGCGAGCCTGCATAGGTCGGAAACCCGCGACGGCGAAGATATTCTTGATCGAAGTCGGAACGCGTGGCAACGAGCCGCTCGTGAACCGAAGGTATTCTTGCACTTTAATCGCCTTGCCGGGCGTATTGGGCGAAGGGCCTTATGCTGGTGCTAGGCTGGTTGCAAGTCTTCACGCCCCAGTCCTTGTTGTCTTAGAAATTCACACATTCTCCAGCCGGGCCTGTACAGCGGGCCCGCCTTGGGCGTTTTGTATTCCAAATCCGGGACACACACGAACACGACTGAAAATACTTCGTTCTCCGCCAGATCCACCACGATTGCGCTTCGCAGGTTTGCCTTGTCCAGTCGTTTCAAGATTTCCTGCAGCAGCGATGGCAAGTCCAACGACATGCCCTCGGATTCCGCGCATAGCTTGCCAAAGTCGACCGTTGCAGGCTGGGACGCCATTTTCGCCAGTGCGGCGCGATTCCCGGGCGTTTCGCAGGGGAATTCTTCGCGATAGCGCGACCAGGTGAGGTCCTCACGCAGGCCGGAAATGTGGGTCGCCCGGCTTTGCGCCGCTTCAGTAATGGCGCGAGCGAGCGCGATCGTCGCAATCGGATGGCACCCGTAACCCGATGCCTGCTGCGGATAAGGTGTCGTGTTTCGGCGATCGATGATCGTGCAAGTGAAAACAGGAATGTCGATATTGATCGTCGCGTGCCAAATAAAGATCTCCAGCCCCGCCGACAGGCACTTCTCAACGAGCGGCTGACAGACCGGATCCCTGATCGATTGCATGATCACACGGCCCCTTCCGCCCACGTTCAAATTGTCCTGTTCAACAGACCAGAAAGATACCTGGTCTCGCTCGATGACCTCGCAAAGCCCGTGGACGATCGCTTCCGTTCGCGTATTTCCCGACGCGAGTCCATTTGACGAGGTCAGGAATACGGGTCTCGCTTTGCGCTTGGAAAAGTCCAAATCCAGCAACTCGGCAGGAATCCACTTCTGGCCGCCGTCCAACAAATCCTCGCCCTCCAGCCACGGTACCTGTCTACTTTCGGACACCTCGGCGTCCGAGCGAATTGCCAGCCGATGCGGAGAGATGAAGGATGGATCACGGTTGCATTCGAAGAGATCCCGAACGGCGGGAGGCGGCCGGCGCTGTTCGGCATGAAAGACTTCGATGCTTTCCATGATGCCCGACACGGTCGCCAGTTCGTGGGTTATGCCCTTTCCTTGCGAGACGGACAGGGAGAGGCTCAAGGGTCGAACGACCGTCCAAACCGGGATCCCGATGGTATCGAGCCCGGTGATGTTGGCGAGACGAGTGATGCCGAAACCAGCGAGCAGTGGTTTCAACCGACCGAGGGTCTCTCGAGCAGCGACTTCCCGAATGGTGCCGCCTAGATCATTGCCCAGACTCATTATGCGCGCCCCAGACCATGAGAAGCCGAACGCCCTCGACGACGAAATGTATCGGCCGGTCGGGCCGGCCGGCTACCATCTGTTGATCGGAGGAATGGCGCCGGTTTCAGCGAGAAACTGCTTGATCCAATGATCGGTTGCGGGAAATTTCCATCCGTCATTCTTGCACGCGACGGGCGATGACAACACAGCGTTCAACATCAGCTCTGCATCCAGAGCTTTGACGTCCACCCTGCTGCTTTCATAAAGGTCGAACTTGGCAGCACCCCGACTACCACCGAACTCATCTTCGAACGCGTCCCGGACGGCGGACAAGGTGCGTCTGGAAAAGTGAAGCTCCTTCAGGGACGATGCAATCTGGACTTCACATCCACGATTGATAAGCCCGCGGCTTCTCATACCCGCGAGAGAACGTCTGATATTCACCATCGCCTCCGAAAGCGGTTCGAAATTCAGCTCCGGAACGGCGTGGATCACACACACTTCGTCATCGTCTCGCAGCACGCCGCGGCGAAAGGCCCGGTAGACCCAACCAAATCCGATCATGCCGTACGCGTGCAGTTCAGCGGCTCTCAACGCCCCCATGCTGGACGCGCCACAAACCGCTGCGCCACTCTTCAAGGCAAACAGGATCTCCTTGTGCCACACCGACGGGACGTTGCCGAAATATCCGTCGATGATGCAGATTACCTTGTAGCCGGCCAAGACTGCTTGAAACACGGAGCCGAGCGCCGCCGGCGCAAAAAAATGAACGCGATCCTGACCTTTTTCCAGCCTTGTCGGACCAACAAACACGCAAATGTCAGACAACCCGTCGCCCTATCTCGAAAGATACAATCCCCTAGGCTACTGGAAACGATAACGGATGATGGTAGGCTCTGCAACCGACGTAATCGCTCCGACGCTTGATGGATCGCATCATGCCAATCCACAAACCGGGCATCAGCCGCCGCACAACCTTGACGCTGATGGGCGCTGGTGCCATTGCGCTCGCGGCGCCGTGGGCAGCGCCCGCACAGAACGCAGGCATAAGTCCGCGAAGGACGATTGAGTTCGACGAACCTTCAAACTCATACATCATCCGCGACAAGCAGTCGGTCGTGCGCGCCGTTCTGCACAATCAGAAACCCGTGGTTGTCCGCGCAGCGGCCGCGCTAGAGGCTGCCAAAAACTATATTCTTGCGCACGTGGAGCTATTGAATCTTGACCCCTCGCAACTGACGAATCTCGATCGTCCGGTTGATCCCGACGGCACAGATGCAGACTATCGCTTTTTGAGTGAAAAGCGGCAATTCGACGTCACGACTGTTACCTTTGCGCAGGTCTACCGCGGGTGGCCGGTCTGGCGGTCAGGAATCGCCGTTCACCTTAAGCACCTGACGGATTCCTTCCAGGTTATCTCAGCGCATGTCCCGCGGCATAACTCGCTCACCCCTGGTTTTATTCACACTATGGTGAGGGACGTCCGGAGGGTTGATGAGCCGGCTCTGGCGCGCCAACTCGGATTGTGCGACGAGGCCTCACAATTCGACGCCGCTTCCTTGCGCATCGTGCATCAGCATCCGATGGTCTATCGCTACGATGCGAGACAACGTGCACTTCGGCCGGCTACCGCTCGACTCGGAATGCGGTTGTTACCGATTCCTGACGACATTGTCGACGGAAGCTTCAATACGGTTTCGGCGGTCTTTTTCGATCTCGCTCAGAAAGCGCGAGGGCCAACGCATTGGGTTGCGCTGGTCGACGCCAAAACGGGGATGGCCCTCTACGCCGAAGAGTTTGTCGACGGTATCGACGGTTCAGTGTTTCTCGCCGACCCAGCGACGACTCACGGCGGACCGATGCCAGATGGGAGCAACGCTGAGCTGAATCCTCGTCGCGTATCGGTGAATCTGCCCAATTTGATCGGAAGTAATCCGCAGTTGCTCCGCGGGACCAACATCCAGGTCGTGGATATCGACGGCGAGGACATACGAGCGCCCGTTGTCGATGCTCAAGCAGGCACGAGCTTTCAGTTTGATGTACGCACGGACGATTTTTCTGCCGTCAACGCCTATTATAACTGTGACCGCTTTTTCTCGCTGCTGGAGAGTTGGGGTTTCAAGCGCGACGAATATTTTTCGTGCACCACATTTCCCATTGCCGTCGATCATCGCGGGGCCCCACTGGGGGGCATAACCAGCACCGCTGCTCAAACCAGGGGAACGTCAATTCCTCAGCCCGATGGAAGCGAAATAAGACTGGGAATTCTGGGCGTTGTTTTTGCACTTGCGCAGGAGGACGCGGAGCCGCCGATTGGTAACGCAGATGACTGGCGCGTGGTACTGCACGAGCTTGGCGGACATGGGACCTTGCTCAATCACGTCGGTTCGACGCAATTCCTGTTCGCTCATAGTGTCGGCGACAGTATGGCCGCGATCCTCAACGATCCGGAATCAAAGGCCGCAAATCGGAACAAAACCTTTACATGGACCGACTACGACCGCCGACATAATCGCACAGTTGCCAATGGCTGGAGCTGGGACGGACCAAAAGACCTGAATGATGATTCCGATCAGCTTGATCGGGAGCAGATCCTTTCCACGACCCACTTCAATCTTTACAAGGCGATCGGCGGAGCCGACGGGAGCGACGTTCGCAAGCGTCGCTTCGCAGCCGAATTCACCACCTACCTCATGTTGCGTGCCATCCAAACGCTTACGCATCCGACCAACCCGCAGCATGCGTCGGATTGGCTATACGGTCTGATCGTCGCCGACGCTTGCGACTGGATCACCGACACCGAGAGACATAGCGGCGGCGCCTACGAGAAGGTTATCTACTGGGCATTCCAGAAGCAGGGCCTGTTCAATTCTGCTCCTCCCGATGTTGACGTCTACATCGACGACGGACGTCATGGTGAGTACCAATACCAACCCGACCACACCAATTGCCTTTCCATCTGGAACAGACTCGCAGGCGATGGTCTCGAAGACCATCAGACTCCAGTGCCCAACGTCCCCAATTTTGCGTACGTCAAGATCAACAATCGCGGCAGCAAGGCCGCAAAATCCGTCGTTGTGAATGCCTTCCAGAACAAGCCACAAGGCCAACTGGGCCAACTGGTCTACCCCGACGATTGGCAACCGATGGAGCCACCTGCGCGTTTCCCGAGCGACCTTCCGCCCGGCTCCCTCGAAGTAACGGTGGGTCCTTTCACTTGGACACCGTCAGCATCCGACAATGTGATACTGATGGCGGTCTCGGCAACCGGCGATGCCAGCAATCTCGCTAAATTCAGCGACGGCAAGTCGATCCCCAATTGGCGGCTGGTACCGAATGACAACAACAACGGAATGCGAAAGGTCTAGCGGTTGCCGCGTCCGCACAACAACACGAAGTTCGTCAGACTGGAGCGGGGCCCCGCGACATGTTAAGTGCGGGGATCCCGCACAGCGCCTGCGTTCGCTCCTGCAATGTCGGCGTGTCAGTGCACGGCCCGGTTATCATGCTGATCGAAAGCCCCATCTCCCCAAGGAGTTGCTTGGCTCCCAGCGCGCCAAGCGCATCCGCTGCCGCCAGGATAATCTTGACCCCGGCACGTCTGCGCTTGAGGCATTCGAGGAAAATCGGAACATTGCCGCCAATAATGTCGCCACCGCACTCGATCAACACGGCGTCGGAAGCGTTCGACAACGTGACATCGAGCGCGCGATTGAAAACGGCGTCCATGCCATCGCGCCCGGAAGGATATGTGGTCGGCAGTCCAAAATCGACACAATCGAAAGCCTGGACAGCTCCGAAATCCCGATACCGCAATATCTCGGTCAATGATGATGTACCGGTTGCCTTCAAGGCGGTGACAGCGGTGTTGGCTTTGCGTCGCAACGATCTCAGCACGGCGATGCCCGCCGTTGTCTTGCCGACCTCGGCAGACGTGCCGACGATAAGGAAAACGGGCGCTCCATGGTCAGCTTTGCCATCGCCATTGATGGCAAACCGGCGGAGGTCCAGGACTTGGCCATCGTCGTTCAGGACAGTCCCGCGATACGTCACCTGCGCGAGATGCCCCTTCTCGAGCGGCGAGTCTCCGATGAGGTCGCCAACGACTCCGGAATCGGCGAGCACCCAATAGCTGCCTCCGGGACGAAGCCCGCCAGAGGGAACACAACCTACCACCCAACGAGTCGACTCCCTGTATCCTGGTGTACCGAGAAAAAAATCCCCCGGCGCCAACGCCATGGCTCGCCCGGACGCCGATTCCAGAACGATCGGCGCCGCCTCGTCGGCCAGCTCAAATAGACAGACAGATCCTTCGAGACCAGCCGTCTCAACGCACCTGACCGCATCAAGGGAAGGAATTCGTCTAAGCGCCGAAGCCTTCTTGTGCACCAGTTTCGATTCGAAAGCGTCTTCGAATTTGATGACTGTCAAGATTATCCATTATCCTGAGAGTCATTATCATTTTCGATGGGTACGCGTTGGTGGCCCTTCTCTAGGATCAGCTTATAGGTGCAATTCGCGCCAACCGGTGGCTGGATCAGCTGCCCGGCGGCATCCCTTTTGTTTAGCACCGCAATGATCTTGTCTAGCTGTTCTCTGGTCAAAGCCTTTGTATCGATAATGTACTGCGCTGTTACCACACTACCCATTGGACACTCCTCTTTTGCAACGCTGAAAATGCACCGCCAAAGTACACAACCTGAATGCCGGTTCCAAGTGGCTGGTCATCGAATTCGGAAAACGACAAACTTCGCGGCAACCTCACCGGCGTGGCTTCGATTTCGCCAAGAAATGAATCAGGGCTCCATCGAGCAACGTTTTCTCGGCAAACGCCCTAACGGCGATATCTCGACGCGGCATTTGCCACCGCACGAACACGCAATCACTCAATCCAGGCTCCGGCGAAATCGACCACCTTGCGCCACCTTTCAATGTCCTCATCGATGAATTTCTCGAACTGCTCCGGAGTCATGGACATCGCCATCCCGCCGGTATCCGCGAGGCGTGCCAGAAAATCAGGGTCACTGAATGCTTCCGTCACCGCCTTGTTGAGCGTCAGAACAACGTCGGACGGGGTCCCCCTGGGTGCGACAATGCCGTACCAGACCATTGCCTCAAAGCCCGGCACGGTCTCGGCGATTGCGGGAATCTCCGGCACCGAAACCCAGCGCTCTGCCGAAGTCACGCCAAGAGCCCGCACTTTGCCCGCCCGTGCCATCTGCAATGCGATCGTAATGTTGTCGAACATCACGTGGACCCGACCCTCGATTAAGTCCGGATATGCCGCGTGCGAGCCGCGGTATGGGATGTGGATCATGTCGATTTTGGTCATCAGACTGAACATGGCGCCGGAGAGGTGCAAGGATGTCCCGTGTCCCGATGACGCATATGAAAGCTTGCCTGGATAACGCCTGGCGTAGTCGATGAACTCCTGCACCGACTGCACCGGCAACGACGAAGGCACCACCATGACGTTCGGAAAACGCATCACAAATGCCACCGGCGCGGCGTCGCGCCGGAAATCAAACGGCAGCTTCCTGTAGAGCGACGCGCCGATGGTGGTATTGGGTGCAGCAAACAGCAGGGTATAGCCATCCGGCGCCGACTTGAGCACTCTCTCGGTGCTCAAATTTCCGCCCATGCCCGTACGGTTCTCAACAATAAAGGGTTGGCCGAAGCGCCGCGACAGCCAGTCGGCCACAAGTCGGGCAACA
>Ga0307509_10011901_pt1 | contig 10459 bp, 9 predicted proteins | sample 10_EM_MG_FD_202245 | JGI IMG/M metagenome (GOLD analysis project Ga0307509, IMG submission 202245) | Populus trichocarpa ectomycorrhiza microbial communities from riparian zone in the Pacific Northwest, United States - 10_EM | ecosystem: Host-associated > Plants > Roots > Unclassified | place...
TTCAGATAAAAGAGAATGAAGGTAACTTTGGACTCATCATCTGGAAAATCTCCAGAATGAACAGCAAGATACATCTGGCACTGGAAGAGAAACACTTCCAATTTGTTGGGATCAGAACTGTTGAATGTATCAGAAATGTGTGGTTTGATCAAAGTTTTAGACTTTTGTGATGGAATTCCACTGATCTTGTTAGCTAGAAGCTGCAAAGCCTGTGTGAGATCCATTTTCAGGTCATGGGGATCAATCAGATCTGGATCAGGCTCATCTTCTTCCTGGATCAGCAGTTTGGTGGGAGCATTAAACAAAAAATCAGGTCTGGAGTACATACTAGAGATGGAGAGTGTTGAACACCTGAAGGGCCTGTGGCAGAGGGTGATGCACTAGATTGGCATCTAGCAGTTGCCATTAGGGCTTTGCTGTCAATGTGAAATTATTTTTTACCTGGGTTTTGCTGGAAGCGTCTTTGTTCAGGCTATTCTAGTTGTTCATTGGGTAATACAGTAAAGAGAAGATGTTATGAATATAGACTGGATCAAGCTGACCTAGATACAGTAATGTTCACCAAAGAAGACAATAAACTTATACCTAGATGAATTAAATATAAGTAAGAAGGAGAAATATAGAATCAAACTTAATATTGGATAGACTTGGCTTAGTGTTCAGACACAGGCCAAGGTTTAATAGACAGATAAAATCAAAGATAAGATAACAGAATATCAGATAGTGCAAGGCACAGATAAGGTATAAATGCAGATAATCAGAATGTGGGTCCTTAGATAGAAAGTTGCTTGATAATTCCAGAGATAACTGATTGCAGGATCAGTATATAAGCAAGGCTTATGTAGTTGTGGGCTTGGGTTCCTCTGTTGGATAGGTGGCTGAGATAATTGTGTGTAGGGATAATATAAACTTGGATGTTCAGGATGCTGGTCCTTTGATGGTGGATTGATTGTATATTGATCAAAAGATAACTAATTGCAGGATCAGTTATATAAGCAGGGCTTATGTAATGTGGATACAGGTCCACTGGTTGTAGGCTTAGGTAATACTCAGTTAGGCTTAGATAATAGAAGATCAAATCAATAAATCCAAAGATGATCAGCTATATAAATTCTCTTGAAATGCATATTATTAGTTAGTTGGAGATAAGATTGGATTTTGCTTAGTCAGCTCTTAAATTACTTAATCACAAGGTGACTTTAAGTACTAAGGGGAAACTGCTACAGAGAGGCTCTATTATTGCCTTTTTTTAAAAACTCTCTCCATATAACAGCCTTTATATACTGTTCAGAGAGATCTAATCTGGCAGATCTGTTGTCATGCCACAGCTTTACAAAAGCGATCTACAGATCTATATACCTATTTATGGTAAGGGTTGCTATAGAATCATTCAGTATCTAAGTCTTTGCACAGTTATGCAATCTGATGATGGCTGCTAGGTTGCCATTTCTATGCATGTGTGGCTGTTGCTATGCAGTAGTACCTTGGTTACAAATTCCAAGTCACATGACCACTATTTGCCTATAGTCTTAATGGTTAACCATTTTAATTATCTGCACAGGAGCTTGACTCCAAGTTTTATTAGGAAACTTTGTGTGTGACATTGCCAATGCCAGTTTTCTGCAAATTGTCTGTGGACCTTCTGGGGTTATGTGTGAAATGAGTGGAAGTCTGAGTATACTGGATGTGTTTTGGATTGGGTTGATTGATGCAGAATGGTATAGATGAGTGTTAGAAGTGGATTGGAATGCAGACAAGAACTTGGCTTCAACTTCTGAGTTGCACCTTCATTGCACATAGTGTCCTTATTTGGAAAGTTGAGTCAGACTAAGAGAAGAGGCAGAAACCAAAGTTGATATTCAGACTGAAGTTACAGATAGACACAAGTAGGTATATATACTAAAACTGTGTTTTATGTGGAACAAGTCCAGAAAGATTGTAATGAAGAGCATAGGGTAAAATATAGGCAAGGATGAAAATATGTGGTGTCATCCAAAGTAGAACTGAAGTGTAACAAGTAACTGACTATGGTGAAAACATGTTCAAAAGCATAATAAAATGCCTAAGTCCTTCCAAAGGTGTCCAGACATCCTGCAGCTCATGGATGTGTTCTGGTAGTATTGGAATAGCTAGTGCATACCCGAAGGTGAGTGATGTGTTCTGGAGTCATGTGATGGTACAGTACATAACAGTTAGTAAGAAATGTGCTGCTTCAAAGGATGATTCAGACTCAGAGATGTTTATATATTTCTCCCCATTTGAAGTCATGCTAATTGTCAATTCAGAGAGACTACAAACTATGCTCTGGAAAAGAAGGCAAAGACTGGTACTGGTTGTTAGGGCAGGCAAGTGTTGACACACACTTTCTTACAGGCAGGGCTCACAACTTTCTAGCTCCAGTGTCCTGGCTGCACTTAATGTGACATAGGTGAGTCAAAAAAATCTGTAAGTTTTGAAAATTTCCTTGATGCTGTCTGCTTCTTAACTCTTTTTAAAAAGGTGAAAACCAACAGAGAAAATGAAGGCAGCTTATGCCAATAGCAAGAGCCCAGTGAAGGAATAGATGGCTTTTTCTTTGTTAAAGTCCTCATGTGCAATGATTGTGTGAAGGACAGCAGTCTTAGGCAAGAAAACATCTGAGGCAGGCTCTGATGGTGACACAGGTGCTGTAGTGAAGAGTCCAAAGTTACAGCATGTCAGCAAACCATCTTCCAAGGCTCCAATGTCTGACCCTGTCAAAGAACCTGAACAGTGCAAATTAATGTGAGTTGAGCTCCAATTTCTCTGAAGGGCTTACTGACTGCTTTGCAGAAAATGTGCCATAGTCCCTTTCTCATCCAATGCCAATGCAAGTGGGTATGAAAGGATAATGGACTTGAAGAGTCTTGTGGGAAATTTGTTGAGCAAGAATGACCACCAGTGGATGCACTCTCTGATATTCAGGATTTCCCTACACTTTTTTAGTCTACTTGCAGCTGCCCTTGAGTTCAAGAGCTGTTCCTCCTTCATTAACCCTTCTTTGGCTAGTTCTGACCTCATTGTCATTGAGAAGGACCATTCTGTCTGGGAGGATTTCAGAGCAAACACAGTTTTTTAAACTATGGGCTGCATGTTTGCATGCAATCTGATCATCTCAGCTCCAGAAACAACACTGCTAAGAAATTATTGCTGTTTCCAATTGACAAGGTTTTTCAGAAGGCTCTTGATTTCTTTGGTTTTAAGTTTAGGGCCACACAAGTTACAGGCCAAATTAGCAATGGTGTGGTCATGTACTTTACAAAGAAAGAAAAACAGACCATCTACACTTTGTCTGACAAGTTACTTGAATCTTCTTGGTGTTCTGCTGTTCTGACATGTATTACTGAGTAGGCATAACAGATAGTCCTAAGAAGAAAGGACTCTTCAAAAAACCCACATCTTGGATGGCTGTGCCACTTGGTGGTAATTTTTCTGTTGCCCTTTCTTTTGGCAACAATAGTATGTGTAAAATGATATTTTATTTTATGATGTTCTTGAGTTATCGCATTTTGTCCAGTGCCCATTTATGACACCATCAAAGGTGGATTTGGATTCAATGAATCAGATCTTGCTAACATATCATCTTTGCCTCTATATCAGAAGGGCAGTTACAACCTACCTCCATATGCTCTTGTTACTGTTGTATATATGGTCACTTCTTTCATTACACCCAACTCACTGTCAGCCAATACAGCCCTTCTTTTCAATGTTATTTTTGCAGTTTTACTGGCCAAAAAAATTAATGATAAAAAGGATCTCTAAAAATGATAAACATTCTTGCCTCACTTCCCTTCCATTTCTTGTACTCATTGTTTTGCTTGATGTCTGACATTGATCTTGTATTCTTGCCCCCACCTATTGCCCCCTTGAACAGCGATATATTTGTTTGATTCATTACTACAATGACATTTATCAAAATCACAATTGTGTATGAAATTCAACAGACCACAAGTCAGAATATATAGCAAGAAGGTAAACTCACCTCATTAAGAGTTCTTTTTGTTTTGTCATCTTTATGATAAATAATTGTGTTATATAATATAATATTTTATTACTAGTAAGCTGTGACCTGGGCCAAAGCCAGGCCAGGTCAGGCCAAGGCCAAGAACCTTGGCCTTGGTTTGGGACTTTCAGACCACAGGCCATCTGAAGCCAGGCCAAGCCAGCACATCACTAAAATTTTAATTTTGGACATGTGTATATAAACTGTATAGCTGTCAATGTATGTCATACTCACTTCATTTCTTATCCTATAATGAGGCAGCCCTTTGGGCCCCTCAACTCAGATATTTACTGTATAAATCTGTAAATTCCTATCTTTTAATATAGTATCTACTAAAAAATTTCACTACTTCATTGGTATATTAATGAAATTGCTTGAACTTATAGATTTTTTTTGATATACATTATTTTGAATAGAAAAGGCAATCTAGTGAAAAGAATAGAGATAGTAGTTATGAGATTTTCTAGATATACTGAGAGTTGGTTTTGACTGGGAACATTAACACTTGTGCCTTTCTGAATCCTATTAGTGGTTATTCTCAGAATGGGCCTGGATGGCTGGTATTGTTTTTCTCTTTCATGATCAGAAGTATCTTGCTTCATGAAAAAGCAGCAAATTCCTGCAGTTTGCTTGCAATGGTCTACTAGTTGTTCAGCAGTGTTTCAAATGCCAACCTTAGACATAAGTAGAAATGCCCTGTTACTTCTCTTCCTGCTGTTGGATAGGACTGCTGTCCACTCCAATGGTGCCACATCTGCAACAAGTTTATCTATTACCTCTCAGGCTCAAAATGATACAGATCAAGAAGAGCCTTGTTTCATTTTTTTGGGTGAACAATGTGAGGACTGATCCTGCTATCAAGAAACAAGTCATATGTACTTCTTCCAATCTCTTGCCTGACTTTGTTGGCATAATCACTGTCTGCACTATACTTTAGAGCAAAGAGACTAAGTACAGGCAATATTTGCTTTCAGGTTGTGGTAAATTTTCACAGTATCCTGCGATCCTGTCCCTGTCATACTGAGATAAAAGTAGGACCGGCAAGCGGCAATGCCCACAACCTTGGTTTTTCCCAGCGCAAGAATGTTGAATTATTTACGATGATGGAGATTGTCCTTTTTTCGGTTTTGAATTCATTATTATTGGGTGGAGTGGCTTACTCATGCAGGTGCAGGATTGCGTCAGGGTTCTAAATATATATGATGTGTCGTTTTTGGTAGTAGATGGTCAAATTTTTGGCTTTGGTTAGCGATGGTTCGACTTTGATGGTCAAGTTGACGGCGTTGGGAATTGTGAAGTTTTATTGTTGGTGTTGTACAGTAGAAGAGACGTGAACAAGAAGATGCTGGTGGACTAGATAGATGGTAGTGGAGTGAGTAAGCGGCTATGATCGTGAATTACTCAGCGTTCGAGATCGCTTTTATTTAAATACGAGTCTTGTGTGGTGTGAGACCCTATCACGACTTAACCCGTATCATGCCACAAACGACTGTACCTTCACATACCAATAACTTTACTGTTATTTATCACGTTAAAAAGATGACGCCTCCTACCATGGACCTTTCCGTAAGTGGGCTAATCATAATATGCTTTCGTTAGTCAGATTGTTTTAGTGGTCCGCGACGCTTTGTGCAGCTCCCGATGTTAATCTTCTTAGCGCTAACGCCATTGGTGTTGACATCAACCATAACGGCACATATCACATTTGGATTCTGTATAACTGCGCTGATTCGCATTCCGATTGACGATTAGGGCTACTTTTGATGTCGTGATTGAAGCGAGCTTTGTCGAATGCCAGTATTTTTATGAGACATATCCGTTTGTCATTAATTGGTTCACAGTAACTAAATGTTATTCTTAACAATCATATGGTACATCAGTAAAGAGATCAAGTCAAGTACCTAAAGTTTAGACGAAGTGTAATGTACAGAATTGGAAATGGACGAACATGGTGATACATTATACACCTCATTTTCAAGAATAGGGACAAGTTTTTTTTATTTTTAAGGGGGGAGGGTTTAAGTATGAGGCAAACATGAATGAGAGAGATATGAAAGAGAGAGACATGAAGGAGAGAGGCACGAAACTTTTATTCAGTGTCCATAGTGTTGTCGTCAGTAGTCAAACTGGTGGTAGCTCTTTTTTTGGAGGCATGATGGTCATCGGTGTCTTGTGGCGTGGTGCGTTTCTTCACTTTGTAAAGAGCGAATTCGTCGACGAGCCAGACTTCAGAAGATTCCGGTTTCACAATACATTCAGATTCTTCCTCAGCAAGAGAATCGCCACTGAGAGCTTCGGCGAGAACACAGATCCTTTCAGCAGTGATTTGATAAAACTGATGGTGAGATTAGGAAAGTAATATTTGTGGCATGTGCGAGGTACATACTTGACGAAAATTGGTACTATTCTTGATTTTGATATTGTAGACGTGAAGAACGGCTGAGACGAGGATGATGGTTCCCGGTCGGAGGGCTTTTTCTATTTGCCAAGCAGGGATCAATTCGTCGTCGATGTCACGGAAGTCGTGTTGGACCAATTTATCTTTGACCAGATGGAAGGTTTCTGTGGAGAAGTCAGGGAGGAGAGATGGCTCATAATAGGCGCCAATCTCAACTAATATCCATGTAAGAGAACAAAGAGAGTTTGTGCTTTGTAGTGATTTACTTACTTTTGTGGTCATGTTCGCGATTTTTCCCTTTTACATGTGTTGAAGCCTTCTCGTCTGTTAAAGGCTGTACTTCCATAATGACGCTAGTGTGTGGAGGCGTCTTCATGACATGTTTGATTAGGTTTCGTATTTGGATATACAGGGATGTCGCTTACAGAATTTCTTAGGTAGGCTAATCACGATTAAGTCAAGTGCACGTTTGCTGGGTAATTCGTTGACTTCGGCACTGGAATCGACCCAAGTGCTTTGTCCGGCATTGATTGGGCTCTGGTAATGCTCTGTGTTAATGTCGTGTCTCGTCGTATCGGAAACTTGCTTTCATTTTTTAGAACTCTATCTTCTGCTTCAACTTCTTGTTTGATCTTATTGAGTGGAGCGGTCTGGTTTATGAACACTCTCTGCCATGGGATTTGAACCGGCCATTTTTAGAAGAACAATGATGTTTTTGGCCTTGTTACCGTCCTGTAATGGAGCGGTCTGAGAAACACGTAAGTTGGTGATTGTTGTATTAATACCGATTTCACTTACTGGTTGATCTCTTGGCGGTTTATAATTCCCCTTTCCTTTTAGAAGTGTCCCATAGGCCGGCGTGGCGACTTCATCCAGGAGAATGGGTTTGAAAGTCGTGTGAGTTTCTTTGTCCACAAAATCCCAACTTGATTGTCCTTTGAGTTGACGGTGGACGAATTGATCCCCGTAGTTAAGCTTCCCCAAGAAGCGTCGCATGCCAAGGACGCTAGGCATGATGTCTTCTTGCAATATTCGTTCCCGTTCTTTTAGCGCTGGTGTCGTTTCGACTGAGGACATGGTAGTCAAGACAATGATTTCTGAAACATGACTCCACTACTATGCAGGTGACTAGGTCATTCCGGGTCTGGGTTTTTTTCTTCTTTCATGTGATTTTTGTTGCATACCAATTTTCTACCTTTTCTAGGTCATGAATTCCACCCAATGTAGGATTAAAGTCAAGAATTGTGGATGATGACGAAAGAGTTTCGGTGTGAAGGAATTCAAGACGGCGAAATTCTTTGCGTAATTCTTGTGGTATTCTAGTAGTTATCTTTGTTTTATGGAACGGTCGAAGGATGCGAATATTGTCTGATTTTTGACTCACGAAAGCATGATATAAACTGCTTTGATGGTGAGACAACTTTCTAGGTTGAGAATGGCACTTTGTAATGTAGTTCCTTGTGACTTATGTGCCGTTAATGCAAATGTGGGAGTAATGGGAAGTTGGAGATGTTGGAAGGTGCTACGAATATGGGAATAAGGGTGAGTGAATGTTAATATGGTTTCGTCGGCAAGAACGGCGACTTCTTGGTCTTTTAGATGTGGTAAAGGACCGCCAGAGACTTTGTCTGCGCGAACGATACAAGAATGTGCATGTCGATAGCCCTCGTTATCGATGGTGTAATTAACTCTTTCAAGAGTACCTATACATCCGTTTACAATTCGGTTTTCTACATCGTAGTTTTGTGTGATCATAATTGGCATTCCTTTGCACAGGGGGAGTGTCCCGATGCGTTGTTCTGTCTTCCCTGAATGGTACGACCACAATTTATGTCGTAAATCTTTATCATTAATTGTCTTCCCGTTACGTTGATCTGTTGCATAATAAAACTGGAGTGGTTGTTTTGTGCGCACTGCGAACGCTTTGGCGGCTTCGAGATTGGGACGATCTTTGACATCATTATTGGAGACGATTATTGGAGCTTGCGTCCAAGTAACATCATGGAAGTTTGTTTTTTGGTTTCTTAACAATTTACTTGTCAAAAATTCATAATCCTGGTTTGTGCATGACCCAAGACGTAATCGTGCTAGGAGTTGCGTGAATTGTGTGTCATCTTGTGCGTTTTGCCGAACCAGTTCTTCGAGAATGACGACTTTATTTACAGAGAGCCAAAGCAATTTGCCGAACACGTTCTTTTGACCAGGTACAGTTCCGATTTTGTCTTTTTGAAGATGTGAATACAATTTCGTGTCTCCTACGGGTGGGAGTTGTGCAAAATCACCAACAAAGATAATATTGACTCCACCAAATGGATCCTTATTCTCTTTCGCTTCACATAATGCTTCATGAATCTGAAGCATGAGCCGACATCCTATCATAGACACTTCATCAATGATTAAATAGTCTACGTTACGCCACATAGCGATTAGTTCTGATTTTCCTTTATTTGATCGTTTATTTACTTTGTTCAAACATAAAGCCGAATGTAAAGTCATACCGTGAATGTTTCTGGACGCTACTCCAGTATAGGCAGCTAATCGGAGACGGTGGTCTTGTTTTTGAAGATGGAAGAAGTCACGAAGTGCGTCAATGATCCAGGATTTGCCGGTTCCTCCTGGTCCTGCTACAAACATTTGCAACTGTTTTGGCTGTTCAGCAAAGCTATGTTCTGTGATTGTTTTGTATACAACACTTTGTAATTTATTAAGCGTAAATTTGGATAATACTTCTTCCATGTTATGAATACTCTCTGGTTGAGGTATATTTTCGACATGATTAATTTGCGGTTCACAGGCATGAAGGCGGTTAGTCGTGGTCCGTGATACGTCAGTTAGACTCGAAATCGTGTTGTTCTGATCATGCTTTTCACGATTGATTACTTGATCCGTAAAAATTTGATGGTCTTGTTCGTAGATAATGTTAGATTTCCAGATTTGCTTTCGTCGGTCATATTCATGTATCCAATCCTGTTCTTGTACGATAACGTCGGGGCTCGCAAGTGTTCCTAATTTGTCAGAAAATTCTGTCATATTTTTGTCATGATTGAATAAACCATGTAGTTGAGCTTCCTGTAGACATTGGTTTACTTTATCTTGAGATTCATTTATGTGATTTGATTGACTGTTGTCAATAGATGTTAAATGATTTAACAAGACGTCGTTAATTGTATTTGGATTATTACATTCGAAGTCGTCAGTTTCTATTGCATCTTTTCCTATACCTTGATAAAACTGTCGCATCTCTTCAATTCGGTTTCGATTTTCGAAATGGTTGTCTCGTTTGTCTCTGCATTCGTGTAAGAGTTGCATATTATCTAGTAATACTTTCCATCTGTCGTTCTCTCGAAGAAAAGCTTGAAATGCACTTTCAAAAGTGTCATGTCCTTCTAGTAGATCGTAAGGTGTAGTCCACGGCTTTAAAAGAATAAGCATTAGACGGCAATATCTTTCGTGGCATTCTGCTCTGTCTTGGCGAGGAAGAGAAGGTCTGATCGGAACTGGAATTAGCCTATGATCTGGATGTCGTACTTGTTTATATGTGTAGCGTTATCAGGATGAGTAGAGTCAAAGAGATACTTAGGACGAGAGTGATGGTCGTCGTTGAAAGAATATAAAGGTGCTTTGTCAGTCGTGCACCATGAGTCATGATGGTTTTCATTTTTACTTGCATAAGCACGGTTCTTTGTGATTTTCTGAGTGTATTCCCAGATACTTAATGATTTAAGGTCGGCGCCGCGAAGCAGGTAGTTTTGCATATGTGGGGTACGTATTTCGAGTTCACTGGTCTTGTCAGTCGAAATGATAACATCATCTGATTCTGTATCTTCAATCTCAAGGTCGTCAAGGCTGTCCACGTCTTCTTTCATTTCGTTTTCATCATCATTTCCGGAAGGCTCTTCAATATGACTATCTTTCACACCCGTGTTTCCACTATATAATCGTCATTTATATTTGAATCCAATTGTGTAATCAACACTTAAAATAGAAATTTGACAATTAAGCTCCTTTCTAGTTGAAATATTGGATACGGTTTCCATGAG
>Ga0307509_10011902_pt1 | contig 10458 bp, 4 predicted proteins | sample 10_EM_MG_FD_202245 | JGI IMG/M metagenome (GOLD analysis project Ga0307509, IMG submission 202245) | Populus trichocarpa ectomycorrhiza microbial communities from riparian zone in the Pacific Northwest, United States - 10_EM | ecosystem: Host-associated > Plants > Roots > Unclassified | place...
CAGTAATTCCTGAACAAAGCAAAGGTGCTGCTAGAGCTAAAGGGTAGTTTTCAGGTATCTTGTAGCAGTACCTGTTCAAGAAAGTATCAGTCAGCAGGGAAGGATCATAAGGTTGACAGAGGAAAAAAAAAGGTACTGGTATTTTTGACAAGCTCATAACCTTTCATGAACAACAATGAAACTAGAGTATCCTCCCTTTGTGATTGTACCATCTACATCCACAGTATTAATTGTGGGAACCATTCCATTTGGGCACTGCACTTCTAGCCCTTCATTACATTCATCACAATTTCTGCATGAATTAATATATGTTCCCACTCCAACAGGGTCACCAGTTTTGAAGCGCTGGACATTGGAGCCTACTTCTTGCACGATTCCAGCAATCTCATGTCTGTAAGATGCAAAAACCCATGAAGAAATAAACAATATTGAAAAAAACACTTTGGTCATTAAACCTCTAATATCTAGTCAAAGAACGATATCAACGTAAAATCTTAAACAGGTAGGTGAGATCTAAAATTTATAGTGAAATGCATACCCTGGAACTACAGGATATTTTGAGTCTTCATGTTTGTTCCTGGTATAAATTATGTCACCATAACATATTCCACAGTATGTAATCTTCACTGAAATGTCATCAGCACCGATTGCCCTGCATAGATTTCCTCAAAATTAATTCTTTACATCAGCCTTTCAGAGTACAAGTTCAAGAAATGAGTTAGTTCCAGTTATCATGGGTGGATATTCGTTACCTTCGCTTAAAATGGTAAGGTGACAGAACTCCAGAGGCATCTCTTGCTGCCCACCCAAGGCAGTCCTTTCCCTCTTGAAAGGAACTCATTTAAACAATTATGATCTGCTCCACAATAAAATTAATCAAGAAGATTAAGGAGACTGATACTTATTACCGAAAGTCAAATAGATATGAAGTACTATTAGCTAGCCCTTGAATCAATTTGCAATATACAATATTAGCATGTTAACTCAACAAGGTTAAGGGGCTAATCTCGTCCCTGGAACATGAAGGAAAAACATTTGACACTAGATCAACAGAATTAAAGAGGGTGTAAGCATATGGTTTTGGTTGCATGAATAACTTGCAAAGCACAGTTCACATGATCAATCAATACATCATGATACAAGAAAATTCAAGGGCAAGAGAATCCTGAACAAATCAAGAAAAGCACAAGCTATACTCTGCAAAATGAAAAGAAAAGAAAAGAAAAGGGTGGGAAAGACAGGAAATAAAGCTTGCCTGAGAATGGCTTGGGATATCAGTGGTTAAGGTAGCTGAAGATGTGGGTGGTGTGTATGTGTGCAAGAGCAACGTGATTTCTTTAGTTTATATAGCCATCCAATACTCTATTCAGAGGAAGGAGCGAGTCAAAGTATAGAATCCAAAACTCCTCTGTTAAAAAATAGCGGCCAATTCCTTGACTGGTGTCTACAGAAAGGAAAAGGAGAGCAAACTCTTACATACAGGGTGACCTATGTAACTCAGAAATGACACATTGTTTGGTCTGAAGGGGGCTTGCATAGGTGACATATAATGGGTGATAAACGGTACAAATGTGACGACTGCGGCGACAGTAGAATTGCATGAGACTGGACTTGGCCCGTCTCTAAAGGCGGCGTTGTCTTGGCTTAGAAGCTAAATACCATGGTCTAGCAGCATGCCAGCATCGTTAGTTCTTTACTCGTGTTTTTTGCTGCTCAGTTGGCGAGGCTAAGATGGCCAGGAAACTGTCGTGGATTCATTTCTAATGTGGCCATTTTTCATAAAGCTAGGAGTTCAGCATGATGTACCTTTCCTTTTTTTTAACATATAATCTTTTGCCAATTTAAGCATTAATTGATACTAAATCTTATTTTTAAGCGCCTTTAAAGACATATTCATAGAAATTTAATTATTTTTTCTAGACGTTGATCTCAAGATTTAAACCTAGAAAATTAAAAATTCTTTGGCAAGTTTGTACACTAATCGATACAAAATCTTATTTTCAGGTGATTTTAAAGATGCATCCTTTATATTATATTTAGAGAAATTTAATAAATTTTTTTAGATATTGATCTCAAATACCTTATTAATTAATAAAAAAATTAAAAAAAAAATTGATGCTTTTATTGTGAGCAACCTCACAAAATACTATTCATTGTTATAATATTTTTTACTTTGCTTTAGTTTTTTTAATTTATGTTTTTCTTTTTAATTCCATCCTTTTATATTTGGTTTATTAGATATTGTGTTTCATGATATATAATGATTTATTTTTTATATAGTTATCACAATCTTATTATTCATGTCGCAGGTTTGAAGAGTTAACCCGATTGACTCGATTTTTTTAATAGGTATTAATTTCAATTTCATTATTCAACATTAGGCTTATTAGAAATTAGACTTCATGATTTATTTCAGCTTGTTTACTATGAGATTATCTAGATCTCATGACCCGGGTCATGAATTTTGCAAGTTAGCTTAAGTAGACTCAGGTTGTTTTATAATGTCCTTTATTTAGATTGATTTTTTTTTTTAATTTCATCATTTAATAATTGGTTGATTGAGAATTGAGTTTCATAATAAGTTTTTTTTTTGCATTTTTTTAATATATGTTTTATTTTCCTAATTTCATCATTTTACATTTGGTTTATTGGAAATTGAGTTTCATGATCTGTTTCGCGGGTTTGACGAGTTAACCCGGTTGACTCGAAGTTTTTTTCCTTTTTTATTAATACATATTTTTTCTAATTTTATTGTTCAATATTAGGTTTATTAGAAATTATATTTCATGATTTATTTTGGTTTACTTTCTATGAGGTTATCTCGGTCTCACAACCTGGGGCACAAGTTTTGTTGGTTAACTTAGGTATACTCGGATCGTTTTACTAAGTTCTTTATTTAGATTGATTTTTTTTCAATTTCATCCTTCAATAATGGATTGATTGAGAATTAAGCTTTAAAATTTGTTTAAATTTTCTTTATATAAGATTATCTCAGTCTCATGACCCGAGTCATGAGTTTGACAGACTAACTCGGGTTGATCCAGGTTGTTTTTTTGGTCTACTTTCTATGATGTTATTTCAATCTCATAACTAAAGTCATGAGTTTGGCGGGTTAACCCGGGTTGACTCGAGTCACTTTTTGTGTTACTTTTTAATTATTTTTTTCAATTTCATCATTTAACATTGAGTTGATTGAAAATTAAGTTTCACAATTTATTTTAATTTACTTCTCATAGGGTTATCATATGTCAACATTGGTTGATTAAAAATTAGATTTTATAATTTGTTTTATTTAATTTATATGAGGTTATTATGGTCTTATGACCTGGATCGTGGATTTGACAAATTAATTTTGATCAATCCAATGTGTTACCTTATCAATATTTTAAAAAAAGATATCATCTTAAATTTTGTTTGAGTCAGCTATGTTTTCATCGATAGTCCAGATTGTTTTTAGACTTTATAAGCAGATTAGGTCATATCTAGTCAACCTCACATCATTTAAAATTTATTTTTTATTAGAAAAACATTAATATCTATATATTTTTTTACACTAAAAAAATATGATATGTCCTACAACCTAGCGCGAGCCAGCAATGTTGTCAATCAGTAAACCCCCTAGCATTCTCTAGGTCTTGCAATGCATTTTGAGAATAAGTTCTTTCTTTTTGTTCATAAAACTTTCTTATTATGTTATATTTTTCAAAACAACTTAATTAAGATTTCTAAACATCAAACGAAATCAATTCAAAACTATATATGTATTTCATAACTAAGTAATCAATTAAAGTATGATTAAATATAGTTACATGTATATCCTCGATGCATGTGAAAAAGTTTTGGCTTTGATTTTCTTTGGGAACACCAAAATTTATCATAAATATACCAATAAAATGAAATATGCTTTTCCCCAATTATTTTTCTGCTGTCTCATCTTATGGTCCATATACGTTGTTGGGCCCTGCTTGTGGATCTCAATTCGGGTCCATTGTTTGAGGGTGCCTGATTGCCATAGAAGTCCATTGGAACCCTTGATCTGGGCTCAAAGGGCTTCAATTATGCGCGGAAGATAATGGGACAGCTTTGAACTACTCTTTTGTTATTCCACTGCAATTCCTCGACAGCAATCATCCATGTGAGAATTTTTTTTAGTCGTTGATTGTTTCATTGAAAAATATTTTTTTATATATTTATTTATTATTAAAAAAATTAATCAACAAAAATCATATAAAAATTTAGTTTGATTTTCAAGAAAGTATTTTTATTTTATTTTCAATGAAAAACATTTTTTATAAGTTATGAAAAATTTATAAATATCATATTATTTGTTAATTATATCAAATTTGATTCTTAAATTCTTGATTGTTATATATTTTGTTTTGAATATTTTTTTTAACTTTATCCCTTAAAATTTGATTTAATTTGATTTTTATATCAATTTGATCCTTTTTTTTTATTGTTATTTGCTTTTCTCTTATCTTTTTTTTTTTAAAAAAATTTATTTATCATATTTGATTCTTATTCTTTTAATTGTTATTTATTCTATTTGAAATAATTTATGAAATTGTAATTATTTTTTTAATTTCATCATTTTTTACTTTCTTATCTGTCATATTTGATATTCATCATTTTGACTGTTATTTATTTTATTTTAGATGATTTTTATGAAATTAGATTATTTTTTTTATTTCATTCTTCTTAAACTATTTAATTTGTAAGATTTGTTTTTAATTCTTTTAATAAATTTTAAAAAATAAATTATTAATAAATTATTTTTCAATTTATGTTTCATGAAATAGTCAAATACTAAAAAATATTTTTCAAATTATTTTTCATGATACCATCAAATATTAAAAAACAATTCTCTCTTAATTCACTTTTCAAAAACACTAATTTTCAGGAAAAAAAACTAATTTTCAGTATACAAACGGTACTTTGAGTCTTATTTTTTTTATTTTAAAAGTGTTTTGAAAAAATTTAAAATTGTTTTATTTGAAATTAATATTTTTAGATAATTTTAGATATTTTATTGTGTTAATTTTAAAAATAATTTTTTTAAAAAAAAAATATTATTTCTCTGCTACGTGTACTCCACCATCCAGCAAGCACTTATCGTTTCATTAATGCAAGTCCAAGGCGGCGGCTGTGCATCCAATCTCTAGTCTCGCAGTTTCATTAATAAAAGTCCAAGTCAAGAGAACTTGTTGGTGGAAACAGAAGATAAACGAAGCAAAATCTGCTTGCAGTTTCAGATGAATCGAATCCTTGAAACCATGTTCTACAAATGCCATGTGGGAATATTTTTGCTCATGATCAAAGTTGCAGCTTCGATTGAAAATGGTTTTGTCTTCAATGGAAATTTCGATCTAGGTGGTGTAGCTGAGCTCTCTCAAAAGGGTCTCTTCAGGCTCACTAACTCCTCAACATTTGGTATTGGCCGTGCTTTCTTTTCTCAGCCACTGAGCTTCAAGAATTCATCGAACGGTACCTCAGTCTCCTTTTCTACCACTTTCGTATTTGCCTTCGTCGTTGATCAAGGGCGTCTCCCTGGTCATGGGATGGCCTTTATGATCGCACCTTCGAAGAACTTAACTGGAGCTTCATCAGCTCAACATTTGGGCTTATTTAACCTCACAAATAATGGAGACCCGTCAAATCATGTAGTGGCCATTGAGCTAGACACGTTCCAAAATCAAGAGTTCAATGACATCAATGGTAACCATGTTGGCATCGACGTCAACAGCTTAGAATCAGTCAAATCTGCCCCTGCAGGTTATTTCGATAATGAAAATAGGGAATTCAAGAATCTTGTTCTTTCTAGTGGAGAACCAATGCAGGCTTGGGTGGAATATGATGCCCCAGAAACTCAACTTAATGTGACTTTAGCTCCAATCCATACAGGTAAGCCAGACCTCCCCCTTTTGTCTTTGAACATAGATATTTCACCGATCATTTTAGAGCAAATGTATGTGGGGTTTTCTTCCTCAACCGGCCAACTAGTACAATCTCATTATGTTTTGGGTTGGAGCTTTCGGCTTGATGGGAAAGCCCCAGAACTTGATCTTTCACAGCTTCCATCTTTTAGTGGTGAAGAACAACCCCAGAGGAAAGAAAGGGAATTGGTTGTCGGGTTGTCCGCAACCGGAGTAGTCCTGTTGATCATAGTTACAATCTCCATCAGCATCATCCTTTGGAGGAGAAAAAAGGCTCAATTCACTGAGATACTAGAAGATTGGGAGGTGCAGTATAGATCTCATAGATTCTCGTACAAGGACTTGTTTGAGGCCACCAAAGGTTTTTGCGAAACGGAGCTTCTCGGAAAAGGAGGTTTTGGAAAAGTATATAGAGGTGTTTTGCCTGGGTCAAATGTCCAGGTTGGAGTAAAGAGAATCTCTCACAATTCCAAACAAGGAATGAAAGAATTTGTTGCAGAGATTGGCACCATTGGTCAGCTGCGACACCCCAACTTGGTTCGAGTTCTCGGCTATTGTCGAGGCAAAGAGGAGCTCATTCTGGTCTATGATTACATGCCTAATGGCAGTCTTGACAAGTTCCTCTATAACAAGACTGAGTTCATTCTTAATTGGAATCAAAGGTTTAAAATAATCAAAGATGTAGCATTAGCACTCACATATTTGCATGAAGAATGGGCAGAAGTTATCATTCACAGAGATATCAAGGCTAGCAATGTGTTGTTAGATGCTGAATTAAATGCTAAACTTGGTGATTTCGGACTTGCAAGATGCATCAAACACGAGCAGGATATTCAAACCACTCATGTTGCTGGCACATTAGGCTACATTGCACCTGAGCTTGCTAGAAGTGGCAAACCAACTCCAAGCACAGATGTTTATGCATTTGGGGCATTCTGCTTGGAGGTTGCTTGTGGTAGAAGACCGGTGGAGCCAAAAACATCAGCGAAGGAGATGATTCTGGTGGATTGGGTTTACAGCTTTTGGATGGAAGGGAAGATCTTGAGTGCAACGGATCCTAAACTCAATGAAGAATGCAAAGCTGAGGAAGTTGAACTGGTTTTGAAACTTGGACTGCTCTGCTCACATAGTGTGGCAGAGGGCAGACCAAAAATGTCTCAAGTTCTGATGTACCTTAAAGGTCAAGCTTTACTCCCTGAAAATCTGAATGCTCATGTCAAGGCACAGGAAGGAAGAGGAGAGTCTGAAAATCATGCCATATTGTGTTACTCTACACCATCTCTAACAATCACCCATTCTCTCATGTACACAGGTCGTTGAGTGGTCTAGTTATAAGTGTTATTAAACTCGGTCTGAGTCGGTCCGAGTTACAGGTTTAATAGATCAGGTTACACAATGAATATAGTTTTTTAGTGAACTAAATGTTTATAGTTAAAGTGAAGCTAGTTCTAGACTCGTTCCCTTTACCCTTTGTAAGAGATAATTCTGGGAGGACAATATTTTTCTTTTCCTAATTGAATTAGAGGAAATTCTCCAATTATTTTATATTACTCCAACATTAAATACTAATATTTATTTTTTGTATCCAGGTGCTTTTTACAAAGATAAAATATAAAAGCAAATTCAATATCATCAAAATAATAATATTAATTCAATTGCTTTGTAAGATTCTTCAAAAACTTTTTTAAAAAAAATAAATATTGCTGTAAAAGGATGGAATGATAACAGAGTTTGTCGCGAATTAAAATACTCAAAGATCTAAAACTCTATGACTATGGAATATTTTTAAAATATTTAATTTTTATTTATCTTACTCTCTTTTTCTAAAATAATATTACAATTCTTTATATAGAAAAAAAAATCCTACCAGTAGTACTGAACAGAAAAATTATTCCTTCCAAATAGAAAAATTAGAAAAATCAAATGATATTGTAAAGGAGAATAAAAATTAAAAAAAAAATTAAGAAAAATATTTATTTTTTCAAAAATATCTTATATCGTTCTTTCTATGTTAGAAAGAACTTCTCTTTAAATTTGAATTGTTTTTCAAACAGAACCTTCACAATAAAAAAATCAATAATCCTTCTCTTTAATTTACAATCCCAGGTTCAGTTAAATAAATTGAAATAATATTAAAAAAATATACCACAACTGAAAAATATCTAATTTTTTTAGAAAATTCAAAATCTATTTTTTAATTTCTGGCAACATTTTTATTCCCCTCCTCTGGCTGCAAAATTCCCGTCTGTTGCTGGTGGGCCCCATCCGGAAAGGTAATTCTGACGTGGCACGCACATTCATGCTATCAACCAATACGACACGTGCTGGTATACGATAGAGAAAAGGGCAAAAAAGGGAGGCTAACTGTATCCAAGCACTCCATCTACACTAAAAGTTTCAATTAGGTCCTTAATAAGGCAAAATTTCAATTACACCATCTATTTATATCATTTCAGGGACCATGATAGCTTTGTATCTAGCTAGTATTATTTCTTGCTCTTGTATCACTTTTTTTTTCTTCCAAAATGTATTAATCCATGTTTGTGAGTGAAGAAAAAAAGATAAGAAAACGATCATTTAATAAATACATCAAGAATATATATTTTAAATAAAATTTTATTACTTTGTCTAAACCATAATTATTAAATCTGGTCATATCCCTTCCAAACGAATCCCCCCTCCCCTTTTATTTATCACTGGACTCTCCAATCAAATTTATCATAACATTCATGAAGCTCAATTTATGGCTTCCTCTACACTAATAACATTTATTTTTTTAACTCGTTCTAAAACAAAATAGGATTTTCTCTTAATAAATTTTTGATATTAAGCAATTCCGGTTAAAAAATAATCCCACAAATACAAGTGAAAAGCCAAGCCTTTTTTATTTGGTCTTCACAATTGTAAGGAATTTTTAAAATTGTTTTTTCAATTTTATTATTTAACATTGATTTTATTGGGTATTGAACTTCATACTTTGTTTCAATTTGCTTTCTATAGAGTTTCTGGTCTCATGATCCAAGTCACGAGTTTTACAAGTTAGCCGTGTTAATTAGAATTATTTTTTGTTATTTTCTAATCAATGGAAGAAGAAAGGGAAGCCCTTGTTTAAATAGGATATGCCATAATGATATGAAAATGAACATTTATTAAATATATATAAAAAATTACTTTTTTGAACTATAATTATTAAATCTAGTCGATCTGATAGGATTGAAAGTTACGACACAAAAATTTACTTGAATCGAGTTTTATTTTGAATTTATGATAATGTCTGAAAATATGGTTGAAACTGTGTTTTTTAAAAAATTGAAATATTTTTATTTAAAATTATTTTTTTATATTTTCAAATTGTTTTGATGTGTTGATATAAAAAATAATTTTTAAAAAATAAAAAAAATAATTTTAATATATTTTCTAATAAAAAATATTTTAAACTATAATTACTATTACATTCTCAAACGCCAAACTCAGTTAACTTGGACATAATATTTTGAGTAAGATCTAAGCCAGTTTTTTTTTTAATAATTTTACTGTCAAACACATTTTCAACCGCTTTTTAATCAGACACCGTTACTTGTTCTAGTGGCCTCATCTGTTCTCGAATTATGACATATCAATGGTGCAATTGAAACTATAAATAGAAGAAGGACTAATAAAAACCGATATAAAAATTAGAGAGTCCAAAGTCGTTTGCTAAAACACTTACCAAGATTTTTAACTGTTTCGCAGATTTTTATCAGTTTCAGTTTCATGGTTGAAGTTCAAGTTCAGTTCCCTGGTATACTCTTCTTTGCTTCCCTCCTCTCCCTCTCCTTCTACACTCAAGCTTAGACGATTAATGTAATGTTTTGTGTATGGTATCATTAATGTTTGATTTGTGTTGACTGTTTGTAGTGTAGTGTTGCTGTGTGCTCTAAGAATGGCTTCTTTGGTAGCACAACTGGTGTCTCCAGTGGAAACTGGACATAAAGTTTGGCAAGACCAGGCTTTTATTAAGTGGAGAAAGAGAGATCCTCATGTCACTTTGCACTGCCATGAATCTGTTGAAGGTAGAGAGAGAGAGAATGACGACTTTTAGACTCCCTTTATCTTGCAAACTTTGGTAGTACCAGCAGACATTACTCTTCTTGTTGCCTTGAATATGATAAGTGATGAATCAGTTGAATCTTTTTGTGACCTTTTTTATGAGATTGAGTCTATGATTTAATCAAACGGGGTTTAACTTGACCTGGGTTTTGATATTATTTGCTTGGTTTTCAATTTGAATTTGGAAAATTTTGGTTCTTTGCATTAGCAATTGCCTTTATCTTATGTTCTTTTGAAGCCCTAAATGTATTTTGAGTTTCATTTTTTGTAGAATGGCTTGCACCTGAGTTTGCATAAGTGCTTGTATCTGGTTTAATTCTATCAGTTTGATGGAAATCTGGCTTTGTGTTGTTTATAGGATCTCTTAGATACTGGTATCAACGCAACAAAGTGGATCATTTGGTATCTAAATCTGCTGTTTGGAATGATGATGCTG
>Ga0307509_10011903_pt1 | contig 10458 bp, 4 predicted proteins | sample 10_EM_MG_FD_202245 | JGI IMG/M metagenome (GOLD analysis project Ga0307509, IMG submission 202245) | Populus trichocarpa ectomycorrhiza microbial communities from riparian zone in the Pacific Northwest, United States - 10_EM | ecosystem: Host-associated > Plants > Roots > Unclassified | place...
CTGATGCTGTTCCTGTTCACCGAGGTGACCGAGGACAACGCCCCGACCCGCATCCGCGTCGGCTCGCACCTCGACGTACCGCCGCTCCTGGAACCGTACGGCGAGGCGGGAGTGTCCGGTCTGCAGATCGCCCCGCGACTGGTCGAGGCCACCGCCCACCGCCCCCTCGCCCACGCCACCGGCAGCCCCGGTGACGTGTACCTGTGCCATCCCTTCCTGGTCCACGCGGCCCAACCGAACCACGGCACCCGGCCACGCTTCCTGGCGCAGCCACCGCTGATGCCCGCGGTCCCCTTCGAGCTGGACCGCCCGGACGACGACTACTCGGCGGTGGAGTTCGCGATCCGCAAGGGGCTGGCAAGGAGAGGCTGACTCCGGCGGACCTCCGCACCGGCGGACCCCCGCGCCTTGAGGGGCGGGCGCGGGGGTGTATGCCACGTGCGATGCGTTACACGATCACTGTCTGCGTTTACTGCGGACGATTTCTGTATGCGATCTACAGAGGCGGGTACGCATTCGCCATCAGCTGCTGGAACTGCGCCGAGAACCAGTGCCCGGACAGCGGGGCGTTCGGCAGCGCGCCCGACATGTTGTTGCCGTTGCGGGCGTTGCCCGTGTACGTCGGGTCGCACATGCGGTCGAAGCCCTTGCCCTCGTCGTTGGCAATGGCCGTGCTGGAGCCGTCCGACTCACCCGGCGGCTTCATCCACACGTAGGCGTCGATCCCGGTCGCGGGTGCGGCCTGCGGACGCTCGCCGAGGCCGGCTCCGGACTGGTTGCACCAGTTGCCGACCTGGATCCGGCGGTCGTAGCGACCACCGTCGACGTACGTGTCCACACTGGTCGTCGCTCCGGGACCGGTGGGCCGGGCCGAGCCGCCCCAGCCGTTCCTGGAGGTGTCGATCAGCATGCCGATACCGGAGTTGAAGCCCACGGACACCAACTGGTTGCGGAACGCCTGGGCGTACGACAGCTCGTCCACGTAGCGGTTCCAGTCGACCCACTTGGACTGGCGTACGGAGACACCGTTGACGCTGTCGTTGATGGTGAAGTTGTTCTCCTTCAGGGCGCTGTAGTTGGCCGTGTTGGTGATGAAGCCGGCCACGTCGTTGACGGTCGCGCCCTCGGCGTTCGCGGCCTGGTAGAAGAGGTTCGCGGAGGGGGCGAAGTTGTCGTCCCAGCCGAGCCAGCCGTGGTGTCCGGCGTCGATGTAGTTGTAGACGTTGGGGATCGCGCCGAGCTTGTTCAGCGCGTAGCCGACGCCCTTCACGTAGTTGCCGTTGGCGAGCATCGTGTCGCACTGCGGGGTCGCTGTGGCCTTGCTGCCGGTGTTGGTCACGAGGTTGGGCAGCGAGTCGATCTCGATCGTCGTGACGATCCGCAGCGAGGCGTACTTGCTGTCGGCGAGGATCGCGGCGATCGGGTCGATGAACTCGGTCTCGTAGCGCCCGATTTCGGTCGGGCCGAGCTCTCCGTTCGAGGCGAGGGCTGCGCAGTCGCGTCCGGGCAGGTCGTAAACGACGAGCTGGACGACCTCCTCGCCGCTGCCCTTCTGGGCGAGCGCCGCGTCGAGGTGGGCGCGCAGGCCCATGCCGCCGTTGACGCCGTTGATGGCGGCGATGCGGTCGAGCCAGACACCGGTGGGCTGGCTGGAGATCCGGCTGCCGCCGGTCTCGGCGGCGGCCTTCGCCGACCACTCCGGGTTCACGTACACCTTGGCGCCGGCGTACGGGTTGTCGACCCGCGTGCCGGGATCGGTGCCGCCACCGCCGCCTCCCCCACCGCTACCGTCGTCGACGTTGCAGGTCACGCCGTCGAGGGTGAAGGCGGTCGGGAGCGCGTTGGTGCCGCTGTAGGAGGCGTTGAAGCCGAAGCTGACCGAACTCCCGGTCGGCAGGCTCGCGTTGTAGGTCTCGTTGGCCGCTGTGACGGCGGTCCCGCTCTGGCTGATCTTCGCGTTCCAGCCACTGGTGACCTTCTGGTTGCCGGCGTACGCCCACTTCACGGCCCAACTCGACTTGGCAGCCGAGTTGTTGGTGACCGTGACGGCAGCGGTGAAGCCGGTGTCCCACTGGTTCTGCACCTTGTAGTCGACGCTGCACGGGATCGCGGCGATGCCGACGTCCGAGGAGGGGGTGACGGCGACCGCCGTCCCCGAGGCCCCGGCGACGAGCACCAAGGCAGCGAGCAACGCTGTTCTGGTACGGCTCATGAGTGCGGGTTTCCTTGTCTGGTAAGGAAGTTGGATGCGGGTGCTGCGGTGTGCGCTGTTCGATGTGCACTGTTCGATGTGTGCTTTTGACGTGCGCTGTTGATGCGCGCTGTCGGTCTGCGGGGGCGCCTATCCGTTGAGGGCGCGCAGGTGGTCGCGCAGCCCGATGCCGTACGCGGTGGGCGTGCCGGTGTAGTCGGAGATCAGCGACGGACCCGCGGAGCAGTCCCAGGTGTTCCAGGTCCAGCCGAGATACGAGAGCCCGCGGTCGTCGAACCACTTCATGACCTGGTCGACGAAGGCGTGCGAGCAGGTGTTCTCGCCCATCTCCCCTGCCACCAGCGGTACTTGGGCCGCGACGGGGGCGAGGGTGGAGTTCCAGCAGCTCTCGCTCGCACAGGTGTTGAAGTTGTACACGTGGTACGCGGCGACGAGATTGCCGGTCGGATCGGTGGGCTTGTAGGCCAGCCACTGGCTCAGGTCGTTGGAGTACGCGAGCCCGCCGGCCATGATCACGTTCTTGGCGCCGGCCGACCGTACGGCGTCGACGAGATCCTGCATACCGGCGACCTCGTACCCGATGCCGGGGCAGGTACCGCCGTCCCGCCAGCACTGCCACGCCTGGGTGGTCGTGGAGGTGGCGCGGTCCGGATACGGCTCGTTGAACAGGTCGAACGCGACGGCCTGATCAGCCTTGAAGGTGCTGGCGACCGAGGACCAGAACGACGGGGTGTACTGCGCGTCCGGCATCGGTTTCTGGCAGGTGGCGTGCACGTCGGAGCAGCCCGCCGAGTTGCCGGTGTACTGGCCGTAGGTCCAGTGCAGTTCGACGATCGGGGTCATGCCGTGCGCCTCGACCTTCGCCACCAGGTCCTTGACGGCGGCGATGTAGTTGGCGCCCGCGTACTCGGGCTTGATGTTCGAAAGGCCCAGCCAGCACTCCTCGTTGAGCGGGATGCGGACCACGTTCGCCTTCCAGTCGGCGATCGCCGCGACGGCCGCGTCGTCCACCGGGCCGTCCCAGATGCCGTAGCCCTGCACGCACATGAACTCGCCGCCGGAGCGGTTGACGCCGAGCAGACGCCGGTTGGTGCCGCCGGCGTCCACCAGCTTGTTGCCGGAGACGTGCAGCGCGGGCGCGCTGCCGCTCGGTGGCGGTGAGGTCGGAGGCGGCGAGGTCGGTGGTGTCGGCTCCGAATCGACGTTGCAGGTCGTGCCGTTGAGCTTGAACGCGGACGGTACGGCGTTGCTCCCGGACCAGTTGGCGAGGAAGCCGGCGCCGACGCTCGCGCCGGTGCCGAGCGAGCCGTTCCAGCTTTCGTTGGTCGCGGTGACCGTCGTGGCGGACTGGGACCACTTGGCGTTCCAGCCCTGGGTGACCTTCTGGCCACCGGCGAAGTCGAAGGTCAGGCTCCAACTGCTCACCGGTGCCATGTTGTTGGTGATCTGCACTGCGCCCTGGAATCCGGTGTCCCACTGGCTGGTGACCGAGTACTCCACCGTGCACGCGGGGGTGGCGCCGGACGCCGTGACCACCGGAACGACCATGGCCCCGACAAGGGCGGTCGCGCCGGCGACGGCTAAAAGGATTGAACGCGGGGGGTGTCGCATGAGCGACTCCTTGCAGCTCGGGCGCGTCGCTCGGACGCGTCGACTGACGGAATCGCTCCCACTGGTGTCCAGGAAGGTAGCGCCAAGTGACGGTAAAGGACAGGGGAGTCACAGACTTTCGCTGACTTTCCCTCAACCCACGACTGTCGAATCTTTTCGACTCCGTAAGCACCTTGACGACCCTCACCCCCGTCCTCACGATGGGAGCGCTCCCACTGGTTCAAAGCTTGTTGCTGCTCCGCCCCCACCCCTCCGAGCCGCAAGGAGGAACCAGCACATGCACCCCAGAAGGAGACGCCGTTTGACACGGCGACTGTGGACCGCTGTCGTGGCGGCCCTCGCGCTTCCCGTCTCGATGCTCGCGACGGGCACAACTCCCGCTCAGGCGGCGACAGTTCAGTGCAGCGTGGACTACAAGACGAACGACTGGGGCTCCGGCTTCACCGCGGATCTGACCCTCACCAACCGGGGTACCGACGCGATCAACGGCTGGACCCTGACCTACGCCTACACAGGCAACCAGAAGCTCAGCAACGGCTGGAACGGCACCTGGTCCCAGTCCGGCAGCGCTGTCACCGTGACGAACGCGTCGTACAACGGGACGATCGCCGCGGGCGCGGCCGTCTCGACCGGCGCGCAGTTCGGCTACAGCGGGACCAATACCGCGCCCGCCTCGTTCGCGATCAACGGCACCACCTGCGTCGGCGCCCATCAGCCGCCGATCACCGTGCTGACCAGCCCGAACGCGGGCGCGATCTACACGCAAGGTGCGGCGATCCCGCTCGCGGCGACCGCTGCGGCGGCCGACAACGCGACGATCAGCAAGGTCGAGTTCTACGACGACACCACGCTGCTCGGCACGGACACGAGCTCGCCGTACTCGCTCTCGACCTCTGGTTTGACCGTGGGCAGTCATTCGCTGGTGGCGAAGGCGTACGACAGCCTGGGCGCGTCCGGCACGTCCGCGCCGGTCGGCATCACGGTCGCCTCGGGACCCGCGATCGTGGCCTCGCCGACCCAACTGGGCGTCCAGCAGGGGAAGTCGGGCACGTACGCGGTGTCGCTGTCCTCGCAACCGGCGTCGAACGTGACCGTGACGACGGCTCGCGCGAGCGGCAACACGGGGTTGTCGGTCACCGGCGGCGCGTCGCTCACCTTCACGCCGTCGAACTGGAACACCGCGCAGACGGTGACCGTCACAGCCGACGCGTCCGGCACCGGCTCGGCGTCCTTCGACTCGACGGCGACGGGCTTCACCAAGGCGACGGTCACGGTGACGGAGCTGGCGGCGGCGAACGCGTACGACGCCCGCTTCCTGGACCTCTACGGCAAGATCACCAACCCGGCGAACGGCTATTTCTCGCCCCAGGGCATCCCCTACCACTCGGTGGAGACCCTGATCGTCGAGGCGCCGGACCAGGGGCACGAGACGACGTCGGAGGCGTACAGCTATCTGCTGTGGCTGCAGGCGATGTACGGCAAGGTGACGGGCGACTGGTCGAAGTTCAACGGCGCCTGGGCCCTCATGGAGAAGTACATGATCCCCACCCACGCCGACCAGCCGACGAACTCCTTCTACAACGCCTCCAAGCCGGCGACCTACGCGCCCGAGCTGGACACGCCGAACGAGTATCCGGCGAAGCTCGACACCTCGGTGGCGGTGGGATCGGATCCGATCGCCGGTGAACTGAAGACTGCATACGGTACGGACGATGTCTACGGTATGCACTGGCTGGAGGATGTCGACAACACCTACGGCTACGGCGACACGCCGGGCGGCGGGTGCGAGGCGGGGCCGACGGCGAGCGGGCCGTCGTACATCAACACCTTCCAGCGCGGACCGCAGGAGTCCGTGTGGGAGACGGTGCCTCAGCCGACCTGCGACGCCTTCAAGTACGGCGGTACGAACGGGTACCTGGACCTGTTCACCGGTGACTCCTCGTACGCCAAGCAGTGGAAGTACACCGATGCTCCGGACGCCGACGCGCGGGCTGTGCAGGCCGCGTACTGGGCCGACACCTGGGCCAAGGAGCAGGGCAAGGGCGCCGACGTCTCGGCGACCGTCGGCAAGGCAGCGAAGATGGGCGACTATCTGCGGTATGCGATGTACGACAAGTACTTCAAGAAAATCGGCAACTGTGTCGGGCCGTCCACCTGCCCGGCCGGCACCGGCAAGGACGCCTCGGACTATCTGCTGTCCTGGTACTACGCGTGGGGCGGCGCGAACGACACCAGCGCGGGCTGGGCGTGGCGCATCGGGTCCAGCCATGTACACGGGGGCTATCAAAACCCCCTGGCCGCCTACGCGTTGAGTTCGTACGCCGATCTGAAGCCCAAGTCGGCGACAGGCGCGGCGGATTGGGGTACCTCGCTGACCCGGCAGCTGGAGTTCTACCGCTGGCTGCAGTCGAGCGAGGGTGCCATCGCCGGTGGCGCGACGAACAGTTGGCAGGGGCGGTACGCGAGTCCGCCGGCCGGGACGTCGACGTTCTACGGCATGTACTACGACCAGCAGCCCGTCTACCACGACCCGCCGTCCAACCAGTGGTTCGGCTTCCAGGCGTGGTCGATGGAGCGGGTCGCCGAGTACTACCAGCAGACAGGGAACGCGAGCGCGAAGGCGGTCCTCGACAAGTGGGTGGCGTGGGCGCTGTCCAAGACCACGATCAATCCGGACGGCACGTATCTGATCCCCTCCACGCTGCAGTGGTCGGGGCAGCCGGATACCTGGAACGCGTCAAGTCCCGGTGCGAACGCGGGACTTCATGTCACCGTCGCCGACTACACCAATGACGTCGGTGTCGCGGCCGCGTATGCCAAGACGTTGACGTACTACGCCGCGAAGTCCGGTTCCGCCGCGGCGAAGACGACGGCGAAGGCTCTTCTCGACGGCATGTGGAGCAACTACCAGGACAGTCTGGGCATCGCCGTTCCGGAGACCCGCGCGGACTACAACCGGTTCGACGACAGTGTGTATGTGCCGAGCGGGTGGAGCGGGACGATGCCGAACGGGGACGCGGTCAACTCCGCTTCCACGTTCGCCTCGTTGCGGTCCTTCTACAAGAACGATCCGGCGTGGTCGAAGATCCAGAGCTATCTGGCGGGCGGGGCTGCGCCTGTCTTCACTTATCACCGGTTCTGGGCGCAGGCGGATGTCGCGTTGGCCATGGGGTCGTATGCGGAGCTGCTCGAATAGCTGCGCGTTGCTCGGCAGGTCGGGCGGTTGTTCGGCTGCGGGCCGGTTGTGGCTGGTCGCGCAGTTCTCCGCGCCTCTGTAGCGCTACACCTCACGGCACTTTCACGGAACCGCCGGGTGGCCCCTACCCGCACTGGGGGTCACCCGGCTCTCGTGCCTTTCCCCTTCCTCAGGAGAGGACCTCACTGTGCGAAGAACCAGAATCCTGATGGCCGTACTGGCGCTCGCGGCAGGCGTGTTGGCGGGCGGGCCGTCCGCACTCGCCGCCGACGCCCCCGGCGCCAAACTCGCAGCCGACACCTACACCTGGCACAACGCCCGTATCGACGGCGGTGGGTTCGTGCCCGGCATCGTCTTCAACCGGAAGGAGAAGAACCTCGCCTACGCCCGTACCGACATCGGCGGTGCCTATCGGTGGCAGGAGGCGACGAAGACCTGGACGCCGTTGCTGGACTCGGTCGGGTGGGACGAGTGGGGGCACACCGGGGTGGTGGGTCTCGCGTCCGACTCGGTCGACCCGAACAAGGTGTACGCGGCCGTCGGTACGTATACGAACAGCTGGGATCCCACGAACGGGGCCGTGCTCAGGTCGGCGGACCGGGGCGCGAGCTGGCAGAAGACCGATCTGCCGTTCAAGCTCGGCGGGAACATGCCCGGGCGCGGTATGGGAGAGCGGCTGGCGGTCGATCCGAACAAGGACAGCGTGCTGTATCTGGGCGCGCCCAGCGGGAAGGGTCTGTGGCGGTCGACGGACTCCGGGGTGACCTGGTCGCAGGTGGCGAACTTCCCCAACGTCGGTAACTACGTGCAGGATCCGACCGACACGAGCGGCTACGCCGGCGACAACCAGGGCATCGTGTGGGTCACTTTCGACGAGTCGACGGGTACGTCCGGCAGCGCGACGAAGACGATCTACGTCGGTGTCGCGGACCAGGCCAACGCCGTGTACCGGTCGACGGACGCGGGCGCGACCTGGAGCCGGGTGGCCGGGCAGCCGACCGGGTATCTGGCACACAAGGGTGTACTGGATGCGGTCAACGGATATCTGTACATCGCATACAGCGACAAGGGCGGTCCGTACGACGGCGGCAAGGGCCAGTTGTGGCGGTACGCGACCGCGACCGGCACATGGACGAACATCAGCCCGGTCGCGGAGGCCGACACCTACTACGGCTTCAGCGGGCTGACCGTCGACCGGCAGCATCCGGGCACCGTGATGGCGACGGCGTACAGCTCGTGGTGGCCGGACACGCAGATCTTCCGCTCGACGGACAGCGGCGGCACCTGGACGAAGGCCTGGGACTACACGTCGTATCCCAACCGGTCGAACCGCTTCACCATGGACGTGTCCTCCTCGCCCTGGTTGACCTTCGGGGCGAATCCGTCGCCGCCCGAACAGGCCCCGAAACTCGGCTGGATGACGGAGTCGCTGGAGATCGACCCGTTCAACTCGAACCGCATGATGTACGGCACGGGCGCGACGCTCTACGGCACGGAGAACCTGACGAACTGGGACAGCGGTGGCCAGTTCACCGTGAAGCCGATGGTGCAGGGGCTGGAGGAGACGGCCGTCAACGACCTCGCCGCTCCCCCGTCCGGCGGGGCCCAACTCCTCAGCGCGCTGGGCGACATCGGCGGATTCCGGCACACGGATCTCACCAAGGTCCCCTCGATGATGTTCACTTCGCCGAACTTCACCACGACCACGAGCCTCGACTTCGCGGAGACCAACCCCAACACCGTGGTGCGCGTGGGCAATCTGGACTCGGGGCCGCACGTCGCGTTCTCGACCGACAACGGCGCCAACTGGTTCGCGGGGACGGATCCTTCGGGTGTGAGCGGTGGCGGCACGGTGGCTGCGGCGGCGGACGGGAGCCGGTTCGTATGGAGCCCGGCGGGTGCGGGTGTGCAGTACACGACAGGCTTCGGCTCGTCCTGGTCGGCGTCCAGCGGTATCCCGGCGGGTGCGATCGTCGAGTCCGACCGGGTCGATGCCAAGACTTTCTACGGTTTCAAGTCCGGGAAGTTCTACGTCAGTTCGGACGGCGGCGCGACCTTCACCGCGTCCTCGGCCACCGGTCTGCCCAGCGGTGACAGTGTGCGGTTCAAGGCGCTGCCCGGCACGAAGGGGGACGTCTGGCTGGCGGGCGGGGCGACCGACGGGGCCTACGGGCTGTGGCATTCCACGGACGGTGGCACCAGTTTCGCGAAACTCGCGAACGTCGGCCAGGCCGACACCATCGGCTTCGGCAAGGCGGCGACCGGTGCCTCGTACCAGACGCTCTACACGAGCGCGAGGATCGGCGGTGTCCGCGGCATCTTCCGTTCGACCGACAAGGGCGTGAGCTGGACGCGGATCAACGACGATGCGCACCAGTGGGGTTGGACGGGTGCGGCGATCACCGGTGACCCGCGGGTGTACGGCCGGGTGTACGTGTCGACGAACGGGCGCGGGGTCGTCTACGGCGACTCCTCCGACGCCGGTGACGGAGGCGGCGGGGGTGGTGGTACGGATCCGACGCCTCCCACGGGCGCCTGCTCGGTCACGTACAAGATCACAAACCAGTGGACGGGCGGCTTCCAGGCGGACGTCCAGGTGACCAACACCGGCTCAACCACCTGGAACGGCTGGTCACTTGGCTGGTCCTTCGCGGACGGTCAGCAGATCGGCCAACTGTGGAACGCCGAGTGGATCCAGTCGGGCGCGACCGTGACGGCGAAGAATGTGAGCTGGAACGGGACGGTGGCAGCGGGTTCGTCGGTGGGGTTCGGGTTCACGGGGAGTTGGTCGGGCGCGAACGCGAAACCGACTTCGTTCAAGCTGGGTGATCAGTCCTGCACGGTGGCCTGACGACGCAGGAGGGCGCATGCCTCGCGGGGCGCGCGCCCTCTTCGCACGAGGCGCGTGCCCGTCAACTCGGCTCAGGCAGGAAGTCCCCTCGTGGCCGGCTGCGCCACGTACTGCAGCTGCTCGTCCGCGATCATGCCGTTGAGGTGACCGCGAGTCCACGCATCGTCCGGTCCTTTGAATCACGCACCAGGATCAAGCCTGCCGACACCCCCACCTCCTCGCAGTTGGTGCCACTGACGCTGCCACTGCGCCACTGAACAGACCTCATCGCTCCCCCTCCCCCGCGCCGACATGATGGCGCACCACCCGGCAGGGAGGGTGCCTTCCATCCGTATCTCGCCAGGGCGGCCGCTCGCCAGGCGCAAGAGGCCGCCCTGGTAGGTCACGTCCGCTGGAGTGGTGTATTGACGGCCACTCGGTGATCTCGTTTTGAGGCTAGGCGGTGAGTTCGGTCGGGAGGACGGTGTCGTCGGTTTCTGACTCGATCGGGTGGAGGCGGGCCTTGGCGAGCAGGTCGAGGCCCATGTAGCGGCGGGCCTCGGTCCATTCGTCGTTCTGCTCGGCCAGGACCGCGCCGACCAGGCGGAT
>Ga0307509_10011904_pt1 | contig 10457 bp, 6 predicted proteins | sample 10_EM_MG_FD_202245 | JGI IMG/M metagenome (GOLD analysis project Ga0307509, IMG submission 202245) | Populus trichocarpa ectomycorrhiza microbial communities from riparian zone in the Pacific Northwest, United States - 10_EM | ecosystem: Host-associated > Plants > Roots > Unclassified | place...
GAGCTCTAACCGTGTACCTCCAGATCATGTCATTAGCTTCATCTCTCTCCATGAAGAAGACAACCCTGTCTTCGGGAGCAAGGCCTTTCTGCTCTACAAAACGATGCCAAGAAGAGCGTAGAAGAACGGGTTTTGGGTAAGCTCCAGTCAGACGGGTTGACAAGCAAAACCTCCATGCATTATCAGTAGCATCGACTGCTTCAAAATTCATCATATGGCCTCCTTCAGGAATAGGAAAAGCCTCAAGGACATGGGTTGGAATTGAAAGAGTATGGCTTAAGTGGGATGGTTTTAGTTTCTTCGTGAAGAGATGTACTGGTTCCATTCTTTTTCAGGATATACAAGAGTTTCTGTGAAGAGAGAAGGGCTAGTGTTGGAGCAGAGATTAGCACTATTACCTCAAAATCTAAATGGAACCTTTAGGTGGTGTTGGAGCAGAGATTAGATATATAGAGATGGTGAAGAGATTTGCCCACAAGAAACCTATATACAAAATGAACGATGGGATATTTATCCAATATTCCAGTCGTTGATATTTGTTTCTTTACTGGTAATCAACGACTGTAGGTGAAGATGGGATTTACAGAGATAGTGAAGATGGGATTTGAGAAAAAAAAAAATGAGTTTAGCCAATCATTAGAGTGTAATTATTCCTAATAAATTTGGGATTTTTATTATTTTTATCTCAGTCAGTAATAATAAACATATGATATGCGATTATTTAAACACAAAATAACTGCATAGATGTCATGTATAGATGGTATGATGTCATAGATGTCTTTTTCTTGTTAACTATTGTATTCTTTCCTTTAAAAAAATGAAGGGATGGAGTACATAATATGAACATCATCCTTTGATTTTGGTGCGTAAAACCTTAAGTTTTTTTTTTATATATAGCTATCATGAGGTCATGATTGTGTCTGCTTTTCTACATGAAGAATGAGTTTCTTGTTATCAAATTTTAAATAGATCATTTACATTCAAAATAAATAAATTAATAATCCACATGGCAAATATGTAAAATAAGGGATGGAAGAGAAGCTAAAATAAGGAAAATCAAATTTATTTTGTTTGGTTTAATAACAGTGAGGGAAAATGAAGTTTTTTTTTGTTTAGATATATTGACGGAAAATGAATTAATACAATTTTTTAGAGGATTTTATGAGCGAAATTCTGTCCATTTTTTTGTATTACTTTAATTCTCTCTTTTATAAAACAAGGAAAATCAAAATTTTCTGTATAAAAAAAGAAAGTTAAGGATTTATTTTCTATTTCTAGTTTTAGCTTTCAAACAAAGAAAAGTGGTTTAATTTATATATATAATATTACTCTTCTTTCCATTCATTTCTCACAAAACTTACATGCTATAATCTAAGAAGTTAAATCTCTAATGGTACAAGAACACTATATGTTTTTGTTCTGGAAATCTTACTCTTTACTAAGTCTAGAGAATAATCATTACACTACAAGGAGTGATTATGAACAAGTAATATCATGTGTGACAAAGCTTTTTCAATTGATATATTCATCATCATCATACTATATATATAAGTAAATATAAAAAGTGTGGGTTTTTTTTTTTTTTTACTGAGAAGCATTTTTCACACACTCACAAAATATTATGGACCTATTGTTTATTTTTAATAATTTATTTTGGTTCTCAAAGTCTTAGTTTAGGCAATTAGATCTTGATTAAATGCCAATTGCTTTTGATTTTTTAGGTAAGGGTGAAATTAGAATAAAGGGAACCAAAATTTTTCGTTTCGATAAATATTTGAGAATTATTGATGATCTATTATTAATTTTTATTTTTAAATTTGGAATTAATTATATGATGTGTTTAAATGTGTTTAAGTACTTTGGAAACCCATATAGTGCTTCTTTGTAAGAAATTGGTTGAAGATTGTGGTTTACGAACTTTTTGAATAAATGTGAACAATCTTTATAAAATGTGTCTTTAAGAATAATGTTTATGATATATGTGTGCATGTATATGAATTGTGAATTGATGTGTGCATGCAGTGTGTGCAAATGATGTATTTGATGTGTGAACATGAGACATGCAAATGATGTATTTGTTGTGATTTACCATCATATATTTTTGAAACTTTATACCAATTATTGGAATTATTGTACTTGAGGAATAATGTGATAGATTATGTATTAGTATAAAAATACATAAATAATATAATAATGCTAGAATTACGCTCGATCTCCTCAGCATGCAAAAAATATATTTATCTTGTAATCCGGAACATGTTTGTTCATTTTATATTTATATTTCAACTTTCTATTTTACAAACAATAATTAGTGCATTAATTAGACGGACAATTACTATCCAATCACAATTAGTTTTACAATTTACACGGATGAATCTTGAAACACCAGCCCCGTTATTGGCCGTCTTAGAGTATCTTTGGTATTGCGGTAGCTGTTGTGATTGTGATTTGAAAAAAATTGTTTTATAAAAAGTACTTTTAGTTGAGGTTGGTTTGAAAACATAGGTGTTTGGTTAAAACTGTGGTTAAAATTGAGGTTGAACAAAAAGTAGTTTAATGTGTTTGGTTAATAATGCTTTTGAAATTGAGGTTATAAAATAATTATATATATATATATATATATATATATATATATGGTTTTTAATTTAAATATTGAGATTTAACTACTGCTATTACATCATCAAATAAATAATATTTTATATAAAATTTTTATTATTGTTCCATTAAATTATCTACAATTTCTTTATGTATAAAATACTTTCGACAAGTACTACAATAATTAATTAATGTTAAACATTAATTTTTTAAATAAAACACAATTAAAAAAAATATTTTATTTTATTTTACTGGGTCGGATAGGTTGGTAGTTATGTTTTAAAATATATTAATATAATATTTTTTTATTTTATAAATTTATTTTTGATATTAATATATAACAATTTAATTTAATTTTTATTTTTAAAAATAGCAAAATAATTATAATTTAACCATAATCCAAACATGGCCATAATCATCATTTATAAGAAGAAAGCTAGTGATGGCTTGGCATTGGCATAAATTATTTTATCCGGTCTAGCATCCCATGCATTTTCTGTTAGTTTTAATTTCTTACCATGTAGAGCCCGCAGAGAATGAAAACTTAATTATTTATAGAAACAAGCGGGACGCATGTGAAAGTAGCCTTTCGCGGCTTCTTCCAATCCTGCGTTGCAAACGTAGAAAATAATGGGGCCCATGAATAGTAATTAATGGTTTTTTCTTTACCAAACGTTTGGCTCCTGCGTTCTGCTTTAAATGCAACCTCCACCGCGTAAAAAAACAGCCTCTTAAGCTTCAAACGCAACTGCTGAAACCTTCTAACTCCCTCTTGACTTCCATCTGGAAGTGCTTCACCGTTAATGCTATGATCATCCTCTTAAATATTTTATTTTGTTATTTTTTTTATAGTTATCTCCCAACATGGCAGGTCTTCAATGATTTTTTTTTAAATTTATCCTTTAATATTTAGTTATTAAACCCTTAACTCATTGTTTTTATCCCTTTTTTTATCGAGTTATCTCGATCTCATATTTCGAGTAATAGATTAGTCAAGTTAACCATGATTGCCTCATGTTTTTTCCCCTTTATTTTTTTTATGAAATTGATTTTTTTTAACAATTTCATACATTGTTGTTAAATTATTGGTCCTTGACCTATGTGATTTTTTCACTTTTTTTATTATTTTGGGTTATCCCGAGTACAGGTTAATCAAGTTAACCCGGGTTAACTTGCATTTTCTTACACTTTGTCTTTTTATTTAACTTCGGTCTTTTTTGCTAGGTTCTTTTTTTGGAAATCTAATTTTCTTCATCCTAATCTCATGCCGCGAGTGGCGGGTCAGTCAAGGTAACCCGAGTTGACTCGGTGTTCCTCAATTTTTTTATGACTTTGTTTTTATTTTTTTATTTTTATCATTTTGTATTAAATTATTTGCACTGAGCTTTGTTATTTTTTTGCTTCTCTTTCTATTTTGTTATTTCAAGAGTGGGTTGATCAAGTTAACTAGGGTCATCTTGCATTTTTGTTCATAATGTTTTTTTTATTTAACTTAGATCTTTTTTGCTTGACCATGTGTGTGATGGGTTAGTCAAGTTAACCTACATTGACTAGGATTTTTTTCTCTTGAATTTTTTTATGACCTTTTTTTTTTAATTTTATCATTTTACATTAAATTATTTGCCCTTGAGCTTTTTTATTTTTTCACTTTTCTTAGTGTTTGGTTATTCCGATAGCAGGTTAGGAAGTTAACTATGATTGACTCAAGTTTTTTTTTTTGATATTTTATCATCAAACTTTGGTTTTTTTTTACTAGGTTGTCATAACCTAATTTTTTAATAAAAAAAATGAATGGATAAAAATATATTTGAGAAGGGGGTTAAAACAACACAAATTCGAAGTTCAGGGATGAAATTATCAGATTTGAGAGTAAATTGGTCAAAAATTGAAGAATTAATAAGTTTGGAAATTTAATTAAAATTTGAATTAGTTAAATTAAATGAAATCAGAAGAATTAATAAGTTTGTGGACTTAATTAAACTTTGATTTAATTAAATAAATTCAGGGATTTAATTGAAATTAACCCAAGGGCACAATTAGAAATCAATTATTACTGATTAGGATCCTAATTGTTAAGTTTAAACTGTTTAGGGACCAAAGTGAAAAACAGATGCCCAAGGACCCTGAAATATAAAATTTTAAGGGCGCCGCGATGTCCGGTGCGACATTGGTCATCCTTTTGAAATTCTTTTTTTCATCCCGAAATCATATCATGGGTTGTTGGTTTGTCAAGTTACCCGAGCTGACTCGGGTTTTATTTTTCGGCATTGTATTTTTTGAAGATTTTTTTTTTTGTTTTCATATTTGACATTAGATTATTAGGCCTTGAACTTTCTATTTTTTTTATTTTTACTGATTCTTTCAATCTCATATCTCAGGCTGTGTTTTAGTTAATTTAATCTGGTTGTCTCAAATTATCATCGCTTGAATATTCTTTTTTAGTGTTTGTAAAAGTTTGGTCCGACCCTCGGTGTGGCACGGGCCACATTCTTTCCAATGAACAACACTTAAATAGTAGCGTTCAAGGAGAGGAATAATGATTTCCCTCCATTAGTTTTTGTTGATAGACTAGATCGTTGACCTGCTCTACGCCTCGGGTTAGATAAATGTTTTTTAGCAAACAAAAGAAACATCCAGACATTACTAATATTTTTCAAGTAAATATTTTTTAAAACCGCGTGGAGGTTGAGCCGATGTGACCTGATTGACCTGATGGATATAAGTAACCCTAGACAACCTATAAAAATGTTGTTTGATTAACAAAAATTCAAGACATCTTTTTTTAAAAAATAATATTAGAATGACAACATATTGAATCGATTCGGGCTAACACATGTTAATCTGTCAAATCCACGACCTAGATTATAAGACCATAATAACCCTATAAAAAGTAAATCAAAATAAATTACAAAGCTCAATTCTCAATCAACTCATTGTTGAAGAATGTAAATGAAAACAATTAATTAAAAAATAACAAAAAATTATCTAGGTTAACCTGCCAAACCTGTGATTCGGGTCATCATATCAAGATAACTTCATGAAAAGTAGACAAAAAAATTACTTGATTTAACCCGGATTAATATGTCGAACCTGCGACGAAGGTCATGATATTGTGATAACCCTATTAAAAGAAAATCAAAATAAATTATGAAGTTTAATTTTTAATAAACTCATTGTTAAAGGTTGAAAATGAAAAAAAAATCAATTTAAAAATAGAACACAATGAAACAACTTGAATCTACCTGGGTTAACCCGCAAAACACGTGACCCGAGCATAAGACTAGATAACCTCATAGAAAGCAAAACAAAATAAATCATGAAGCCTAATTCACAATCAAACCAATGCCGAATCATGAAATATAAAAAATGCCAATGAAAAAGTTAAAAAAAACTCAAGTCAACAGGGTTAACTCGCCAAACCCGCGACTCGAGTCATGAGGCCGAGAGAACCTCATAAAAAACAAACCAAAATAAATCATTAAGTCTAATTCCCAGTCAACTTGATGTTGAATGATTAAATTGAAAAAAAATGGTCAATTAAAAAGAGAGAAAACAAACTCGAGGTAACCCGCCAAACCTGCAACACGGGTTATAAGTCCGAGCTAACCACGTATAAAGCAAATCACAATAAATTATGAATCCTAATCTCCAATAAAATAGGTATTGAAGTATGAAATTAAAAAAAATAAAAAAATTCAGGATAATCTCATAGAAAGTAAATAAAAAAAAGACCTGAGTCAACCTGAATTAATCTGTCAAACTCGCGACCAAGGTCATGAGACTGTGATAACCCTGTTAAAAGCAAATAAAAAAAATATTATGAAGCCTAATTTTCAATAAGCTCATTGTTAAAGGTTGAAAATAAAGAAAATTAAATTGAAAAATAGGATACAACAAAACAATAAGAGTTTATCCGGGTTAACCCACGAAACACGTGACCCGAGCACAAGACCGAGATAACCTCATAGAAAGCAAAACAAAATAATTCATGAGGCCTAATTCATAATCAACTAAATGTAAAGGATGAAATAGAAAAAATTCCAATAAAAAAAGTCAATAAAAACTTGAATTAACAAAGTTAGCCCGTCAAACCCGCGACTCAAGTAATAAGACCGAGATAATCTTATATCAAGAAAAATAGAATAAATCATGAAACCTGATTCCCAATCAACCTAATATTGAATGATGAAATTGAAAAAAAAAATTCAATTAAAAAAGATAAATAAAACTGGAGTCCACCCGCCAAACCCGTGACACGGGTTACAAGATCGAACTAACCACGTATAAAGCAAACCACAATAAATCATAAAACCTAATTTCCGATAAACAAAATATTGAAGTATAAAATTAGAAAAAAAAATATATATTTAGAAAAAAAAAGACAAAAAAATGCTATTGAAATGAATAGTATTTTACAAGATAGTGCACAATAAAAGCACCACCTCTTTTAGTTTATACTAGATAACAAAAAAAATTATATATAGACTTTTTCAATACTTTTTTGTATTTAAAAAAATTCCAAGTGAAAAAAAAAAAAAAATTATACATACATACAATCGAAATAATGAGAACTGTATGTCTTAATAAGTGAAAAAAAACCATAAACGATGACTAAAAATAACTACTGAAAAACTCGAGAGACAAGTGTAGATTAAAATATTTAATTTTGCAAGACGTGACATTTACGCGGCTGTGTTTACTAAATTTTTTAATTAAAATAATTGTTTTATTCAATTAAACGATAATAAAAATAGACACACACATTAAATTAATTGAATAAAATAAAAGGTAAAAAATAATATGCAAGGTTGCACATATTAGAAATATTATTTGAAAATAAATATCTTTCTATTTTCAAAATTAAAGTTCATGTATATAAAAGATTAAAAAATATAGATTCATAAGAAATACCTCTTAAAATATTAAATGCATAATTAAAATATAATTGTCATTTCAAATAAGCTTTCTGAAAAGCATAAAAGAGAGAAAGAATAAAAATAAAAATAAAAATAAGATTAATTTAAAAAAATAGAAACAAAAAAAAAGAAAATATTTTTTCCTAAACAAAAAAAAATTGAACAATGTCGTCCATAGTAAAACTTGAGGGGTGAACCCGGACCATGAGCTCAACCAGGTTTAATATTTTTTCCCCTTAAATTTATAGTAAACATAAAAAAAGTAAACAATGTCGTCCACGATAAAACATAAAGGGGTGAATAATGCAACTGTACGATGTTCACCTCACACATTTTCCCTTTAAATTTATAGCAAAACCTTAAAAAAACAAAACTAGTGTCGTCCATAATAAAACGTGAGGGGGTGAGCAGTGCATTTGCATATCGTTCACCCCATATGCTTTAGTTTATTTAGGGTAAAGCCAAACCATGAATTCAACTAGGTTTAATATTTCCCCCCTTAAATTTATAGCAAACCTAAAAAAAAAGTGAACAATGTCGTCTACGGTAAAACATGAGAAATGGTTTAGCTAAATATATAGCGGCAACAACAGCAGAGCTGGCGACATGAGAGATGACAGCAGTTGAGTTCTCAACAACAACATTGTTTAGGGCAACAACGTTGTCGGCAGTAGTGTTCTCGTCCATGTTACTAAAATATCCTTAAGATTGGTGTAAAAACTAGATACATCGAACATAAACAAACTATAACTTGAGGCGTGTACATACACTGTCCTTAAGGATATTTCCTCAACACAAGGCTATCCTCCAAGATCCAACAAGTTCCTCGTCTAAAGATAAGGGTTGCGAAAACAACGACCAAGATAGAAAGGAAATACCAACAAGCCTTGCAAACACAGAAAAATAATACCACGGTTTTTTTAGCACCTTGTAAGAGCGCATGGTATTTATAGAGTGCTAACATGTTTGCCTTGGGTTAGGTTGATTGTCAAACCCAAGTATTTTGGATCTGGCATGTTCGCCAGATCCATATTACGTTGGGCCTGACATGATAGCCAAACGCAAGTATTTTGAATCTGGCATGTTTGCCAGACTCATATTTCTTTGGGTTTAGCATGATTGTCAAACTTAAGGGTCATGTGCCTATCGAGGTCGCTATACCTATATCAGAGTTCACTATATAAACACTAGCTAAAAACCTTTTGAAATAGTATCCATTATTTCCAATAGAAACAAAGTAAAGAAGGAATGAGTAACCGGGGACACCAGAGCTTTGTTTTTTACACATCTGGTACCGTTAGAAAGATCTTGACGATATGATTCAGTCACACCTTGGAAGTCCACCAAACGAGGTTGTAATTAGTTAGGTGTTTTGTTTGGGGTTAATTTAGGGTTAATTACGACCTTGTTTGGTGTTATTCCAGGTGTAATTAGAATCATCTCGCTTTGAGATCTTTCTAAATATAAAGGAGGTGTCGAAAACAGAGCCTCAATATGTCCTCTTGTGATCCGTTCTTTATTTCCTTTTTCTTATTTTCAATTTCTTTCTTGATTATTAAATCTTGAATCTCATTTTTTAGCTATTGAATTTTCATAAAATTTTGAGTTGATTTATATTTAAAACAAGAACAAACCTTAATGATTCATATATAAATAATTTCTTTTCATGTTTTGAAAATATTCTCAACCTTCAGCAACTAATTAAGCCATGTAACAAATGATTCCATTCCTGTAAAAAAAGCTGAATAGTGTTCAGCATACCCAATCCATTGCATAAAAAGATTCTAGAACCTCTAAGTAACATAGCAATGAATAAAAAGGTGATCAATGGTCTCAATTTCCGTATAACTAATAATTTTTCTGTAGGCAAGAAATCCCTTAATACTCAAACTACCACATAATCATCTTAATTTTAGGAGCAAATATACTTTGCCAAATATCATCAATGAGAGCACAACCTGATTTAACTGTGAAAATCTCATTCATGGTGATTTACGTTTCTAGTTTTACATATTCGTGAAAACTCTTCCCTAATCTCAAACCCCCCTTCTGCGAGCAAGCTGAACGAGCGGCTATCATAGTGAGCTCTTCTGGCTCTACATTGCCCTCCACTGACATCGAGTCAAAAAGCTTCCAGGTCTCATCCCAACAGTTACGCTTAGAATACCCATCAGTCATAGACAGAAAATCCATCTCTAGCAGGAATTCCATCAAACAAGTGTCAAGCCAAACCCAAACAACCACGCAGATCATAAAAACGAGCCAACCCATCTTGAAACAACATAGCATAAACAAAACCCATCTTTCGAATACCACAATGAACTGATTTCCCTCCTAAAACTCTCAAAAACTGCTCGCACGCTTTGAGCGCAAGAACAAAGCTCCTACAGTCCATTTCAGCGCCATTCTGAAGCATTTGGCAGAAAAACAAGAAGCCACTATAGCCCATTTTGGCTTCAGAGTAGCCTCTAATCATGGTATTCCAAATATAAGTGCTGGGGTTTGGTATCTGCGAAAACAGAAGACGAGCATGATTTATACCTGCAGTGTGAGAGAGGGCAAAAGGCCAAGGCAAGACAAAGCTTGGGGGTAGATTAGCCAGACTATAAAGGAGAAGGACTTATTTGTACTTGTTCCAAGATTGTGAGTCAAAATAATACCGCTTCTTTTCCTTCAAACGCAATCTCGTCCACCGTTCCAGGGAATCTTTTTACCTAATATCGTAATATATATGAATGGCATCTTGGCTTAAGCTCCTTCAATTATTGCTTTCGAATATTCTCATGGTATTGCTCTTTGTTTTTGAGGATCCAAATAATAAGCAAATCATGGAGACTTGGCTGTTGACCTCAACACTCTCGTCTGCATTGACCGCAGCATTGACCTCTTCAATATCTTGGATGTGAACCAGAATTGGAATATTGGGTGTTCTTGTTTTTGATACAT
>Ga0307509_10011905_pt1 | contig 10456 bp, 6 predicted proteins | sample 10_EM_MG_FD_202245 | JGI IMG/M metagenome (GOLD analysis project Ga0307509, IMG submission 202245) | Populus trichocarpa ectomycorrhiza microbial communities from riparian zone in the Pacific Northwest, United States - 10_EM | ecosystem: Host-associated > Plants > Roots > Unclassified | place...
TTGATCAGCTTGATGAAGCCGTCGCCCAGCGGCTTCATCGCTTCGCCGGTGGCCGGCGCGAAGTGGCCGAGGATCACCCCGATCACGATGGCCGTGATGACCTGGAAGTAGAGCGACTTGTAGAGCGGCTTCTTGATCGGATCGTGGTCCACGGTGGTCTCCTGCAAAACTGGTTGCCTGATGTCAGATGCCGGCCGCATCGGCCTGCTGGTCGGCGTGATAGCTCGATCGCACCAGCGGCCCGCAGGCGACATGTGCGAATCCCATTGCGCGTGCCCGTCGGGCGATCGCCTCGAACTGCTCCGGTGTCACGTAGCGCTGCACCGCGAGATTCCCGGGCCGCGGTTGCAGGTACTGCCCGATGGTCAGCATGTCGATGTCGTGAACGCGCATGTCGTCCAGGACCTTGAGGACTTCGTCGTCGCTCTCGCCCAGCCCGAGCATCAGTCCCGACTTGGTCGGCACATCGGGGCGACGCTGTTTGAAGGACTGGAGAAGCTGCAGCGAATGCCCATAGTCGGCACCCGGACGCGCCTGCCGGTACAAACGCGGTACGGTCTCCAGGTTGTGGTTCATCACGTCGGGCGGGTCGGCCGCGAGGATGTCGAGCGCGATGGTCGAGCGACCTCGAAAGTCCGGCGTCAGTACCTCGATGCGAGTCAACGGCGATTGGTGGCGCACCGCGCGTATGCACTCGACGAAGTGGCCGGCACCGCCATCACGCAGATCGTCGCGATCGACGCTGGTGATGACGACGTACTTCAAGCCGAGCCGAGCGACGGTGTCTGCAAGGCGTTGCGGCTCGAGCGGGTCCGGCGGCTGGGGCCGCCCGTGGGCGACATCGCAGAAGGGGCAGCGGCGCGTGCACAGATCGCCCAGCACCATGAAGGTCGCCGTGCCTTTGCCGAAGCACTCGCCGATATTGGGACAGGACGCCTCTTCGCATACCGTGTGCAGCTGCGCGTCACGCAGCACGCGCTTGACGCCGTGAAAGTTCTCGCCGAACGCGAGCTGTATGCGGACCCAGGGCGGCTTGGCCAGGGCCGGGCCTGGTTCGACCTTGATCGGGATGCGCGCGGTCTTGGCACTGCCGCGCTGCGCCGCGATGACAACGGATTCGTTCATGACCGGGTCAATCGACGACATGCGCCGCGGCGCGATGCAATGCCGCATCGACCACCGCCAGCGCGGTCATGTTGACGATGCGCCGCACCGTGGCCGACGGCGTGAGGATGTGCACCGGGCGGGCCGCGCCCAGCAGGATGCCGCCCACCGTGATGCCGTTGCCCGCGGCGATCCGCAGCAGGTTGTATGAGATGTTGGCCGCATCGACGTTCGGCATCACGAGCACGTTGGCTTCGCTCGTGAGGTTCGAGTCGGGGAACTCGCGGTCCAGGATCGTTTTGGACAGGGCGGCGTCGCCGCGCATCTCGCCATCGACCGCGAGCTTCGGGTCGCGCACCTTGATCAGCGCCAGCGCGTCGCGCATCTTCACGGCCGAGGCCGCGTCCGATCCGCCGAAGCTCGAATGCGAGAGCAGCGCCACGCTCGGCGTCACGCCGAAGCGGCGCACTTCCTCGGCGGCCAGCAGCGCGATCTCCGCGACCTGTTCGGCGCTCGGGTCGCGATTGACGTGCGTGTCGCAGATGAACAGCTGGCGGCCGGGGAGCATCAACATCTGCATCGCCGCCAGCGTCTGTGTTCCCTCGCGCAGGCCGATCACGTCGCGCACATGGCGCAGGTGGTCGCCGTAGCTGCCGAAGGTGCCGCACAACATCGCGTCCGCGCGCCCCTGCCGCACCAGCATCGCCGCGAGCAGCGTGCAGCGGCTGCGCATCTCGACCCGCGCGACGGCCCGCGAGACGCCATGCCGGCGCTTGAGCTGGAAGTAGTCGTCCGCAGCGTCGCCATAGACCGCCGGGTCGAGCAGGTCGATGAACTCGCAGTCCTTGCCGTGCGCCAGGCGCAGGCCGTACTCCGCGATGCGCTGCGCGATGACCTCGGGCCGACCGAGCAGCAGAGGCCGCGCCAGGCCTTCGTCCACCACCACCTGGGCCGCGCGCAGCACCCGCTCGTCTTCGCCCTCGGCATAGACCACGCGCTTGGGCGCGCGCTTGGCGGCTTCGAACAACGGCTGCATGCTGCCGCTCGACTGATAGACGAACTGCGACAGGCGCTGGCGATACGCCGGCATGTCCGTGATCGGACGGGCCGCCACGCCGCTGTCCATGGCGGCCTGCGCCACCGCCGGCGCCACCACTTCGATCAGGCGCGGATCGAAGGGCTTGGGGATCAGGTAGTCGCGCCCGAAACGCAGGCCGACCGCACCATAGGCCTGCGCCACCATCTCGGGAATCTCGGCATGCGCCAGCTCGGCGATGGCGCGCACCGCGGCGAGCTTCATCGCTTCGTTGATGGTGGTCGCGCCGGTGTCCAGCGCACCGCGAAAGATGAACGGGAAGCACAGGACGTTGTTGACCTGGTTCGGGTAGTCGGAGCGACCCGTGCCGATGACCGCGTCGGGCCGCACCGCCAGCGCCTCTTCGGGCGAGATTTCGGGCGTCGGGTTGGCCATCGCCAGGATGATCGGATCGCGTGCCATGGCCTTGACCATGTCCGGCTTCAGCACGCCGCCTGCCGACAACCCCAGGAAGACGTCTGCCCCCGGGATGATGTCGCCCAGGGTTCGCGCGCTGGTGTCGCGCGCATAGCGTGACTTGTTGGGGTCCATGCCTTCGGTGCGGCCGAGGTAGACGACACCCTTCGCGTCAGTGACGTAGATGTTCTCGCGCTTCAGGCCTAGGCTCACCGCGAGGTCGAGACAGGCGAGCGCCGCCGCGCCGGCGCCCGAGGCCACCAGCTTGACCTCGTTGAGATTCTTTCCGACGTGCTTGAGTGCGTTCAGGATTGCGGCAGCGGCCACGATCGCGGTGCCGTGCTGGTCGTCATGGAAGACCGGGATCTTCATGCGCTCGCGCAGCCGGGTCTCGATGTAGAAGCACTCCGGGGCCTTGATGTCCTCGAGGTTGATGCCGCCGAACGTGGGCTCCATGCGGGCGATCGTCTCGATCAGGGCGTCGGGGTCGTTCTCGGCCAGCTCGATGTCGAACACGTCGATGCCCGCGAACTTCTTGAACAAACAACCCTTGCCTTCCATCACCGGCTTGGCGGCCAGCGGGCCGATGTCGCCCAGGCCCAGCACCGCCGTGCCGTTGGTGATGACCGCCACCAGATTGCTGCGCGCCGTCAGGTTGCCGGCCTCGCTCGGGTCCTCGAAGATCGCCATGCAGGCGTCTGCGACACCGGGCGAGTACGCCAGCGACAGATCGCGCGCGGTGGCCATCGGCTTCGTCGGAGTGACCGAGATCTTTCCCGGGGTCGGGTAGCGGTGGTAGTCGAGTGCGGCTTCGCGCAGGTTGTCGGTCATGCTCGGTCTCCTGGAGTGGTGTCTTGATCGGTCTTCAGTGCACTGAGTCGGCGAGCACCGTCTGCGAACCCTCGTGCAGCGCGAGCCGGACGCAGGCGAGGAACGCGTCGGGCCGGTCGGCGTGGACCCAGTGGCCAGCACCCTCGATGACCTCGACCCTGTTCCGCGGGAACATCGGGAGGAACTCGACGCCATTGGATTCGGTCACGTAGTCGGAGTGCTCTCCGGCGATCACTGCGACCGGACCTGCAAAACGCGCCCCGAGCAGTTCGCTCGGGAAGCCGCACAGCTGCGCCATCGAGGCACTGATGCCCAGCAGGTTCAGGCGCCAGTCGAAGTGATCGTTGTGCATCACCAGGTTCTGCATCAGGAACGGCACCACGGCCGGGTCCGGAACGGCCTGGCGCAGACGGGCCTGCACCTCTGCGCGAGTGGCCGCGGCCACCACGTTGGTGCCGCGCATCGCTTCGGCGAACGGCGTCAGCGTGTCGGTGTAGGTCACGGGCGCGATGTCGACGACGATCAGCCGGCTCACGCGTTGCGGGTGGCGCAACGCCAGCGCCATCGCGGTCTTGCCGCCCATGCTGTGGCCCATCACGACCGGTGATTTCAGTCGAAGGCGATCGCACACCTGGAGCACGTCGTCGGCCATCTCGGCGTAGCCCATGGCATCGGCCCAGGGCGATGCGCCGTGGTTGCGCAGGTCCACGCTGTGTACCGTGTGCGTCGAGGCCAGCTGCCGTGCAACGCCGCGCCAGTTGCTGCTCGATCCGAAGAGCCCGTGCAGGATCAACAGCGGAGGGCCGCTCCCGACGCTTTCGACTGCGAGGTTCAATGCCATGTCGAGCGCCCCGCTACTTCTTCTTCTGCGGGGGCAGGTCGGTGCAGTGACCTTCGAAGACCTCTGCCGCCATGCCGATCGATTCGCCCAGCGTCGGGTGCGGGTGAATCGTCTTGCCGATGTCGGCAGGCTCGCAGCCCATCTCGATCGCAAGACACACTTCGCTGATGAGGTCGCCCGCGTGCGTGCCGACGATGCCGCCGCCGATCACGCGGTGCGTCGCCTCGTCGAAGATCAGCTTCGTGAAGCCTTCGTCGCGACCGTTGGCGATCGCCCTGCCCGAGGCGGCCCACGGGAACACCGCCTTGCCGATCTTGATGCCCTCGGCCTTGCACTGCTCCTCGGTCTTGCCGGCCCAGGCCACTTCCGGGTCGGTGTAGGCCACCGACGGGATCTGTCGCGCATCGAAGAACGCCGCCTCGCCGTGCGCGGCCTCGGCCGCAACGTGTGCTTCGTGCACCGCCTTGTGCGCCAACATCGGCTGGCCGACGATGTCGCCGATGGCGTGGATGTGCGGCACGTTGGTGCGCATCTGACGGTCGACGTCGATGAAGCCGCGGTCGGTCACCGCGACGCCGGCCTTGTCCGCGCCGATGTTCTTGCCGTTCGGCGTGCGGCCCACGGCCACCAGCACCAGGTCGTAGAGCTGCGGCCCCATGGCCTTGACGCCCTCGAAGCTGACCTCGATGCCGGCCGGCGTGGCCTTCGCGCCGACGGTCTTCGTCTTCAGCATCACGTGGTCGAAACGGTGCGTGTTCATCTTGTCCCACACCTTGACCAGGTCGCGGTCGGCGCCCTGCATCAGGCCGTCGAGCATCTCGACCACATCGATGCGCGTGCCCAGCGTCGAGTAGACCGTCGCCATCTCGAGACCGATGATGCCGCCGCCGATCACCAGCATGCGCTTCGGGATGCCCTTGAGCAGCAACGCGCCGGTCGAGTCGACGACGCGATCGTCCTCGGGCATGAACGGCAGCTTCACCGCCTGGCTGCCTGCGGCGATGACGGCCTTCGCGAACTTCACGACCGTCTTCTTTCCGTCGGCCGCGACCACCTCGACGTGGTACGGATCGAGGAAGGCGCCGACCCCGGTGACCACCTCGACCTTGCGCGCCTTTGCCATCCCGGCCAGGCCACCGGTCAGCTTCTTGATCACGCCGTCCTTGAACGCGCGCAGCTTGTCGATGTCGATCTCGGGCGGCCCGTACTTGATGCCGTGATCGGGCAGGTGCCTGACTTCGTCCATCACCGACGCGGTGTGCAGCAGCGCCTTCGACGGAATGCAGCCGACGTTCAGGCAGACACCGCCGAGGGTGGCGTAGCGCTCGACCAGCACGGTTCTCATGCCGAGGTCGGCGCTGCGGAACGCGGCCGAGTAGCCGCCGGGGCCGGCGCCGAGCACGAGCATCTCGCACTCGAGGTCGGCCTTGCCGCTGTACTTGGCCGCGTGGGGAATGGCCGCAGCAGGCGCGGCCGCGACGGGCAACGACGCTGCTGCCGTGGCGGGTGCAGCAGGCGCCGCAGTCGGTGCGGTGCTTGCCGCACCCGACGCTTCGACGACCAGGATCACCGAGCCTTCGCTGACCTTGTCGTTGACCTTGACCTTGATCTCCTTCACGACACCGGCGTGCGACGAAGGGATCTCCATCGACGCCTTGTCGGACTCGACCATCATCAGCCCGGTGTCGACCGCGATCGTCTCGCCCGGCTTGACCATCAGCTCGATCACCGCGACATCCTTGAAGTCGCCGATGTCGGGCACTTTCACTTCCACAAGATTGGCCATGGCCCGGGTCCTCAGAACAGCACGCGCCGCATGTCGGCGAGCAGGTTGGCGAACGTGACGTTGAAGCGCGCCGCGGCGGCGCCATCGATCACGCGGTGGTCCCACGACAGCGACAGCGGCAGGGTCAGGCGCGAGGACCAGTTCTTGCCGTCGCTCGAGTGCTGTTTCCAGTAGCTCTTGCAGACACCCATGATCGCGACCTCGGGCGCGTTGATGATGGGCGTGAAGTAGATGCCGCCGATGCCGCCGAGCGAGCTGATCGTGAAGGTGCCGCCCGACATCTGATCGGGCTTGAGCTTGCCGTCGCGCGCGAGCTTGGCGAGCTCGCCCATCTCCTTGGTGATCTCGGGAATCGTCTTCTTGTCGCAGTCGCGGATCACCGGGACCATCAGGCCATTTGGCGTGTCGGCCGCGAAGCCGATGTGCCAGTAGTTCTTCAGCACCAGGCTGTCGCCCTCCAAGCTGGCGTTGAACTCGGGGAACTTCTTCAGCGTCGCCACGGCCGCCTTCATCATGAAGGGCAGCATGCTGATCTTGACGCCGGACTTCTCCAGTTCCTTGTTCATCTGCACGCGGAACTGCTCGAGGTCCGTGATGTCGGCCTCGTCGTGCGTGGTGACGTGCGGGATCACGACCCAGTTGCGGTGCAGGTTCGCAGCCGAGATCTTCTTGATGCGCGACAGCTCCTTGCGCTCGACGGGACCGAACTTGGCGAAGTCGACCTTCGGCCACGGCAGCAGGTCGATGCCGCCGACGCCGGCGCCGGTGCCGCCCGCCGCCGCCGAGGCGCTCTTCGCAGCGGGCGCCGCCGCTGCGCCACCGCCCTTCGCGAACGACTCGACATCGGTGCGCACGATGCGGCCGTGGTCGCCGCTGCCCTTCACCTTGCCGAGGTCTACGCCGAGTTCGCGCGCCAGCTTGCGCACCGCCGGTCCCGCATACGCAAGCGCGAACGCGGCCTCGTCGACCTGGCTTGCTGCACCCGCCGAAACCGCCGGTGCCGCCGCGGTGGTCGGCATTGCTGCAGGGGTCGATGTCTGCGTCGCGGCCGGTGCAGAGGTTGCACTGCCGGTGGACACCACCATGATCACGCTGCCCTCGCTGACCTTGTCGCCGAGCTTGACGCGAATCTCCTTGACCACGCCACCGAGCGGCGCGGGCACGTCCATCGTCGCCTTGTCGGACTCGAGCGAGACCAGCGGGTCTTCGGCCTTCACCGTGTCGCCGACCTTCACGAAGACCTCGATCACCGGCACGTCGCTGAAGTCGCCGATGTCGGGCACACGCACCTCGGCCAGCCCGGCCGGTGCACTGACCGGCGATGGCGGCGCGCTGACGCTGGGCTTGGCAGCCTCGGCAGGCGCAGCAACGGCGCCGGCGCCTTCGAACTGCATGATCACGCTGCCTTCGCTGACCTTGTCGCCGACCTTCACGGCGATGCTCTTGACGACGCCGCCGCTTGGCGCAGGCACGTCCATCGTCGCCTTGTCGGATTCGAGCGAGAGCAGCGGGTCCTCGGCCTTCACGGTGTCGCCCACCTTCACGAACACCTCGATCACCGGGATGTCGCTGAAGTCGCCGATGTCGGGAACCTTGATGTCGATCACTTGGCTCATGTTCTGGTTCCTCGTCAGACGGTCCACGGCGCGGCGCGCTCGGTGTCCAGGCCGTACTTGGCGATCGCCTCGGCGACGACCGCCGGCTTCACGAGGCCGTCGTCGGCAAGCGCCTTCAGCGCGGCGACGGCGACGTAGTAGCGGTCGACCTCGAAGAAGCGCCGCAGCTTCGCGCGGTAGTCGCTGCGGCCGAAGCCGTCGGTGCCGAGCACCACGTAGCGCCGGCCGGCGGCTTGCACGTACTCGCGCACCTGGTCGGCGTAGTTGCGCATGTAGTCGGTGGATGCGACCACTGGGCCTTCGTGCCCTTCCAGGCAGGACTCGACCCAGCTCTTGCGGCGTGTCTCGGTCGGGTGCAGCAGGTTCCAGCGCTCGGTCGCCATGCCGTCGCGGCGCAGCTCGTTGTAGCTGGTGGCGCTCCAGATGTCGGCGGTGACGCCGAAGTCAGACTTCAGCAGCTCGGCCCCCGCCATCACCTCGCGCAGGATCGTGCCGCTGCCCATCAGCTGCACGCGCAGGCCTTTCTTGGTGGCCTTGCCGCCGTCCTGCAGCTTGTACAGGCCCTTGAGGATCCCCTTCTCCGCGCCCTCACCCGCCTCCGCGATGCCGGGGTGCGGGTAGTTCTCGTTCATCAATGTGACGTAGTAGTAGACGTCCTCCTGCTCCTCGTACATACGACGCATCCCCTCGCGGATGATCGTGACCACCTCGTACGCAAAGGTCGGGTCGTACGACACGCAGTTCGGCACCGTGCCGGCGAGGATGTGGCTGTGGCCGTCCTCGTGCTGCAGGCCTTCGCCGTTCAGCGTCGTGCGCCCGGCGGTGCCGCCGAGCAGGAAGCCGCGCGCGCGGATGTCACCCGCCAGCCAGGCCAGGTCGCCGACGCGCTGCAGCCCAAACATCGAGTAGTAGATGTAGAACGGGATCATCGGCACGTTGTTCGTGCTGTACGAGGTCGCTGCGACGATCCAGCTCGACATCGCGCCGCCTTCATTGATGCCTTCCTGCAGCACCTGGCCGTCCTTGGACTCGCGGTAGTACATCAGCTGGTCGGCGTCCTGCGGCTTGTAGAGCTGACCGACCGACGAGTAGATGCCGAGCTGGCGGAACATGCCTTCCATGCCGAAGGTGCGCGACTCATCGGGCACGATCGGCACGATGTGCTTGCCGATGACCTTGTCGCGCACCAGCGTGCCGAGCATCTGCACGAAGGCCATCGTGGTCGAGATCTCGCGCTCGCCCGAGCTGTCGAGCAGGCGCTGGAACGTGCTCAGCGGCGGGATCGCGAGCGACGCCGACTTGCGCCGGCGCAGCGGCAGGTAGCCACCGAGTGCCTCGCGCCGCGCGCGCAGGTATTTCATCTCCGGGCTGTCTTCGGCCAGCTTGACGAACGGGATGGTCTCCAGTTCGGCGTCGCTCACAGGGATCTGGAAGCGATCGCGAAAACCCCGCAGCGCGTCCTGCGTCATCTTCTTGGCCTGGTGCGCGATCATCTGGCCTTCGCCCGATTCGCCCATGCCGTAGCCCTTGACGGTCTTGGGCAGGATCAGTGTCGGCGCGCCCTTGTGCTTGACGGCCGCTGCGTACGCTGCAAACACTTTCTCGGGATCGTGACCGCCGCGTGTGAGCCCCCAGATCTCGTCGTCGCTCATGTCGGCGACCAGCGCACGTGTCTCGTCGTACTTGCCGAAGAAGTGCTCGCGCACGTAGGCGCCGCTCTTGCTCTTGAAGTCCTGGTACTCGCCGTCGACGCACTCCTCCATGCGCTGCAGCAGCTTGCCGCTTTTGTCCTTCGCGAGCAGCGCGTCCCAGCCGCTGCCCCACAGCACCTTGATGACGTTCCAACCCGCGCCGCGGAACACCGACTCGAGTTCTTGAACGATCTTGCCGTTGCCGCGCACCGGCCCATCGAGGCGCTGCAGATTGCAGTTGATGACGAAGATCAGGTTGTCCAGGCCCTCGCGACCGGCGAGCGAGATCGCGCCGAGCGACTCGGGCTCGTCCATCTCGCCGTCGCCCATGAACGCCCAGACCTTGCGCTGCGTGGTCTCGGCCAGGCCGCGGCCCTGCAGGTACTTGAGAAAGCGCGCCTGGTAGATCGCCATCAGCGGGCCCAGACCCATCGAGACGGTCGGAAACTGCCAGAACTCGGGCATCAGCCACGGGTGCGGGTACGACGAGATGCCCTTGCCGCCGGTCTCCTGCCGGTAGCCGAGCAACTGTTCCTCGGTGAGTCGTCCTTCGAGGAAGGCGCGCGCGTAGATGCCCGGCGAGCTGTGGCCCTGGATGAACAACAGGTCGCCGCCGTGCGCGTCGTTGGCCGCATGCCAAAAGTGGCCGAAGCCGATGTCGTACAGCGTCGCGGCCGACTGGAAACTCGCGATGTGGCCGCCGAGCTCCGAGCTTTCCTTGTTGGCGCGCAGGATGATCGCCATCGCGTTCCAGCGGATGATCGAGCGCAGGCGGTGCTCGATCGCGCGATCGCCGAGCGACTTCTCTTCGCGTTCGGGTGGAATGGTGTTGCAGTAGGCCGTGGTCAGCGACCGCGGCACATAGACACCGTCGCGTCGGCCCTGATCGACGAGGCGGTTCAGGAGGTAGTTGGTTCTGTCGCCACCTCGGTGCAGCTGCACCGAGCTCAACGCATCAATCCATTCGCTCGTCTCGATGGGATCGAGGTCGCCTGTCGTGCTCATCCATGTCTCCTCTTGTCGTGGTCCTGTATCGCATCAAGCGATGCGACCGGCCCACGAAGAGAGCAACCGACATGCCACCGACGACGACGC
>Ga0307509_10011906_pt1 | contig 10454 bp, 8 predicted proteins | sample 10_EM_MG_FD_202245 | JGI IMG/M metagenome (GOLD analysis project Ga0307509, IMG submission 202245) | Populus trichocarpa ectomycorrhiza microbial communities from riparian zone in the Pacific Northwest, United States - 10_EM | ecosystem: Host-associated > Plants > Roots > Unclassified | place...
CGGCAGCCAACTGTCTCTCTCCTTCGGCCTCAGCTACCAGCATATCCCCGGGAACATCCAGCACCGGCAGATCACTCGCAAAGGAGAAAAAACGCTCGGGAGTTCGGGCTACTCCTTGCAATGGAATGAAAGAGCACTGTAGAGCAACGGCCGGAGTGAGCTTCAGAGGGGAATCAAATACAGATGAGGGTATGGCTGTGAGATGGAAGGTTAGCCAGAGCTCAGAGAATAACAAGGGGAATAGCGGGGGGGGAACGTGCTCACCACTATGCCGAAAGAATCTCCAAGAACTACTTTCTCACCCTCGTGGTTCCTGTTGCGGGAAAAGAGGGAGTAGTAGGTATTGGCCTAGAAGACGGGATGACATCGAGCGTAGAGGAGCCTATGTCTAGTTTGCGGAGTCTGCGATGTTCAAGTTAGTTGCATTATCCTTCCAGATGGAGGTTGGTGGGAGTACTTACGAGTATGATAGTGTATACGTTTCCTCGAAGTTTGGCACACTAACCCCTAGCCCTAATTTTCTAGGGGTAGATTTAGACCTCCCGTAGTCGATAAAAGGGGCTTTCGCCTCCCGGCCCCACGGAATGAGCAACTCCCTCTCCCAAAACCTTTGAATCAAAAATGAAACTAATTGGTTTGTTCGAGATATTTACCTGCTCTATATAGTCCTGATCACTGGTTTGGTTATCTCATATCCTTTAGAGTTCCTCATCCTCCATGGGAACTCGCTTGTGATCCCGTTTCCCGTTGTGAGTGGGATCGTAATGGACATCTACGGGGGCAAGCCGGACCTCTCCCTCCGCCCCAAGGCTAATACCGAATCCCCCACTCCCGAGGTTAACCTTGACCCCCCCCCCCCCCCGTGGTTCATTCACCCCTCCCCATGGTTCAATACTCTCCGGTGATTCAATGCCCCCGGTGTTCCCAAGCGTCCAGTCCGTCCGTCTTTGCGTCCGGACTGGACGGACGGCAGTACCTGAAAGGGCGCCCGGGACGGACGGGTATCTTGGCGTCCATCCAGATGACAGCCCGGGACGGACCGGTGGGGACTGCAGGTGTCTCAGGTGGCGCAATTTTTCGGGTATAGTAACTCCGGATGACAAGCGGACCCTGTAGGTGACTGGCGGGCCCTACAGGTAATTAGCGAGGACTGCAGATGACGGGTGAGTACTGCAGGTACGATTCGGGAGTTACCGATACGTCGAGGACTGTAGGGCCCTACAGTCACCATCTTAAACGATAGTCTTTCCCAAAGGACGGACGCTCTTGCCCTACAGCTTGAGACAGACGCCCGGGACTGCAGTCCTGGCGGTGCCTACAGGGCGGACGGGACACTTGGGAACACTGAATGCCCCCAGCCGGTTCAATGCCCCCAGCCAGTTCAATTCCCCCCCCCCCCCTGCGGCCCAACAACAAGCCCCGCCTGCAGCACAAGGTCCCCCCCCCCCTGCGGCCCAACAACAAGCCCCCCTTGCGGTAGTCCAGCACCCAGCCCCCTCGGTGGTCCTCCAGGAGGAGCTTACCTCTCCTCATGTAGGAGGAGCCGAGGAGGAGGACCGAGGAGGAATACTTAACCGAGTTCAGACTCAATGGATAACCGTGGTCACCACCGGGGGAGGTGGGGCTGAGGTGGAGGTGGAGGTGGAGGAGGTGGTGCCGGAGGTGGTGGTGGTTGTTGTGGTCGTGGTCGTGGAGGGGGAGGCGGAAGCGGAGGCGGAGGTGGGGTCGGGGTCGGATGCGGGGGGCGGAGGTGGGGTCGGGGGTGAGTAGTGGGTTTGGCAGGGTGGAGGCCAACCCACACTAAGCGGTTTGGGGGGGGAAGACTGTGTTGCCGGATTTGTTACAACCAAAGGCAAAGAAACCTCAATCTGGCACCGGCTTGAGTCCGTGTACTTGAATAAATCGGAAACACAATATTAGTAAGATTGTCCTGGGAGCAATGCCCAGAGAGAGCATTTTGGGAAATAAATGGATGTTAGAAGACATCAGAAAGCCGGACGGTAGTTTGGGGAAGGAAATACCGATACTCCACTGTAGCATAGTCTAAATTTAACCATTTGCTGAGTTCTGAGCAGGCTATCCTCCGCCACACCCCCAAAGCCAAGTATTCCGAGTGATTACTTATGTATACGATGGAAATAGAGGCGGAAAGCCCGACGCCATCCTCGTCCCAGGCAAGAAGCAGTAGAGTACCCCCAAACAGGGGTTCGCAAATATATGGTAAAACGTCTATGCATGACTAAGTGCCCAGACAATATCGACCCCAATGTTTCTGGGTACCTCTAACCTAGTACGAGTTCTCGAGTAGAACTCCGTCCATCGTAGATGGGGATCTTGGCGCGCATACAGGGGTGTACTCACCGTTTTATAGTATGGTAAGATTATAGTTGGACCTGGCTGCCCGGGACCCTGCGCTACCCTAATCCCACGCTGTCCCAGGAAATTATTCTAGGTAGCTCACGCAATTCGGGAACACAGGCATTGACATGATATTGCTTGGATATTCCATGAGGGGGGTTCGGGCGGTGGAGGTGGTATTGTTCAGGGATGAGCGGGGGGACTAGCCACAGGATTTCGGGGCTCATCACGTTTGATTCACTGTTTTTGGGGATGTAACCCGGAGTCATATTCACTAGGTTAGAGAGTCCGTTCAGATCGGAGGGGAAGAGCCCTTCCACGAGGGATGGGTTGGGTGAGGGGGTGGTGTGAGCGGGGGTAAATTCGGGTACGGCGTTAGTGTCAAACCGTACATTCTGGGAGTACCGTGGACGGGTTTTTTGATAGGAGAAATAAGAGGAATGTGCTCGTAGCGATATCCCCAGGAGGGGTCCTCTTACGGCTGCGACGGGGCAGTGTGTCTACGAGGCTAGCATCAAAATAATGCGCAGTTCGTAGAGGTTTGATAATAATAATTATTATTATTGCCAGGAGAGACAAGTTCTCGGTTAACCTATCGAGTATCGTGGCATCATGTATTTAAATTTATCCTAGTATTGATCTGGCATCTACTAGCAAGACATGATATCATGTAATAGTGGTCCCGCTCCCAAATGTGGTTCAACTACCTGAGTAAGGGCAATCTACTCTGGGGTACCGTAAAAATTCGAATACAAGGCTGTTGTGCTATATCGTTGCAATTGCCTCTCTTAGTAGAGCACTGTGTATTTTTCTTTTTTTCGCCGAGAGGTGAGTTTGCTGTGACTGTCCTACCACTATCCCAGAGGGGGGGATTTCAACGACGTGGCACTTCGAGTTTTTACGGTACGCCATCCAAAATCTCGCTAATACAACAGGGTTAGCAAGCATGGAGAGAACAGGTGTCTTGCCTTGTCAATGTGGTTCATAGTCACAAAATTTCCCCTCCCCCAGTCAGCTGACATGTAGAGGCCACATACAACAACGGTGAGGGTGAGATTGGATACTTAGACCCAGTTTGGTTCAACGCTGCCTAGGAAATATCGGAACAACCAACCACCAACCCGTGACTTTGTCATACCTGTTATACTCAACGCAAAGAGCAATTCCTGGTTTGTTTGAGAAATCCTGGAGTTCTGTGAGGTTCAATTTAGTGACTCCGCGTGGCCATATCCTTCAGCTATTCTTTCCATGCTACTCACTAGTATTATGTGTGATTTGGTGGGTTGTTTGATTGGAAGATTAGTGTGCACGGGCTTTATAGCCCAGGAGAATCCTCGAGTTCACGTCCCAAACCCCAAAGGTACCCCGCACGAACAATTAGGCAATGAGATCTAGAGCTCACCAGCCTCCGAGGAATGCGATGGCTCCCCAAATACGAAGGGCACCTCCGATGGACACTTGGGCATTGGGTTACCTACTCTCCAGTCCTCCGAGGAATGTAATTGCGCCCAAAACACCAAGGGTGCCTCCGATGAACACCTGGACACTGGGCCACCTATTTCCCAGCCCTTGGAAGAATATGATCGCCTATTCAACTCCCAGGGTCCCTGCATTAAATACCGACGCGCTCCGATACTCGCCTCGATGTCCTCTGAACAATTTCATTGTCTGTACGTAAGTATCAAGGAGCTATTCCTGAAGATTGAGTACGTAAAACGCCTTCGCCAGTACAATAATGAGAGGCAGGACAGCAATTGTGAACTAACTCATGAGTGTCATTAATTGCCGTGAGTGCGCTTACCTTCTCGGAATGATTTTCGCAGTAGCTGTGACAATGGAGCTGATCTTTGTTATTATTTCGTTTAGTATCTTGGATAGGAGGTGCTTGAGCTTCTGAAGTATCATATGTTTCCTTTATTTTTACAGTGTTTACGCTGCGGTTACTTGCTGTCCTAAATTTGTATTGTATTGTCGATACACATTTTCAAATTCTCTCCTTTCGGGTTGTGGGTCTATTGGCAGAGGCCTGCGGTCGTGCATGTATCATTGGACATATTTGGTCTACGAGTATAGAAGTAACGGGCAAGTACCGTAAGAATTCGAGTGAGTCGCATATTGAGTTCGGGTTTGTTCTCTGCATCAATAACCCTATGTGCCGAAGCTGCTAAACCAATTGAAATAGTGGCTGTCGCGCCGGCCTCTCCGGCCTGAAAACCCTTTATAACGCCATCCAAAAACGCGAAACCAGCAAGCAAACCCTGGGCGCCGGCACAGCCTGCGTGCGTTTCCTAAACCACTGCACATCTTCCACCGGATCCACAAGGGGCCGCCAAATCTTCAGCCACAGCCGCGCACCCAGAGCACTCTTTTGACCTCGCGCGCTCTCAGGGGTAGATGGGCCAGCCGGTAACGAGCTACAGGAAGTGGCGCGGGAATTGCGCCTTAGGGCAACTCTTCTACGGCGAGAGTGCTCTCTAAAAACCTTAGTAAAATGACTACAAACACAAGCCTAAGCCCACACAAGCGGCAATGGCAGTGCCAAGCCAAAGCCTGGGAGTATGCAGAGGGAAGGGAGACTTGCGCAGACGAGCTTGGGCGAGAGTAGATACGGTGGAAAGTGCCTAAAGGTGGGTCCTCCGATGAAACAGCAATCCCATGGCAACCGATCAGAATTTGAGCCAAGAATTGCCAAGACACCATGAGCATAGGAAAAAGGATATACCACGGGACAAAAAGCAGCATAGTGTTTGAAGCAGTAATCATTGGAGTTATCTATTTTATATATCAGTACTGTGGAAACGTCTAAGCAAAAAGAAGAAAGTCTCATGCCTATAATCTCATCCTTTCGTCAATTATGACAATGGCTTAGTCATCCATACTCCACAGCATTTCTTGGACTAGTACTATGTATATTCTATCACTTGTTTCACTCTCACCAAAATTTTCACTTTTTAATCTTGAACTACTTTTGCCTACAGCCTTTAATTAAAAAACAAAAACCGCTAGCCTGTTCTCCAGGGAAGTAGCTTCATCTTAGCGGTTTTTCTTTTACAAAATTCCTTGTTGTGGTTGACTAGTTCGGAATCGCATTTGGCCTATTTGGAGGACCCGGTTTGGGTCCATTTGCACTATATGTCCGGTGAGCGATGGAAGAATAGGGGGATGTCTTTGTCACGATTGACATATACTCCCGTTTCTTACTGCCTGATTAGTTGGTTAGTCGCCCCGAGAGATAGAGAGTTGAATTGTGAGGATTTCCATGCTTCCCAAAGTAGTGAGCTGTCGATCAGAGGTTTCTTCTGTTAGGTTACTACTCACGTTCGTTTCGCAGTTTCTCCAGCTGAGTTTAGTCTCATATTCGCCTTATCATTCCGTCGGTGTTTTCGTTCCATCACCGCTCCGGAAGCCGTCACCGTTCGCAAATCCGTTGCCGTTTGCAATGCTCCTCCTTCTATTCCCACTTATTCCACTAACTCCGTACTGGGGCCTCCGGCAGTCCAGCCACCAACACCAAAGCCAACAGGATTTTTGACTACTCACACATTCCTATGCAACCATGTGTAAACCCGCTGAGAAGGCTGCTGCGAAGATAATGAAACTGTGGGAGTAGAGTGTGGAGGGTTGCTGAAAAGTAGTCAACGGCAAGGAGAAAGCAGCTGAGCAAACCGAGTGGGAGAAACGCAAAAAGGTGAAAGAACGGGCAATTCAGCACAATGGCGAGGTAGAGAGACTACGGTTGGGGAACAGGGGGGAACAGGGGGGGGTAACAAAGGAAAAGACAAAAAGGTCGGAGATTTTAGAGGAGAAACGCCATAACTCTTGCATGTCCCACGAGTGCATGCGCGGACTGCTGCCTAGGGGACAGTGTCAATAATGATTCGCGACACTACCTCCGAGTCTGCCTGTCTCGGCTCCAAATTAGGTCAGACAAAAGGAATGATGGTCTGGGTGGAATCCGGGAGTCTAATATGCAAATACCCCTTCTCTGGTTGAATGGATCTTCGAGTTTCATCGGCTGTCAGCATTTAACGACAAGGTTAGGTGAGTTCCACAATTGAAAAGAGCATCACGGGGCTCGGAACCATATCCCCAATTCTACAAGATGGTGAACCACCAAGTGGTATGGGGCGTCAAGGCTAAATAGGCTTTTGATGGGTGTATAAGGAAAACGGTAGGCCACCGGAGTAGCACATTTCCACATTCCATATAAAACGAATTTCTAACTTTACAATTTCAGATTTTAGAAGGTATCAAGGAAAGGCCTTAGCGACCACAATCGCCCGGTTTGGTGCAGCAGCCTTCATGGTCCTCGGCGGTCGTACTCGAGTATATTTTCCCAGCAAGTTGCTGTCTCCCCCGAAGGTTTTTGTATCATCAGCTGCACCGCCGGCACCCCCGCGATCGTCTTCAACTTCATCGCCACCAGCAACTCCAGCATCGTCGATACCCCACTGCGACCCTGCGCACCGTTGTCATCCTCCCTACAATAACGTCCGGCATACAGTATCCGATGAACCATTCCGATACCAGAGGGAGATCAACGGTCAGGAAATTCCAGTTCCCCATGACCCAAATAAGATAGACGCTTGGTGACTAAAGGCCGAGAGAATATCTAAAGTAAAAAGATGGGTATCATTGGCACTGCTGATGTCGTTGTGTAAGTTAGTATCTTGAAGGGATTAAAGAGGACAGATGAAGGGGATAGGGGCAATGAATGAGTCCGGGCTGCGCGTCGGAACAGAGTGCGCTACTCAAACTGTTGTCGAAGCGGTTTTTGGTGAACATAGGGGGTTCTTGGGGAAATCTGCCATCCCTATCGTATAAGGGTTTCCCGAGGGTTCTCGTACCTTTTCCCAGAGAGAATCCAACTATGGTAAGCCTTCCGAAGTGGTTAAACATGATTCCAATAGCGCAGATATCTACTCTAGCCTTAGTTGTGTCAATGCTTCATTCTCTTTCGGCACAATTAAATCATCTCTATCTTTTTGTTATTCCTTTCATACCACCCACTGGAACGATTAAGTAGTTACGATGGTTTCCTTATACTCTATATATTCTTATGTTTTGTTTAGTTAGTTTAGATCAAGGTCACTCCACGATAGCTCGCTCGACAACTCACACTGCCATGGGCTAGCGATAATGGGCAGGAGGAAGTAGTGAAGCTATTAAACAACAGTGCAAAGTATTCGCCATTTGATTGTTATGCTGGGGTACATGTAGTAAAATACATCCTAAAAACATGTGTGGTAAAGTAACAGGAATGCCCCGCGCAGGTAATTAACTGACAATCATGGGAAACATTGCAGCGAATTCAAAACGAGGAAGCAGGAAAATTGGGGTGGGCAGAGGCTAGGGCCTTCTTCCATCAAGCCATATCCGCCGGAGAATAGCCTTGCTTTCTCATCCAAAAGCCTGCTTCTTCACCGAGTAGGGAAAGGTCTAGCGGAATGGCAGTGGCTGGGTCCATTTGAGGTGGACAATCACCTGCAAAAAATTCACCGAGGGAGATAGAGGGGTTGTTTTGCGGTTCAGGAAGGGCGGGGAAGATAGGCTGCACACACAATTGACAAGTTAGTAAAGGAACCGTGAGTATGGGGTATGCGAAAAAACTTGCATAATGATCATGTTGCATGGGGCCTCCACCAGGGGCAAAGCGTGATATAAACAAAACAAGTCGCATCTTGTTCTGGCTATCCGGCTCATAAAATTTGACCTGCAGCACAACTCGCACGGCCCCCGCTGAGCCTGCCTGCCAGAGTCTGGAATCTGCTAGAAGTCGAGAACTAGACTCATGCCAGCCGGACTCCAAAACAACAGAAGGGTATGCGGCACTTTGTTGCCTTCCGGGTCCGATACGGGGTATGAAGGTGAAATCTGCCTCCTTCACCGAGCCGACATACTCACCGACGAAATTATTAAATTCTAGCAACCAGGGTTAGCAATACTTCTGTATCTGGCCATAAAACAATTAGGTTAGGAGGGGGGTCAACGAACACGGGGGCTCAACGAACAATACAATAAAGATGCATTGGCCAACAGTGATCCCGCTTGGCATGTTCGTTGACTCCCCTCTTAGTGAAACAACATACCAGGAGCAGTCATCATCCCCATAGTGTGGTTCCAAACATCTGATAAAAGCCCCTCCATTGCGGCTTGCATCATGTTTTTAACAAGCCATGACCCAATACACTCATGCAACATTGAAGGTATTACCACTTTCAATCTGCTTTCGGGAGAAAACCAATGAATTCTATAAACATTAGTTAGTTATAAAGAATAAAAGACAACTGGTACTGGTAAAAGATTTGGGTTACCGAAAGGAATGTTCCTCAAGGTGATTGGAGGGATTGCGTAAGTTTTCCAAAGCACATGCGAAGTCTTCAGGATCGACATTATGAAAGTGCAACATGTCGGGTTTCCCACTCTTGACAGCATTCAAAACCCCTCTGAATATTTCTTCCGCCATGATCAAGAAATCAAATACGAGTTGCTAGACAGAATTGGAGAGAGAGAGGGAGGGGGAAAGAGAGCTCAAATCGAGCAGTGGGTAATTTTCTAGATGTCAAGAAGTGGACTGTTTTGTTGTGCAGCGGAAGATCGTTGATTAAGTTCTCTAGCTAGCTAAGCGGAACATAAACGGTATAAGCATACCCTATCGTGATGACGCAACCCATGATGTAGAATACACACATCCGCGTATGGCCTCTCATACGCAATAGTGAGTAGGAAGCCTTAAGCAAATCGCTTGTAGCTCTGCCCGGAGGATCATATCTCAACACATATCTCAACACTCCCACCCTTCCTCTCACTATCCATGTCAGATCCCATGAAGCACAAGAAGCCTGTCCCAAGCATAAAGTAGAAAAAACAGTGAATATGGCCAGCCTCATTAAAAACCTATAGTGCTGCTTGCAATAGGGAAAAAGAGTACTGCCTACAAAAATAAGAATGAGAGAAAAGATATAAGAAATAAAAAAAAGGTAGACAAGGCTTATTCAGAAGGTCCAAGTTCAAGAAGTCCTAAGGCCTTAACATGCTTCTGGTGTAAATCCCTAGTAAGCGGCTTGGTAAGAATATCTGCAGTCATGTCGATGGAGGGAAGGTATTTCAGAGAGATAAGGCCATTCCGAAAGGAGTCCCGGACATGATGATACTGAATACTGATATGTTTAGACCTCTCGTTAAACCTTGGTTGTTCGACTAGTTGTAAAGCACTCTTGTTGTCGCAAAAAAGCCTTTGTGGTTTGTAGACCGTACTGGTAATCTCATGGTAAAGCCGTTTGAGCCAAATGGCTTCCCTGGAGGCCTCCGAGTATCCAATATATTCTGACTCAGTAGATGAGAGCGCCACCAGACTTTGTTTCTTTGACTTCCAGGAAATGGATCCTCCGGCAAGGGTAAAGACATAGCCGGAAGTTGACTTAGAGTCCTGTGAGTCTCCAGCAAAGTCTGAATCGCAGAATCCCTCGATATCCTGAGCACAACCAGAGTGATAGTAGAGTCCTAAATGCATTGTGCCCTTGATATAACGTAGTAGTCTTTTCACAGCAGCAAGGTGGACAGCGCTCGGGTTGATACTAAACTTACTAAGCATGCCAACAGCATAAGAAATGTCTGGCCTAGAGCCAATAGCAAGATACATCAATGACCCTAGAATTGACTGGTATTCGGCTTGATTTCCTTTGTCACATTCCGGAGTTGTAGAGACAAAGCGCTTGACCTCCAGTGGAGTAGAAACACTATTGCAGTTGGCCATTCCAAACCGGTTGAGTACTGTCTGGATAAAGCGCTGCTGGTTTAGAAAAAGATAGTCGGACCCAGTCGTAATCTCTAAGCCCAGAAACTGGCTAGCGTATCCAAGATCATTCAACTTGTACTTCCCGGCTAGCTTGGCCTTAAACATGCCAATAAGATCTGAGGACTTCGACAGAAGCAGAATGTCATCAACATAAAGGACCAAGAACAGGCTCCGATCCCTAGTGAAGTAGAGGTTTGGGTCATTGTCTGACTTCCCAAGTCCAATAGATCCAAGAAAACTATCAATATGCTGATACCAAAGGCGTGGAGCCTCCTTTAAGCCATAAAGCGCCTTGTTG